>Ga0074195_1004765_pt1 | contig 10881 bp, 8 predicted proteins | sample EPASupsiteHSE623_FD_64525 | JGI IMG/M metagenome (GOLD analysis project Ga0074195, IMG submission 64525) | Bioremediated contaminated groundwater from EPA Superfund site, New Mexico - Sample HSE6-23 | ecosystem: Environmental > Aquatic > Deep subsurface > Groundwater > Contaminated ... | reverse complement strand
TCGAGACCGTCCGGTCGTTGAACGAGAGGGGCGGATACCGGACGCCCCGGGACTCGTATCCCAGCAATGTCCGGCAGGAACGGTGGTAGTTCCAGCCTGTCCACCGCTGCGCGTCGTGGAACATGAACTGCTCGGCCCGGAGATCCCAGGCGAGCGAGAGGACCAGGTGCTCGTTCCGGTCGAACTTCTCCGAGAGCGAACCGCCCGTCGTGTGGAATGCGACGAAGAGTTCGGTCGCATAGTGGAAGTCGGCCTCAGTCGCGACCGCGAGAGTTCTCCCCGCGAGCCGGGCGTCGCTCGAGCGGGACGTCTCCACGGTGTTCCGTTTCCCTGCGAAAAAAAATTGTGGTCAGCCGACCCGGACGTAGCCCGTGCGCTGAGCCGTCTCGGTCGAGCCGTCCGTGTAGGTCAGTCGCACGAGCGGCGAGAAGGTGCCGGCGGACGGGTAATAGAACGTCGGGTTCGTCGTCCGCGAGTTCCACGTGTTCAGGTGGGCCGCGGCGTCGAACGACCACCAGGCCGACCGGATCGTCTTGCCGGCCGCCGGGGTCACGGTGAACTTCACCGCAGCGCCCCTCTTTGCGGGGTTCGGTGCGGCCGTGAACGACGCCCCGCCCGCTCCGGGCGTCGGCGTGGGTGTCGGCGTCGTGACGACGGCGCCCGACGCGAACGCGATCCAGTCCAGGTTCTGGCCGTCGCCCTGGAAGGCGAGCTTCAGGGTGTGCGTGCCGGCCGCGAGCGTGACGGGGACCTGGACCGTCCCGAACTTCGCGAACGAGCCCGTATTCGGGACCGCGATCGTCGCGGCCTGAACGCCGTCGACCGAGAGCACGGCCGTCCGGCCGCTGTTCGGGCAGGCCATCCGCGCGGTCATCGTGTACGTCGCCGCCGACTGGACGGTCGCGGTGTAGGTCAGGTACTCGCCGCTCCGGACCCAGCCGACGTTCGTGACGCCGCCGGAGGACTCGATGTCGACGTCGTCGTGGCGATAGGCCCCGCCGCTGTTGCCGGGCGTGGTATCCGAGAGGCCGCCGATGTCGTAGTCCTCGGCCTGGATCGTGCCGGGGATGGAGAGCGGCTTATACGGCGTCGGGGTGCCCGGTGTTGGTGTCGGCGTCGGTGTGGGCGTGATAGACGATCCGAGCTCGAACCAGTCGATGTTCTGGCCGTCGCCCCGGAAGGTCAATGTCAGGGTGTGTGTCCCGGCCGACAGAGCGAGCGGGACTTCCAAACATCCCGGCCCACCCGTGGCAGTCGGCGCGGGCCCCTGCGTCTGCGGTGCGAGGGTGGCGCAGATGATCGGGGCGACAGTGGACCCGTACGTGCTGAATGAGCCGGTGTTGGGCACGGTGAGCACCATGGGATAATGATCGTCGACCGTGAGCGCCACCGACCGACCGCTGTTGGGGCTGGCCATGCGAGCCTTCACTGCATACGACCCGCTCTGTGCCACGGTCACGGTATACTTCAGGACTTCGCCGTCCCGGATCCAGCCGACGTTGGTGATGCCGCCGGCGATCTCGATGTCGACATCATCCTGGCGGTACGCGCCGCCGATGTTGCCGGGCGTGGTATCCGAGAAGCCGCCGATGTCGTAGTCCTCGGCCTCGATCCGGCCCGGGACGGCGTGCGGTCTGTACGGCGTCGGGAACGGGCCGATCGGTTCCTCGGGCGGGTACCCATGCGTGCCCTCCAGGATCTCACCGAAGGAGAGGCCGTAGAAGTAGACGTCGCCGGGGGTGATCGTCCGGTCGGTCACGATGGCGAAGTGCGGGTCGGTGTGGTCGAGCCGGTGCAGGCCCAGGTTGAAGACCTGCAGAGCGTCGGCCCGGAGGTAGGCGTCGCCGTGCCCGTACCTCGGGATCTCCCAGCCGGTCCCGTTCTTCACCACCGGGAAGGCGGTATAGAGCGGATATCCGGACGCGGGGACGGTCACGTAGGCGACCATGAACCGGGTGGCCGACGTGCCGTTGCCGAGGACATCCCCGACCAGGTAGCGGGGTGCCTCGGCCACGCCGGGCGGGTCCTGCCAGAGCTCGACATCGTAGATCTTTCCGGCGATGACCTCGGCGAGCGAGAGGCGGTACCAGCCCATGTCGCCCGTGTTGGTCATGGTGTCGTTCACCACCACGATGTGCGGGTCCGCGTGGGCGACGCGGCGCATGCCGTTCTGGTCGAGCAGGTCCGCGGTAAAGCGCATATCGCCGTTGTAGAACTTCTCGATCATCCACCGGTCGCCGGACCTGACGGTGTCGAGGTAGACGTTGTACCACGTGGCCCCGTCCTGCTCGAAGACCCGCGAGACGACCGCCCCGCGGGTCGGGTCCGTGGCGTTGCCGAGGATGTCGCCGACGACGTAGGGCTGGGGGTAGCTCGACGGTTCGCCGGGCGCGGGCTCGACCGGGTAGACCACGCCGGCCAGGGCCTCGGCAAGCGAGAGGCCGGTGTACTTCATGTCACCGCCGGTGACCGTCGGGTCCGTGATGATCACGAGGATCGGGTCGACGTGGCCGACGCGGTGCGCCTGCAGGTTCTCGACGAGGTTCTGCTCGTCGACCTTCAGGTCGTGGTGCCAGTAACTCGGGATCTCCCATCGTCCCGCGTTCAGGACCACGCCGAACGTGGTGTAGTACGGGGTCGACAGGCTCGTCGTATCCACGCTCGCGACCACGATGCGATCGGTCTGGTTCGCCGATGTGATCTCCAGGACGTCCCCGGCGACGAATCGCTGGATGCCCGGGGTATACGATGCCTGCACGCTTCCGGCGAGCAGGCAGAGCGCCAGCAGCAATATGACGGCCGGCGCCAGGGCGCCTCTGCGCCCCCATTGGAATGCGGAATGGTGCATGGTTATCCTCCCTCCGCTTCGCTACGAAGCGGTGCACTGTGGATTCGTGAAATTCTCCCGCACGGAGGATTGGCATGGCGCCCGGCCCGTGGGCCATCAAAGAGGGTCTGTTACTCCTAGCGCGATTATCACAGATTCCCTTCTGAGCGGATAAACCTTTTGAAATGCATCGCTCGCATCCGGACGAGAACCGGATCGCAGGCCGATCCGGCATGGCGGAGGCGACCGCGACGCGGGGCGCGGCGAGGAGACACCCCGATCGCGGCCAGGTTCTCTCCGCGGGGAGGGCCATTTTTAATCCCGAACTCCATAAGGGCTACCATGTGCGGCCGGTACTCGCTCATCTGCACGGACGAGCTCGGCAACCGCTTTCGGGTCTACCAGGCGACGCTGGGCTTCCGGTCCAGGTTCAACGTCGCGCCGTCCCGGAGCATGCCCGTCGTGGTGCGGCGGGAGCGGGTGGAGATGGCGATGATGGAGTGGGGCCTCGTCCCGCACTGGGCACGGAGCCCGTCGAAGGCACACCGGCCCATCAACGCCCGGGCCGAGACCCTGGCCGAGAGGCCGCTCTTCCGGGGACTGCTCAGGCAGCACCGCTGCCTGGTCCCCGCGAGCGGGTTCTTCGAATGGAGACGGGAGGGAGCGCGAAAGCAGCCGTACTACATCCGCCTGAGGGACGAGCCACTCTTCGCGTTCGCCGGCCTCTACGATCTCCGGCACGATGCGGACGGAGTGGCGCACCCCACCTATACGATCATCACCACGGAGGCCAACGAGCTCGTGAGCCCGATCCACAACAGGATGCCGGTGATTCTCAAGCCCGAGGACGAGGCCCGCTGGCTGGCCCCCGCTCCGCCGGCCCCGGACGAGATGCGGGCGATGCTCGGGCCGTATCCCGCCGGGGCAATGGACGCCCACCCGGTCTCGTCCCGGATCAACAGCCCGGTCGAGGACGACGAGCAGCTGACCGCCCCGGTGTGATCCGGGGGTTCCCGTCCGCGGTGCGATCCAGGGCCGCCCCTTCAGGGCGCCTCGAGGAACAGCGCCCGCTGCCCCCTCGCCCTCGCCGCGACGGCCACCGTCGCCCGTGCCGGAGCCGGCTCGGGCACGAGCCAGACCGTCTGGTCGGCCGCGAGCGAGAGCACCCCCAGCGCCCCGTCCAGAGCCGGCGCGTACACGATCACGATGGCGGAGGTCGACCGCCGCTTCAGGGCCGCGACGAGCCGGCCCATCCGCCGGCCCCGCTCCTCCGCGTCGAAGCCGGCCGCGAGTGCCGGCGACCACTCGACCATCAGCACCGTGTGGAACGATCCCCGGACCGCGGCCGTCAGCTCGTCGAGCGTCCCGCATGGTCTCGCCTCGAAGTGCTCGGAACGGATCGGCGGCACCCGGAAGAGCACCTCGGAGAGGCCGTGATGGAGGTAGAGCGCGTGGAACGCCGCGATCTCGGGGAGGTCGAGCAGCGAGGCCATCCGCTCCGCCGGCGCGATCAGCAGTTTCAGCCGCCCGAGCTCGAAGGTCACGCCGGGCCGGCACCAGAGCCGCACGGTCACACCCCGCCCCGGCAGGTCCCGGCCAGTGTCGTCTGCACGGGCCGGCCTCTCCGCCGGCCGACCGGGGCCGGCGTCCGCTCGTCGTACCGCCAGACGACCTGGTCGGCCGCCCGAAGCAGGGCCCGGAGCCCCCGGTCGGCCCGCGGCGCGTAGAGGAGGACGGCCGACGACCGGGCGAGCTCCTGCAGCGCCCGGCCGACGGCGAAGATCACGTCGCGGTCGTCGCCCTCGAGGGCCGAGAAGAGCTCGTCGTCGTACTCCACGACCACGATGGTCTGGTAGACCTCCTGGAGCGACGCGAGGAGCTGGTGGACGGTCATGCAGCTCTGGACCTGAAGGTTCGGCGTCCGCCGGGGGAGGCGGAAGAGGACCCGCGAGCTGACACCGTAGAGATAGAGCGCCGTGAACCGGTCGACTCCGGGCTGCACGAGCAGGTCGACCAGGAAGCCCGGCGGTGCGACCAGGGCCGTGTACCTCCCCGGCTCCAGGGTCGCCCCGGGCTCAAGCGCCAGCCGCACGGAGCTCCCCCTCCCGCACGAGTTCGATCAGCACCGCGACCACCGCGGCCTCGAGCGGGTCGTCCGTCTGCCGGGCGAGGGCCGGGCCCCGCCGCTCGACGGCCGCGATCAGCCGGTCCATCGCCGGCCGGTCGTCGGCGGCGAGCGCCCGGCGGAAGCGCCGCCACCGGGCGAGCACGGCCGGCAGGTCGTCGCTCATGGCCGGCCTCCGGCCGCCGCCGGGCATCCGCTCCGTCTGCGCCGGCACGGGAACGAGGGGCCGCATTCGTCTGAACCTGTCATGATCATCGCCCGGAGCGTCGCCACGGCAATGGCAACGGATGCTGATATCATCGGTGACCGGGTATGTGAAGGTGAGGCGTGCGGAGAAAAAGTGAAGCGATACCGGGCCCGGTGCCGGTCGGCCCGGGAATCAGGGGAAAGGCGCTCCGCCCGGGATCGCCGTTCCGCCGGGGGTGGGGGCCCGGGAGGGGGGCGGACGGGCCTGCCGCCGGTGCCTCAGGCCCGGGAGAGGAGCTCCGGGAGGGGCTGGACCACCGGAGCGTGCAGCAGGACGGTCCGGGGCAGGTCGATCCCCAGCGCCTCCCTCAGGACCTCCTCGACGCTCTCGACCGGGACGAACGAGAGCTCGCTCCGGACGTCCTCGGGGACGTCCGCGAGGTCGCGCTCGTTCTCCTTCGGCAGGAGCACCTTCCTGATCCCCGCCCGGTGCGCGGCGAGGACCTTCTCCTTGATTCCGCCGACCGGCAGGACCGCGCCTGAGAGGGTGATCTCACCGGTCATCGCGATCTCCGGGTCGACCGTCCGGCCTGTGATCAGGGACGCGAGGGCCGTGAAGAGGGTCACGCCCGCCGACGGCCCGTCCTTGGGCGTCGCCCCCGCGGGCACGTGGATGTGCGTGTCGCAGGTCATGAAGTTGAACCCGCTCTGCGGGTCCGCGAGCCGCGAACGGATGAGGGAGAGCGAGATCGTCGCCGACTCCTTCATGACGTCCCCGAGCTGGCCGGTCAGCGTGAGCTTGCCCGTCCCGGGCATGACCGTGCCCTCGATGAAGAGGATCTCCCCGCCGACGGGGGTCCACGCGAGGCCGGTCACGACCCCGGGCACGGTCTCCTTCCGCGCCACCTCGAGCCGGACCGGCTCCTTGCCCAGGACCGTGGCCAGGCTCTCCGTGGTCACCACGAACGGCAGCTCCGGCGTCCCGGAGACGATCTTCTCCGAGACGTGGCGTGCGGCCTTGGCCAGCTGCTTCTTGAGCTGCCGGACGCCCGCTTCGCGGGTGTACCGCTCGACGATCGCCCGCAGGGCCTCGTCCTCGAAGCGGAGCCGCTCCGCGTCGAGGCCGTGCTCGAGGAGGACCTCGGGCACGAGGTGGTCCTTCGCGATCGCGAACTTCTCGTTCTTCGTGTACCCCGAGATCTCGATCAGCTCCATCCGGTCGAGGAGCGGGGCCGGGATCGTCGCGAGCGAGTTGGCCGTCGCGATGAAGAGCACGTCCGAGAGGTCGTACGGGACCTCGAGGTAGTGGTCCGAGAACGTGCCGTTCTGCTCCGGATCGAGGACCTCGAGCAGCGCGCTCGCCGGGTCGCCCTGGTACGAGACGGCCAGCTTGTCGATCTCGTCCAGGACGAAGACCGGGTTCCTGGTGCCGGCCCGGCGGATGCCCTGGATGATCCGGCCGGGGAGGGCCCCGACGTAGGTCCGCCGGTGCCCCCGGATCTCGGCCTCGTCACGGACGCCGCCGAGGCTGATCCGGACGTACTTCCGCCCGAGGGCCTCCGCGATCGACCGGCCGAGGCTCGTCTTCCCCGTCCCGGGCGGACCGGAGAGGAGGAGGATCGAGCCCTGCTTCTCGCCCTTCAGCTTCATGACCGCGAGGTGTTGGATGATCCGCTCCTTGACCTTCTCCAGGCCGTTGTGATGACCCTCGAGCACGCGGCGGGCCTCGTTGATGTCGATGCTCTTCTTCTCCTCGGTCGCCCAGGGGAGGTCGAGCATGAGGTCCAGGTAGTTCCGGAGCATGGCCCCCTCGTGGTTCTGCGGGCCGCCCGTCTCGAGCTTCTTCGCCTCGGCCAGCGCCTTCTTGCGGACCTCGTCGGGCATCTTCGACTCCTCGATGCGCTGGCGGTATCCCGCCTCGCCGGCCGTGCCGTCGCCCTCGCCGAGCTCCTCCTGGATCACCCGGAGCTGCTCGCGGAGCATCGCTTCCCGGTTCGACTTGGTCACGCGCTCGGAGACCTTCTGCGCCATCTCGATCCGGAGGTCGATGGTATCCCTCGCCTCCGTGAGAAGGCTGAGGAAGGCCGCGTACCGCTCCCGGACCGAGGCGCACTCGAGGAGCGTCTGCTTCTCGGCGAGGTCCACGGGCAGGAACGGCATCACGAACCCCAGGATCTGGTCGACCGAGTCCATCTGGTCTATCGGCCGGGTGAACTGCTCGGCGCCCGTGAAGTGGCCGCTGATCTCGTGGATGGCGTGCCGAATCTCCGAGAGGAGCTCGGCCTTCGCGGCCTCCCCGAGGTCCGGCACGTCCGGGACCGGTTCGGAGACCGTGTAGATCAGACCGTCCCTCTCCGAGAGGAAGACGGCCCGGACCCGCTCGAGGACCTCGACGCAGATCAGGAACCCGTCCTCGGCGGGCTGCACGTGCATGATCCGGAAGAGGGTGCCCGTCCGGTAGAGGGCCTCGCCGGTCACGTCCTCGGGCCCGATGCCGCTCTTCACGGTCAGACCGACCGCCAGCGTCGCCCCGTCGTGCTTCATCGCCGCCCGCAGGACCTCGCCGGCGGTCCGGTCGACCTTGATCTTCGTCCGGGTTTCCGGGTAGACCACGAGCTCGAAGAGCGGTATGACAAGTTTTTCCCGTGGGTCTTCAGGTGTTACGGTTTGCATGGTTGTCTCGTTCATTAGTTCGAATTTACCTAACTAAGGGCCGGAGGAAAAAATTACCTGACCTTCCCCAGAATCTCTATCAGGAGATTCAGCTCGTGCTGATCCAGCGAGTTCACCATTCGTTCTGTCATCTGGCGCAGGGCGGCCTGCTCGGCCTGTGCGATCTGTTTGCCCTTCTGCGTGAGGCGGATGTACTGGATCCTCCCGTCGTCGGGGCAGCGCTCCCGGTACACGCACTCCATGCGGACGCACCGGTTGATCATCTCGGTGATCGTGGGCTTCGACGTCCTGGTGATCTCGGCGAGCCGGCTGAAGGTGACATCGCCCTGCTCGTCGATCAGTCTCAGGTACGCGACCTGTTTCACGGTCATGTCCGAGAGTCCGCATTCGGAGAGGATGGCGCAGGAGCACTCGTTCTTGATGCGCAGCAGGTTCTCCACCGCCTCGAACAGATGCTCCTCCCCGGTCTTCATACGTCGATCCCAGTTAGTTAGTGTTTACCTAATTATAAAGACGACGGTCGGGGTCGTCCTCCCGGGACGGCCCGGGGGGCCCCGGACGAGGACGACCGTCGGAGAGGGAGGATGCCGCAGGAACAGGCCGCATGCCGGAGACGAAGACCGGAGGTCCCGCCCGGACCGCGGGCGGGGGCCTTCACCCCGCCTCACATCTCGATCCGCGTCGAGACGCCGTGCATGTGGTCCGCCGGCAGGCGGTAGAACTGGACGAAGGTCGGCGCGAGCCGCTTGATCAGGGCGAAGATCCGCCAGACCAGGTGCTCGGTCACGATCTCCTCGAGCCCGTAGAAGATCGCCTTCTCCTGGATCCCGTGGCTCCTCAGGATCGGGACCATCTCCACGAGCTCGAGGTACCCGTGCCGGACCTCGAAGGTCCGGAGGCCTTCCGCCAGGTTCCGTTTGAAGTCGTGCACGAGGCCGAACGGCGTGTCCTCGACCACGATCGAGACCAGGATGTTGTCCTGGTACAGGATGTTGTTCACGAACATGGTCCGCGCGATGTACGGCGGCATCCGCTCCACGTCCCGGGCGAAGAAGAGGGCCGTGCCGCTGATCCGGTTCATGGTGTCGCGGACCTCGTGGTATCGGTCGAGGAATGTCTCGAGCCGGACCGGCATGAAGGAGCGGTAGAGCCGTTTCTGGCCCGTGATGTAGATCAGGATCACGCTGAGCGGGATAGCGGCGATCACGAGCGACCAGTACCCGCCGGTCGGCACCTTGCTGAGGCTGACGCCGAAGAAGACGATCGCGAGCAGGGTGACGCTCCATGCAAGGGCGGCATGGCCGTACCGGCGACGGAAGAGGAAGATCAACGTGATCAGGATCCCGGTCAGGGTCATATCCCCCGTCACGGCGATCCCGTACGCGGACGCGAGGTTCGCCGACTCGCGGAAGAGGAGCATCACGAAGAGCACGGCCCCGAGCAGCATCCAGTTGATACTGTCGATGTAGATCTGCGACCGGAGGGTCGCCGAGGTGTAATCGACCTTCAGGGCCGGCAGGAGCCGGGTCATGATCCCCTGGTAGACGATCGAGAAGATCCCGCTGATCATCGCCTGCGACGCGATCACGGTCGCGACGATCGAGAGGAGGACGAAGGGGACGTAGAGGTAGGTCGAGAGCGAAAGGATCATCTCGAAGAGGATGCTCGACGCCCCCGGATGGGTCAGGGCGAACGCCCCCTGGCCGAGGTAGTTGATCACCAGGGCGACGAAGACGAAGCGCCAGGCGCGCCGTATGGGCTCGCGGCCGAGGTGGCCCATGTCCGCGTAGAGCGCCTCGCCGCCCGTGGCGCAGAGGACCACCGACGCGAGGACCAGGAAGGACGCCAGCCCGTTCGAGAAGAGAAAGGAGACCCCGAGGAGGGGATTGAACGCCAGGAGGACCGAGGGTGCCTGCGCGATCATGACGAGGCCGGAGACGGTGAGCGCGGCGAACCAGACGATCATGACCGGCCCGAAGGCGAAGGCGACCCGTCCGGTCCCCCGGCGCTGGATCGAGAAGAGTCCGATGGCGATCGCGGCCGCCAGCAGGACGAGCAGGTCCGGCCCCACGCCCTCGAGCCCCGGGATCAGGGGCACGCCCTCGACCGCGGAGAGGATGCTGATCGCCGGCGTGATCACGCCGTCGCCGATCAGGAGCGAGATCCCGATCACGGTCACGATCAGGAGGGCGTACTTCGACCGGGAGTGCTTCAGGAGCGGGTTCAGGAGCTCCCGGAGCACGATCGTCCCCCCCTCGCCCTTCTTGGCCAGGCTCATGGCGAGCCAGGCGTACTGGACCGAGACCACCAGGATCAGGGTCCAGATGATCAGGGAGAGGACGCCGAGGATCGAGGCCTCGGTACGGGGGGTGAGGGCCAGGATGACGGTCAGGGTATAGATCGGGCTCGTGCCGATGTCGCCGAAGACCAGGCCGGTCGCCTTGACGGCGTCCAGTGCTGCAGCCCGGGTGCCTCCTGTGCCGTTGACTGCCATACTGATCCAGGAGACTTTCATTCGCCGGGGAATAAAGGCATTGAATCTCCGCCATCCTGTTTGAATCCCCTTCTATCCTTGTTCACCCCACTGGAACCCGATAGTACAGTCGACGAACCCTCGGCCGATCGTGGAGGTGGAGCAGGACGTTCGGAGGAACGGCGGATCGAGGGAGGACGAGGGAGGAGCCGACGGAACGCTCGAGCAGCCCGGCCGGACCGCCGGGGCGATATCCCGCCGAGGTTTGATGCTCCACAGGAACAATAGCGTTACGGCGAGTAAAGGCATGAGAGCGACAATCCTCGTGGACAACACGGCACCCTTCGACAGTCTCCTTACGGCCGAGCACGGTCTCTCCATGTACATCGAGGCCGAGGGGCTGAAGGTGCTGTTCGATACGGGGTATTCCGATGCAGTCATCAGGAACGCGCAGCGACTGAAGATCGACCTCCTCGATCTCGACTGCATCGTCCTCTCCCACGGGCACAACGACCACACCGGAGGGCTCTACCACCTGATCCGGCTCTTCATCGAGGCGATCATGGAGGGGACCGCACACCGCCTGCCCCGCCTGAT
>Ga0074195_1004764_pt1 | contig 10882 bp, 10 predicted proteins | sample EPASupsiteHSE623_FD_64525 | JGI IMG/M metagenome (GOLD analysis project Ga0074195, IMG submission 64525) | Bioremediated contaminated groundwater from EPA Superfund site, New Mexico - Sample HSE6-23 | ecosystem: Environmental > Aquatic > Deep subsurface > Groundwater > Contaminated ... | reverse complement strand
CTGCCTTTCATAAAACGCGGGGCTCGGGTAGAAAAAGCCGCAGATATCGGCGGCGAGCTGGTCGGAGCCGCCATAATTTCCGCGAAAATCGAGGACGATGCCCGGCACCTTCGCTTCGACGAATCGCGCGATGATGGTTTTGAAGCGTTCGTAGATTCCCGCGGGATATCCCGGGCTGGCGAAATCATACTCCATTCTTACGAGGATATATCCATAGCCTTCGGGGAGGATTCGGTCGTCGATCTTATCCGAGAAATCCGGCCTCGCGGCGAAATCGATGAGCTGGAAGGTCGCTCCCCCGTCATCGACGGCCTCAAGCGTCACCACGCTGGGTTCTTTCGCGCCTGGATTCCTGTACTCCAGGATGACATTCTTCCCCACGGGTCCGCGCGTGAGAAGCTTGTACTGCTCCAGACGATGGCCTTCCTCGGTCGCCCAGGGATTCTCCCCACCAAAGGCTTTCGTCAGCATCTTATAAGGCAGGGCTCCCACATCGACGGCGCCGATGGCGGCTTGGGCGGGTACGCCGCCCCAGGAAACAACTTCAGCGCCCGCCACAACCCCGGCTTTCGCCGCCTGGCTCCCGGGGACCAAGCCGGCTACGATAACCCGCCGGTCATCGAGTTCGGCCACCGCGAGGCCGAAGCCGCCCCCGGCCAATGCCTTGCCGAGCGCCATCGGGACGGAGGGATCTTTGGCATTCAAGCTCAGATGGCCATCGGGGATCGAAAAAAGGTATTCATGCAAGGCTAGGTAATACGCTTTTTCATCGCCCGCCGCCTGCGCTCGCGCTATCCGCGGCAAATATGTCTCCCGCAAGCCTTGCCAATCCACGGACTTCCACTCGCCGAAGGCGTATTCCTTCGAGAGCTTGTCGTGGGCCGCCGCGAAGGCGTCCACCCACGAGAGGCCGCTAAAATCGCCTGCATCGGGATAGGCGTAGCCCGCGGCTGAAGAAGCGACCATCTTTTGGATGAGGGCGATGTTTACCTGGTCGGCCGCGCCCTCCTCTTCGGAGGGATACCTGTTGATCAGGGTTATGCCAAAACCATCGAGGGAAGGGATATAATACATTGAGGAATTGTATCCGGGCACTTCGCCGGAATGCCCCAGCATCACGCCGCCACCGTTCATGATTCCCAAACCGTAGAATTCGGTGTTGGGAGCGGAAAAATTCAATTGCTCCGCGTGCATCGCCGGGCTGAGGAGTTCGCCGCTGACAATGGCTTGTATCCAGGTTTTGAGATCACCCAATGTCCCGATCATTCCCCCGGCGGTCCAATAGGGCGTCGGCGAACAGATGCTGTGTTCATCCACCTTGGCCGAGCCGTCCGTCTCGCCGGAAGCTGGAACATACCCTCGCATATAGGGTTCTTCGATGTCCGGATTCATTGGAAAGGAGGTATTTTTTAATCCCAACCTGTTGATGATCCTCGCGGTGATTTCCTCCCCCGCCGTGTTGTCGGTGATCTTCTCAATAATCATGCCAAGAAGAACATAATTCGTATTGCAATACATGAACTGACTGCCCGGCGCGAATACCGCTGGCTGGGCTATCGCCATATCCACAAGCCGTTGTGGCGTCCAAACGGCAAGGGGATCCTTGTCGAGCGCGTCCCAAAACTCGGGAAGATCGGTGAAGTTGAAGAGGCCCGAGGTCATGTTAAGCAACTGCCTGACGGTTATTCCATCGCTTCCCGGTACCTGGGGCTCCCATTTGCCCAAAAAATCGTCCAGCGAAAGCTTGCCCTCGTCCACGAGCTGAAGAACGACGGTGGCGGTGAAGCTTTTGGTGATGCTGCCGATTCGCACCTTGTCATCGGGATGGGGAATTTCGCCCGTGATGGGGTTTCCGATACCAGCCGTCCCAACCCAATCGCCGATTCCGGGGAACCAGAGGCCCGCGATGGCGCCGGGGATTTTGTATTTTTCCATCTGCGCTTCAAGAGCTCTCTGAAGCCCGGCCTTTTGGCCGTCGCTGAGCCCGGGCGCCGCGTCACCCCCGGCCCATACAGGGGCCAAGGAGCCAATAAGCAGGGCCGCAGCCAGCACCGTGAATGCTGTCCTTCCGCCAAGATATGCGCGCATCGATTCCCTCCATTCCCCCCGATTCTACCGCCATTCAAGGCGGAATGCGAGGAAAATTGCGGCGACAACGAGGCTAAGAAGGCGTATACTTCTTTGTATGGAGTGATATCAGCGATGCGCGACATTAAGACGATGCGCGAGTTCATGGTGCTGAGCCAAATCGCGGCGAGAGGCGTCGCCGATGAAAGGGTCCTTGAGGCAATGCGATCTCTGCCCCGCCATCGCTTTGTGCCCACCGAGGAGCTTGGCCTTGCCTATGAAGACCGCCCTTTGCCTATTGGCTATGGGCAGACGATATCGCAGCCATATATCGTAGGCTATATGCTTGAGGCTCTCTCCTTGCGCGGCGGCGAAAAAGTCTTGGAAATCGGCACCGGTTCGGGATACCAAGCCGCGCTGTTGGGTATGCTCGCGCGACGGGTATGGAGCATCGAGAGAATCGCCGCCCTCGAACATCGCGCGTCGTTGTTGATCAAGGAACTCGGGATACAAAATGTCATCGTGCTTGTAAGCGATGGCTTCGGCGGGCTCCCTGCGGAAGCCCCCTTCGATGCCATCATACTTTCGGCGGCGCCCGAGGTCATTCCACCCACCCTCCTGGGGCAGCTCTCCTCAGAAGGAGGAGTCCTCGTTGGTCCCGAAGGCCCCTTCGGCAGTCAGCGCGTCGTGCGCATAACGCGAAGAGGGCCTCGCGTCCACCGCGAGACCCTCTTGGATGTGTCTTTCGTGCCCATGCTGCCGGGAATGGCCTGAAAGCCGGCTCAAGGCAAGGCTGTCTTTATTTTTCTGATTTTTCGGATTTTTCCGATTTCTTCAGCGTGCTAATATTGAAGGGAATATAAATCGGGCAAGTTCCCACGACGCTGGTTCCGATAAAGACCACCGCCAGGATGCCGAGGATGACCGCCCCCCAGCCGACCAGCTGGCCGGTGAGTATCAGCAGTCCTATCACGAGTGCTAAAACGATCCTGATTACCTTGTCCTCTTTTCCCATATTCTTGACCATGATTTCCTCCATCTAAGTGATAACCTTAGATGAAAATACCGAAAATAGCTCGGCGAGTCAAAGCTGTTCGTATATCCCTGGATTCAAGCAATCCGGTGGCCGCTTTCCCTCGAGCATGGCGACAAGGTTCATGGCCGCCTTTACCGCCATTCCGTTCCTGGACGCGACCGTGGCGCTGGCTGTATGAGGCGTCATCACGACATTGGGAAGCGCGGCCAAGCCTTCGGCCGGCTTGGGCTCCGCTTCATAGACATCGATGCCGGCTGCCCCAATCACCCCATCTCTCAACGCTCTCACCAAGGCGGCTTCATCCACGACAGGACCCCTGGATGTGTTGACGAATACCGCCGTTTTCTTCATCAAGCCGAACGCGGCTTCATCGATGAGATGTTGGGTGCCCGGCATAAGAGGAACATGCACCGAAACGAAATCGGATGCTTTCAAAAGTTCCCTGAGCGGGACTCTTCGAGCGCCGAGCTCCTTTTCCAGCTCCAGGCAGGGAAATTCATCGGTGTAGAGCACCTTCATTTCAAAGCCACGGGACTTGAGGGCAAAAGCCCTCCCAATCCTGCCGGCGCCGATGACGCCCAAGGTGGCGCCGGTCAGCTCTTGACCGATGAACTGGAGAGGACCCCAGCCCTGCCATTGGCCTGAGCGCATCACAGCATCGGATTCGACCACCCTTCTTGCCGCGGCGAAAAGCAAGGCCCAAGCCATCTCCGCCGTCGCTGTGGTGAGCACATCCGGGGTATTCGAAAGAGGAATCTTTCTTTTCGTGGCTTCGACGACATCCATGTTGTCGTAGCCGACCGCGTAATTGGCGAAACCCTTGCAGAGCGCGGCCACATCGAAGACTTCGGCGTCTATCCTGTCGGTGAGAAGGCAAAGTACCCCATCGACATCGGCGATCTTCGACAAAAGTTCTGCTCGCCTGAGCGGCCTGTCTTCCGGATTCACCTCGACCTCGAAGGACCGCCGCAGAATTTCCATTCCCGCTTCGGGAATTTTTCGCGTTACGTATATTTTCATCGCGTGTTCCTCTCGATTCCGCATTTAGCGAGAATCGGATTTCGCCGCGAACAGACGCCGGCAGACAGCCTCGATGTGCGAGGAGCACAGCCCATACGTCTCGAGGACGCCGCGATAGTCGCCTGATTCGGCAAAAGTTTCCTCGAGCCCGATATGATCGTAGGGAACTCGAACGCCAGCCCTCGCGAGGCTGTCGCCAATAAAGGCACCCAAGCCATTGCGGGATTGATGATTCTCCACGACGAGAAGCGCTCCCGTCCTTTCTATCGAAGCGAGAAGTCCAGGCATATCCAGAGGCTTGATCGAATAGAGATCCATCACTTCGGCTTCGACCCCTTTGCCGGAGAGCGAATCGGCCGTGGCCAGAGCCTCGAATACCATATCGCCATAGGCGGCGATGGTTATGTCGCGACCCTTTCGCGCGATCGAAGAGCCTCCCAGCCTGAATTCCGCTTCTTTGCCATAGAGTTCGAACAGAGGATCTCGCATCAACCTCACGAACACTGGTCCAGGCGTGGCCATCGCCAGATCGAACATCGCCCCGGCCGAAACCGTATCGCAGGGACAGAGCACTTTCATATTAGGCAGTGTCGTCATGAAGGCGATGTCTTCGGTTGCCTGGTGCGTCACGCCGTCGATGGCTGCCGTGACGCCACCATGGGAGGAGAGTATCTTCACGTCGAGCTTGGGGTAGCAGACGAAGGATCTCGCTATTTCGAGGGCGCGCATCGTCAGGAAAACGCCATATCCGCAGATGACCACGGTTCTTCCCGAAGAAGCCATTCCGGCGGCGGCGGCCATGGTCGATACCTCGGCGATGCCGAAATTGAAATACCGTTCCGGATACTTTTCACCAAACAGATAGGAATACGTCGAATATCCGATATCCGATTCGAAGACCGCGAAGTCGGATTTCTGCCCGCGTTCGACCATCCTGAGGGAGCAGGCTTTGCGCGTCGGCATTGGGGCTGCGGAGAGCGTCATTGTCTGCCTCCCTTTAGCTCGAGCGTCGCCCGCGCGTATTCCGCCTCGTTGGGCGCTTTTCCGTGCCATTCCCTCTTGTTTTCCATGAACGAGACTCCCTTTCCCTTTACCGTTTTCGCGACGATGCAGGTCGGTTGGCCACCCGCGCCTGCCGCCTGCCTGAGGGCATTCACCACCGCTGCCATATCGTGGCCATCGATTTCCACCGTCTCCCAGCCGAAAGATCTGAATTTGCCGGCGATCGATCCGGAGGGCATTATGTCCTGACAGTATCCATCATTCTGGAGCCCGTTTTGATCCACGATCGCGGTGATGTTGTCCAGGCCGAATTTCGCCCCCGCCTGAGCCGCTTCCCATACCGCTCCCTCATTGAGTTCCCCGTCGCCGAGAAGGGCCCACACATGCCAGCCGCCCTTTCTCAGCTTCGCGTCGAGCGCCAAGCCGATGGCTTCGCAAAAGCCTACCCCCAAGGAGCCGCTCGTCACCTCGATGCCCGGCAATTTGCCCGCCACGGGATGGCCCTGCAATCTCGAATGTAGCTTTCGAAGGGTGCCCAACTCCTCCAAAGGGAAAAACCCCTTCATGGCGAGTGCCCCATATTGCACTGGACAAGCGTGCCCCTTGGAAAGCACGAATCGGTCGCGCTCGCTCCAGCCAGGATTCGAGGCGTCGATATTCATCACCTCGAAATACAACGCGGCAACGATATCGGCGGCCGAAAGCGACCCTCCGCAATGTCCGGATTGGGCCCTGTACACCATATCGACGATGTGGAAACGAAGTTGGGCGGCCTTGGCTTCCAGTTCCTTGATGCGATAAGCTGCGTTTTCGCTCATAATCCCTCGTCCTGCTTTTAGTATCATTCTTGCTTAATTTTGAATGCAATATTTATAACTCAATAAAACCTTACCATGGGCCGGAATCTCCGTCAATAGAATAAAATGATTTTTGCATGCAAAATATTGACAATACTGCTATATCTCTCTATAGTAAGGCAATGCAGAGAATCGTTTACGCCGATTTATCCGAAAAAGTATATAAAGAACTTCGAACCATGCTCCTGGAGGGAGAGCTCCTTCCTGGCGAGAAGCTCAAGCAGGATAGTCTGGCGACCCGCCTTGGCATATCGCGCACCCCCCTCGCGGCGGCGTTTTCGAAACTCGAGAAAGAGATGCTGATCGAACTTCTGCCGCGACGGGGCGCGAGGGTTCGGGCACTAAACGGCAAGGAACTCCTCGATCTTTACGATATACGAATCATGCTCGAGCCGCTCGGCGCCGAAGGCGTGGCGAGAAACGGATCGCCCGAGGATATCGCCGAATTGCTCGCCCTCCTCGCCAATTACAAATCCCTCGTCGATTCCGATAGCCCACGCTTGGTCAGGCGCTCGGATTACGACTTTCATCTGGCGATAGCGCGGATGTCGGGGAACGAATCGCTGTATCGCATAATCTCGGCATTCAATATCGTCTTCATCTGCAATCAGGGCGGACTGCTCAAGCCCGCCAGAACCAGCTACGAAGAACACGCCGCTCTCATGGACGCCATTTCGGCCCATGACCAAACGGCCGCGGCAGCCATCATGAGGGCGCACCTCGTGGATTCAAGGCAAAGACTGCTGAAGAACATCCAGGAGACATCGTGAGCAAGATAGAATCGACCATCGTCGCCGACGAAGTGTACCGCCGCATCAAATTCCAGATCATCGAAGGAACTCTCACCCCAGGCACGAGGATCGACAGGCGCGCCCTCGCCGCTGACCTGGGCGTATCCATGACGCCCGTCAACGAAGCCGCCGCGCGTCTTGTCGGGGAACGATTCCTTGAACGAAGGACCGGCCCCAACAGGGAAAGCGATGGCCTCTTCGTTCCGGAGCGCCCGATGGAAGAGTTGATTCATGTCTTCGCAGTGAGGGCGGGCATCGAGGGCATAGCAGCCCGGCTCTGCGTCGAAAGAGCGCTTGCGGGAGGCGATGCCGCCGCCCTTGATGTCATCTGCGCGAGTTTCTCCGCCTATGAAGGGATATCCGAAAACCTCGGCCCCGAGCAGATCCAAGCCTATCTGATCGAAGACAGGAACTTCCACGAAGCGATCATCGAATATTCGGGCAACCCCATCCTCGCCGATATCGACAGGAACTTGGGCTGCATCCATCGCAGCTATATCAAAGGTCTCATACGGCCGCCCAAGGAAACATACCCTGAACACAAGGAGATCATCGCCGCGTTCCGCGATCGCGACGCGGAAAAAGTCCAGGATCTCCTCTCGCGACATAACCTGAAATCGCGCGACGTCATCAAGGAAAGAGTCAGGCTCGCGGAAAACGGCTAGAGCCGCCTCCCTGCGGGCATCGCCGGGACCGTCAAAGCGGCCTTTGGGGCAACCCCGGATTTTTTACTTCAGGATACCGAGCATTTCCCGCGCTTCCGCGCAGGTGGCGGGTTCGCAGCCCATGAGCCGTATGAGCGCCGCCGCCTTCGCGACCAGCTCTGCGTTGCTCCCTATAAGGCCGGGCTCCCTATAGAAGCCGTCCTCGTAGCCCACGCGCACTCCCGAGGCGCCACAGCCAACCGCCATCCCGATCAGGGAAAAATCCTCCATGCCTTCGTGGATAAAACTCCAGGACGAGCTTGGCGGCAGCGCTTGCTTGAGTCTGAAGATATTATCCGCGGTCGCGGCGAGGGCTCCTTTGAACCCGAGGGAAAAATTGAAATGAAGCGGGCGATCCAGGCTCCCCTCATCGGCGAGTTTCAGGACGCTCTCGATCATTGAAAGATCGAATATTTCGAGCTCGGGAATGACATGCATCCGCTTCATCTTGCCTGCCCAATAGCGGATATCGGACCACGTGTTGATGTAGACGCCCTCGCCGAAGTTGGTCGAGCCCATGTTGAGAGAAGCCATCTGCACGCGCGGTTCGTTTACCGAGGCGGAACGGTCCTCCAGGGATAGGGTGGATAGTCCTCCCGTCGAGCCTTGAATGACGATATCGGACGCGGCCCTCACCATGTCGATCGTTCGGGAAAAGCTCTCCAGCCCGGCGATCTGCTTTCCTTCCTCATCGCGCACATGGAGATGGACGAGGGATGCGCCGGCGCGGGCGCACTCGATCACTTCTTTTGCGATATCGGCTGAGCGGACCGGGTTGACCGCCCCGGAAGGTATCGTCTTTTCCATATGCGCGACCGGCGCCACGGCGAGTATGACTTTGCGTTTGGGACTCATGAAGACTCCTTGTCCAGGATTATCAGTCTTGATTGACAGACCCTGAATTGTATTCTACAGTATCTATAGTAATAGTAATATTGTATTCAATATTTGGAGTAAAGATGCTCGGAGTATCGCCAGCCTACTTTTTTTCGCGATTTACCACCGATTTCACCGTCGATGATTATATTCTGGGGCTCGAGCTCCTGAAATCGGAAGGCTTCTCGGGCTTCCAGCTGGAAATATTCCACCGCTCGAGGCTGAACGAATGGCTCAGCGAGGTGGCAGCGCTCGCCAAGCGCGCCGATGACCTCAACATGGAGGCCACCCAATTCGTCGCCCATTTCCTTCTCGCCGCCACGAAAGACGAAGCCTCCCTCCTCTCCGACCTTGGCCTGGAGGATATGAAACAGGTGACGGATATTACGGCGCATTTCCCGAGATGCAAGGTCATTACCCTCCCCCTGTCCCCCTTCAGTTTCCAGGCGGGATCATCCTTCGATATCGATTCCTGGCGAAGGCTTTGGGACGGCCTCTGCGAAAAGCTCCTCGCGTTCGCCTCCATCGTGGAAGCCAGCGGACGGAAGCTCGCTTTGGAAATCGTACCAGGCTCCCTCCTCGGCGGCACCGAAGGCTTGATGCGCTTTTCCCGCGAGACCGGCAACAAAAGCGTCGGCTACAATTTCGATACCGGCCACGCCTGGTCCTGCAAGGAGAATATCGCCACACTCCCCGCCAAGCTCGCTGGCCGCATATACGGCACTCATTTGAAGGACAATTTCAGCTATGAAAATCTTGCGCTGCCGCCTGGCGAAGGGAACATTCCCTGGGATTCGGTGATCGATGGTCTCTTGCGCAACGGCTACGCGGGCTCCTTCGATCTCGAGATAGCGTGCAAGACCCCGGCAGAGGTAACCGCGGCTTACGCCAAAGGCAAGGCAACATTGGAGCGCGTTCTGGGCGCGTCGAAATATCGTTGAGCAAGGAGAGGAACATGATCAGGTACGCCGTGATTTCGTCATTTCTCAGCAAGACCAAGGATAGGTTCCATGAATACAATCAAACCCTCGATCTTGAGCAGAAATTCAAGATGGCTTCGGAGATCCCCGCCATGCAGGGTTTGGAGTGCGTGTATCCTTATGAGGTGAACGCCGCCGACGAAGTGAAGGCGCTCATGAAAAAATACAAGCTCGGCATTTCGGCGGTCAACGTCAACGTGAAAGCCGAGCCTGAATTCCGCAACGGCGGCCTCACCTCGCCGGTCAAATCCGTCCGCGACAAAGCCGTCCGCTTCGTCAAGGAAGCGAAGGATTTCGCCGCCGCGATTGGCGCCGACAAGGTCACCTGCTGCCCCTTGGGCGACGGCTACGAATTCAATTTCCAAACCGACTATTCGAAAAACTGGGAATACCTCAAGGAAACCTTCGGCGAAGCGGCCAGGCATAGGCCTGAAATAAAACTCTTCATCGAATACAAGCCCAGCGAAACCCGCGGCACCTGCTTCCTCAACAACGCGGCCAAGACGATCCTCCTCATCAACCAGATCGGCGCGCCCGGTTTGGGCGTCACCCTCGATTTCGGACACTCGATGTACGGGGGCAACAACCCCGCCGAGGAACTCGCCCTCCTCCACGACAGCAAATTGCCCTACTACATCCATATCAACGACAACGACGCCAAGTGGGATTGGGACTATTTCGCCGGCAGCAAGCATATCCTCGCCTACGCGGAATTCCTCTACTATCTCCGCAAATTCGGATACGACGATTATCTTACCTCGGACACCTCCCCTACCCGCTTCGACATCAAGGGGATGTTCGAAGCGAACAACCGTCTCACCGCCAAGCTCTTGAAAGTGATCGAGACGATGGAAGAGAAAGGACTTGGCGCCCTCATGGAGGCTGGCGAGTATATGGCCATCTGGAAATTCCTTGAGGAGAATCTTTTCGGATTAAAATGATCGCGCGCTGACCGCTGAGCCAATAAAAAGGGGCGCGAGAATCGCGCCCCTTTTTAAAATCTCGGCCGCGGCTAAGATCGCGGCGATGTCCTTCCTTTAGGCTTTCCTGATTTCGGCGATGCGCGCAAGCGAGCTTTTCCACGCTTTCCTGAAACTGGAACAGAAAAGCACAACCGGCCCGAATTCTTCGTACTCATGTGGTTCGAGCCCCTCAGGCCAGTAGGCGCGGGCGAAGTCAGGCACCTTCGATACGAGGGAATCCACCACGGCTTCGGGAACCGGCGCGTCGAATCGGCTGACGACGGGTGGGTCGAGGCGAAGCAGATCCTCAGCCGTTCCTTTCCAATTGATCGTCGTGGAAATATTCGCTCCTACCCACTCGGTGAAATGATGCAGGCCCCGGGCTCCGCCGTTTATGAAGCCCACCCTGGTGTCGCGGTTGTCCATGTACGAGCGTATTTTCTTCGCGACGATTTTTCCCGCCTGATACAAGTGGTCGGAAGAGATGCCGATTTTCCCGGCCGCCACGGCCCCAGCGAGATATTCGTCGAATATTCCCGCGATGTGCGACAGATATACCTTGGGGGGATGAGCCATCCCTTCCGTCG
>Ga0074195_1004763_pt1 | contig 10884 bp, 14 predicted proteins | sample EPASupsiteHSE623_FD_64525 | JGI IMG/M metagenome (GOLD analysis project Ga0074195, IMG submission 64525) | Bioremediated contaminated groundwater from EPA Superfund site, New Mexico - Sample HSE6-23 | ecosystem: Environmental > Aquatic > Deep subsurface > Groundwater > Contaminated ... | reverse complement strand
ATCCCGGCTTCACGAGAGGCGGAGGGTTCGGCAGAGGTTTAGGCAGAGGATTAGGCCGCGGACGCGGATTTAATTGCTTCGGCAATGGAAGAGGCAGAGGATTAGGCTGTATAGCCAATAATGACGAAACAAACCAATCTGCATCATCAGAGACTGCTCTCAAAGGAATTGATTCCATCAAAGAGGAGATAACATCAGTTGAGAAGTATCTGGGAGAACTCAAAGATTTGATGAAGAAGAGAGAATCGGAGAAGCGCACTTGAGCTTTAGAGTTGCAATTGCAAGCGGTAAAGGAGGGACAGGAAAGACCATCCTTTCCGTCAATCTCGCATTATACATACAAGAAGTTCTGCATAAAAACGCAGTTCTTGTTGACCTTGATGTTGAGGAGCCGAACAGTTCGATATTTCTGAAAACAGAGCCAAAAGAGGTCTTTGAAGCATCAAGAAGGGTGCCGAAATTCATTAAGAGCAAGTGCACAAACTGCGGAATATGCGCAAATGTGTGCATGTTCAATGCTCTTATAAAGGCCAAGGAGCATGTGCTGATCTATAAAAACCTCTGCCACTCGTGCAATGCATGCGCGAAACTTTGCCCAGAAGGTGCATTGGTGATGGAGAATTCAAGGATAGGAGATGTGAGAGTGTTTGAATCGGAGCTGAACCTGACTCTGATAGACGGCATACTCGATTTGAAGGAGGAGATGTCAACTCCGCTGATAGAGTCAGTAAAGAGAAAATCCGATGAAATGTCCGCAGATGCGGATTTCATCATATATGATTCTCCGCCCGGAACATCCTGCTCATATGTGGAGAGCATAAAGGACTCAGACCTTGTTCTGATAGTCACTGAGCCGACTCCATTCGGAAGGAATGATTCCGCACTGGCCATAGAGACAGCGAAGAAATTGAACAAAAAAATCAAAGTTATAATCAACAGAGCTGATTTAAATGAATCTGAAACTGTGAAATTTTTCAGTGAACAGGGTGTTCAAGTAATAGCTGCTATAAATAACAACATCAAGATTGCGCAGAGCTACTCAAATGGAGAAATAATATTCGGAAAGTTCGATGATTTTGACAAAGCTCTGAATAAAATCGCCGAGGTTATAATTAAGGAAGCTCAATCATGAAAGAGATTGTTGTTTTATCTGGCAAGGGTGGAACAGGAAAGACCTCAATAACAGGCGCTTTAGCGGCAGTAGTTCAGGAAAAAATTGTCTTTGCGGATTCAGATGTTGATGCAAGCAATCTGCACCTGATAATAGGCGATGAGATAATCAAAAAGGAAGAGTTCACAAGCGGGTATATAGCGCGCGTTGATTCAATACTGTGCAACGGATGCAGAATCTGCGAGAGAGAGTGCGCTTATGATTCAATTCATGTGAAAAACAAAACCGCAGAAATAAATGAGATGTTCTGCGAAGGGTGCGGTCTCTGCGAAAAGCTCTGCCCCGCGAAAGCCATAAAGATGGATGACCTCATTGCTGGAAGCATTATAAGCTACAAAACCAGATTTAACATTCCGCTCTTGGGAGCTAGCATGACTGCAAAAAGGGAGAGGAGCGGAAAGCTTGTCTCAGAAGTCAAATCAAAGGCAAGAGCATTGGGCGCGGAGATAAGCGCGGATTATCTTGTGATTGACGGACCGCCGGGCATAGGATGCCCTGCGATAGCTTCACTTGGAGGAGCCGGTTATGTTATTCTTGTTACAGAACCGACTCTGTCGGGATTCAGTGATCTTAAGAGAGTATTCTCTTTGATAAAATATTTCAGAATAAAAACCGGAATAATAATAAACAAAGCGGATATCAATCCAACTGTAGCGAGGGAGATACGGGATTTTGCAGATAATGAAAAAGCAAAAGTTCTGGATCAGTTCTTTTTTGATTCAATATTTGCGGAAAGCGTTAAAAAAAACAGGACTGTGAGCGAAGCAACGGAGAACATGAAAAGAAAATTTGAAAATTTGTGGAAAAAAATAAAAGAGGAGGCGGAATGAAAATAGCAGTGCCGGCAGAAGACAAAAATCTCGAATCTCTTATTGACGACAGGTTTGGCAGAGCCAAAGGGTACATTGTGTATGACACAGAAACAAAGATTCTCGGCTGGATTGACAACCAAAAGAACGCGAATGCTTCTCAAGGAGCGGGGCTCAAGGCGGCGCAGTCAATAATAGAATCAGGCGCTGAAGTATTGCTCTCATACGATGTGGGGCCGAAAGCATTTGAACTTCTTGAAAAAAGCGGTATAATATCATACAGGATTGAAACAAAGATAAAAGTCGATGAAGTCATAGCAATGTTTCAGGAAAATAAACTGAAAAAAATAAATAAAGGAGAATAAAATGAAAGTAGCTATTGCAGCAGAGGGAAAGCAGTTGTCAGGCCATTTCGGACACTGTTCCCAGTTTCATATTTACGAAATAGCAAACAACAAAGCATCGTTCATAGAGAGCATAACTCCGCCTCCCCATGAACCCGGCTTAATTCCCCAGTGGCTCTCCGGCTACAAAGTGGATGCGGTGATTACAGGAGGAATGGGGAGAAAGGCAAAGGAGATATTTGCAGAAAAAAACATAAAAGTCATAGACGGGATTGAAATTGACGACATTAAAAAGATTGCCGATGACTTTGCCATTGGGAAAATGAAGAAGGGCGATTCAACCTGCGACCACTGATGCCGAGACCTAAAAAATTCAGATTCATCTCATCCTCTCCAAAGGTAACATTCTTCAAACCGAGCGGAGTCCCAAAAAACATTCTTGAAGAAGTGAATCTTGAGGTGGATGAGCTTGAGGCAGTGAAACTTGCTGACCTTGAAGGTCTCTATCAGGAGGACGCGGCGAAGAAGATGAATGTTTCAAGGCAGACATTCGGCAATATACTTGTAAGCGCGCATAAGAAGATAGCTGATGCAATCGTAAAGGGAAAAGTCCTCAGAATTGAAGGAGGTTCAACAGAGATTAAATCTTCCGATGAAGAAGCATCCTGCGAATGCGGCTACAAGTGGAAAATTTTGTCATCAGATAAAGAGTGTCCAAAATGCAGAAATAAAAGGGGAAAGGGGTTCGGCAGGAGAAGAAGGCAATTCAATTAAGGAGGAATTTTGTCAGACAAAGAAAAAGAAATGAAACAGGAGATAATGAAGGAAAACTTCAAAAAAATAAAACACAAAATACTCGTGCTGAGCGGAAAGGGCGGAGTGGGAAAATCGACTGTGACTGTAAACACCGCTTATGCTCTTAAGGCGAAAGGATACAAAGTCGGCATACTTGACATAGACCTTCACGGACCCTCGATTGCCAAAATGACAGGTATAGAAGATGCTCGGATTGAGGGAGATGAGTCAGGCCTCTTAAAACCGGTGAAGACAAGAGACGGAGTCGATGTAATTTCAATATCTCCTATGCTTGAAAAATCAGACACTCCCGTAATATGGCGCGGGCCTCTGAAGATGAAGGCGATACAGGAATTTTTTGATTCAGTCAATTGGAGCGAACTTGATTATCTGATAATTGATTCGCCTCCGGGGACCGGCGACGAGCCTCTTACAGCTTTGCAGATAATCGACGGAATGGACGGAGTCATAATAGTCACCACACCGCAGGATGTGGCCACATCAGATGTCTCCCGTTCGATTTCCTTCGTAAAAGCTATGAATAAAAGGATTCTCGGACTGGTAGAGAACATGTCCTATTTCATCTGTTCGAAATGCGGTGAAAAGCATTTCATATTCGGAGACGGCGGAGCGGAAAAGCTCGCAGAGAAATACAATCTTGACATCCTCGGGAAGATACCTGTTGACAAGAGAATAATGGAGCATTCCGATTCCGGCAGTCCTATAGTAATTTCAGAGAAGGATACGGAGAGTTCAAAAGAATACATGAAGATTTCAGATGAGATAATCAAAAGAACAGGAGGAGCAAATGGCGCAGATTAAGAGAGTGTCAATCGAGTCGAAACTCGCTGAAAAGTTCACGATTGAATCGGATATAAGAGGTCATAAAATATTTGTCGACCAGCCGATTCAGTCGGGAGGAGAGGATGCGGGACCGACCCCACTTGAGTATCTATTTGTCTCTCTTGCAGGATGCATTGGAACAATCGCAAAAATAACAGCAAATCAGAGGAGATTGAAAATAGACAATTTGAAAGTAAAAATTGAGGGTGATCTTGACCTTGATATTCTGATGGGCAAATCTAAAGATAACAGAGCGGGATTCAACAAAATAGTTGCTGAAGTTTCATTTGATTCTGATATGACAATTGAACAAAAGAGAAACTTCATCAAAGAGGTAGACGAAAGGTGCCCGATATCGGACAACATTATGAATCTTACTTCAGTAGAATTAATTGTCAGATAGACAATATTCTAAAACTTGACTTGGCTTCGCTCTTGTATTAGAATTTTTTAAATTCTAAAAAAGGAGAATCATGAAAAGCAGAACAATGAAAAAGGGCGGATATATTAAAACTGACATGGGAACTGTTGAGATAATAGAAGATGGCGGCGTGATTGTGTCTCTCAATTTTACAGCCGGAAAGATGAAGAAGAACGATGATTCTCCTCTGATAATAAAAGCAGTTAAACAGGTTGAAGAATATTTTGCAGGGAAGAGAAAAGTGTTTGACCTTCCTGTAAAAGTGAGCGGAACTCCTTTTCAGCAGAGAGTATTAAGAGAGGTGATGAAAGTCGGATACGGAGAGACAGCATCCTATAAAGACATCGCAAAAAGAATCGGCAATATTAAAGCAGTGAGAGCCGTCGGATCTGCAAACAGGCAAAACAATGTTCCTCTGATAATCCCATGCCACAGAATAATAGGCAAAGACATGTCAGTGAAGGGCTATGCCGGCAAACAGAGAATAAAAATCTTTCTTCTCACTCTGGAGAATCCAAAGATAAAACTCAAGAAGAAGGATTGACAGGGACGGCAATATAACTATACTTAGTACATATTTGTAATTATTACAAAAGGAGGAAAAATGGAAAACAAAGGAATCCCGCTATTGGGAGAAATGTTTCCTGAGATGAAGGTTGTCACCACCCATGGCGAAATGAATCTGCCTATTGATTTTGCAGGCAAATGGTTTGTTTTATTCAGCCACCCGGGAGATTTTACTCCGGTGTGCACTACAGAATTTTACTCTTTTCAGAAGAGGAATGATGAATTCAAAGCCTTAAACTGCGAGCTGATAGGACTGAGCGTTGATCAAGTGTTTGCTCACATAAAATGGGAGGAATGGATAAAGGAAAATCTTGGAGTAGAAATAACATTCCCCATTATAGCTGATACCGGAGCTGTCGCGGAAAAACTCGGGCTTATTCATCCCGGCAAAGGCACCAATACTGTGAGAGCCGTTTTTGTTGTGGATGCGTCCGGAAAGATTAGAATTATGCTTTACTACCCGCAGGAACTTGGAAGAAATATGGATGAAATTCTCAGGGTTGTGAAGGCTATGCAGATTGCAGATAAAAACGGAGTTGCGATGCCTGCGAACTGGCCGAACAATGAACTTATTAAGGATGAAGTGATTGTACCTCCTGCAAAAGATGTGAAAACTGCAAAAGAGAGGCTTGAAAAAGCAAAAGAGGGAAAGTGGAAGTGTTATGATTGGTGGCTCTGCCACAGAAAGCTGTAAAAAAGCAAAGCAATAATGTGGGGACAGTATCGTAGGGGCGGACCTGTGTGTCCGCCCTGCAGAATCAAATAAAATACATCTGGCGGCAGGTTAGCGTAGCGCTCATTCGCACATCAGTCTCGCCGGACATAACTCGGCAGACCTCGTTGAAGTGTTGTGGGGACACTACAAGAAGTGGTGTCCCCAACGTCCTCATTCGCTTTAGCTTACGTGCATCAATAAATTTTGAATTGATTGAATCTTCTAAAACCATTGCTTGACTTTAGGTCGCTATCGCTCCCAACGGGTTGCCCAAAAGTTTTCGAAGATTATTGTAAAGCCAAGCAAATTAATCAAATGTGGTTATGTAATATTTAATGTGGGGACAGTATCGTAGGGGCGGACCTGTGTGTCCGCCCTGCAGAATCAAATAAAATACATCTGGCGGCACGCAAGCCAAGCGCTCATTCGCACATCATCCCCGGCAGCTGTATCATGATGGAGTAGAGTTGGAGTGCTGAAAACAGCAGTCCAACAACTTCTGCCTGCCACATGATGTGCTGCCTTGTGATGACGTCCTCACTCGCTTGTGCTTACGTGTATCAATAAGCATTTATTTGCTTGTCCTCATGAGAAACATTGGTACTGAGAAGCGCTGTGGACAGGTTTCTCATTCGGAATTGTAAAGCCAAGCAAATTAATCAAATGTGGTTTGTCTTTTGAACTCGCAACTCGTAACTCGTAACTCGTAACTCGTAACTGTATTGTTTTACCAGCTTACTAGCGTACCAGCCACCAGCCACCAGCGTACCAGCTCACTCTTTGATTCTTTCATTAGGTTATTTTTCATTTTCCCTTGACATTCATTAATAATAAAATATAATATATAGCTAATTATAAAGAGGAGTTTATGAACAGAATAATGCTGAAGTCGAAGATTCATAATGCAAGGGTGACAGTTGCTGACATAAATTATGAAGGAAGCATATCAATTGACGAAGAGTTCATGAAGGCGGCAGACATACTGCCTAATGAAAAGGTTCTTGTGATTGACATTGAAAACGGAGAGCGCTTTGAGACTTATGTAATAAAAGCAAAGAGCAATTCAAGGGAAATCGGAGTCAATGGCGGAGCCGCAAGGCTCGTTCAAAAGGGAGACAGGGTAATAATTATGTCTTTCTCATCATACAGTGAAGAGGAACTTAAGAAATACTCCGCGAAAATAATAATACTCAATAAAGAGAATGAGCTCACAGATTCGTTTACCAGAGGAATATAAGAGCCTTCTCTCGTCAAAAAAGGACCTTTCGTCAGTCGGGTCCATTCTATCCGTGAAGAAACATCTTCATACTGTGTGCGCTGAGGCAAAGTGCCCTAATATAGGCAAATGCTTCAAATCAGGAACAGCGACATTTCTCATAATGGGGTCGAAATGCACACGGAACTGCGCATTCTGCGCGATTGACAAAAATCCAAAATCACCGATAGATGCAGATGAATCGGACGAGGTGATTGACGCCATTAAAAAGATGAATCTGAAATATGTGGTTATCACTTCAGTGACGAGGGATGACATAGAAGACGGAGGAGCGGAATATTTCAATCTTCTGTCATCAAGAATAAAAAGCGAATTTCCCGGAATAATGGTTGAGATACTCGTTCCGGATTTCAGGCAGAACATTGACAATCTGAGAAAAATCAATAAAAATAACATTGATGTTTTCAATCACAATCTCGAGACAGTAAAAGAGCTTTATCCTAAGGTGCGCCAAAAAGCAGATTATGATTTTTCACTGTCAATGCTTAAAAAAGCGAAATCAATGGGAATGACAGTCAAAACAGGAATAATGGTGGGGCTCGGAGAGACTGAAAAAGAGATCGAAAAGCTCTTTGAGGATATATCAAAAGCAGGAGCAGAGATACTGACAATAGGACAGTATTTCATGCCGACAAAGAATCACTATCAGGTGCGGAAATATTATCTTTCAAAGGAATTTGATGCTTTGAAGGAGGGGGCAGAGAGAGCCGGAATAAAGAATGTTGTATCCGGAGTCTTTGTGCGGTCATCTTACAATGCATTTGAAACATATAAGGGAGTGAAAAATGATGAACAAACATAATACAAAGGTAGTTGCAGTTTTGAGCAATAAGGGAGGAACAGGCAAATCCACTCTTATAACAAATACTTCGTATCTTCTTGCCACAACGTATAACAGAAAAGTCGGAATCATTGACCTTGACTTCCACTCTCCGGACCTTCCGTCAATGTTTGGAATAGAGAACCGCAAGCTCGGAATACAGAACAAGAAGATAATGCCTGTGAAGGTGCTTCCAAACCTCTACATTGTCTCATACGGTTTTTACCTTACTGACAAAAAGCTCCCAATAATAATGAGGGGAGTGCAGGAGAAGCTGATAGCAGACCAATTCATAAATTCAGTTGACTGGTCTGAGTTTGACATAATCTTCATTGATGTACCCGCAAACCTTTCAGACGGGGCTTTGACTGTTGTTGATGAAATAAAGCCGATTGACGGTGCGGTCATCACCACAAGCTCTCAGGACATTTCTCTCACAGACACGGAAAGGTCTATACAGTTCGCTCTGCAGTATTCAATTCCGATTCTTGGAATGGTTGAGAATATGTCTTACCTGAATTGTCCGCAGTGCTCTGCAAAGCTTGAACTTTACAAGAGGGAGAACTTTGAAGCATTGGCTGAATTCTACAAACTCGATATTCTCGGAAGGATACCGTTTGAACGCGAAATACTCATTTCAGTGGATTTGGGGATTCCATTCGTTGAAAAGTGCAAAGAGAATGCCCAGATAGAATCATTCAAACAGATTGCGGATAAAATAGACAAAAAAATGTTCAAATGAGAATAAACTCGATTTCTTCACTTTATTTCAAGGGAAATGAAATAAACTTCTCTTCAGTTAAGGAGAGCGGATTTAAATTCATGGAAATCAGGTGCGATGACATTCTTTCAAATGACAATCCCGAAGAAATAGCAAAAATCAGAAAACTTCTTGATAAAAACTCGATTGAAGTTTCTTCAGTGCACTCATTCATAAATAATGCGGATATATCTTCAGAGGACAAATGGACACGCACAAAGTCGGTCAGAGAGCTTGAAAAATCAGTAGCCGCAAGCTCTCGTTTGAAATCAAAATATGTTGTGGCGCACTTGTCATGGATTCTCAATGAACAGTCGGACAGGGGCAAGCTTCTAAAAAATTCTCTTTCATCCATTGTTGAAGCGAGAGATCTTGCAGAGAAGATGAATGTGGAAATACTCTGTGAGAATCTTCTTCCAAATATGCTTTTTTCAAGAGAGGATGAGGCAAAAGCAGTGGTTGATTCAGGATTCTCATTGTGCTTTGACCTCGGCCATGCAGTCATATCAAAGATAGACCCGTATGAATTCTGCAGAACATTCAAAAAACAAATAAAGCTTGTGCATGCTCATTTTAACAACTCTGTCAAAGACACTCACTCATTCATAAAGAATGAGGCGGATAAAGAGATGCTAAAGAGGGTATCGGATATTCTTGACGAATCAGTTGTTTTCGTGCATGAAATACACAATGAAAAAAAATTAGAGGAAATTTACTTGGAAGTGAAAGACATATGATTCAAATAAAGACAGACAAAGAGATTGCTCTCATGAGAGAGAGCGGAAAGATACTGGGAGAAGTGCTCTCTGAAACCGGTAGTTTCATAGAGGCGGGAATGACTACAATGGATATCGAAATGAACATAAAAAAAATGCTCAGAAACAGAGGCGTAAAATCCCCGTTCCTCGGATATAAAGGATATCCCGCTGCTTCGTGCATTTCTGTGAATGATGAAGTTGTCCACGGAATTCCTTCAAAATCAAAGAGAGTGGACAACGGAGATATTGTTTCCATAGACCTCGGAGTAATATACAAGGGTTATATCACGGATGCCGCGCGCACATTCATCGTGGGTGTGGCTGACGACGAATCTGTGAGACTTGTCAATGCAACAAGGGATGCGTTTTTCGCCGGAGCCGCAATGGCTGTAGAGGGAAACCATCTGTATGACATATCTGATGCAATTGAAAGAGTGATTGTCTTTCATGAATTCACTCTCGTGCGCGAATTCGTTTCGCACGGGGTGGGTAGGCAGCTTCACGAGGAGCCTTACTTCGTCAATTTCGGAAAGAAGGGGACAGGACCTCTTTTAAAAAAGAACATGACTCTTGCCATAGAGCCGATGGTTAATGCGGGAGAATACAAAGTGGTGATAAAAGAGGACGGCTGGACAGCAGTGACTTTTGACGGAAAGCGCTCTGCCCATTATGAAAACACGGTCGTCGTCGGCAAAGAAAAAAGCGAAATATTAACTGAAAAATAAGGAGAAAAAAATGGAAAAGAAGATTTCATTTGAAAGGAAAAACTGCTGGCTCAATTATTCGGAAAAGGAGACAAAGGAAGTGATGAGCTATGCGGAAGAATACAAGGAATTTCTTTCTGAATCCAAAACAGAGCGTCTTTCAGTGGAGAACATAAAGAAGATGGCTTTGAAAAACAAATTCTCTGAAAATTCAAAGACAAAATTCATCCTGGAAAATAAAAAAAAGAACATAGCGCTTATATCTATGGGCTCAATATCACCATTAAAGGGAATAAGCATAATCGGAAGCCATATAGACGTGCCGCGGATAGATTTAAAACAGGTTCCTCTCTATGAAAAAGAGAATATTGCCCATTTCAAGACGCATTATTACGGAGGAATCAAGAAGTATCACTGGCTTTCAAGGCCTTTGGCTATGTACGGAGTTATTTTTCTTGCAAACGGGAAAAAAGTGGATATATCATTGGGAGACAAGGAAGGAGACCCTGTATTTGCAATCAATGACCTTCTGCCGCATCTTTCACGCTCTCAGTATTCAAAGACAGTCAGCGAAGCATTTGAAGGTGAGAAGCTGAACGTAATCGTCGGCTCCATACCTTTGAAAAAAACTGAGAAGGATGCAGTAAAGGCGAATGTTTTGAAAATAATCAATGAAAAATACGGAATAGAGGAAGAGGATTTTACATCTGCAGAGATAGAAATCGTTCCTCAGGGAAAAGCTCATGACATAGGATTTGACAGAGGACTTGTGGGCGGATACGGACATGATGACAGAATCTGCGGATACACTTCCGCAACAGCTATTTTTGAAGCAAAAAACAAGAGAACTGTCTGCGCAATACTCTTTGACAAAGAGGAGGTCGGTTCGCAGGGATCCACC
>Ga0074195_1004762_pt1 | contig 10886 bp, 8 predicted proteins | sample EPASupsiteHSE623_FD_64525 | JGI IMG/M metagenome (GOLD analysis project Ga0074195, IMG submission 64525) | Bioremediated contaminated groundwater from EPA Superfund site, New Mexico - Sample HSE6-23 | ecosystem: Environmental > Aquatic > Deep subsurface > Groundwater > Contaminated ... | reverse complement strand
GGAATAAAGAGAAAAAAAGTTAATAAAAAATAATGAAAAATATCAAAAAGATAAATTAATAATTGATAAGTTAAATTATCTTGAGTCTAAACTTTATTTAATATTATACCAAATCAAAGAGAAACAATATAAAATTGATGCTACAACAATTAAACTTAACGAAGTAAAAGATTTATTATCTCAAACAGAAAGATGAAAAATATTAATACAATCTTTTGATATAAAATTACAATCAATGGATGATACAACATTAAGTAATTTCGTTAAATCTTTATCAAATATAAAGACAACCCAGTTGGATGAAAATTACGTAAAATATATGCAGTTAAAATCTTACCTTGAAGTAGAATTAAGAAATAAATAATATAAAAAACTTTTGACTTTTTTATAATTAGCACATATAATATTTATGTGCTAATTATTTTAATTGATAAAATAAATTATCTCTTAATTTTAATTTTATGAATATAGAAAAATTTACAATAAATGCAAGCCAAAGGATTGCAGAAAGCCAAGATTTAGCCAATAGAAATAAGAACTCAGAAATCACAGGGATTCACTTGCTTTACTCTATGCTTCAAAGTGAAGATAGTATAGTAAAAGAAATCCTACTAGATTTATGAGTTGATTTGATGGTGCTAAAAGCAAATATAAAAAAAGAACTTGATACATTACCAAAAATAAGTTGAAATTACAATCTGTGACTAAGTCATGAGTTAAACAATATCCTTAATGAAGCTCAAAATTTAGCAGAAAAAAACAAAGATGAATTTGCAACAGAAGAACATCTATTATTATCATTGACAAAAAATTGAAATGAAAAATTAGTTTCAATTCTAAAGACATTTGGTATCACTTATGATGAAGTAAAAGCTATTGTTGATAAGTTTAGAAACTGAGAAAAGATAACAGACCAAGATTGAGAAAATAAACTAAATGCTTTAAAAAAATACTGAATTGATTTAGTAGACTTAGCAAGAAAATGAAAAATAGACCCAGTTATAGGTAGAGAAGAAGAGATAAGAAGAACTTTACAAATTCTTTCAAGAAGAACAAAAAATAATCCAGTTCTGATTTGAGATCCTTGAGTCTGAAAAACTGCAATTATAGAGTGAATTGCAAGAAAAATAGTAGAAAAAGAAGTCCCAGAAAATTTAGTTCATAAAAGAATTATATCTCTAGATATGTGATCTCTTCTTGCTTGAGCAAAGTATAGGTGAGAATTTGAAGAAAGACTAAAAGCAGTGATAAAAGAAGTAGAAAAATCAAATTGAAATATCATACTTTTTATAGATGAACTTCATACTATTGTCTGAGCCTGAGCAAGTGAATGACAAGCTGATGCTTGAAATCTACTAAAGCCAAGTCTAGCAAGATGAAGTTTACATATGATTTGAGCAACAACGATTAATGAATATAGAAAATACATAGAAAAAGATGCTGCTTTAGAGAGAAGATTTGCTTGAGTTATGGTTGATGAACCAAGTATTGAAGATACTTTAGCTATTTTAAGAGGTATAAAAGACAAATACGAAACTCATCATGGTATAAAGATTACAGATTCAGCAATAGTTTGAGCTGTAGAGTTAAGTGTAAAATACATACCAGACAGAAAATTGCCAGATAAAGCAATAGATTTGATAGATGAAGCATTGTCATCTGTAAAATTAAACACTATTTCAAAACCAGTTGATTTAGATATCCTTGATAAAAAGATAAGAAGTCTCGAGATAGAACTTGAAGCAAAAAAATCGGAAAAAAATCCAAACAAAGAAACTCTAGAAAAACTTAAAAAAGAAATAGCTTCAAAAAAAGAAGAATACACAAGACTTGAATCAACATGGAAAAAAGAAAAAGATTTGATAGTAAAATCAAAAACTATAAGAGAGCAAATTGATAGCTTGAGAGAAAAAGCTCGTATATTTGAAAGAGAAGCAAACTTTGCCGAAGTAGCAAAGATAAATTACTGAGAAATCCCATCATTAGAAAAAGAAATTACAGAGATAGAAAACAAACTTACTGATATCAAAAATTCTTGAAAATCTTATCTAAAAGACCAAGTTGAGATAGAAGATATAGCTGAAATAGTTTCAAAATGGACTTCTATACCAGTTACAAAACTTGTGGAAACTGAAAAAGAAAAATTATTAAAACTTGATGATATACTAAAAAAATCAGTTATTTGACAAGATAAAGCAATAAATGCTATTTCAAATGCCATAAGGAGATCAAGAGCATGATTATCTGAAAGATGAAGACCTATTTGAAGTTTCTTATTTTTATGACCAACTTGAGTTGGTAAAACAGAAACAGCGAAAGCACTTGCATTCACTTTATTTAATTCTCGTGATGCTTTCATAAGAATTGATATGAGTGAATATATGGAAAAATTTTCAGTTCAAAGACTTATAGGAGCACCTCCTGGATATGTATGATATGAAGAATGAGGGCAACTTACAGAAGCAGTTAGAAGAAAACCATTTTCAGTAGTACTTTTTGATGAGATAGAAAAAGCTCACCCAGATGTATTTAATACACTTTTACAAGTACTTGATGATGGTAGATTAACAGATAGTAAATGAAAAACAGTAGATTTTAGAAACACTATAATAATCTTAACTTCAAATATATGAAGTACAAAAATCCAAAAAATGATAGAAGAAAAAAAATCATATGATGAGATAAATAAAGAGATTTTATGAGAATTAAAAAATTATTTTAGACCAGAATTTATAAATAGAATTGATGATATAGTTGTGTATAATCCACTTGATGATAAGATGCTTGAAGAAATAGTAAATTTACTTTTGGAAAATGTCTCAAAAATCCTAGAAGAAAAAAACATAAAAACAACATTTACTCCAAAACTAAAAAAATACATCATATCAGTTTGATCAGATAAAGAATTTTGAGCAAGACCGATGAGAAGAGCAATTATAAATATAGTTCTAAATGAATTATCAAATTATATACTTAAAGATGAGATAAAATCATGAGATGAAATCAAACTAGATATAGAAAATGACAAACTAAAAGTTTTGAAAAAGTAAAAATTGTGATATAATATAAATGTAATTCCGGACTTGTTCCGGAATCATATAATTAATTATTAGCATTGGCTAATTATTTAAAATATAGGTAATAACTTTTAGATGATCCTTGACTTGTTTTAGGATTACAAAATGCAAGGATTTTAATAACAAAAAATTTATGCTAAAAATACAAACTTGAATAGAAAACGAAATACTTAGAAAAATAAGTGATGAAATTAAACCAGATGAGTTTAATAAATACTTAAAATTGTGAAAGGAAATGAAAAAGTATATAAAAAACCCTGATAACTGATGAGTTTGACTTGCAGCACCTCAAGTTTGATATAATAAAAGACTTGTAGTTGTGAGTTTATTAAGAGATTGGGAAGATGAGAAATTTCCAACCATAATTATGATAAATCCAAAGATACTAGAGTCATCAGAAGATACTTGTTTAGAAAAAGAATGATGTTTATCAGTTCCATGAAAAAGATGACAAGTTCTAAGACCAAAAAATGTAAAAATAAGTTTTATAGATGACAATAAAAAAGAAGTGATTTTGTACTTAACATGACTTTCATCTCGTATAGTTCAACACGAAATAGATCATCTTGATGGGATACTTTTTGTAGATAAATTGGCTAATTAAAAAAACTGGATTTGTAAAAATCCAGTTTTTTTAAACTCAAATAACAGAAGAAGTAAAGAAACTTATCATAGATGAAGCTAACCAAATTATAAAAAGAGCTACGAGAGAAACAATTATTATGATTTTTCAATTTCTTACTTGAGTTTCATATCATCAAGATTTATAAATCAAAAATCATCAAAAAACTACTCAAGAAATGGCAAGAAAATACAAAGCAAAAAAAGTATATCTAACTGTATTATTTACAGAAGAGCTGATTTCCTGAGATTGTAACTCAAGAGCATTTACTTGATTTAAAAAAATCAAAGAAGATAAAAATACACTAAAAAATAACTTTTTCATACAAAGATAAAAAAATAATATTATCCCACTTTCTCCAAAAACTCCTTCATATCATCTTTTAACCTAGCTTCCAAAATCATTTTTTTTCAAGTTCCATAATTTGTAAAATCTATTTTTGAAGCATGAAGAAACTGTCTAGAAACTCAAAGTTCTTTTTGTAGATAATGATTTAGAGATTTATTTCCATAAGTTTTATCTCAAATTATAGGATGTCATATACTTGCTAAATGTACTCTTATCTGATGCATTCTACCTGTTTTTATCTCTACTTCAACAAGTGAAAAATCTTCATTTTTATATTTAATCTCTTTTATAACTTTATACAAAGATAAAGCTTTTTGTCATTTGTCTGAAACCTGAACTTTGTTTTCATTTTTTGCATTTTCAATTCTTTCAAGTTTTTTATCTATAATTCATTCTTTTTTACTTAATACTCAAGAAACTATAGCCAGATAATATTTTCTTATATTGTTATGATTTTTGAAGTCTTCAACCAGTCTAGTAAGTATATCTTTTTTCTTAGCAATGATAACAATTCCAGAAGTATCTCTATCAATTCTATGAGCCAAACTTGGCTTAAAAGTCAAACTATTTAATTTGTCTCACAAATAATCTTGAACCTGACTAATCAAGTTTGATTCTTTTGTTTTGTGATCTCAAGGATGTACATTTAATCATGCCGGTTTATTTACAACCAACACAAAATTATCCTCAAAAACTATATCTTTTTTGTCTAATTTAATCCTTTGATTATTTTCTTTTGATACATCAGTTTTTTTATCTATTTCTTTTGATAAAACTTCAAAATCCGTATCAGTCAAAAATATCTTAATTTCATCTCAAATCTGTAATTTATACTCATTATCTTCTTTTTTTGAGTTAACCTTAACTTTGTTTGTTCTATTTAACTTATACAAAAGTCCTCTAGTTGCTAAAGGAAAAAGCTTTTTCATAAATTTATCAAGTCTTTGATTTGCATCATTTTCTGTGATGGTAAATTGTTTCATAAATAGTGGTAAGAGTCTAGAATAAATAGAATAGTTTACTATGTTGTCATACTCGTGCTTGACACGAGTATCTAGTATTGTACATTAAATTATCACATTCAAGCCTGATAATGACAAAACAGTTAAACATATCTTTAAAAAAATCTTTCAAAATCTTATTAACTAATTTCTAATAATTCATCAAAACTAGAAATTATTTTATAAGGATTTCATTTATCAAGTCTTTCTTTTTCATGATATCAAAAATCCACGGCAATAGATTTGATTCATACTTCGTTAGCTTCAATTATATCTCAAAGTGTATCAGTTATGAAAATAGATTCTTTAGGAGAAAAATCATATTTATTAAAAAGATAATTAAATTTATGGATTTTTGATTTATGAAATTCATAACACAAAACTTCATCAAATATGTCATACAAACCATTATTCTTAAGGAGTCAACAAACATTATTTGCTCATCAAGAGGTGATTATATGTAATCTATAATCATCTTTTAACTTAAGCAACACATCTTTTATTGACTCATCAATAGGTAATTTTGTATAACTATTATAAATATGTTCTTGATATCATTCCCATCATGTATCTGATATAGATTTATGATAAGTACTTTCAAAGATATTTCAGTTCTGCATGTCTTTTAAATCATTTTCATGAAAATCTATACCATAAAAATCTCTAATATTTTCAACATGAAATCCGAAAGAATCAACTATAACTCAATCAAAATCAAAAATAATATCTTTCATAAATTTTGCTTTAAATATGTATATTTCTTGATTATAATAACAAATACTGAAAAGTAAATCTTAATTATAAACAATATTAAAGGGATTCTTCATTCAAATCATAATTTCAAAGCTTTTAACCTCCTTTCTTCCTAAAACTCAAAGCCTCAAGTAGATGAGTAGTAGTTATATCTTGACTTCATGCTAAATCAGCAATAGTACGAGAAAGTTTAAGTATCTTATAGTAACTTCTAGCTGATAAATCTAGATTATTTACTGCTTGTTTAAGTATAACTTCTCAATCATTATCAAGCTTACAATACTTTTCAACTTCCTTTGCTCACATCTCAGCATTGAAAGTGATTTTTGACTCAGCAAATCTATCAAGCTGTATTTGTCTTGCTTTTTCAACTTTTTTCTTGATATCAATTGATGATTCTCACTTAGGGGCATTTTTACCAAACTTATCAGTTTCCACTTTTGGTACTTCTATAAATATATCAATCCTATCAAGTAACGGTCCTGAAAGTCTTGATCTATATCTTTCTATCTCTTTTGCACTACATTTACACTCCTTTTTTAAATCAGTTAAAAAACCACAAGGACAAGGATTCATAGCTCCTACAAACATAAATTTAGCGGGGTAAGTATAAGTTGAATTTACTCTGTTTACAGTTATATTTCAATCTTCAAGAGGTTGTCTAAGTACTTCCAAAACATTTTTTTGAAACTCAAGCACTTCATCAAAAAACAAAACTCATTTATGTGCAAGACTTATCTCTCACGGCTTAGCATTTCTTCATCAACCTATTATACTTATACTACTTGCAGTATGATGCACAGTCCTAAAAGGTCTATCAACTATCACAGGATTTTCAGCACTTAAAAGACCAGATATACTATAAATCTTGGAAATCTCAATTGATTCTTCTATAGTCAAATCAGGAAGTATAGTTCTAAGAGCTTTTGCAAGCATAGTTTTTCAACTTCAAGGAGGTCAATTCATAATTATATTGTGTCATCAAGAAGCAGATATCATCAAAGCTCTTTTTGCAAATTCTTGTCAAATCACATATGAAAAATCATATTTTTCCAATTTTTCTTGTTTTAAACTAGATAAATCTATCTTTGGTGATACTTCATAATCTTTTCTAAGATTAAGTATATCAATTAAATCAAGCAAAGAATCTATTCAAATTATATCTATTCAATCCACGATAGATGCTTCTTTTATATTTTCTTTTGGTACAAAAATCCTTTTAAATCAGTTTTCACGAGCAGAGATTGTAGCAGGAAGTACTCAAGACACTTTTCTAAGTTTTCAATCAAGAGCAAGCTCTCACAAAAAGATACTTTCATCAACAAGTTTCTTTTCCAAGATAATCTCATCAGATAAAAGTATCCCAATAGCAATAGGTAAATCAAAACTAGGTCAAACCTTTCTTATATCAGCTGGAGCAAGATTTACAGTTATACGAGTTGTAGGAAGTTTGGCAAAGCTTGATTTTAAAGCACTTCTAATTCTTTCCTTACTTTCTTGTACTCATTGATCGGGAAGTCATACAATAGTAAAACTAGCAAGTCAGTTATTGATATCTACTTCTACATCTATTATAGTTCAAGAAAGTCAATTTACAGCGATAGATTTAACAAGTGAAAACATAATAAACAGATTAAAGAATAAAGATAAAAGAATAAAGATAATAAAATTTAGAATATAGGGCTTAGGAAAAATAAAGATTAAACTACAATTTGTAATTCTCTTAAGTAACGAAGAATCCATTAAACTTAACTTATTATATTTCTTCACTAAACCGATATTTAAAGTTTATTTAGTATTATAAAAACTAAATAATATAAATCGTATATAAAAGTATTATATTTATATACGATTTATATGCAAATTATTTTTACTTGATTTTTTCATATATATAAATAACATATGAGAAAAGTAAAGTAAATTTTATATTTTGATTTATTAAAGATATGTTTTTGTCAGATATAGATATAAAAAAAGCACTTGAAGCAAAAGAAATAGTTATTTCAGATTTTGATGAAAAGAGACTTCAACCAGCAAGTTATGATATACTTTTATGAAATAAATTTTTGGTATTTTGAAGACATCATACTCCTTATATTGATCCAGTTAAAAAGATTTTACCTGAGTATAGAGAAATCATACTTAACGATGATGAGACTTTTGTCTTACATCCTTGAGTAAGTATACTAGGAGTTTCAATTGATTATTTTGGATCAGATAAATATCTAGTTCAACTTAGTTGAAAAAGTTCACTTGCTAGGATTTGATTACTTGTTCATAATACTGCTGGAATTATAAATCCAGGGCATTTTTTGAATATAACATTTGAGCTTTGTAATCTAAACAGTGTTCCAATTATTCTTAGACCAAAAATGGAAATTGCACAAATCTTATTTTCAAAGATATCAAGTCCTTGTTCAAAAGATTATAAGAAAGTGTGAAGATTTAAGGATTGAGAAGATAACTTTGTATCATACCAAGAAAAAAAATAAACTTAAAAAACTATCTAAAATATGTCATTATCTGGTATGACCAGATAATCCAGTACACAAGTCATCTTATCCACAATAACTTTCATCAATAATAAAACAAAAAAGTACCTAAAAATATTTTTAAGTACTTTTTTGTAAATATCATTTTTTATTCATTTAATTGTTTATCAAGTTCTATATTTGCTTCATCTCATCATACAAGTTCTTTAATTCTTTCTATTTTTATAGCTCAGTTTACAAGAACTCTTTGTTTTTCAAGTAGAGTTTTTAGATAGTCTTTTGTAATAGTTTTATTATTTGATAAATCAAATTCAAGTAATCAACTTTTATCTTCTTTAAATAATTCTTCTTCTTTTTTTCCAAGTAATTTAGCCATATACTTACAAAACTTTTCTTTTCATTTTTTATAATCTTCTCACTTTCAGAAATCCATAGCAATCGGATTATAAACTTCTTTTTCATTTATGATTTTTGTAAAATCTTTTATAGAAGTGATTTGTCCTAAAGCACTTAATCAGTAATTATCACAAAACTTAATAGTGTCATCCATATTATTTTCAGCAGACCTAATTCTATTATCAAGATTTTTTTTGTCTAAATCAGGATATTTTTTATCTATTTCTCATATATCTTTTTCTTTATCTTCTATCTGTTTATTTACTTTGTCTTGTACTTCTTTGAGTTTGTATTCACTTATCCCCAACATATCATTTATATCTTTTCATCTTATTTCATTTGTATCAGTTGTTCAATTTAGATAGGCATACAACAAAGTTGTTATAAGTTTTATTTTCTCTTCGGTTTTATAGTTACTAAGTTTTATAGAATTAACTCAATCTTTTAAGTTAGGTACTTTATCTCAAATCTCATTTATTATATTGTCTAAACTTGCATCATCTAAATCATTGTTTCTTTGTTGAATCATGAGTTTTATCATCAAAAGTATCTCTCAAATGTTTTTTTTATCACTCAAATCAAGTTTCAAGTCATTTAATTCTTTTTGCATCTTTGATTTTTCCATATATGCTTTTATCTCCTCATCAGCAGAATTATAATCACTCAGAGTCATACCAGTTTTTGATTCACAAGTCATCTTTCAATCCTTGATAGTGAAGTTCGCACTATCTCACTTTTTAACCAATTCTTCTCATTTCTTCTCATAATCACTTACTATACTATTTCATCAATTCTGAGGAAGTGATTTATTCATATTTTTTGGAACCATTCACAACAACTCATCAAGTCTAGTTTGGTTAATTACTCACAAATCATAAAAAGTATGAGCAATATTCTCGAAATCATCATAATTTCAAGTTTCTTTACCTGCTTTAAAAAGTACATCAAAGATTTGCTTTTGATTTTTTGTTAATAAATCAATTTTTTTATCAAAATCTTCTATTTTATCGAGTTCTGTACAAATCCCCTTTAAATTATTATGATTCCATAAACGATTTCTTACATTATTATATAATCAAATTTTTTCCTGAGAGGTTTCAGTAACTTTTTCAGAGGTTTCAGTAACTTTTTCAGAGGTTTCAGTAACTTTTTCAGAGGTTTCAGTAGTTTTCTGAGAGGTTTCAGAAGCTTTTTGAGAATTAGTATTTTTTTCAATTAATGTATCATCTATTTTATTTATATTTATAACATCACTAAAATGTTTTTCAAACAATTTATATGAATTTTCATCAAAAAAATATCATCATCAATCAATATTTGATGGATCTAGATACTCTCTTAGTTCTTTTTGTTTTCAAGCATTTAAAATAGCTATCACACTATCAAGCTCTTTTTTACTTTTGAAAACGAGAGCTTTTTTTTCAAGATAACTTACAAAGTTATCAAATCACTGTAAAGAACTAAGCTCAGAGCTTTTAAGACCTTGAATTTGTTTTTGAGTATTTTCTATGTATGGATTAACTTCCTTTGAGTTAAGGACTTGTTCTTTAGAGGATTCTAAATTAGCCATAGGTTAAATAAAAAAGGTACAATTTAGACAATTGTACCATAAATTTTATATAAAATCAAAATACTAAAAATTTTTTTAATTACTTCTCTCCAGCAGCATCTAATATACTTCTTAAAAACTTTATTTGTTTTTCATTTTTAGATATTTGTTTTTCATTTTCTCAAATAATCTCATTATTTTTCTTTATAATTTGTTCATTATTTTTAATAATTTGCTCATTGTTTCTAATAATCTCTTTGTCTTTAGCAATAATTTCATTTTGAATAGCAATATGTCTATCAATAATTTGTTGAATAGTATCATCAACATCTTTATAATCTTTGATCCTTTCTTTTCATATAAAGTCTTCAGCTCAAGGAAATCATTTAATAGCAGTATCTATATTAGCATAGATTGAAGGAGGAATATCTTCTATTTTTCAAGTATTAGAGAAATTATCTAAAAACTTAGAAGCTTTATCAATTTTAGAGAAACTATCAGCAAAAGCAAAAAGTCACTTAATAAAAGCCTTGATATCAGTTTGAGAATTTTTTCATGAATTGAAATAATTGATAACAAGATTTTGTCTATTAGGAGAAAGAGAATCAAAAACAGAATTAAACTTATCAAGTCACTTATCTTTAAAAT
>Ga0074195_1004761_pt1 | contig 10887 bp, 8 predicted proteins | sample EPASupsiteHSE623_FD_64525 | JGI IMG/M metagenome (GOLD analysis project Ga0074195, IMG submission 64525) | Bioremediated contaminated groundwater from EPA Superfund site, New Mexico - Sample HSE6-23 | ecosystem: Environmental > Aquatic > Deep subsurface > Groundwater > Contaminated ... | reverse complement strand
TCCGGCTTTGAGACAGATAATCCTGATATTGAAAACGGGCCTGGTCCAGCTTCGCACTGGCTTGCTGAACACTGCCCCGGTTTTTGTAACCGCTGAAGAGGTCCCAGCGGAGATTGGCTCCTACCATATAATTATTCACGGACGAACCGGCGATCTTGCGATCGTTCCACTCGTAACTTCCAAAGGCGTTGATCCGGGGAACGAATTTCATCTTTTCTGACTGAAGCATGTTCTGTCCGGCCTCAATTTGCTTTTGCCAGGACTGTAAGTCGGAACGACTTTCAATTTCATCGGGAGTCTCCGAAAAATGTTGTTGAGGCAGTTCCTGAACAAGTGTATCAGCCGCTTCTATACGAGTGGAAAGATCGAGTCCCAGTAAATGGGCCAGGTATTCGTTTGCCGCTTCACGCTGACTGACTGACTGCCGAAGTTGATCCCGGCGCTCTTCCAGCCTGACTGAAGCCTCCAGTACGTCAGCTTTTTTTACAAAGCCTTGGAACTCATTTTGCTGCGTAAGTTTCAGCGCCTCATCTGCTGCTTTGACCGACTGTTCCAGTACGTTTACAGACATCGAAGCCAATTCCAGTTGGTAGTAAGCCTTCTTCACTTCATACCGGATGTTCTGAGCCGTGTATTTTGCCTGGAACGCAAGGGCTTCATATTGATTTCTAGCTGCTTTCCGGGCATAAATGCCATCCAGGTTCAGCAAAGGCTGCTGAACTTCTATCCGTGTATTGAAATTTTCATAAGCATCCGGATGATTCAGGATGGCAGGATCAAAGTCCGCCTGAGTTACCCGTTCCTGTTTCAGCTTATACCCAAAAACAGCCAGAGGGTCATTGGTCGACATCCCTGTGTAATTGACTGAAACTCCCGGAAGGAATAACGAATTGGTCATTCGGTATGAACCGCGCGCAGCCAGCTTGCCGGCTTCTGCGCTTTTAACTGTCAGATTATTTTCAGCCGCAAGCGTCAGCGCTTCTTCGAGACTTAAGCGTCTTGCCTGACTGCTTCCCTGAAAGGGTAGCCCAAAACTGATCAGCAGTATGAGCATGTTTAATTTTCGGTACATAATTAATCTTCTTTTTTTCTTCGGACAAAAATAGAAATTTTATATTAAAATATGCATAAATGTAAATATATAAATAAATAAAATAATTTTGAATTCTTTCCGCGGGAAAGATTGCTATGATTAATGAGTTCATTATGAATGGAAGAGGATTGTAATCGTAGGTTTGAGGCACGAATGATTTGTTAAGAATTTCTTTCCTGAACAGGGGAATCAGTTTCTTCGGGCATTGCGCTCAGGTATTACACTCCGGTTCCCGTTGCACTTAACAGGGAATTTAGTTACTTTTGTCCCAATTCTCATACAGGCCGGCATGTTACAGGATACACGGAATGACACGATATTAAAGCAACTTCATCAATCGGTTGAAATTCACTTATCAGATTCCATTCAATTCACCAGGCAATTGATTGTACCGCCGGCTGATCTGCATACTCCACCTCTCAAGACAAATGATACGATTAACCGGGATTTTTTTCCTGTTCTTCAGAAACAGGTTTCGCTGGAAAGACTGATTTCCAGAGATGATGTGAATCTGACCCCTATTCCGCCTATACAACCTGAACGAGTGGTATTGCTGACGGAAGAACCTGTGAAGCCTGAGATTATCCTACCTGAAAGAAAAATCGAGCGCGGTTCTCCCGACTGGCAAATGGGTATCTTTATTTTTGCTTTGATTTTGTTGGGAACTGTACGGTTATTTTTTGCCAAATACCTGGGACAGCTTTTAGATTCAACGGTGAATTATATTACGGCTTCAAGGATGTTCAGGGAGCGGTCGCTGAGCCTCGTCCATGCTTCATTTCGTCTTGATATTATGTTTTATATTGTCTTCAGCCTGTTCATTTTTCATTCTTTGCAGGTCTTTCACATTAAACTTCATCCGGTTGGAATTGTTTCCTATGTATTCATTCTGGGTGGATTAATAGCTTATTTTGGGTTGAAGAAAGTGGCGTACTACATACAGGGAAATATCAGTAGGACTGTTCAGGAAACGCTTGAATTCCTGTTTAATATGAATATTTATAACAGAACTCTCGGTTTGTTTTTGCTGCCGGTGAGTCTGATTGTCGCTTTTACGCCTCTGTCCAGGCCTGAGCTCGTTATATTTGCAGGAATGTCCATTGTGTGTGTTTTTTATCTTTTATTAATCTTCCGGGGTATAAAAATTTTAATGAGAAAACATTTTTCAATATTTTATATGATTTTGTACCTTTGTACCCTTGAAATACTACCATTATTATTTCTTTACAAGTTGGTACTGGGATAATTAATGAATAACAATTAACAAATAGATCCTTGAAAATCAAGAAAATTTTAGTCTCACAGCCGCAGCCTGAGTCTGCAAAATCCCCCTACTTTGATCTGGCAGAGAAAATGGGAGTGCAGGTGGATTTCAGACCGTTTATTCAGGTTGAAGGAATTTCTGCCAAAGAATTTCGGCAAACACGGGTCCAGATTTTGGATCATACTGCCGTGATTTTTACCAGTCGTACTGCTATTGATCATTTTTTCAGGATTTGCCAGGAAATGAGGATCATAGTACCTGATACGATGAAATATTTTTGTATTTCGGAAGCAACCGCTTTTTATCTGCAGAAATATATCGTATACCGTAAACGGAAGATTTTCTACGGGAATGGTCTGTTTTCGGATCTGGCTGAGCTCATGAAAAAGCACAAAGATGACAAATATCTCGTTCCTCTTTCACATATACATAAACAGGAAATTCCCGATCTGCTTGATAAAGGGGGCTTTAAGTATACGAAGGCAGTCTTTTACAGGACAGTTAGCAGCGATTTATCTGATTTGAAAGACGTTAATTATGATATTCTGGTCTTTTTCAGTCCTTCGGGTATTACTTCCCTGAAGCAGAATTTCCCCGATTTTGAACAAAACGATATCAGAATTGCAGCTTTTGGTCCGACCACGGCGGCTGCAGTGAAGGAAGCAGGGTTAAGACTTGATATAGAAGCGCCGACCGCACAGGCTCCTTCGATGACCATGGCTCTTGAGCAGTTTATCAGACTGAATAATAAGACAAAAGCGAAATAGCTTCTTTGGTGACAGAAACAAGAGGGGAAAGTTTTTTCCCCTTTTTTATTGTATTTTTGCGGCTTAATGAAATCATTCAGCTTAAAAAAGGAAGAACGGCTTTGCAGCCGCAAGACCATCGAAAGGTTATTTTTGGAAGGTGATTCATTTTTTATTTTTCCAATTAAAGTGGTATACCTGAAAATGGAATTACCGGTTCAATATCCGGTACAGGTTGCTGTTTCCGTTTCCAAAAAGAATTTTAAACGGGCGGTTATGCGGAATTTGCTTAAACGGCGCATGCGGGAGGCCTATCGTCTGAATAAGGAGATCCTGTACAACGTTTTTGGCAAGGACGAACAGCTTGCAGTGATGTTTATCTACGCGGGACGCGAAGAAAAAGAATACGAGTTAATTGAAAAAAGCATGAAGCAGGTGCTTTTAAGACTGGCGAAGAGGAAATAAAGAAGCGGGCACGCCCGCTTCTTTATTTCCTCTATTCTTCATCAAGGATCTCAGTCTGCATACGCACTGAGTCCTCATGGATAAGCTGGAAGAGTATCTGGACGAATGTCTTGTTCAGGTTCAGTTTATCTCCAAGAGCAATACGATTTTGCATCAGTTCCGTCCAACGGCTTATCTGAAGGGCAGTCACGTTATTCTCTTTTTTATACTGGCCTATCAGATGGCTGATCTCCATTCGTGACGCCAGGATTTCCATCATTTCAGTGTCAAGAGCATCGATCCGGCTGCGGAGCATCTCGAGACGATTTTCAAACTCCTTGTTATCGACTGAAATATGGCGGATGACAAGTTTGTCAAGTATCTTTGCCAAATCGGCCGGGGTCACCTGCTGATCCTTGTCGCTGAGGGCGCACGACGGATCACGGTGAGACTCCATCATTAACCCTTCCATTCCCATATCGAATGCTTTTTGAGCAATTTCATAAAGATATTCACGTTTACCGGCAATGTGGCTTGGATCGCATATAATGGGCAAATTGGGCAATTGCCGTTTTACTTCAATGAAAGTGGTCCAGTTGGGGTAGTTGCGGTATTTTGTTTCACGAAATGGAGTAAAACCACGATGAATTCCTACCAGGTTTTTGATTCCCGCCCGGTTAAATCGTTCAATGGCGCCAATCCACAGCTGAGCATCGGGATTAACAGGATTCTTTACCATCACAACCGTGTCCGTTCCTTTTACAACGTCGGCGATTTCCTGGACGACAAAAGGACTGGCTGTAGAACGTGCGCCGACCCAAATCACATCCAGACCCGCTTTCAGGGCCTCTTCCGTGTGCTGGGCGTTTGCTACTTCCGTACCTACCGGCAGGCCTGTTTCCTTTTTTACCTGCTGAAGCCATTTTAATCCGATGGATCCGATCCCTTCGAACATTCCTGGTCTGGTCCGGGGTTTCCATATACCTCCGCGGAAGATAAACACCCGTGGATCTTCTGCCAGCATCCGTGCTGTTTCCATGGTTTGTTCTTCTGTTTCCAGGCTGCACGGTCCCGCGATCAACAGCGGATTGTTGAGTTTGGGTAACCAGGATTTAATCGGCCTGATGTCTAATTCTATTCCCATTTTATTTTGTGTAAAATTTAACAATCGTTTCTTCATTTTTGATAAGCGAAGGATTTTCCCCGCCGAGAACTTCCCTGATCTTATTGGCATGGCTCATCAGTTCATACATCCTGGCCTCATCGTGCTGAATGCTTTCTTTCAGCTCTTTCAGGTGCCTGATGTAAACTTCGAGCGATTCAACAACATAAGCCTTGTTTTGTTGAAAGATAGGTCCCCACATTTCAGGAGAACTTTTGGCAAGCCTCACGGTCGACTGAAATCCTCCGCTGGCCAGGTCAAAGATGATCGAGCGGTCTTCCTTTACCTGTACTGCATTTGCCAGCGCAAAGGCAGCCGCGTGTGGCAGATGAGAGATAAATGCGGTGCTGTGATCCTGTTCGTCCGACGACATGTAGGCGATATTCATCCCCAGTACCTGAAACATTTTTTCCACGAGTGCCAGATGTTGCGGACCTGATTTTTCCTGATCGCAGATAATCGTGATTTTATTGGCAAAAAGACCTTCCAGGGCTGCTGACGGGCCCGAGTTCTCGGTTCCCGACATGGGATGGGCCGCTATGTAATTGCGGCGTTTAGGATGCTTTTCAACCTTCTCTGCGATGGTTTTCTTTGTCGAACCCATATCGCTCACGGTTGTTCCGGCAGGGATCATATCTAAAATCAGGGGCAGTAATTGAAGGATCTTGTCGACAGGTATAGCCAGGATCACCATATCCGCTTTCATAACTGCCTGCTCGAGTGGGAGCACCTGATCAACCAGATTGAGTTGTAACGCTTCTTCCGCATGGTGTGAATTTGATTCAACACCGGTTAAATGAGTGGCAAATTTAGCTTTCCGGAGATCTTTCGCGATTGACCCGCCAATTAGTCCCAGCCCTATAATTGTTATGTTCATCCAGAAAATTTTTAAAATAAATTTAAAAAAAAAGGCCCCGATTTACACGGGACCTTTATATTTTATAGTTTGCTTTTTTCAAATCATACTACTTTTCGACCCCGTTTGCTGAAGTGAAGTAATAAAAGTAGTAATAAAAAGAGTTGTTCAAAAGCATGTCTAATCAATTACAATTTGTCAGCAAATATAGAGAAATATTTTATAATCAAAAGCATCCGTACGGTTCGGCAATTATTTTCTTCGTCCGGTATTTATAACGTATTGATTGAATGGAGACTGTAAAAATACAATTAACTCAAACTTAATTTATCTTTTAAATTACTTATTTTTGAGGAACGGTTCCAGCAAAACACCTGTACTATGCAAAACTTGATCAACTCTGCTATTGTTGCTTTCTGCCTGTTATTGTTCATCTCAGCAGCGCCTGAGAAGAGGCCTTTCAATGAAATTTTCAGACCCCAGTTTCATTTTACGCCTGAAAAGAACTGGCAAAATGATCCGAACGGATTGATCTGGTTTGATGGGGAGTACCATCTGTTTTATCAGCATAATCCATATGATACGGAATGGGGATTTATGAACTGGGGACATGCAATAAGCAAGGACCTGGTCCACTGGGAGCATTTGCCGATTGCCATTACGCCTGACAATGATTCGAAGGATAAGGAATATTGTACGGCCTGGTCAGGATGCGCCATTGTCGACGATAAAAATCTGACTGGATTGAAAAAAGGAGATCTGCCCACACTTTTGATTTTTTATACCAGCCGGCAGTGCGGACAGAGAATGGCATACAGCACCGATAAAGGGCGTACATGGATCAAATACGAAGGGAACCCGGTTATTCCGTTTGATGAAAAGGACGACGCACGCGATCCAAAGGTATTTTGGTATGAACCGGGGCAGAAGTATGTGATGGTACTCTGGAGGAAACCCGAAGGAGATGAAAAAATTCAGGGTATTTCCTTTTACAGTTCATCGAACCTGACAGATTGGACTTTCGAAAGTCACCTGCCCGGATTTTATGAATGCCCCGACCTGATTGAATTGCCTGTTAACCGGCGTCCGGATGATACGCGATGGGTAGTTTTTGATGGTGACGGATCTTATAGTATCGGGCAGTTTGACGGGAAGAAGTTCATTCCTGAGACACCCAAACGGAAAAGTGACTATGGAGCCAATTATTACGCCACACAGACCTGGAGTAACATTCCTGCTGAAGATGGCCGGACCATTCAGATCGCATGGATGCGCGGAGGAAGCTACCCCGGTATGTCCTTCAACGGGCAAATGACCTTTCCCTGCGAATTGTCGTTGGTCAATACGATGGATGGCATCAGACTGATTCGCCGTCCAGTGAAAGAAATCGAAGTCCTGCATGACAAAGGCTTTCATCTGGAGAATAAAAACCTCATCCCGGGCCTGAATAAAAACCCGCTAAAAGGATTAAAAGGAGATTGTTTCCATGTTATCGGTACCTTTGATCTGAAATCAGTGAGTAGTTTTGGTTTTTTGCTGAGGAGCTCAAGAGAGGTGACCGGCACCGAAATCCGCTTTGATGCGACCAAAAATACATTAAATTGTCTCGGGCAAACAGTGAGTCTGGAGCCGGAAGACGGGAAGATCAAACTCGAAATCCTGGTCGATCGTACCTCCATTGAAATTTTCGGCAACGATGGTAAGATGGTCATGACGAACTGCTTTAATCCTGAACCAGATGCGTACGAACTTGTTTTATACAACACGGGTGGCGAGTTACTCGTTGAGAAACTGGAGGTTTACCCGCTGAATTCCATGTATGGGGGAAAATAGTATCTAAGGATACAGACACAAAAACAGACACAAGACACAGGAATGAAATAATTATGTAAGCAGCTTTAAAGGAAAAGATTGCAGACCATGATTCAATGCAAATTAAAAAATACCGGAATGGGTAAAAAGAAGAAAAAGAAAACAGGGACAACTTTTAACAAAAAAAATCTTAAGAAAGAAATCCTGTCCGTTTTTTATGATAATCCGCAACGGACATATAATTATAAACAGTTGGCACAGGCATTAAGCCTGAAAGATCCGGAATTGATCAGGTTGATTAATGTGGTGCTGGATGAATTGGCTGAAAGTGAAAAAGTAGATCAGGTACAACGCGGCAAGTACAAGGTACGGAACAGAGGCGGGTATATTACCGGAAGAGTTGAATTGCAGCCGCAGGGGTTTGCTTTTATCGATTCGGAAGAGGCTGACGAGCCGGTACTGGTATCGCAGGACAATCTGAATCATGCCATGGGAGGTGACCTGGTAAAGGTATCCCTTTATGCCAGGAGGAAAAGGCATCAGCTTGAAGGAGAAGTAGAGGAAATCCTGGAAAGGGCCAAATCCAACTTTGTTGGTGTTATTGAGCGTTCCCGGAATTTTGCTTTTATGATTCCTGTCGGTAAAGTGGGCTTCGATATGTTTATTCCGATTGAGAAGCTGAATGGAGCCCAGAATGGACAGAAGGTTGTTGGCCGTATTACTGAATGGCCTTCAAAAGCTAAAAACCCATTTGGAGAAGTCATTGAAATCCTTGGGAACGCAGGGGAGAATGAGACCGAGATGCACGCCATACTGGCAGAGTTCGAGTTGCCTCTCCGTTTTCCGGAAAAAGTATTGAAAGCGGCCGAAAAGATCCCGCTCGACATACCCGCCGACGAAATTGAAAAACGCAGGGATATGCGTGACGTGATCACCTTCACCATTGATCCGGAAGATGCCAAAGATTTTGATGATGCCCTTTCCCTGCAAAAGCTGGATGATGGTTTATGGGAAGTTGGCGTCCATATTGCCGATGTCAGTTATTATGTTGATCCCGGATCGATACTCGATGAAGAAGCTTACGAACGGGCCACTTCAGTTTACCTGGTCGATCGTGTTGTTCCGATGTTGCCCGAGAAGCTGTCGAACGGAGTGTGTTCGCTTCGTCCCAATGAGGATAAACTGTGTTTCTCTGCGATCTTTAAGATGAACGACGACGCGAAGGTGCTGGAGCAATGGTTTGGCCGAACTGTGATCCTCTCCAACCGGCGTTTTACTTATGATGACGCCCAGCAGATTATCGAAACCGGTGAAGGTGATTACCGGGAAGAAGTTTTAAAGATGAATGAGCTGGCTCAGACCATGAGGGAAAAGCGGTTCAGGCAGGGTTCGATCTCTTTTGAGAGGGTTGAGGTCAAGTTTAAGATTGATGAAGCCGGGAAACCGTTGTCGGTCTATTTTAAGGAAGCCAAAGAAAGCAATATGCTGGTTGAGGAATTTATGCTGCTGGCCAACAGGAAAGTCGCTGAATTCGTGGGAAAGGTTTCCGGGAAACAACAGGCGAAAACATTTGTTTACCGCGTGCATGACAAGCCCGATCCTGAGAAACTGGAGAATTTCAATCATTTTATTAAAAAGTTTGGTTACGATATTCTGACTACAAGTCCGAAGGTAATCTCCAAATCGCTGAATTCCCTGATGGAACGGATTAAAGGGAAGAATGAGCAGAATGTGATTGAAAATCTGGCTATTCGTTCCATGGCGAAGGCTGAATATTCTACACGCAATATCGGGCATTATGGTCTGGGTTTTGAATTTTATACCCATTTTACTTCTCCCATCCGAAGATATCCCGACGTGATGGTTCACCGGCTGCTCGACCGGTACCTGGATGGCGGACGGTCGGCTAATGCCCAGAAGTTTGAAGAATACTGCAAGCATTCTACCGATATGGAAATTCGTGCTGCCACTGCCGAACGGACTTCAATCAAATACAAACAGGTTGAGTTCATGAAAGATAAGATTGGTGACATTTTCCAGGGTGTCATTTCAGGAGTGACCGATTGGGGGATTTACGTGGAGCTGGATGATAACAAATGCGAAGGAATGGTGTCCATACGCGACCTGGACGACGATTTTTACATATTCGATGAAAAGAATTATTGTTTGGTAGGACGGCACAGCAGACGGACTTACCAGTTGGGAGAATCGGTGAAAGTCGAAATTGTAAAGGCTAATCTGGAGAGGAAACAGCTTGATTTCAAGCTTGTTGAAGGTTGATTTTTTATTTCATTGATGGCAGGGGCGAACAATATTCGAAAAAATCATATATATTTACGCGTCAAAATCTAAAAAACCTTCCAGATATGGTCATAAGCCAGGGTAATGGGATTAATAAAAAGGATGTCAACCGGGAATATATTCTAAAGATTGCCCAGGACATTTTCAGCAAGTATGGTTATAAAAAAACAACGCTCGACGATATAGCCAATGCAGTCAGAAAAGGGAAGAGTTCCCTTTACTATTACTTTGAAAGTAAGGAAGATCTTTTTCAGGCTGTGATCCTTAAAGAGGTTGACGTGCTGAAGCGGGAGCTTGAAAAAGTCGTCATGCGGAATACGGATCCGGTTGAAAAACTGAGGGAATACATTCTGACAAAACTGACAACTTTCAGGGGGCTTGCCAATTTTTACCATGCTCTGGAAAATGATGTCACAGCCATCGAATTTATTGAAAATATCAAAAATAAATATCAGCAGGAAGAGATTCGCATGATTAAAAGGATACTGATTGAAGGAGTGAGGAAAAATACGTTTGAAGTACACGATTTCACCTTGGCTGCAATAGGGATCACCACTGCGATAAAGGGCCTGGAAATGCCCTTAACCGCCGGTGAATACGGAACAATTAACCTTGAAAAAGGGGTGGATAATATCCTAAAGATCTTGTTCTATGGGATCATGAGACGATAAAAAGGTACATCCGGATCCCCTTATTCTAAAAATTATCCGTTTATTTTGCAAGTCGTAAGGGGCTTTTACAAGCGCCTCATCGAATTTTGAATTCATTTCCGGATTGCTAGCCTCCCCATCCGGATCGCGCACTTTTCAGGACATTTCTGACACTGTATTTTGGGTCGTGGTACTTTTACCGATACCGCCTTTCCCGTAGATTGCAACTTTTCTCATAATCAGTTATTTTTTTGTTGATAATCCGGCATAGTCAGTAATTATGCCATGTTTGTTTTAAGCGGATTTTTTTGAGTAATTGGCTCATACGGCAGTTGATTGTTGTTCAGGTAATTGTGGGGTGAAAAAATATTTTTAGGAGGAGATTATTCTTCTTTGGTTATGATAAAAACAGGTACATGGAGGTAATGAATTTGAAGGAAAAACTACAAAAATGTAGAACTTCTAATGAAGATGTATTAAGATGTAATTTTTAGCTGACCTAAAGATGATCTTTTCCTCTTTTTTTGACTAAATTTCGCCGTTATACCTACCTCTATGG
>Ga0074195_1004760_pt1 | contig 10890 bp, 5 predicted proteins | sample EPASupsiteHSE623_FD_64525 | JGI IMG/M metagenome (GOLD analysis project Ga0074195, IMG submission 64525) | Bioremediated contaminated groundwater from EPA Superfund site, New Mexico - Sample HSE6-23 | ecosystem: Environmental > Aquatic > Deep subsurface > Groundwater > Contaminated ... | reverse complement strand
CAGTTGATACCCCCTCTCCTGGGTGTACAGACGAACCTCTTCCGTGGGATCGGCAAGAAAGATGAGGGTCCGGGCCTGTTTATACAGTGCATCAGCGGTTGCCGCACCGTTATTGATGTCCACGGTTGTGTCGTCGGGTTTGTGGAGTCCGTGGGTTTTGAGCGTATCCAGCCAGAGGGCCAGGGTATCGGTTGCACTGTCTGGCGGGGTTGCTTTCTGGGGTAAGGCATCGCCTGCCCGGACATGGCCATTGGCAAGCGCAACGAGAAGCGTGATCGCATCCTGGTCTTGCCGGTTGATGTTGTCGTGATCAGGCTGATTGAAATAGGACAAAAGGCATTGGTAGCAACCGGCTTCGCAAATACGGTTGCCATCCTGCATTCGTTCCTCGGCGGTCGCAAGCAGCTCCAGATTAAATGGTGCAGCCGGAACGTTGAAATGGAGCAGTCGCAACGCATCTCTGGCTACTTCGGCAAGGGCGTTTTTTTCAGTCGCCAAGCGTGAAAGCACACCGGCTCCCCCTTCCGCCGCCTCATAAAAAAGTAATGCACGCCGGTTATCGAGTTTTGGAAGCGGTTCAGTGACCAGCTCGGCCTCTTCTATCTGAAAATACTGTTCCACACCTCGCTTCAGCGCTGCCTGGAGAGTGGCCATTGCCGTAAGCGTTAAGGGGTGTAACGGTTTAAGAATAAGGATATTACGGTGATCCTCGACAAAGGGGACGATGCGTTGGTTGGCCACCTTATCAAGCAGGGCTTCATCGGTGGTGTTGGCTGCGTTTTCTTCCTCCGGATTTTCTTGCCTACTCCAGACACCCGAAAGCGGATTGATAAAGAAACCCAACTGATTTTTATCCCGCCGTCTTCGCCAACCTCGATTGATGCGCCAGATCCGGGCCGCTGGCGCATAAGTGAGTGTGGCCAGGGGGGTGTCGTTAAACAGGACCGTGGCCTCGGATTTATGGGAGATGCCATCAGGGCCGGGCAGGAACCGGTAGGTCGTCTGCAGTTCAAAGCCCTGGCGCTGCCGTTCCTCGTCATTGACCGAGATACGCTCAACAGGAATGGTTTCAACAGTCTCGATGCGATAGAGGTGATTCACCCAATCATCATCGGTGAGCCGGGTTCCGCAGCTATCGCAGACATTCGCTATCGGATCTGGCGAATTCTTATCACCCATGTGGCCATAACCGCAGTCGGAGCACACGCGGACGTTAACCGTAGCTAAAGTGGAAACTTCCGAAACATGGTCTGCTGCACTGACATTCAGCTTCGCGCGAATGACCCGGTACGTTTGACCTTGATGGTAAATGAGACTACGGGGGCCGAACTCCGAAAGCGCCAAGAAGCGGGGCCGGCTCACCATGTTCCCGTCATCATCCTTACCGCCTACATTTCCTCGTCCAGGAATCCAGGCCATGAGTGGTAACCTGGGGAAATTATACCCCGGAAGGAATCCCTGGCTGGCAAGATACCGATAGGTATAGAAATCTGAATTCTGACTGTTCCCTGTTTTCAAGAGGAGGCCAAGTTGGCGAGCGGCGTCCCCATAGCGACGTCGTGCATTTTCCCGCTCACTGGGGCGAGCTGTGTGACTTTTCACCACAGAGTCGGCCAACGCCATCTGATTTTGCGTGGCCTCGTAGAGATTGCGCCAGCGATCCAACGCCCGATCAAAAGATACAGGTGCAGTTTTGATCACTTCTTCCACATAATGATCATTGAACCAAGGCGCATTGTGCGGGGTCAACACTGGGGCGACCTGGGCCATGACCTGCCCTGCATGTTGCAGAGCCCGCTGCTGCACGGTTGGATCCATTAACCGATCATGAAGATCTTGTATAACCGGTTTTCCTGATTGATCCAGATCCAGCAAGGGTGCAATGCTGGTTTCAAGGCCGTATTCAACATCGGCCAGCCAGGTTGCATGCAGATGGCTCTCCAGAAGATCGCGGTTGGCGAGATCCAGGTTCGGCGGCTTGACGACGCCATGAACCATGTCCGTTGCATGATGAAAAAACCATTGGTCATGTGGGCTTTGCGCAGCACAATAGGTCAACACCAGAGCTGGTTGGCCTGATCGTCCGGCCCGGCCGCTGCGTTGTGCATAATTGGCAGGAGTCGGCGGGACATTGCGCAGATAAACGGTGTTGAGGGCGGAGATATCGACGCCCAACTCCATGGTTGGTGAGCAGAAGAGCACCGGAAGCCGCTGCAAGGGAGCCTCATGACCAGAATCACTGTTCCAATCTTCTCGATCTTTCTTGGTGAAGCGAAACCGGGATTCCAAAAGCATCCTTCTTGCGGGGTCGACCTGGGCGGTATGTTCATGCGCCTCAAATTCAAAGAAAGGATGGTGCTCCTGGCGGAGTATCTCAGCCACCGTTAGGTAGAGTCGGCGAAAGAACGCATTTGTCGTGGTCGGTGTTTCCTCTGGTTCTAGCAGGAGGCGCCAGAAGAGGGCCGAGGATTTTAATCGCCAACCGGTCAGGTTTTGACCGACATCCTGGGGCTGGACATACCCATATCTCTGGGCGACAAAGAGAAAAGAACTGAGGAGATCCGTAAACTCTGCTCCTTTCCAGGTAGTCACTTGCGTGGCAAACTCCGTATCGCCCCAAAAGTGAGCTTGCTTGAGCAGACGGATGAAGCGGGAGCGAGGCCCGCCACTCACCAGATCATCCCGTAATTTCCCACGAAATTCAGGTCGACTGCCCAAGATAAGATACTTCGAAGTGATAAGTCGTTCGTCCTGGGCAAAAGACCATCGTTCGTTCAGATAATTGTAGGCACTGTTTTTTGCGCGATCCTGCTCGTGCGAATCAAGATAGCGTGATTCCAAACAGAGATTACGATGCAGTTCATCAAAAACACATCTCGCCAAGCCGGCACGGCCCTCGGGGGTGAGTCGCTGCAGGACCGAATGTGCCTCGATAAAAAGCTGGTTGTTATCGCAAAAATCCGAGAGCCCCTGGTAATCAATAGCCAACAGTTGGAGTTGTGCCAAATTGGGGTTGTTGAATCGCCATCCTTTTCTCAGGTCGCGAATCAACCGGTAGCCGAGAATGAAATGAAGGGTTCGCTGCGCCTCTTGAAGCGCCAAGCCAACCAATAGCGGACTTTTTAGGTACTCGGCGAGAACGGTTTCATCGTTACGGTGAAAACCGAGTGCGGTGAAGACGGCGCTGGCTAAATGTTCCTCGGTGAGAACATCCTTATTGTGCTGGAGTGCTCCGACGAGCCCCGCTCGCAGTGTCAGCAGAAAAATGAAATCATTGAAATGGCCGGCTTGCAGGGCTGCATCCTGCCGGTTGTCGGTAAAACCAAGGAGTTTGCGCGGGTCCGGAATATTCTTCGCTGGTTTGCCCTGGGCAAAGAGCTGCCTGAGAGCACTCAAGGTCAGCATGGTTGTCGCGGAGGATCGCCCCTCGCCGGAGAGGCTGGAAAGACGGTTCACATCCCGGCCGTAGGATTCATGGACAAAGCCACAATTGAGGCAGAAACGAAATTTTCCGGGAATGAACCAAAATCGTTCTCCGCTGCCCTCCTGTCCCTGTGGGTTAAGACGAATCTCTTGAGGAACGGCTGATTTGTAGTTGGGTTTGACCTTGGGTGCTGCTCCAGCAAGGTTGAGCCAGTGATCGGGAAGTTCCTCCATGTTTCCTTGATACTGCTGTTCTCCTTTGGCTGGGGCAAGGAATCCGAAGGAAGTGGATTCTTCATCAGCGGCAACATCATCGATTTCTCGGGGAAGATACTGGAAGCCACTCTTTTCAGTGCGCCAGACAGGGTGATATTCCTGCCCACAATCCCGACAAAAATGGGTTGCATACAGCAACACCCCTTCTTCCTGCCTTCCCGGGGCAAAGCGTTGGGCATCCAAGGTAATAAATCGATGGTTCTCGGCCTCAAGAGTAGCGAAGACCTTACCTGGGCCGCTGATGAATTGATGCAGCTTAAAGGAGAAAGGAGAAACACCTTGGGGTGTTCGCAGGGAATGAGCACTGGCCAAGAAAAGCTGAAGTGCTTCCTTGGCCTTTTGCTCATCAACGCCCGCATTCAGGGCCAATCGTTGTGCCGCATCCGACAGGGTGAGGGGTTTGGCTCTCTTGGGTTTGGATAAATCTTGCAGATCAATACCGAGATTCAACTCCACCCAAACTGCAATTGGATCCTGGCGAAATGTTTCGAAATCATCCCATTGGTAGGCAGCTTGAACAATCCGCTCCGACAGGGCAGACTGAATGCTTTGAATATCCAGGGTCGGATCAGTGACCCGCTCAAGGGTTTCGGTGATGACATCATGCTGGGAAATTGATGTGCCAAACAGCTTTGAGGCGATTTCAGCCACGGTGATTTGCTGGTCCTCGGCTGTTCCAGCACTGGACATCGTTGCCGACGTGCCGACACAAATGAGGTTATGAGCATCGAGACGCTGACGCAGCCGACGCACAAGCATGGCCACATCCGCCCCCTGTCTACCTCGGTAGGTATGGAGTTCATCAAGGACAAGAAAGTCAAGCCCCCGGCAATTCTCCACGACCCGACGATCAATAGACTCGTAGCGGGTGAGGATCAACTCCAGCATCATGAAGTTGGTTAGGAGAATGTCCGGTGGATTATCGGCTATTGCCTGACGGGTTGTTTGGTTTTCCTGGCCCGTGTAGCGCGCAACCGTGAATGGTTGGTTCTCGGCCGAGTAATTATGGAGAAAACGGCCCAATTCTTCGAGCTGGCTATTGGCCAATGCGTTCATCGGATAGATGACGATGGCCCTGGTACGCTGCGGTTCACCGGCCTGCTTGGCTCGAAGTATTTGGTCGATAATCGGCAAAAAAAAGGCGAGGGATTTTCCGGAGCCTGTGCCTGTCGTCACCACATAACTCTTTTTTTCTTTAGCCTTGGCAATGGCTTCAAGCTGATGGGCGTACAGGTTAATTGGCTGAGGATTGCCCTCTTGTTTACCGCTTTGGAATATTTCAAGGCAACGTGGGTGGAGGAGTTGCTGCTCGACAAGGGGATGGACCGTGCCTTTGCGGAGATAGTTCGGATTGATCTGAATGAGTGGTTCGGGCCAATACCGGCCAGCCGCGTATTGTGCTTCAACGGTGGACGAGAGATCTTGGGCTGCAATCTTGCTAAAACTCCGAGAAAACAGACTGTACTCCTCGATCATGCTGTCTCGAAAGGAAAAGACGTTCTGCATCGGTGCCTCGAAGTTAAATTTATCGATCAATACAAGCAGTTATGCAATAATGCCATGGTAGAATCCACCTGTTGCCAGCAGAAGTCAAGAAAAACATGCCTATGGCAAAAGACTTTTCTTCGTTTCTTCAAACACTTCTTTTCTTCTTTCTTGGCCAAAGGCCCTGTGTTTCTTACCTTTCTTAATTCATCAAGCAGCAATAAAAACGGCTACCCAACCGGCATGGTCGGAGCAGCCGTTACCGATACGGCAGAAGCACCATACACGATTATCCAAACCATCATAAACGGCTCGTGAGACCGTCTGTGATGGGAAGATTGAGCCATTTGACGAAGAGGCACCCAAGAAATTGATGAAGTCCGTTCTCTTCCGGGCCTGATTTTTTTCATTGATGGGTAATTGACGAAAGCGTCATGATCGAAGGGGAAGACAAAGTAACACATTGATATGTGTCAGATTCGACCAGAGAATTTTCATTGATGGGTAATTGATAGAGGGAGCATAAAGCCAACTGGTATCCCGTGCAAGACCGTGGGAGAACCTGGCAACTTTGCCCGGCCGCTTGTGGAGATCAGAAGCAGTTGAAAACAGAATCCGGCCTTCTGGTTCACCTCCCTGTTTCAATATATTGGGAGTATATGTTGATTTAAATCCGTCCCCTTTTTCACTCCTAATTGCGGCGAGATCGATGGTCGCAGCTGGTTACCCTTGGCGTTAGCCCACACATAAACTTGCCCACCACTTTTTTCATAAGAGAACCGAATGTCTATCACTGAAACCGTCCTGGAAATGCACTACCATCGACCCTTGATGGACTTAATACGGGAGACCTATGGCCTCGGTTCGACCGGGAAGTTTAACTTCTACAAGTACTCGCCCCAGCGCGAAGTTTTCATAGGCTTTGACCAAGCCTTTGTCATGACCGAATTGACTGACGAACAGTTCTTCGACCAAATAAAGTCCAGCGCTATGAACAATGGATACAAGCTTCCAAGCCGGTTCATTGCGTACTTCCTTCAATTCAAGGTGGTATCCGAGCTTCAAAGACGTCAGCAGAAGACCCCGCCTCAAATCAAGAGCAGGCCCCACTACCGCGCTTCGCTTGACACTACCAAGAATGACAACACAGGGTTTTCGCAACATGAACTGCTCTACAACCTCAATAAGAATGACGGTGCAATGGTCTACTACGCCTGTCCAATGATCTTTGACAAATCAGACCTATATGCGGTGAACGTGAGTCTAGATCCTCTACGACTCGCGGATTTGACATCCTGTCCATCTGACTTCACGGATAACAGCAAACATTACATTTACTTCGATCAGAAACAATCTCAGCCGATTTGGTGCAGCGAACCAATTGAAGGGAAGGCTCTTGCACCTAAGCAGTTTGCTGAACAGGTCATTGGGCAGCTTCGAGAAACTTCCGCAGCGGACAGCATAGAAAAACTGTCCTCACTTCTGTCGAAAATAAATAAACGTGGCAGCACTTCAGAGGTTGCGCAGAGAAGCGGAGAGACAATCTATAGTGGACTCTCTGCATTCGCAGACTCGCTAACTATTGTCCGTCTTGACGATCAAACCCTTGAGGGCTAGTTCTTGCTGTGCAGGGGACGCTGCGCGATAAAGCCGCGCCGCGCCCCTGAACTTGAACGTTCATAGTCAAGATTTCTCAGGTAGATTTTGACTTCGGCTACCTGTTTCTTCGTTTCTTTCATCACGCCGTTTCTTCTTTCTTGGCCGAAGGTCATGTTTCTTGCCCCTTCAAGCCAGTAATAAAAAAACGGCTGCCCAACCGTTATGGTCGGAGCAGCCGTTTATTTTGCTGGGGTTTCTTCGTTTCTTAAAATTATTCGTGGTCAGTTATCGGCTCTTCACAGCGGCACCCTTTCCCGACCTTCTTGGTTGGATGGCAGGAAAAACTCCATTCAACCTGATCGGGTGGCAAGGTCGAATGGACCGTGCCTATGGTGAGTCCGCAATGTTGCAGCGCATACTGTTTAGCTGCCAAGAGTGAAGGCGCCTCGATACTGAATGCTCCAGTGAATTCAAAAATCACCGGGATGTTGTACCTTTTCATGATCATCACCCTCTCTTCTCACGCCGCAACCGGGAGTTCGTTCGTTGCGGAGACATCTTCCTGAACACCAACAATCCCAGCCTTACCGAGGACAAAGTCAGCGGCTTGCTGGGCCTTGGCAGCGGCGGTGAAGATGGCCTTGCTGTCACCCTGGAGGATCTGCAACCAATGATAGATATACTCCGGATGCCGCATGTTCTCAAAGGGGATACCGGTATGGGCAGCGAGGAAAGCGGCACCGATTTCAGCCACCAGCTCCTCGAAGGCATAGCCAAGATCACCGAACCGGGTGCCGAACACCCGGTTTAACCGTTCAGGATGCCCGGTCCAGTGGCAGATTTCATGGTAGCCGGTGGCATAGTAGAAATCATCCTGCTCGAAGCTGGACCGATGCGGCAGGATCACCATATCCGGACCCGGTAGATAGCAGGCCTTGTTGCCGCCATGCTTCAGGTTCGGCAGGGCCAGGATCTGCTCCGCCAGTTGGTTGCATTCGTTCAAACACGATGCCTCTTCTTCGACCAGCGGCGGTAACGCCAACCCCTCGCACTGCTCCACATTGAAAACCGTGTAGCTGCGGGCAAAGGGGATCAGCTTGCGCTCCTGTTCGTCATCAGTCAAGGCATCGGCCTGCGCATCGCCGTCCTGGTCCCTGGCGGGCAGGAACTTCCAGAAGACGATGGCAGCCCCTTTCTCGCCCTTGCGCACATGGCCGCCCAACTGCTCGGCATTGCGGAAGGTGAGCCAGCGGGGATCGACATGGCCACGGGCCAACGCCACCAGGTTGAGCAGCAGCACGTTCATCCCCCGGTAGGGCCGGTTGGTGAGCGCATTGCGGAAGGGTCCGTAATGGACCGTTTGCCAGGGCTTGGCCCAGGGATTGACGCCGTCTTCCAGGGCAGTGATGATCCTGGCTGTGATTTCTTCGTAGATGGATATTTTTTGATCGTTCATGATTTCGCTCCTTGGGTGCAGGGTTATTTCATCGGGTCGTCCCCAATGGGTGTCAGGCGCTGTGATGACCGGTTTCGGAAAGGGAGAGGACTTCTTCCCCCACGATCAGATGATCGAGCACCCGGACATCGATCACCTTGAGGATCTCGGTCAGGGTGCGGGTGAGTTCCAGGTCTTCCTTGCTGGGCTCGATGCCGCCGGAGGGGTGGTTATGGGAAATGATGACCGACGCTGCATTGAGCGCCAGCGCCTCCTTGACCACCTCGCGGGGATGGATCGAGTTACGGTTGATCGAGCCCCGGAACATCTCCCGCCAGGCCAGCACCTGATGCCGGCTGTCGAGGAACAGGCAGCCGAACACCTCGTGTTCCAGGCCGGTGAGCTTGAGCCCGATGGACTCCTTGGCGGCGGTGGGCGATAAAATCGCTGCCCCACGCCGGAACTGATAACCGCTCAACCTGCGGGCTTCGGAGAGAATGGTTTCCTTGGGTGCGGGCTGATAAATGCCGCAGAGATCTTTGATGTAGAGCATGTGTGCCTCCTATGGACAAGGCACAACAGCCCCTTGGGGCAGTGTGCCCCGTCAGGGATTGGTTTGAGTTCGACTAGCTTCAAGCAGCCTGCCGGACCTCGGCCAAGACGAAATGGCCAAGGTGGGGCGGCTTATAGAGACGAATGGGTTTATGGTTGATTTCGCCATGACCTTGACGGTCATAGCTGCCGATCCGGCGGTCTTGCCAATAGATCACCCCGGCTTGCAGCCGAAAGCGGTTACCGTCGACATAGGCCACCGCCGTATTGCCCCGAAGATAGACTCTCCCCCTGATCACCAACTCGTGGCGGACCAGGGCGGTCTGCCCATCGGGAGAACTGATGGTGGTCGTGGTGGTCACCCGGGTTTCCTCGGTGGTGGTGATGCTTTCGGTCTCATCGAGATCGAGCACCGAGGTGAGTTCCCGCTGGCGATACCGGCTCCAGGCGGTGGTGACATCCTCCACCGGCTGCTGGCCGGTGAGCGCCTTGGCCAGCTCGTACATCATGCTGTTCTCCGATTCGGAAAGGGCCGCCAGCCCTTGACCCGAGAGTTCGCCCTCAACTGCGAGCGAGGTCTCCATCTTCTGGGCCATGAGACTGAGCGCCTTGTCCTGCATGGTTTGGGCATAGGCCAGGTAAAAGACCCGGACCGGCAGGTTCTGGCCAATCCGCCAGCTACGGCGGCTGGCCTGCCGGAGGGTGAACACCGAGTAGCCGCACTGGAAAAAGACGATGGTCGGGAAATCGAGCAAATCCAGACCGGTCTTGACCAGGTTGGGATTGCAGAGCAGACAGTCGTACTGGCCGGTGGCGAGGTTTTCCTTCAGCCAGTCTTCCCGCTGTTCCGGTTTGACCGCCTGGGCCCGGAGGACCAAGGGGGAAAATCCTTGTTGATGCAGCTTGTCCACCAGGGTGGGCACCAGGTCGCGGGTACCGGTGTGTTCGAGAAAGACCGCCACCTTGCGGCCCTGTTTTCGTTCCGTGGTCAGAATCTCCAACAGCCGCTTTTCCTTGGCCAGGAGGTTGATCTCCAGGGCCGGAGCCGAGGCGATCAGCTCCTCCACGCCGCCGCGTTCGAGATAGACCCGTTCGCCGAAGCGGCAGCCATCCGGATAGGCCAAGAGGCTTTGCATCATCTTGCCCAACAGTCGCATATCCCCGCAGGCGAGCGCCTTGCGGGTAGCCGCGACCAGGGTATTGGCGAGTTCGCAATAAGGAGTCTGGAGGGTGTCATCCATGGGGGGGGTGACGATGATTTCTTCGTAGTCGGGCAAGGCCTGGCTGACATCGTTCAGCCGGACAAAGGCGGACTGCTCCAAGAGCAGATCCGGCAGCAGCAAGGGCGAAATCCCCGGTGCCTCCTTGATCCGGGCCTTACCGGTCTTGCGGCCGATGCTGGCCTGATTCCAGTCCGGGCCAAGATCATCGGCCTTGTAGGTGCGTTCCACAACTCCATATCGTTCGGCAAACCCGAGGGTGCGGCCGTATTCGAAACCGGCCTGCACCATTTGCCGGGGAAACATCCGCCAGAGGAGGTAGAACAAATCACGACTGTATCCGCCCATGAGGGTGCCGGTCAGCGCCAGCACCTTGCGGGAGCGGGCGATCAGGCAGGACATGGCCTGACCCTGGGCGGTGCCGCCTCCCTTAAGTTCGTGGACCTCGTCAAGAATGACCAGATCGAAGAACCCTTTGGGGAGGTAGCGTTTGATGAACTCGGCCTTGGCATAGCGCCGGTTGCGGCCACCGTCGGCCGACCACATCCGGGCCTGACAATGTTCACAGATCGGGGCCGGATCGCTCACATTCAAAAAGACCTGAGCGCCGCAGTCCGGGCAGCAGGATGCACCTTGCCGGACCATGAGGCCGGGCTTGCGCTGGTAGTGCAGCTTAGCCCGTTCTTTTCCCAGGACCCAGATCTCGGTGCCCCGTGGTTGTGCAGGTTTTCGTTTATGTTCAAGCAAAAAGGTCATGGCCCGGCCGTTGAGGTTGATGCAGGTGCAGCCGGGCAGCGTTGCTTCCGCCTCCCGGATCCACTTGCGAACCAGATGACCGGGGCACTGAATGAGGATACGTTTGGCCGGCTTGGGTTCGCCCCCGGCCCCCCCCCCGCCCAC
>Ga0074195_1004759_pt1 | contig 10892 bp, 11 predicted proteins | sample EPASupsiteHSE623_FD_64525 | JGI IMG/M metagenome (GOLD analysis project Ga0074195, IMG submission 64525) | Bioremediated contaminated groundwater from EPA Superfund site, New Mexico - Sample HSE6-23 | ecosystem: Environmental > Aquatic > Deep subsurface > Groundwater > Contaminated ... | reverse complement strand
TCACGTCGTCATGAACCGTAACGGCGAGATCGCGGTCGTCGACGAAACCGGACGGGAGCGGGAGCGTTACGGCGTCGTCTACGGCGCGCGGCTGCGCATCGCCCCCGAAGGAGAAGTCAGGGCGGGCTCCCTGCTTGCCGAATGGGACCCCTACACCATGCCGATACTCACCGAGATCCCCGGTCGGGTCCGCTTCGGCGACATTCTAGAGAATGTCACCATGGAAGAACAACTCGACGACGTCACCGGCCTGACCCGGAAGGTCATTGTCGAGACCAAGGGGGCGGACAAACGACCGCGCATCACCCTCAAGGACGAAGAGGGAAAAACCGCCAAACTGCCCAACGGTGCCGCCGCCCGCTATATGCTGCCGGTGGGGGCGAACATCGTGGTCGCCGAGGATGACATTGTCACCGCCGGGGACATTATCGCCAAGATTCCCCGGGAAACGACGAAGACCAAGGACATCACCGGTGGTCTGCCGCGCGTCGCCGAGCTCTTCGAGGCCCGCAAGCCGAAAGAGTTCGCAGTCATTTCCGAGATCGACGGGGTCGTCGCCTTCGGCAAGGACTCCAAGGGCAAACGTAAGGTCATCGTCACCCCGGAGATCGGCGAGCCGAAGGAATACCTGATCGCCAAGGGCAAGCACATCAGCGTCCATGAAGGCGATCACGTTCGCGCCGGCGAGGCGCTCATGGACGGTTCCAGCAACCCCCACGACATCCTTCGGGTTCTGGGAGAGAAGGAACTGTCCAAATATCTGGTCGACGAAGTCCAGGAGGTTTACCGCCTGCAGGGGGTCAAGATCAACGACAAGCACATCGAGACCATTGTTCGCCAGATGTTGCGTCGCGTGCGCATCAAGGAGGTCGGGGATACCCGCTTCCTGCTCGACGACCAAGTGGAGCGCTGGGAATTCGAGGAGGAGAATCAGCGGGTGCTGGCCGAAGGCAAGGAACCCGCCGTCGGCGAACCGCTGATGCTCGGCATCACCAAGGCCTCGCTCTCCACGGAATCCTTCATCTCGGCGGCCTCTTTCCAGGAGACGACCAAGGTGCTGACGCAGGCGGCCATCGAAGGGAAGGTCGACTACCTGCGCGGTCTCAAGGAAAACGTCATCATGGGGCGTCTGATCCCGGCGGGAACCGGAGTTTCCAAATACCGCAGCGCCAAGCTCTTCATCGAGGAGCCGGTAGAGGTGGTGGAAACCTACCAGGACGAAGTCATCGACGATGACGAAGAACTGGTCGAAGAGCCGGTGAAATCCGAAGAATAAGTTGGTAGAATGCCGCCCGGCCGGGCGGGCTGAAAAAAATAATAAAAAGCCTTGACATCGGCCGGGCGGATTGATAAGGTCTGCGGGTTTTTCCCCTCATGGGAAAATCCGCTGTAAACGCTCTTTTAACTACAGAATATGCGATTTCGGGAGTAAGTAGATGCCGACTATCAATCAGTTGATCCGCAAGGGACGTGAAAAAAAGGAAAGAAAGTCCGCGTCGCCGGCGCTGAAGGGGAATCCCCAGAAGCGAGGCGTTTGTACGCGTGTCTATACGACGACCCCCAAGAAGCCTAACTCGGCGTTGCGTAAGGTTGCCCGTGTGCGCCTGACCAATGGTATCGTCGTGACTTCCTATATTCCTGGTGTGGGGCACAATCTCCAGGAGCACTCCGTGGTGCTGATTCGCGGCGGCCGCGTCAAGGACTTGCCGGGTGTGCGTTACCATATTGTTCGCGGTACGCTGGACTTGGCCGGGGTCAAGGGGCGGATGCAGGGTCGTTCCAAGTATGGGGCCAAGCGGCCTAAATAAAGCAAAGTACTGAGAGGACGTTATGCCGAGAAGAAGAGAAGTTGCCAAGCGGGTCATCCTTCCCGATCCCAAATATCATGATCGGTTGGTTGCTAAGTTCATGAACTGCATCATGCTGGACGGCAAGAAGAGTACGGCCGAGCGGATCGTTTACGGGGCTTTTGATATTGTCGCCAGTCGTTCCGGGGAAGATCCCTTGGAGATTTTCAAGAAGGCGATTGATAATGTCCGTCCGGTTCTGGAGGTCAAGTCCCGGCGGGTGGGCGGCTCGACCTATCAGGTTCCGGTCGAGGTCCGCGCCGACCGTCGCAATGCCTTGGCGATTCGCTGGATTTCCGGCTATGCCGGTGCTCGCGGAGAGAAGACCATGCAAGAGCGGCTGGCCGGTGAATTTCTCGATGCGGCCAACAATCGCGGCGCTTCGGTGAAGAAGAAGGAAGACACCCACCGGATGGCCGAGGCTAATAAGGCCTTTGCTCATTACCGCTGGTAAAACATAAAGAGTTCCCCGTGGAGGCAAGATAGTTGTGGCACGTTTAGTCCCCCTTTCAAAAACCCGTAATATCGGCATCATGGCCCATATCGATGCCGGTAAGACGACTACGACCGAACGCATTCTGTTTTACACCGGAATTTCCCATAAACTCGGTGAGGTTCATGACGGCGCGGCCACCATGGACTGGATGGCTCAGGAGCAAGAGCGCGGAATTACCATTACTTCCGCAGCGACGACCTGTTTCTGGAAAGATCACCGGGTTAATATCATCGATACCCCGGGACACGTTGACTTCACTATCGAGGTGGAGCGTTCATTGCGTGTTCTTGACGGCGCGGTGGCGGTATTCTGTTCGGTCGGGGGTGTTGAGCCCCAGTCTGAAACGGTATGGCGTCAGGCTGACAAGTACGGGGTCCCCCGCATTGCCTTCATTAATAAGATGGACCGCATCGGCGCCGACTTTGGTCGTGGCGTGCAGATGATGCGTGACCGCCTTGGCGCCAATCCGGTGCCGATTCAGCTCCCCATTGGTAAAGAAGATTATTTCAAAGGGCTTGTCGACCTGGTCGAGATGCGTGCCATGGTCTGGAATGACGAGACCCAGGGACAAAGCTTCGATGAGATCGCAATCCCCGCCGATATGGTCGACGATGTCGCCGCGGCCCGGGAGGCCATGCTCGAAGAGGTCTGTTCCCATGATGACGCCCTGATGGAAAAATATCTCGGTGGCGAGGAGTTGACCGTTGCCGAGCTTAAGGCCGGGATTCGTCGCGCGACGATGGGCTTGCATATCAATCCGGTTATTTGCGGCAGTGCCTTCAAGAATAAGGGGGTGCAGAATTTGCTGGATGCCGTGGTTGATTTCATGCCGGCTCCCACCGACGTTCCTCCGATCAAGGGGATTGATCCTCATACTCAGGAAGAGATTGCTCGTCCTGCCGACGATGCCGGTCCTTTTTCGGCTTTGGCCTTCAAGATTATGACCGACCCCTTTGTCGGCCAACTCACCTTCTTTCGGGTTTATTCCGGGGTGGCCGAGTCGGGGGCTTCGGTGGTCAACGCCACCAAGGGGAAGAAGGAGCGCTTCGGTCGTATTCTCAAGATGCACGCCAACAAGCGGGAGGAGATCAAAGAGGTCTACTCGGGCGATATCGCCGCCGCTGTCGGTTTGAAATATACCACGACGGGCGATACTCTCTGTGACGAGAAGAATGTCTGTCTGCTGGAATCTATGGATTTCCCCGAGCCGGTTATTCATATCGCCGTGGAGCCCAAGACCAAGGGTGACCAGGAGAAGATGGGCGTCGCCCTCGGCAAGCTGCTGCAGGAAGACCCTTCCCTGCGTTGTCGTACCGACGAGGAGACCGGTCAGACCATCCTCTCCGGCATGGGCGAGTTGCACCTGGAAATTATCATCGACCGCATGAAGCGTGAATTCAAGGTCGAGTGCAATGTCGGCGCCCCTCAGGTTGCCTATCGGGAAACCATTACCAAGAAGGTCGAGGTTCAGGGCAAGTTTGTTCGTCAGTCCGGTGGTCGCGGTCAGTACGGCGACTGTTGGCTGCGCATCGAGCCGCAGGAGCCCGGGGCTGGTTTCACCTTTGTCGACGAAATCAAGGGTGGTGTCATTCCCAAGGAATACATTCCGGCCGTCGGCAAGGGAGCCGAAGAGGCTTCCGAGCTCGGCATCCTTGCCGGCTTCCCTATCGTCGATGTCAAGGTTGCCTGCTTCGACGGCTCCTATCATGATGTCGACTCCTCGGAAATGGCCTTCAAGATCGCCGGCTCCATGGGGTTCAAAGAGGGGGCCGCCAAGGCCGGTCCGGTCTTGCTGGAGCCGATCATGAAGGTGGAAGTCGTCGTCCCCGAGGATTATATGGGCGACGTCATGGGCGATCTGAACAGCCGCCGGGGGCGGATCATGGGCATGGAGTCCCGTGCCGGCGCCCAGGTTATCAATGCCCATGTGCCGCTGGCTAACATGTTCGGTTACGCCACGGATTTGCGGAGTGCCACTCAGGGGCGCGCGACATATACCATGGTCTTTGATCATTACGAGCAGGTACCCAAGGCGATCTCTGAGGAAATCGTCGCCAAGGCCAAGGGGTAAAGGAGAGACTCATGTCCAAAGCCAAATTTGAAAGAACCAAGCCCCATGTCAACATCGGGACCATCGGTCACGTAGACCACGGCAAGACCACTCTGACCGCCGCCATCACCAAGGTACTGTCCGAGCAGGGCGGCGCCGTATTCAAGGGCTTCGATCAGATCGACAACGCTCCCGAGGAGCGCGAGCGCGGCATCACTATCGCCACCTCCCATGTCGAATACGAGACCGCCAATCGTCACTATGCCCACGTCGACTGTCCCGGCCACGCCGACTACGTCAAGAATATGATCACCGGCGCGGCGCAGATGGACGGCGCGATCCTGGTCTGCTCGGCCGCCGACGGCCCCATGCCCCAGACCCGCGAGCACATCCTGCTCGCCCGCCAGGTCGGCGTTCCCGCCATGGTCGTCTTTTTGAACAAGGCCGACATGGTCGACGACGCCGAGCTGATGGAGCTGGTCGAGCTCGAACTGCGCGAGCTGCTCTCTTCCTACGACTTCCCCGGCGACGACATTCCGATCATTGCCGGCAGCGCCCTGGCGGCGTTGGAAGGGCGTGACGACGAAATCGGCAAGAACAAGGTTCTCGAGTTGATGGCCGCCGTCGACAGCTACATCCCCGAGCCCGAGCGCGCCATTGACCGTCCCTTCCTGATGCCGGTCGAAGACGTTTTCTCCATCTCCGGTCGCGGTACCGTCGCCACCGGTCGCGTCGAGCGCGGCGTGATCAAGGTGCAGGAAGAAGTCGAGATCGTCGGCATGAAGGCCACCGTCAAATCGGTCGTGACCGGCGTCGAGATGTTCCGCAAGCTGCTCGATCAGGGTCAGGCCGGAGACAACGTCGGCATCCTGCTGCGCGGGGTCAAGCGCGAAGACATCGAGCGCGGTCAGGTGCTGGCCAAGCCCGGCAGCATCACGCCGCACACCAAGTTCAAGGCCGAAGCCTACATCCTGACCAAGGAAGAGGGTGGCCGTCATACCCCGTTCTTCAAGGGCTACCGTCCCCAGTTCTACTTCCGGACCACCGACGTGACCGGGATCGTGGAGCTGCCCGAAGGGGTGGAGATGGTCATGCCCGGCGACAACATCGCCATGAATGTCGAGCTGATCACCCCGATCGCCATGGACAAGGAGCTGCGCTTCGCCATCCGTGAAGGTGGCCGGACCGTCGGCGCCGGCGTCGTCAGCGAAATCATCGCTTAATTTATACCTTAGAGACTTCCCCCTCCCTGCCAGGGAGGGGGAATGAGGATTCGTCATGCGGGATATCGTTACCCTGGCTTGCACCGAGTGCAAGCAACGTAATTACACCACGACAAAAAACAAAAAGAATACACCGGACAAGCTGGAGTTTAGTAAATACTGCCGTTTCTGCAGAAAGCATACGCCGCACCGGGAAACCAAATAGTCCGGTGCGACGCTGCGGCGTCATGGGTGTTCGCATGCAGGCCAGTAGCTCTAATGGCTAGAGCACCGGTCTCCAAAACCGGGTGTTGGGGGTTCGAGTCCCTCCTGGCCTGCCATTTAAATCTGAGAAAAATCCTCCATGGGGGTTTAGATAGTGATCGGGAAAACGACGGAGTTCCTCGCCAATGTCAAGGGCGAGTTGGCAAAGGTAACCTGGCCGACCAAGAAGGATACCTATGCATCAACCCTGGTCGTCATTGTTCTCGTAGTGTTCGTAGCGGTCTTCCTGTGGCTGGTGGATAGCGCCCTGTCGGCGTCGATCCGAGCGCTGTTGGGCTAAGGGAGGCTAGGTAGTCAATATGGCAATGCGCTGGTATGGAGTCCATACCTATTCGGGCTTCGAAAACAAGGTGAAGCTGAACCTCGAAGAACGGGTCCGGTTGTTCGGCGTCGAGGAGCGGTTTGGCCAAGTTCTGATTCCCTCCGAGACGGTTGTTGAACTCAAGAATGGCGAACGCCGCACTTCTTCTCGTAAGTTTTTCCCCGGGTACATCCTGGTTCAGATGGAATTGGACAACGAAACCTGGCATGTGGTGAAGGATACGCCCAAGGTCACCGGTTTTGTCGGTGGCGGAATACCCCCCCCGCCGATTCCCGACGAGGAAGTAGCCAAGATCACGACCCGCATGGAAGAAGGGGCCGAGCGTCCGAAGCCGAAAGTTGAGTTTGAAGTCGGTGAGACGGTGCGAGTGGTCGATGGCCCTTTCCTGAATTTCACCGGGGTTGTGGAGGACGTCAAGCCGGACAAGGCCAAGCTCAAGGTGATGGTCAGTATCTTTGGCCGTGTGACTCCTGTGGAGCTTGAATTCATCCAGGTTGAGAAGACCAGCTGACGCTGGTCTTGGACATAAATTTTAAGGAGTAGCTCATGGCCAAGAAGGTTATTGGACAAATAAAGCTGCAGATTCCCGCCGGCAAGGCCAATCCTTCGCCGCCGGTTGGTCCCGCGCTCGGTCAGCACGGGGTCAATATCATGGAATTCTGCAAGACTTTCAATGCACGGACCCAGGGTGAAGAAGGGATGATCATTCCGGTGGTCATCACCGTTTATGCCGATCGTTCCTTCACTTTCATCACCAAGACTCCGCCGGCGGCCGTGCTCTTGATGAAGGCCGCCAAGATTCCCAAGGGTTCCGGTGTGCCCAACAAAAATAAGGTGGGCAAGGTGACCAAGGATCAGGTGTTGGAGATCGCCAAGCTCAAGATGCCCGACCTGAATGCTTTCGATGTGGAGGCTGCGGTCAAGACCATCGAGGGCACCGCGCGCAGCATGGGTCTGGAAATCGTCTAATCACGGCAGAGTCTGGAGTATACAAAGATGCAAACAGGGAAACAGCATAAAGCAGCCAAGGCGAAGATTGATCGCCGCATGGCCTATTCTATTGACGAGGCGATCGCGTTGGTCAAGGACTCCGCCTATGCCAAGTTTGACGAGACCGTCGATGTTTCCGTGCGCCTTGGCGTCGATCCCCGCAAGGCGGATCAGATGGTTCGTGGCGCCGTGGTGTTGCCCAACGGACTCGGCAAGACCGTGCGAGTTCTGGTTTTTGCCAAAGGCGAGAAGGCGCAGGAGGCTGCCGCCGCTGGTGCCGATCATGTGGGCGCCGACGATCTGGTCGCGAAAATCCAGGGGGGCTGGTTCGACTTCGACACCGCTATCGCCACTCCGGACATGATGGGTACCGTTGGTAAGATCGGTCGACTGCTCGGTCCTCGCGGCCTGATGCCCAACCCTAAGGTTGGCACGGTCACTTTCGATATCAGTCGTGCCGTCAACGAGGCGAAGTCGGGCAAGATCGAGTACCGGGTGGAGAAGGCCGGGATTGTCCATGCGCCGGTGGGTAAGGTTTCTTTCGACCCGCAGAAGCTGCAGGAAAATATCATTTCTCTGGTGGATGCCCTGATCAAGGCCAAGCCCTCCACCGCGAAGGGTTCCTACCTTAAAAAGGTCAGTATTTCCAGCACTATGGGTCCGGGTGTCGTGGTCGATGTGCCGGCTCTGCAAGCGCTGATTAAATAAGGATCGGCCATCCGGCCATCCGACGTGCGGCTCGCGGTTTCGCGAGCCGTCGTGCTTAAGCTTAGTACCGCTCCTGGTCAAAGACAGCAGGCATCCTCACCGAGGGTTTAATGGATTTCTCCGCCTGCCGAGGCTGTTCGTAGGGAGCGACGGTAGTTTCCGTCTCTTCATTACACCTCTGACAGGGGCTCGGGATGACCGCATCCCCAGATCAAACAGAAAGGAGGAGAGACGTTGAACAAGTCAGGTAAAGAACAGGTTGTCGCCGAACTGGCGCAAAAGCTGGCTTCCGCCAAGGCCTCGTTCCTCGCGGATTACCGCGGATTGAACGTGGAGCAGGTCAACAAACTGCGTGGCGAGTTACGTGGTGCCGGCGTCGAGTATCAGGTTGCCAAGAATACCCTGCTCAAGCTGGCCGCCAAGGGAACCGGCGCGGAATGCTTGAATGATCATCTGGCAGGTCCCACCGCGATTGCCATCGCTACGGGCGACCCGGTCGCCCCGGCCAAGATTCTCGCCGAATTCGCCAAAACCAACCCCAAGTTCGAACTGAAAGCCGGTGCTCTCGACGGGAAACTGCTGAACGTCGACGAGATCAAGGCCCTGGCCGAACTGCCGAGCCGCGAAGTGCTGCTGGCAAAAATGCTGGGTTCGCTCAATGCCCCGGTTACCAACTTCGTTGGTGTGCTGGCGGCGATTCCGCGTTCCCTGGTCCAGGTTCTGGCCGCGATTCAGGACAAAAAAGCCGCCTAATTTTAGCCCATCCATATTGATACCGTATGAAGGAGATAGTCCATGGCTGACATCACCAAAGAGCAAGTAGTCGAGTTTATCGAGAAAATGACCGTTCTGGAACTGGCTGAGCTGGTCAAGGAACTGGAAGAGAAGTTCGGCGTATCCGCCGCCGCACCGGTGGCCGTTGCCGCCGCTCCCGCCGCTGGCGCCGCCGCCGTCGTCGAAGAGAAGGACGAGTTCGATGTCATTCTCGCCGCTGCCGGCGAGAAGAAGATCAATGTCATCAAGGTTGTTCGTGCCGCTACCGGTCTGGGCCTCAAGGAAGCCAAGGACCTCGTTGACGGCGCTCCGAAGGCTGTCAAGGAAGGCGTTTCCAAGGCCGAAGCCGAGGAACTCAAGAAGCAGCTTGAAGAATCCGGCGCCACTGTGGAGCTCAAGTAAGCGACGGCGCGATAGTTTCACCCTTAGCCAAGGTCGCCCCGCGCGGCCTTGGCTATTCTACTTTCGTTACCTAAAGGAGATTCCATGGCTTATTCGATCGCGAATAACCAGCTTCTGAGGAAACATTTCGCTGAAGTTCAGCGGATTATCGATATTCCCAATCTGATCGATATCCAGAAAAATTCCTATAAGCGTTTTCTTCAGGCGGAGTTGCCTCCTTCTGCGCGGCAGAACATCGGCCTTGAGGCCGTTTTCCGTTCGGTCTTTCCCATTCGCGATTTCAGCGAGACCTGTTCCCTGGAGTATGTCTCCTACGCGCTGGGCGTGCCCAAGTACGATGTCGACGAATGCCATCAGCGCGGCATGACCTTCGCCTCGCCGGTCAAGGTGCGGGTGCGCTTGGTCTCCTGGGATGTGGACAAGGATTCGGGAGTCCAGTCGATCCGGGACATCAAGGAGCAGGAGGTCTACTTCGGCGAAATCCCGCTCATGACCGAGAACGGCACCTTCATCATCAATGGAACGGAACGGGTCATCGTCAGCCAGTTGCACCGTTCGCCGGGCGTCTTCTTCGATCACGACAAGGGCAAGACGCACTCCAGCGGCAAGATCCTCTACAGCGCACGGGTTATTCCCTACCGCGGATCCTGGCTCGACTTCGACTTTGATCATAAAGACATTCTCTATGTGCGCATCGATCGGCGCCGCAAGCTGCCGGCCACGGTGCTGCTCAAGGCCCTCGGCTACAGCTCCGAGGAACTGCTCAACTACTATTACGATATCGAGGAGATCATCCTCGACGGCGAGAATTTCAAGAAGCGCGCCAATCCGGCCCTGCTCCTCGGCCAGCGGGCGCCTTTCGATGTGTTGGCCGCCGACGGCGATGTTATCGTCAAGGCCAACCGCAAATTCACCAAGGCGGCGGTCAAGAAGATTACCGAGAAGCAGATCGAGTTCATTCAGATCGCCCAGGAAGATGTCATCGGTAAGATTACCTCGACCGATATCGTCGATACCAATACCGGCGAGGTGGTCATCGAGTGCAACGAGGAGATCACCGTCGAGCGCCTGGAAAAGCTGCGCGAGCTCGGGATCAACGAGTTCAAGGTGCTCTTCATCGACAACCTCTATGTCGGTCCCTATCTGCGCGAAACCTTGCTGCAGGACAAAATCGCCACCGCCGAGGAGGCGATGATCGAGATCTACCGGCGTCTTCGTCCCGGCGATCCGCCGACGGTACGCAGTGCCAAGGCGCTTTTCGAGAGCCTCTTTTTCAATGCCGAGCGCTACGATCTCTCCGCCGTCGGCCGGCTCAAGCTCAACTACAAGCTTGGCCTGGAATCGCCCCTGGAGCACACGACGCTGACCAACGAGGATATTCTCGAAGTCGTGCGTTATCTCATCGACCTGCGTAACGGCAAGGGCGCCATCGACGACATCGACCACCTCGGCAATCGCCGGGTGCGGGCGGTCGGCGAGCTGCTGGAAAATCAGTATCGGGTCGGCCTGGTACGCATGGAGCGGGCGATCAAGGAGCGTATGAGTCTGCAGGAAGTGGACAGCCTGATGCCCCACGACCTGATCAACTCCAAGCCCGTCTCCGCCGTGGTCAAGGAGTTCTTCGGCTCGAGCCAGCTCTCCCAGTTCATGGATCAGACCAATCCCCTGTCGGAGATTACCCACAAGCGGCGCCTTTCGGCCCTGGGACCCGGTGGTCTGACCCGCGAGCGGGCCGGTTTCGAGGTGCGCGACGTGCATCCCACCCACTATGGCCGGGTTTGCCCGATCGAGACACCGGAAGGTCCGAACATCGGTC
>Ga0074195_1004758_pt1 | contig 10896 bp, 20 predicted proteins | sample EPASupsiteHSE623_FD_64525 | JGI IMG/M metagenome (GOLD analysis project Ga0074195, IMG submission 64525) | Bioremediated contaminated groundwater from EPA Superfund site, New Mexico - Sample HSE6-23 | ecosystem: Environmental > Aquatic > Deep subsurface > Groundwater > Contaminated ... | reverse complement strand
ACCCTCCAATCAAGTAGCCCTCATACTGCAGTTTTTCGCCCAATGGTGAGCGGGTGGCTCCAGACGAGAATGTCCTGATATTTTTCGATTGTTCATCGTTGTACCTGTCAATAGCAGATTGAAACTCCTTCGCGTCTAATGGCATTGTGCTAGCTCCTTATCCCGTGTTTTCGTGATCGCTCTCCGCTGATGCCGATTGCGCGGAATGGCCGGAATGTTCTCCGATTCCATCTGCTTCAAGATCATCTTTTCAACTTGCAAGTGTGCTTTGTTCATGTTTTGCCCCCGATAACTCTTTAGCCAGTGAATTGTATTTCTGCTTAATTTCCTTCAATTCCTGTATGGTGTACTTCCTAACTTCATTGTCTGCTTCAAGTGACTCCACCTGCTCAATTCCGATTCTGGCGATCAGCCCCAGTCGATAATCAACCGCTCTACCTGATCCCCACCGGTTGCACTGCTTGCGCTGGCCGTGGGCGTTGCGATCGTCAAAGCGGAGGTGAGGGGCGGAGCCAACAGACCGGTAGTGGCCGCAGTCGAATGATCCGCCCACAGCGCCACCTTCCAGCGGCATCCCGCAGCAGATACAGGGCTTGCCAGCGTCCCTAAAGCGGATATAACGATTGAATGCCGCTTGCGCTTCCTTCATCCATTGTGAGCGGGTCTTTAGTTCTGTGAGGCGTTTTCTGCCTTCTGCTCTGGCTTTCTTGGCTTTCTCCCTCGCCACAAATTCAAGGGCGCATTCGGGTGAACAGGTTTTGTGACTGATGGACAGTTTGGTAAACGGAGTCCGGCAAACTTTGCATCTCATGCCGCCCCCTGGCGCAATAGCCCGATCTGTACGGCCTGCGTTGCAGCGTTCCAAGCAAGTACCCCTGTTTCGATGTAATCAGGGTTCAGCGGCTCTCCGGTGACTTTGCCAAACCTCGCTATTGCGTTTGACAGCAAATCAAGCTCACGGGCAATTTTGGAGTGTTTGGGTAGCTGGTCGGATAACGACAGCAGCATACTGATCGAAAGCGCCGAGAAAATAGCCACTACCTGCTCCGGTTCGATCTGCATATCCGGCATGACAGCCGGGTTATAAGGGGCATATGGTACCTTGCCGCCCGGTGATGTGTGTTTGTGATAGAGTTGCAAGTTAAACCTCCAGTACTGATAAAATTCCATGCGGGTGTTCCTTGGTAATCATCTGGTCAAACTCCCCGCCCGGTTTGTAGCGTGACCAGAATTTACGTTCCCGATAATAGGCGGCTAACATCTGCGTGGTAATTTCAGCGGGGCAAGCTCTGCGGCCTTCATCATATCCTTGAAGTGTTGCCTTCTTAATGCCTAAAATATCAGCCATATCTTGCAGGCTGTAGCCCATTTTAAGGCGTAAAGCCCTGCATACGTTTTTTGCATTATTAGGTTTCGATTGGTGCTTTTGTATGGTTGGCATGGTGGCTCCGGCCCATTCTTTGCATTTCTGCTTTTGCTGCTGGTTATTGGGTTATCACAGCCAGAACGGCTGTATAATCTATGTTAGACAACCTACCAGAGAAACATCTGGCAATCTGGTTGTGTCGATTCCTCTACATATTCACCTAGCCACCACTCCCACAAATCTTCCCATGTTTTGAAATTAGACCACCTTTCTGTGCCGTCGCGTCGCATTTGGTCTTTGTACCTATCCCAATGAGCGCGGAAACCTCGTTGCCATAACAGTTCATATTTCGGCCACCGCGCAAACTCCATTCTTTGATGCACCGGCCCCGCAAGTGGGCATCCTACACATCCCAGGCGCTTAAACCCTTCGTCATACAATTCACAGTATGGGATATTTTCGCCGTGGGTAAACTCCCAAACATCCTTTTCAGTCCAATACAATATCGGAGATAGCATTATGCTGGACTTTGCAGGATCGTGACGTATTTGCCGCCATAACCCTTTTCTTCGTGCCGATTCATCCGCCCTGACTCCTACTACCTTAAAAGAACCATTGCCGCCGTTTTCTTTGTAAATCTCACAACACCACCGGCAATTTCTGGTTGGCGGCCCGATTGCTTTTTTTGCCATATACAAGGGGAGAGGTATGCCGACAGAGTGCCATATTGTGTCTGGATATGTTCTTTTCAAATGATGCACTAATTCAGGAGGATCAATAGTAACATTGCTGTAATGACTCTCGTGCCGCACTCCCGCCATTTCCATAAGACGGCCCGTTACCCCCGAATCTTTGCCGCCTGAATTGCAGTTATAAAAACCATCAGATGACATCTGGATAGCGATTGATTCATGGGAACGAATCACAGTGACAGCCTGTTCTATTTTCGCATCCAATGGCATAGCAAGCGCGGCCCGGTACATTGCTTCTATGTCATCATTTCCGTAAAGGTCTTTCATTGTCCCGCCTCGCTCCGTGGCACGTCCGGTTGTCTAACCAGTCGCGGCACACCGACCCGATGAAGCCGGGCGGGTGCGCTTAGTCGTTATACATCTTCGCAGTCATCCTCATCCTAGAGTGCCGCCAGAAAATCATCGACGCTCGGCAGCGCGGAAAGTTGGAATGTCTCCCGATGCTTCACCGCGTAATACCGGCAGTCATCGAACTGTGCTCTTTCGTTTAGCGGAAATTCCGCGAACCGCTCTCCGGCTGGGACGGGTGCTTTGTTGAATCCCTGGTAGACCTCAAGGGTTCCTTTATCCAGGTCCACAACATAGGCCCACTCGCACGACAGCGAATCACCGGCAAAATCTATGCTGTTTCTCAGTAGAATTTCAGGGTCTTCTGACTCAGCAATATTTTTCAGTACCTTTGCAGCTAAATCCCGCGAAATATATGTCCGGTGCCAGCGTATCTGCTCAGGTGTCCGGTTGTCGGGATCCCTGGACCATTCAGGGCAATTCTTGTTGTACTCGGCCAGAAACTCCTTGTCTCGGCCCTCAGCACCCCAGAAGCGACAGCGAGGCAACGCGGCCTTGAGCTTTTCAATATTCCCCTCGCCAGTCAGAAACTCCAGAATGTCTCTGCCTTGTCCGTCAGGGTATCCATCCCACTGCCCATACTGAGCGACCTTGTACTCTCCGTCCATCATCACTGCTATCAGATTCCGTGTTCCCATCTCATCCTCCCTTTAATTTCAACGTTGTAGGTGCTTCGATGTATAACAACCGCCAGGACCGGAGGAAGAACCACCCCGGTCAGCCACAGCCCTGTTATTTTGCTTTAGGAATCCACAGAGGTCTTCCACACTCGCAAATTTTTACATACTTACCACTAGAGTGTCTTTCATAAAGGTGTTCGACAGAGCACTCGCATTTATAAGTTTCTTCTTCCATTTGTCTCTCCGATCACCGCGCAAAATAACAAGACATTGGAACTCGTCTCGTTTCTCTCGCGGTTCAATTTAGTCGTTATATACAAGCCCTCTCGTAATACTTCTGCACCGTCCGGGGGTGCATAGAGTGGGCAGTTTTAGCCGTCAGTTCCTTGGCTACTGCGAACCATGACATTTTCTTCTTCCGCATCGCTTTGATCTCTGCCAGATTGTCAACGACGTTTTGCATGGTGAGCTGCCCGAGCTTGTTCTGATTCATGTTGTACTTTCTTTCTGGCGGCGGAATGTCCGGCATTGCCAAGACCTCTTCCTTGAACTGATGGTGGCCGCAATTGAAGCATGAGTAATACTCCCCCCTGTCCTGGTGGGGGCGGTTCTGGTGGCAGTGTTGGCAGGTCATGCGGCCTCCTGTGTGTTCAGTTGTTCTGCCAGCCTGTCCAGTTCCTCAAGGAAGATCAGCGCACCGTTTTCAACGTCATGCAACTCTGCTGCTGATGGTTCAAACCTGCGTATAAAATAATCCTTGCCAGCCGGAAAGCGCGGGTCGTAGCTCATAAAGTCACACCAGCCGCGCCCGGTAACGATCATTTGGGCCATCATCTGCGGCTTGTGCTGTTCCGGGACTACTCCGTCAAGCAGCCATTGCATGTGGGTGATCGAGGTCGGACATTTGATTTCTATCAAGCCATCACCGTTCAGCAGCCCGTCAGGCGATGCGCCGAAGTAATCAATTTCCCCATGGAGCGCGAAGCCGCAAGGTTGAATCAATGCCCCGGTAATTTCTTCATAGCGGTCTTTAGCTTCTTGTTCCGTTTCAATACCCCACCGCATAGCGGCATTGACAAAGCCGTCATTAGTCATTTCGGTGAGGCGTTCGGCCAGCAGTTCAATCTTGAGTTTGCGCCTCGCTTCGGATTCCTTGCCGCTTTTCAAGAACGCCATAGCGTCACCCATGCGGGAGGCTGTCAGGCAACCGATACGGGCGCGTAGCCATTCACTGCTGCCCTGTTCTGCTTCGTTCCACCGTGGAGCCATCACACACCCCCTGCAATTCTGGCTTTTGCCGCGTCTTTGAGTGCCGCGTAACCATGGCGCAAACCTGCCGGGATCGTGTTCCAAACTTCGGCAAGTCCGTCTAGATTCACAGCGTCATCAATTTCTTTAACAATGGCCGGATCGAGTACCTGTTCCGGCGCGTCCTGGCGTTCCTGGCGATGCGGGGATTCTTTCGGCGCTGTCCGGTAATCCTCTTTTACCAATTCGTCCCGCACTTCTTCCGGCAAGTCTTCAAGGTCTTGCGTGAAACAATCGCTTGCGCCGGTTGCGGTCAGTGTTAGGTCGATCTGTGCGCGTTTCTTCGCCATTTTCAAGGCTGTGTTCGCAAGATCGGCGGGGTTAGTCCGTACCTGCTTTTGTTCGCCGGTCTTATTGTAGTTATTGGGGCGGCTGTATTTGATCCGCTTCCGGTCTTCGGGCGTTGCGTCAAACTCCTTGTCATTGACCGCCCCGCGCCAGTGATACTTTTCTTCATCGGTGGAACACTCCCCTACACCCGCCCCGACAATCTCACCAGATGGAAGAACCCCGCGCAAAGTGACGCGATACCGGAAACAATCAACGGTTGACAGGTCTTCAATAGAGGGATCAACGGCAATGCGGAAGGTTGAAAGAATCGCCTCGCTTCCCGGCTTGTAGAGCGATTTTACTTTACAGCCGGGGATGATGCCGTAATGAACACCATCCTTCATAACAGATCGCATTACTTCTTGAATCAGCCGCTTTTGGGCAATGACATCTTGCTTTGTAAGCGGTCTGTTGGTTTCTATTGCCATGATTTCATTCATTAGATATTCCCCTCTGCGATGGTCGCAATTTCGTCTATAGCGTGCTTTGCATCGCTGGTTGTTTGACAGATGGAAAGAATCTTTTTGAGTGCGTCCGTGGCCGTGTTGCATTTTGCCTCTGCCAGTTTTCGCGCTTTTTCTGCGGCTTTTTCTTTGGCGACTGCCTCAACACGCTTCTGCTCCGCTACTATCGCCGCTTGCCTTTCTTCTTCCCGCTGCCTTGCGGCGGCTTCGTCGGAAATGCGTTGATTCTCTGCGTCAATCGCGGCTTGTTTTTCTCTTGCGATCCGTTCAACTTCGGCTTGTGCATCAGCAGCGGCTTTCTTTTCGGCTTCAAAAATGGCGCGTTCAGCGGCAAGCTTTGCGGCTTCTTCGTCGGCAAGTTTTTTAATTCTTGCAGATTCAATATCATTGAGCCTTTTTTGCTCTGCGAGTTCCGCCTGTTTTTTTACCATTTCTTCGCGCTCTATTGCCGCAAGGCGGTCACGTTCGGCCTGTTCCGCTGCCATTGCGGCGGCTGCTGCCGCTTTTTCCTCCGCCAGCTTTGCCGCTTCCGCTTCGCGCTCTGCGGCCATGATTGCGGCAATACGGGCAGCTTCAGTCTCTGCGGCAATACGTGCCTTTTCTGCTTTCTCCGCTTCCTTGCGGTCTTCTTCGGCTTTGATTGCTGCATCTGGTATGCTCTCGTACTCTTCAACCGCAGCACGAATTGCTTTGTAATCGCTTTCTACCTTGGCACAGAAGTCGAGGGCTTCCCTCTTGACTTCTGGCTTCTTCTTGTCAAGCGCGATTCGAGCGTCCCGCAATTCTTTTCTTGCGGCTGCGGCCTTTGCCATACCTGCCGTGGTGGAAACGTCATACGTTACACCGTCATATTTTGCGCGTAACTTGCTGATAACATCAGCGCAAGTCATAAACCCCGGTACAGTAGTAAATACTACAAGGCTCTTACCTGATTGCGTTTCGGTTGTTGCGTTTGCTGCTTCCATTTGTTATCCTTTCTCTGTTCTTGTTTTGGATTCGCCGGTTTCGCAGACCGGCGTTTCTATTCCGGCAATATTTCTTTTGTGTAACATGAGTATTCGGGCCATTCCCCTTCGCACTCATTTTTAGCTATCTCTTCCGCTTCTCTTTCGTCTTTTGCCCAAACCGTTACAGTTTCTTCCCACGAACATTCGACGGTCACGCTGTATTCCTTCTTGCCCTCTGCACGTTTTTCTTCTTTTTCCGCCTCGGCTTGCCGTAGAATCTTGAGAGCGGCTATCTGTTCGGTGTCACCGAATACCGGCGAGCGGCTTAATGCTTTGTCGATCTGTTGCGAAGTCATGGCCCACTCCTTTTCTATGCCGCCAGTTCGTAAAGTTCCTCATTGCAGCGCTCTGCCGCCGCCAGCGCATCAAAAGCCGCTTCCCATGTATGCCCCTCATGATGTTTCAGCCCGTCCACGTACAGAGAGCACTTGGCAGTCTTGCCGCCATCGTGATATGTCGTGATGGTCAGTGTTGCCGCCGTGTAGGTTTTCGGATACAGCCCCTCAAGTGTTTTCACTGCGTCTGCCATGGTCATCATAATTCCTCCCCTTCATCGGTTTCTATTGGATCATCCTGTTCTTCCGGCCATTCTGGACACTGGTTGTCATAATCCGCCTGCGCCGCCGATAGCTGGCGCTTGTGCCTGTGATAAGCCGCTATGTTCATAGCTCACCTCCCTGCCAGCTTGAGGTTAACCGCTGGCCGGTTGTCGATCATGTCAGCGAAGTGCAGCACAAGGGTTACGGCTGCAACGGCAAACACCAGGATCATGCAGAGTGCGGCGATGGTTTGGATCGGCTTGCCCGAACCCGGCAGCTGATCGTCAAACAACTCCATCCGGTTCTGATTTTGGGCAATTTCCAGTTTCAGCCCCTTGTTTGCCAAAAATGACCAATCACGTTCGCAAGGTTTCATTTCCGTTTCCTTTCTAATTTGAGTTGGCGCTCACGGTCTTTGATAGCATCCAGCAGATCAGCACCCCGTAAGCCGGGAGGTATTGCGCTTGATACGCTGCCCATTGGTTGCGGGGAGTCGTGTCCGATCATGCAGCGCCGGAACACGTTTTCTATGATCTCTTCCAGCTGTGTTATTTCGTCCCGGTCAAATGCCACCCGCCTACCTCCCTTCCACTGTTTCCCATAGCGCGAATGCCAGCACCAATATTCCCCCTAGTATCATCCACATGGTACACCCCCAAATTTGTGTTATACTGGTGCCGTTGCTGCTTTCAGCTTCTCGAATGTTGCATTGCGTGCAAAAGCCGCCGCCGTCATACCTGCTGATTTTGCGGCCATTTTGATTTCCGCATGTCGCTGCGGGTCTAATCGGATAGTCAAAAACTCTACTTTGCCCTTGCTATTAAGCTGTTCTTTCATTATTGTTCCACCTCCTTTGCAGTAACTTTTAAATAATCAAACTATGTGCTTTAGATATACTCTAACATAAATAGAGTGTCAACATAAAAAATAGTGGCAGCTCCATTTTTTTTGAAGAGGTGACGAAATGACCGCAGACGAGCTAAAAAGGCTGTTTGGTGTTGAGACGGATGAAGAGTTAGGCGAACATTTCGGGCGGAAGGGTGGGGCGGTATCTGCTTGGAGAAAAAGCGGATCAGTGCCTCCCGGCATCGAATTAAAAGCGCGGGAGTTACTTGGAGAAAGGAACGTTGACCTGTCCGGTCACACCATCCCCGGTATGAAAAAACAGCGCCCTATCGAGCTATTGATTGAAAAGAAGTTGGGGGAAAAAACAGATCAGGAGCTAGAAGAGATTTACTTCCAGCTCCTGACATTTGAGAGGGTTAAAGGCGGGAACGCATCAGAAGGGTGATCTGGACTATTGCCACCATTGGCCGTAGCCCTCGTTTGAGAATCCGGCGAATCTCGTTGATTAGCTGTGAATCGGTACTCGTTGAGTGTTTTGTTTCGTAGGCTGTTGCAGGGTTCGACATGGGTGGGGTTTTTCCTTTCACGGTTTGGGATGGACGCTGACAATAATTATGCCCCACCCCTGACCAAAGGCAAGCTTTTTTCTGTTTACATAAAATTATTTTCATACCATTAAAAAGGGGGTTTTATGAAAAAGATAATCATTTTGCTGGCATTAGCGGGTTTGGTGGGCTGCGCCCCCAGAATCCAAACGGTGGACTTGATCCAAGGCGCTGAATCGGTGAAGGTATACCGGAAGAGCGATCCGCCTTCGTCCTGTGTAGAGATAAGGCCCTTTACCGCAGTAAACGGGGAGGGTTGCGGCAGAATGGGAACTATGGGCGGATTTGAACCAGCATATAACACATTCAAAAACATGGTAGTCGAGCTGGGCGGCAACGCGGGTTTGATCGTCAAGGAAGTACCGAACCACCCAGAACCGCGCTGTTATGTGAACGCATATACCATTGACGGGGTCGCTTACAAATGCCCTCCGGATGCTATGAAGTAAATGGCCGTCCGCCCCTACATCGACAAAGCCGGGCACATAGTTCCGCGCAAGTTCATAATCGAATGGTATCCAACAGGCCGCAAGGGGCCGCAGAAGCGGCAGGTAGTCAACGACATATCCGGCGCGGAAGCGAACCAGCTTTATTTGAAACTCCGGCGGTCTGCAGGACAAACGGTTGGCTTTGACCCACCGATAAAGGACATAGCAACGGACTGGCTTGAAAGTTATTCCACCGATCTTTCGCCGGGAAGCATCAAAGATATTGAATGGGCGCTGATTCCGATACTCAAGTACTTCGGAGAGAAACGGCTTTCATCCCTGACTCTGCAAATGTTCCAGCAGTACATGAAGAAACGCCATGCAACGCTCTGGCATCCCCCGATTACCGGCAAGAAGAACCCCGATAAGACCTACCAGCCCGGCAAACCAATCAGCAAAAGCCGCATCAATACCGAACTGAAATATCTCTCCATGCTGCTGAAATGGGCGATCAGCCAGAACTATATGCTGCCGCTGGCGTTCGAGATACCCAAATTTAAGCGCCTGCCCAAAAAGGTCGTAGTCACGCCCGAACCGGACGCAATCAATAAGCTACTGGAAAAGTGCGATGAAAAGACGGCATTAGCGGTCATGCTTTACAATGACGCTGGACTGCGAAGAACGGAAGGTTTGCAACTGAAAGCCTCTGACGTATCACTTGACGCAAAATATACGGCATGGCTGGGAAGTAGGGAAGGGGAGGAGCCGATTGATAACAGCTACATCATAGTGCGCGGCAAGGGGGATAAGCAGCGCGTGGTATTGATCGCGTCTGATAGGCTGCACTCTGCCCTTGCTAAAAGGGTTGAAGCGGTCAAAACGGGTTTCCTGTTCCTCAATCCCAAAACCAGAGAACCCTACAAGGATTTAAAGAAGCTGATCCAGTCGGCGGCAGGCAGGGCGGGATTAGCAGAGGGGTTTTACAATCATCTGTTCCGACATGCCCATGCCACGAACAGCATTGAAGCCGGGAAAGACCTTGAGGCGCTGCGTGAAGACCTGGGGCATGGTTCAATCTCAACGACACAGAAATACTTGCACCAGCGTCTAGGACACCGCAGAGCGCAAGCAGCGAAGTTAAAGGCGCATATCGGGAAGTAATGATTATTGTAAGGAGCGTCAAGCCCTGCAAACATAGGCTGTATCTACCCTAGCTGGTTTAACGCGTAAACTGGGGGTCTAGTGGTCGCTGGTTCGAATCCAGTCGCACCGACCATAAATGAGTCCGATAAAATCCGGACAAGCCTAAAAGGCCTTGAGAAATCAAGGCCTTTTTCTTTTGCGTTGTCCAATAAGGGGTGCTCTGGTATGATGAAATCCAGACTGTTTGGGGGCTGTTTTAAATGATAAGGCCCCTAAAATATTTTGGAAGCCCCCAAAAGGAGGTAAGTCAAATGCCAAAGCGTATTAAGCCTCTTACTGAACTCCAAGTGAAGAATGCCAAGCCAGCCCCCAAGGAATACAAATTATTCGATGGGGGTGGGCTTTATCTGCTTGTCACGCCATCAGGCGGAAAGCTTTGGAACCTTAAATTTAGGTTTGCCGGTAAAGAAAAGAAAACTGCATTCGGTGCTTACCCTATGCTTTCACTGTCTGACGCCCGACAGCGTCGTGAGGAAGCCCGCAGGCTTCTTGTCAATGGTGTGGACCCCGGAGAAGTCAAAAAGGCTCACAAGGCCTCATTTAGTGGTGAGGCAGAAGATTCTTTTGAAGTAATTGCCAGAGAATGGCATGGGAAGTTCCTGAAGGACAAGTCGGTCAGCTATCGAGAAAAGATGTTGTCAAATCTTGTGAGGGACGTATTCCCTTGGATTGGGAAGCGATCCATATCTTTAATAAGGGCTCCTGAGCTGCTCGAAGTATTGCAGCGCATAGAATCCAGGGGCTCGCTAGAGACTGCCCATCGTACTCGGTCAGCATGCAGTCAGATTTTTCGTTACGCCATTGCAACCGGACGAGCAGAGCGTAATCCAGCCTCGGACTTACAGGGAGCATTGCCACCATACAAAAAAGGGCACCACGCTGCCTTAACAGAGCCCACGAAGGTAGCTGGGTTGCTAAGGGCCATTGATGCATTTGAATGTTCATTTGTCGTCAAATGTGCGCTTCGATTGGCACCTTTTGTGTTCGTCCGTCCTGGGGAGTTGAGAAAGGCAGAGTGGTCGGAAATCGACCTTGAAAATGCAGAGTGGAATATTCCTGCTGAGAAAATGAAGATGAAGA
>Ga0074195_1004757_pt1 | contig 10898 bp, 9 predicted proteins | sample EPASupsiteHSE623_FD_64525 | JGI IMG/M metagenome (GOLD analysis project Ga0074195, IMG submission 64525) | Bioremediated contaminated groundwater from EPA Superfund site, New Mexico - Sample HSE6-23 | ecosystem: Environmental > Aquatic > Deep subsurface > Groundwater > Contaminated ... | reverse complement strand
CCACGCCATAGAACATTCCCTGAGCGCCATTTACGACATAGCGCACGGCGCCGGACTGGCGATAGTAATGCCTGCCTGGTTCGGATATCACCTTAAGAAGGACGGCCCGGAAAGGCTGGAGAAATTCGGGCGCGCGGTCTGGGGGACCGCCGGAGCGGAAGAGACGGTAGCGGCTTTTGAGAAATGGTTCGGGAAGATAGGGGCGCCGGCGCGCCTCTCGGAGGCCGGCATACCGGCGGCCGATATTCCGAAAATAGCCGCCAACGCCATGGGCGTTATAAAGCTGTGGGGGATGGACTACGACAAAGAAACGGTAGAAGAGATCCTTACCGCCGCCCGCTGAGCCGGGCTCTAACGGGACCGGCGCCCGGCCGGTTCCGCGCCGCGGCCCTCTTCCCGTTTTTCCCTGCCGCCGGTTCTCAGAAGATATTCCAGGTACTTCCGGTATATCAGCGCGGCACGGTCGGCCGACCTGAACACCGGCATACCCAGCCCGCGCGCGTAATCGCAATACGGGTCGTACAATGAACCGGCGGCCACGCAGAAAATGAGCGGCTTTCCGGTCCGGCGCATGCATTCGGCCGTGCTTTTCAGGAAGGACCGCTCCAGGTCGTCGGGATAATCGGCGCCGCGCTTCGGCAAAGTGTTCATGGCGGGGGTAAGCGGCACCATCGAGAGCAGCACCGCTCCGAACTCGTCCGAGGCGAGCGCCAGATCCGTCACCTTCCCGATCGCCCCATCGGACGCCATCGGCGTGATATCCAGCGGGTTCTTGACGTCCACGATGCCGTCCAGGCGGAATTCCCTCAACACTTCCTTCATGCTTTCCGCCAGCTTCGCGTCCTTCAATTCCGCCGAGAGAGCGCCGGACACGCTGTCGGCCATGCCGGCGGCCTCGAAACCGGCGTTGCTCACAAAAAAGGTGTTGCCGGTCGCGATCCTGTACGGCGAGAAATAGCAGGCCATGGCCGCCAGGTCGTTGAAGTCGTCGAAGTTGTCCGCGGCCAGCGCGCCCGCGTTCTCCAGGATCGTCTTGGTCACCAGGTAATCGCCGGCTATCGAGGCGGTATGCCCCATAACGGCTTTCTGCCCCACGGCCGTGCGGCCGGCCTTGTAGACTATCACCTGTTTGCCTTTTTTCACCGCCTTCTCTATCACTTTCGCCAGCAGCAGTCCGTCGGCGTATTTAAAGCCCTCTATATACACCAGAAGCACTTTCAGGTCTTCCTCTTCGGCCAGCTTCTCCACGAAATCCACCACCGTCACATCCTGCTGGTTCCCCACGGTGACGCTGTAGGCCGGCTTGAGCCACGGCATCTTGCTCAGAGCCGAGATCACGAAGGCTCCGCTCTGGCTCACGAAAGCCGTTCTGGCCGTGTGCGGATTCTCCTCCAGCGGATAGGCCATCTTATATTCCGGGATGAACAGAGTGTTCACCTTCGAGCCGGGCAGCACTATGCCCAGCGAATTCCCGCCGCTCAGCGCGAAATCCGGGTTCTTCTCCCTGGCCGCCGCTATGGCCCGCGCCGCGCCCGCTGCCGCGTCCTCGCTGCCGGACTTTTCGCCCATGCCTCCGGAGATCAACACCACTCCGTTCACTTTTCCGGACGCCCCCGCCGCCGCCAGCACTTCCGGGACCTCGGACGAGGGAACGGCCACCACGAACATATCCACGGTGACGGGCAGCGCGGCGGGCGAGGCCACGCAGCGCACGCCGTCTATCTCCGCCGTTCCTTCCTTTATTATGAACACTTTCCGTTTGTCGAACCCGGCTTTCACCACATTATTGAGGATGATGCGGGCCATGTTCATTTTTTTGTCGCTGACGCCCACCACCGCCACCGAAGACGGCTTCAGCAGACCTGCCACGCCTTTGCGGGAGGGCCGCGCGCGCTCTTTTTTCGCGGCCGGCCGGAAGCGCAGCACCCCGTCCAGGGCGAGAAGCCGGCCTTTCGACACCGCCACGGGGTTCACCTCGAACTCCACTATCGCGAATTTGGACGCGCCGCCGTCGCGGAAATAACGCATGAGACAGGCGAAAGCCTCCAGCCACGCCGTGATATCGGAGTCGGAGGCGATGCGTTTTCCGCCGCGCACCTTTCCGGCCGTGTATTTCCAGGCCCAGTTCCGGTCCAGGAACGCCTCCCAGTCGCCCGCGCTGCGGACCAGGTCCGCCGGGATTATGGAAGGGCTGGTCCCGTATTTAAGAGCGGCCGTAAGCCCTTCGGCGTCGGTTCCGCCGGCGCCTAGCGTTATCAGCGGTCCGAAAGCGTCGTCGGCCCTGGCGCCCAGCATAAGTTCCTCGCCCAGGGCGAAGGGGGAATGCTCCGCGAACTCGCAGGCCATGAAACCGTCCGCTTCCGGAAATTTCTCCGTCATGGTCCGCAGGGTCTCCCGCACCGCCTCCTTTTCCCGGGCCGGTATTTTCACTCCGCCGGATTCGGTCTTATGCAGGGTCCCGGAGGAAACCAGTTTGATCACCACGGAAGGCCCCGCCAGCCGGGACACGATGTCCTGCGCCGCGGCGGCGTGGTCCGCGAGAGGAGAGGGGTAAAAAACATATTTCGGCACGGCCAGCCCGGCCAGGCTCAGCACCTCGTAGACCTCGGTCTCGGTCAGCGAGGACCTTTTCTGCCCGTGCGCTCTCTCGAGTATTTTTTCTATGGCGTCGAGTTTATCCATAAAGGCTCCTATATTTTCCTGACCCTGATCTTCCGCGCGAAAGCTTCCGCCTCGCGCCCGGAGATCCGCCCGGCGCCCAAAGTAAGGCAGTCGGAAGCGGAACAGCCGGAGGCGAGCCGCAGGTTCTCCTCGAAACCTAGCCCCTTCATGAACCCGCAGATGAAACCGCCCATGAAGGAATCGCCGGCCCCTACGGGGCTGGCTATGCGCCCGAGCGGGACCGGAAGGATCTCCCAAAAGCCGAACTGGGAGATCGCCAGAGTGGGGCGGGGTCCTTCGGTGACTATCAGAGCTTTCAGGCCCCGGGGGGAATATTTCCGGAAAAAGCGCTTAACGGCGCCGCGAGAAGCCCCTTCGCCCGCGATTTCGGCGAACTCGGCGCCGTTTATTTTCACCATGTCGGCCCCGGCCAGCAGCCCCTCCATAAGCGGCTCCCCGCTGGTGTCATAGGCCGTGAAGCAGCCCGCTTTCTTCAGCAGGCGCGTCATCCGGCCGTAAAAATCCTTTCCCAGGCCCATGGACATGCGCCCGCAGACCGCCGCCATGCGGAAATTCCGGGCGTGGGCGGACAGTTTTTTAAGAAGCAGCTTCTGCGCCGGCGCGGGGACCGCCGGGCCCTCCTCGCTGAAATCGGTGGAGACGCCGGCGGCGTCCACGATGGAGTAGCAGGTGCGCGATTCCCCGGAGGAATGCCTCACCAGGATGCGGTCGAACCGTTCGCGCGCCAGGGTCTCCTCTATCCACCTGCCGCTGTGGCCGCTGACGAAGCCGGCGATGACCGGCTTGCAGCCCAGTTCCTTGAGGACCCTGGCGACATTAACGCCTTTGCCTCCGGGCTGGGTATGCGCGCTTGCGAAACGGTAAATACGGTTCGGTTTCAGGGCGGGGATCTTCGTGGTCTTGTCTATGGCCAGATTGAGGTTCACTATGAGAGCGTCCATATAGGTAGTAATTTAGCATTTTTATAATCCCACTTTTGTATAATTATCCGATGAGGAAGCTCTTCAAAGCCGCGCTCTGGGCCGCCCTGGCCGCAGCCGTCCTGACGCTGTCGGCCTTCCTGGTACTGAGATTTTACTTCACGCCGGAAAGGGTCCGCTCCCTGATAACCGAATACGCCGGCAAGAACCTGAGCCGCGAGATTACCCTGGACGCGGCGATACTCGGCCTGCGCGGTTTCTCGGTAAAGAACCTCAGGATAGCCGAGGCCGGCGGCTTCGGCAAGGGGCAGTTCTTCGCCGCCGAGGAATTCAGCGTGCGTCCCGACCTGCGGGCGCTGCTGAACAAGGAATTCAAGATAAGCTCGGTATACGCCTCCGGCGTGGTCCTGTCCATCCGCCAACTGGACAAGACCGCTTATAATTTTTCGGACCTCATGCCCGCCGAGGCGGCCGCGCCAGAAAAACCCGCGGCGGAAGGCGAGCGCGGGCCGGTGGAGCTCAATATCTCGCGGATCAATCTGAAAAAGGCCAGGATCTCCTATATCAGCGCCGACGGCAGCATGACCGTCACTCTTTCGAACCTGAACCTGAAAGCCGATTCTCTGACCCCGGACGGTTTGTTCCCGTACGAAGCGGCCTTCTCGCTGGAGATAAGGTCGCCCTACCTGAACGGGACCTTCCCGGCGCAGGCCAGGGGCCGGGCGGCCCTCGGGGGCTGGGATCCGTCCAAGGGCCGCGCGGAGATAGAAAAAGCCTCCGTAAAGGCCGGCAAGATCTCCTGCGAGCTGGAGGGTTCCCTGGCGAACCTGGTGGAACCCGACGCCGCGCTTCGTTTGCGGGTCAAATCCTTTTCCAGCAGCGACCTCCAGCCGTACTTCAAGTCCGTTCCGCCGCGCATACTGCTGCCCGCTCTGGAGGCCGACGCCGCCTTCAAGCTGGACTCCTCGGGCATGCTGTTCAAGAAACTGGAATTTAAAGCCGGTCCCGCCTCGGGTTCGCTTAAAGGCCGCCTGTCCTGGGACCCGGTCTTCGATTATGATCTTACCGCCGACATAAAGGGGTCCACCCCGGAAATGGACAGCACGGAAATAGCCAGGAAATTCCGGGCCGTGCCCGTGGGCATAAAACTGCCGCAGGCTGAGATCAGGGCCGCGTTCTCGGCCACGCCCGAAAAGATAAAATTGCGCTCCTCCGGAATTTCGGCCGGCAAGCTGAAGCTCTCTACGGAGGGGGACTTCCTCCTGCGGCCGGCCTTCGCGGCGCGGGGCAGGCTGAAAGCAAGCGCCGCGGACCTCCGCGAACTGGGCGCCGTCTTCCGGCCGCTCAAGGAATACGAACTGAAAGGTTCGGTCTCCGGGGACATTGATTTCAGCTTTGCCAGGTCTTTTGACCTGCGCGGCAAAGCCGAATTCAGCGGCGTAGGCGCCTCGGCCGCGGGCCTCCTGGTCTCCGATATGGGGGGGAAGGCTGAATTCTCACGGAGCTCCCTGAAAGCCGTCGCGGCCGGCAAACTCGACGGCGCGCCGCTCAAGCTGGACCTTTCGGCCAGGAACCTGGCGGCGCATCCCCAGGTCGTTCTCAACGCGGACCTCGCCTCGTTCAAGCCTCCGTCCCTGCCCGAAGCGCGGCCGCAGGAGAAGGCCGGGAAGACGGACGCCTCAAAAAAGCGGAAGGCCTCCGGCGCCGGAGCCGGCTTCGCTTTCGACATTTCGGGCAGGACGCGGCTGGAGTCCATAACGCATCCGAACCTGACCGCCGGCGAAACCGTGCTCACCTACGATCTTAAGAATGTGTCGCCGGACCCAGCGGCCCTCAGCGGCTCGGCCGCCTTCACGGTGGACGGGGGGAAGTTCGAGAACCTTTACGAACTGGCGAAGAAGAACAAAGCCGCCAAAATAGCGCTTTACCCGGTACTGACGCTCGGCAAAGCCTCCAGGCTGGCCAAATCCCTGAAGCTTCCCGATTTCAACACTATAGTCTTCACGAAAATGGAAGGCGATTATCTTTTCCAGGGCGGGACCATGAAAATACAGCGTTCCTCCCTGATGGCGGCCGTGGCCGACGCCGACACGGCCGGGAGCATCGACCTGGTTTCGGATACTCTCGACCTCAAAATAAAGACCAGGCTGAAACCGGCCAGCGGCATAAACCTTTCGGAGCCGGTGGCCATGACGGTCAAGGGCTCTTTCGACGACCCTTCGGTCAAACCCGATGTAAAGTCCCTGATGGCCCAGCCGGCCGTAAAAGAGAGCGTGCAGAAGCTGCTTAAGAAATTCCTTAAATGAACGGAACGAACGGTTTTTTTAAACTCTGCCTGGCCGCGGCCGTGCTGCTTCCGCATACGGGCTGCGCCTACGGAAAGCGGAAAAACATAAGGCTGACCAGCGAGCCCTCGATAGAGCGGGCGCTGGATGTGCTGGAAGCCTCCCCCGCCTCCGCCCCTCTCTCCGATTTCCTTCACAAGCGGCCCGTGGCTTTCGAGTATTCTAATACTCCCGGTCCCTGCCATAAGTTCTCGCTTAAGAGCGGCCAGATCTTCCTGCCGCCGGAATACAAAAACTCCGACAAGCTGCTCGCCCTCGGACTGGCCGGCGCCGCCTACATCTACCGTCTGTACACCATAACCGGACTCGAAGAGATCCTGGCCGAAGAAGAGGAACTGGCGGCGCTGTTCCAGGCGCGGATAGGGCTGATCACCGGGATCCGCGACGCGGATTTCGGCAAGGCGAAGGGAGCGGCCGCGGAATTGAAGAAGTCCTTCTGCTCCTATATCATGGAAGGCTCGAAAGCCGCGGCGCGCGCGGCGCATCTCTCGGCCCTTTCTATCCGGCCGGACTGCCAACGGCCGCTGGAAACCATGCGCACCCTGCGGCTCTGGCTGGACGAAACGCGCGCGGCGATAGACAACGAATCCTTCTTCGAGCTCCTGAACAAGCGCGACCTGGCGAAAGTGCGCAGGGGCTCCATGACCATGAGCGAAGCCATGAAGAACGACGCCGAGATGCGGACCCTCCCCTCGTACACCATCTACAGATATCAGCGCTCTTTCTTCGAAAAGCAGAACGAGACTTTCGCCGCCCTCGACGGTATCTACCGCAAATCGATAGCCGACGACGAAGCCTGGCGCGCGGCGAATCAGGACCTCATCGAAAGGGCCCGAGAGGAATTCTCCTCCTGCAGCCTGCCGGACTTTGAAGTAAAAAGTAAAGAGTAAAGCGTGAAGAGTAAGGGAGTGAAAACATGGAGCCGTATCGGACCGCGCTTAACGCTTCACTCTTGACTCTTCACTCCGGGAGGCCCGGCGGGGATTGACTGCGGGTTTCACTATTTATATATTATCGGTATGGCGTCGCTGTATACCGTCTGTTTCGTCACCGCGGAAGACGAAAAAACCGCCTCCGCCCTGGCCGAGGGGCTTGTGGGCGGGAGACTGGCCGCCTGCGTCTCCGTGATAGGCGGGGTGTCCTCGACCTATCGCTGGCGGGGCAAGGTGGAAAAGGCCGAGGAACGGCTGCTTATCATAAAGACCAGGAAATCGCTTATCAGCGATGTGGTGCAGTTCGTAAAGCGCAATCACGCGGCCGAAACGCCGGAGATCATATTCATGGATATCACAGGCGGAAGCAGGGATTACCTGAACTGGCTCGGCTCCAGCACCCTGTTCACCACCAATATTCCCAAAGATAAGACCGGAAGAACTTTTTAAGCGCGGAGCCCGATGAAAACAGCCCTGAATGTGATGGTGGTTATAGCGGTCGGATCGCTGCTGGGACTCTTTTTCACCAAACTCGGAAATTTCTGGTTCCCGGCGGGCAATATCAATTCCCTGATAAACACCGGCATCAACACGGGGCTGAACCCCACCACCGTGGACCTCAGCCTGGTGGAGCTTACCGTCGGCCTGGTCTTCAAATTCAACATCGCCAGCGTCGCCGGGATCTTCCTGGCGGCCCTGATCTACAAACAGCTCATCAAGTGAACCCGCCGCGTCTCCTTACGGATATATGACCGCAAAGCTTATACTGGCGTCGCAGTCCCCGCGCCGCGCCCGCCTGCTGAAGGAGGCCGGGATCCCCTTCACCAGGAAACCCAGCCGCGTAAAGGAAACCGCGACCTTCAAAAAACCGGACCTGATAGTGCGGGAGTTGGCGTATAAAAAAGCGCTCAGCGTGGCGCTTAAAAATCCGGGACGCCCCGTGCTGGGCGCGGACACCATAGTCTTCTGCAAGGGCCGGGTGCTGAACAAACCCAAAAACCCGGCCGACGCGCTCCGCCTGCTCCGCCTGCAGAACGGCTCCTGGCAGACCGTTTACAGCGGAGCGGCCCTGCTGTGGCTTGAAAAAGGTCTTTTCCTGGCCGGTTTCGGCGCCTCGCGCTGCAAAGCCAGGAGGCTGGCCGCCCCGGAACTGAAGGCGCTGGCGACCAAACATCCGGACAAGGCCGGCGCCTACGCCGTGCAGGACGCGGAAGACGAATTCATAGAAAAAATAGAGGGCCGCTTCGACACCGTGGTCGGCCTGCCTATGGACCTGGTGCGGCGGTTCTTGAGAAAAGCCAAGGTATTGAGGGCTGGAGGATTGGAGGGTTAGAAGTTTGGAGGCCAACCCTCAAACCTTCCAACCAGCCAACCTTCGAATAATTATGTTCACCGTAAAAAAAACCTTTCAGATCGCCTATGCGCATCGCCTGCTGGATTATAACGGCAAATGCGAGAACCTGCACGGCCACAACGCCCTTATAGAGGTTTCGCTCTCCGCCCGCGCCCTGGACAAAGAGAAAATGGTCATGGACTTCACCAGACTCTCCGGCGCGGTAAAAACCTGGCTGGACGCCAACCTGGACCACCGGACCATACTCTCCCGGAAAGACCCTCTGCTGAAAATTTTGAAACAAGAAGGCCAGGCCTGCTTCTCGTCGGAAACCAACCCCACCGCGGAGATCCTGGCGGAACTCATTTTCAAAACCCTGAAAAGGAAAGGCCTGCCGGTCCGCGAAGTCGCCTTCTGGGAAACCCCGACCTCGATGGCGTCGTACCATACCAGACCATGAACGATAAAACGCATTTCGGGATCATCATCATCGGCTCCGGCCCGGCCGGCCTCACCGCCGCCGTCTACTCCGCCCGCGGCGGCGCCGCCGCGGCCCTCTTCGGAGGAGCCGCCCCCGGCGGCCAGCTCCTCCAGACCACCGAAATAGAGAATTTTCCCGGCTTCCCGGAACCCGTCGCCGGCGCCGACCTCATGCTGGCTATGATAAAACAGGCCTCCCGCCTCGGCGCGAGCCTCATCAACGAAGACATAACCGAAGCCGATTTTTCCCGCAGACCGTTCACCCTCACCACGGCTTTCGGCAAAAAGTACGCGGCCGACTCCGTAATCGCCGCCACCGGCGCGCGCGCCAGATGGCTGGGGCTTCCGTCGGAACAGGCCTATATCGGCAAGGGAGTGTCCGGCTGCGCCACCTGCGACGGTTTTTTCTACCGCGGCAAAGAGGTATGCGTGATCGGCGGCGGCGATTCCGCCGTGGAGGACGCGCTGTTCCTGACCAAATTCGCGAGCAAAGTTTACCTGGCGCACAGGCGCGACAAGCTGCGGGCCAATTTCCGGCTTCAGGACAAACTTAAGAACAGCGCCAAAATAGAGGTTTTATACGAACACGCTCTGGACACGGTGCTGGGCGGGGAAAAAGTCTCCGGGGCCAGGCTCAGGCATGTCCGCACCGGCGCCGTCCGGGAACTTGGCACGCCCGGCATTTTCATAGCCATAGGCCACGACCCGGCCACGGAGGTCTTTAAGGGGAAGCTGAATCTGGACGACTCCGGTTATATCGTCGCGGATGACCGCTGCCGTACATCCGTGCGCGGCGTCTTCGCCGCCGGCGATGTGATGGACCGCCACTACAAACAGGCCGTGGTCGCGGCCGGAGCGGGCTGCAAAGCCGCCATGGAAGCGCTGGCATACCTGGAAGAAATAAAATAGAGGCGTGGACGCGTAGAAGCGTAGAAGCGTGGATGCGTAGAGGCGTGGACGCGCGGCTGTCGCTGCGCGTCCAAATGGCCACGCCTCCACATTGCTAACTATGCGGCAGCATTTTGCCGCGGCGCAGATCGGCGCTGGTCTTGCGGATATTCTTCACGAAAATGCGCCAGCCTTTTATCAGGCCGGCGCGTTCCTCTTCCTGTATGGCGGGAATAAATTCTCTTGAAACGGCGGATTTGAGCGGCAGCTCCAGGCCGGCGGCCCGGGCTGCGCCCACCGCCGCGCCCAAGGCGGTGGCCTCCGCATCCTCCATGCGCAGGATGCGGGCTCCGGTGACATCCGCCTGGAACTGCAGCAGCCAGTCTATGCGGGACAGCCCCCCGGAAACGCGTATTTCCTTGATCTCGTAGCCCTTTTTCCTTATAAGGTCCAGGGAATCGGCCACCAGATAAGCGATGCCCTCCAACACGCCGCGCGCAAGGTCGTTCTTATCGGTATGCGGGGAAAAGCCGGAGAATGTGGTGAGCGCGGAAAAATCCCAGTAGGGGGAGCCTATGCCGCCCAGGGCCGGCAGGCAAAGCAGCCGGTTGCGGGACAGGCGGCACATGCCGTCCACCTCGGACAGCTCTCCGAAAAGACCGAACCGGACCTTCAGCCATTCCAGCGCCGAACCGGCCGAATTCACCGTGCTTTCCAGGAACCAGCACGGCGCGCGCCCTCCGGCCTCCTGCCAGCCGACGGAATTCAGCAGACCGCGCACCAGCGCCGGCTTCCGGCCCGTATTAACCAGCAAAAATGCCCCGGTACCGTAATTAAGCGCGGCCGAATTCTCCTTATCCGCGCCCAGTCCCAGCAAAGCCGCCTGCTGATCGCCCAGCATCGCCCGCACCGGGATCTCGAACCCCCCGGCTTTTATCTTCCCGAAGTCTCCGATGGACGGCCTGACCTCGGGCAGCTGCGCCCGGAGCGCCCCGAAGGCGGCCAGCAGCTTCGGTTCCCACTTCAGCCGCTTCGCGTTGAAAAGCAAGGTCCGCTGGGCCTGGCCGGGGTCCAAGGCGAAGATCTTTCCTTTTGAAAGATGCCAGAGTATAAAACCGGCCACGGGGGAGATAAGCAGGCTGCCGGCGGCGGCGGCGGCCTTCACCTCCGGAACATTGTCCAGGCACCATTTGATCTTGGAGGCGGAATAATACGGAGTTTTGTAAAGGCCGGTCAAAGCATGCACGGCGGTATTGGACAGCGGCAGGGCGGCCAGTTCCGCCTGCGCCCGCCCATCCTGCCAGCTCAGCGCGGGACA
>Ga0074195_1004755_pt1 | contig 10905 bp, 13 predicted proteins | sample EPASupsiteHSE623_FD_64525 | JGI IMG/M metagenome (GOLD analysis project Ga0074195, IMG submission 64525) | Bioremediated contaminated groundwater from EPA Superfund site, New Mexico - Sample HSE6-23 | ecosystem: Environmental > Aquatic > Deep subsurface > Groundwater > Contaminated ... | reverse complement strand
AAGAAGTTGGTTTGAATCTAAGCGGGAAATCATTCGTCAGGCCATAAGCGCATATATAAAAAATCCGAATTATTCATTACCTAGGACTTCAACTGCGTAAGTCCTAATGTAATCATATCTCTTTTCAAATTCGGTAATCTCCGCGAGATCTAATTTTGAATCAATTGTCCCTCTGCAATCTGCCACGATTTTAAGGCCTTAGCATCGCACAAAGATCGACCCCGAAATTCACATTTTGGTGACAGGAGGAACGATTACGTGATTAGGCTTCTCGACCATTTCGAGTGCATGTCCTTTATGGCCTTTTTGTCCACCTACTGATCTACCAGTTGGCTTGCGCTGGCTCTTGATCTTTTTAAAAGTATCTGTCGATGGGGGTTTGCTGCTATTGCGGCTGTTTTTGTTGATTTGATCCTCCAATACCTTTACCCTCTCCTCTAGTTCAACGATTCTTGCTGATAGCAGCATTACAACAGCATAAACTGATTCAAAACCTTCTTCATATATCGCTGAAATATCTTCGCGACTCAGCGAAATGGATCTGCCTGATTGTGCTAAAGTATGAGAATTATCTGGGCTGATACCTGCCATTCGAATTTGGTGAGAATTGCGCCCATTCATTACATCATTTGTATGATTATTATTAATATTTAAATTTTGGGGAAAATTCGCAAGCATTATGGTTCATGATATTTGGGCAGAAAAATGAAGTTTTAACTGGCTGGCTGAAAAGTTGCATTAAATTAACATAAAGAATAATATTGCAGCAACCGGTATCAAGAGATTGTCATCCACTGGCGTGGCCAGGCCCTCCACGACGGCACCAAGAAGAGCCAGTGCTACTCCCATCCAGCCCACAAATATGCAGGCTGAGAGAGATGATACAAAAAAAGCAACCGATCCCTCCATGGTCTTCAGCCGATTGTGGGGAAGAGGATGGCAGCCCTTGACCCCGAAGATGGTTGCGGCTCCGTCTCCTGCTGCCAAAACCATCAGCGCTGCAGAGATCTCATCGGCATCGCTTAATGAGAGGGCTATGAGCAGCGCTCCTACTACGAACCAGAATGCTCCATAGCCTGGGAACCTTACGTCCTCCCTCTCGAACTTCGCCTCAAACCATCCGGCAACTGGAATTCTCCGGCCCTGCTTCATCAGGATTATCATAATGCAGCCAGCGATAAGGAAGAGACTTAAAAAGACTATGAGATTGGCTCTTCCCAAATACGTCAAAATGAATATCAGAGATAGGCCGAAAAAAAGGTGAAAGAGCTTTCTTCTCAGCTCAAAATGGAAATTGCCCCTTTTCATCCAACAGCTCCGTCTTCCCTTAATTATTGTCTCAATTTTTCTTTTTAAATCCTTTGCACAAGATTATAATTGTTAACCCAATGATAGTAACCTTTAATTAGTATACCATCCTAATAGAATAGAACAATTTCAAGGACTGAGGATAAAAAAATGTGCCAGATGCAAATGCCTACGGAGAAACATATGGGAATGAAACACGCGGAAATGATGCATCAAATGTCTGGATGCGAGGGCAGCTTTCCCTTAATTGGAGACATGATGCCTAGAATGGAGGTCAAGACCACTCATGGCATGATGACACTGCCTGATGCCTTTAATGGAAAGTGGTTCGTCCTCTTCAGCCATCCGGGAGACTTCACACCAGTTTGTACAACCGAGTTTGTAGCCTTTGAAAAGAGGCGAAGCGAATTTAGAGAGCTCAACTGTGAGCTCATAGGCCTGTCCATCGATCAGGTCTTCTCCCATATGATGTGGATTCAGTGGATCAAGGAAAAGCTGAATGTTGAGATCACCTTCCCAATCATCGCCGATGATCAGGGCAAGATCGCTCAGAAGATGGGCATGATCCATCCCGGAAAAGGCACAAACACAGTGCGTGCGGTCTTTATCGTCGATCCAAAAGGCACCATCCGTCTGATTCTCTTCTACCCCCAGGAAGTGGGCAGGAATATGGATGAGATCCTGAGGGCGATCAAGGCTTTGCAGACCACAGACAAGTACAAGGTAGCAGCTCCCGCCAACTGGCCCAACAACGAGCTTATCGGCGATCAGGTTATCATTCCACCTCCTGCCGACGAGAAGACTGCAGCCACCAGGAAAACCAGCGAGGATATGGTCTGCGAAGATTGGTGGTTCTGCCACAGGAAACTGTGATTGAACCCGTTTATTTTTTTGTCCCGCTCTTGTGCAATGGCTCAAATAAGGTGCGGCGCAATCTCTCAGAAATGAAGGCCCATTAGTCATGGTAGAATATGCCTGCATAGGCGGAAATTTTTTAATGACTGTGGCCTTGACATTCACAGTTAACCTGATCAGGGGAGTGTCTGAATAATATCGAACGGAATGCTGCAACCTGGCAGCATGTCGTTTAATCTTGCTTGAGATGTGTGCTAAGGTCATAAAAATCATTGCTGCTGCTCCTTAAATGTGCTACTTACCGACATATTAATAACTATTGAATATTAACCACTTGTCATAGGAGGATTTAAATGCGTATTGCATGGTTGAGATTATTCATATTATCAATATTTTTATTATCTGGGGCATCTGCACTCGATATCAGTGTCTCTGTGGGCAACGGCTTAATCACATCTACTGCCGGTAATACCTATGACCAAAACACAATCTCCGTGGATCAGACTATAAAAGCAAATCCAGTTGACGGAACCTTGAGTAATAGTCTTTCTGGCAAAGGTTCTTTGCCTGGTGCATCCCGATCCATTACAGATGCTAAAGGAAACTACGCGATAGTCTATAGATACGTAAAAGGATCGCCAGATACAACCTGGACATATCAAATGAGTACTGGCGTTGATGGAACGGGAGTTAAAGCAGAAGAATGGCTGACTGTAAAAAAAGCATACACGATAACGGCCTGGGGTTATGCATCCAATAAAGAGGGGGATCGCGCAAAAGCAAGCGTAACGAACAGCTTCACGAGTCCATCTGCTAGTCTTACAAACTGGTACACAAAGGTACATGCCGACAGCTCATTGACATCCGCCTATCAGAGCGCGGATAATGCATATGCAGTCATGACTTATGGAATGACCCCCGGCAAGGTTGTATTTATTACAAATGCAGTAAATAAAGAAACAGACTATGTAGAAGCCTATACATCTGTTGCTGGTGGTAGTGTAGATAAATACAGAGCAAGCGCACAGAGCGGAGCGCGATATGCGCGAGCTGACATATCCAACCTTTGGGCAAGCACATGGTCAACAGGTGGATCGATCTTTCAAAAAATGTATGCCCGGCACATGGATGACAATAAAAACAGTGATATTTCGTGGGTTGACCTATCAATCGCGGGAAATAGCGTTTACAGCAAATACGTAAACACTTACCCGTATAGTTCGACTTATCCAGCGCGTGCCTATTCCAGCAAGTATTACGATAAAACGTACGCAATGCAATCAGTATATATGAAATACAACAGCGAATATGTCAGATCTTATGCTTTGAATTATCCCTATGGCAGCATTAGTAAAAAATTAAAAGGAAATAAGCTTGGAAATTCTGCATGGACCAGCTCAAAATCCAAGGGGGTGACAGCAAAGACACTGGCATGAGAATGCAAACGACAGCGATCGAAATATAATGAAATCTGTGACTACTTCCAGCCCGCGGCCCGAACCTCCTTCCTGACCCGCACAATTCTGGTTTGGTGAAAGCCAAGGCTACGGGCTACTCACCTAAAGTATCTGCAAATCCGTCTTAACCTCTTTCTCTTCTGCCCTGTAGCATCATATCACATGATCTTTGGTGCATGATGCGACTGTCTCATTTGCAGTCCCTGCCCGAACCGGTCCGAGCGGGCCGCATACACCTAATCCCGCTGCAAGCAGACGGGGATTTACGAGAAAAGATAAAGTGAACATTAACTAAATTTCTCAAGTATAGTTATCCAAACATTTGACTTTCTAGCTTATTCGATTGTTTTTTGCGATAGCTCAACGTTAATTCAATACAAAATTTTTTAATTAACAATTAATAAGCTTTATATTGATCTATGTTTCTTACTTCAAGTATGTCATCTGCACATCGGAGAACGGGTGAAATTGAAGTTCAAATCCTCGAACTATGTCTGGATGGTGTAGGCAAGACTTTTATCGTCTACAGTTTAAATTTAAATTTCGCTGCAGGAAATCGCCATTTGAAATCGCTACTAGATAAAGGTCTTATTGAGGTCATCCAGGGAGCGAGACCCATATATAAGACTACTCAAAAGGGCAAATCAGTATTGAGACATATCTGGAAGATCAAGGAGATTATCAATAATTCTGATTGACCTCTACCAGGCATACGATATTGCTCATTCCGGGTTCCATCCAAAGCCTGTGGCTTGTTTTTGGGATATAATCTTTGAGATCGGCCTTGAACAGGCTCGGCATAGCAGGATTGCCGGGACTCTCTGAGCCCGCCACCCCAGAAGATGCCAATGCAAGGCAACGTCTTCCAGAAAAAACCTCAGAGCAAAGGTTAAAGCAGATAACTACCGCTTTTAGATTCAGTGATATCATGGACCATCTCTCCAGCGGATTCTCAGATGTAGATCATTGCTCGGACCCATCGCTTTTTGCCTCCTGTCTGGCTACATTAAACTCCTTGCCATATTTCCAGGATTACAAGAGAAAAAGCTTCGAACTCATGGGTGCTAGGGTGGGCTCAAAGGTCCTGGAAGTGGGCTCGGGTCTAGGTTTTGATGCCATCTCCCTATCCAGGATAGTAGGAAGCAGCGGGCGAGTTGTAGCCATGGACTCTAGCCACAGAATGCTAAAGGCTGCCCAGGAGAGGGAAAAAAATCCAGGCCAGGCCATCGAGTTCGTGCTGGGAGACGCCAGCCAAATGGGCTTTCATGATGGGTGCTTCGACGGCTCCAGGATAGACAGGACACTTCAGCATACGCGGCAGCCGGAGAAAGTGCTGGCTGAGATAGTCCGGGTCACCAGGCGCGGCGGCTGCATCGTAGCTTATGAGCCTGATTGGGGCACATTCACCATCGCTTCCAGGAACCGACAGGTTACTCGAAAGCTCGTAGACAACTGGTGCGACAACTTCAAGAGTGGCTGGATTGGGCGCGATCTCTACGAGCACTTCAGCAGGCTTGATCTTGTGGATATCCAGATAATTCCAAGCACCCTGGTGGTAACGGATATCGGCCTCGCTGAAAGGGTTTTCGATCTGTCCAGGAATGCAAATCGGGCTGTCGATTTAGGCTTGGTCTCAAGGTCTGAGGCGAAAGGATGGCTAGACGAACTCAGGGAGGACGACATCAGAGGAGTTTTCTTCTGCTCCTACACTGGCTTCATGGCCGCGGGCAGGAAGAAATAGAGAAAATATGGCCCGATAGATTATCTCACTGCACAGCGGTCACTGGAATTCTCCCGTTATGAATCGCTGTGGCCACGAGTGCTCCAGAAAAACCGATCTCCTCCAATAAAGCGAGATCTATTTCATCCCTCACGCCGCCACCAAGGATTAGCGGATGCACGGAGACTCTTTGTGCCTGCTTTAGAAACGCAATATCAAGCCCAGAAGATGTTCCTACGCGATCCAGCTCCAGGAGAATGACCTCCTTCAGATCCAGATGGTTTAGCCACCCCAGTAGCTCTATCGACGTCTGCCCTGCCAGGATGGGGTCGGACGACAAAACCTGTCTCATCCTCATATCAATGCTCACCACTATCTCACGGCCTTTTTCTGCCGCGGCCTCAATGAGCGGGAGTGATGAGGTCTCTGTGCCCAGGACCGGGATTACATGCTCAGAGAGGAGATCCAGATCCTTGACACTGGAGACGCCGGTATCTGCAAGGGTCCTGGTCAACCTGGAGACTTCATCTATAACTGAAAGGTTATTGCCATGACCGGTCAGAAGGTTCAAATCGGCGATGTAAACCTCTTTTGGATGGATGGCTGAAAGCACTGAGAGCGGCTCGGAATTGGAGACGATCCTGGAGAAGGAAGCTATTGGCTCATAGCGACTCCTCTCTCCGCGGAGGGCATGAACAACAGCACCATTAAGTATATCGAGGACGAAGATGCACCGCACGACTGGTCTTTTCGGGATTGGATGAATATGAGATTATTGGTTAGCCCTATGAATATCGTCGAAGCAGAAGCGGCCCTTGCCGGCGGTGCAGACATATTGGACATTAAAAACCCAAAAGAAGGGTCGCTTGGCGCGAACTTTCCCTGGATCATCAGATCTATAGCCGAGCTGGCGCGAGGAAAAGTGCCTGTATCCGCAACAATCGGCGACCTGGAGTTCAAGCCTGGCACCGCGAGCCTTGCTGCTTTAGGAGCAGCCACGTCCGGAGCTGAATATATCAAAGCCGGGCTGCTCGGGGTAAAGACCCAGGATCAGGCGGAGGAGATGATGAAGGGAATCGTGCGGGCAGTCAAGGATTTCGATCGCAGCAAGAAAGTGGTCGCGTCAGGATACTCCGATTTCTCTCGTGCAGGCTGTATCTCACCCTTTCTCCTGCCAGCAGCCGCCGCAAGGGCTGGCGCAGACGTTGTCATGGTGGACACTGCAGTCAAAGACGGGAGGCCGACATTTGATTTCATGAGCGAGAAGGATCTGCGCGAATTCATTGATCTGGGTCATGCCGAGGGCCTCGATGTGGCCATAGCAGGAAGCATCGGCTTTCCGCACCTTGAGATTCTCACCAAGTTGCAGCCGGACATCATCGGTGTCCGGGGAATAGTCTGCGGCGGGGACAGGAAAAGTGCTATTCGGGCGGATCTGGTGGTAGAACTCAGGAAGGCTCTGAGATGAGCCCGCTCCCGGGCTCTGCAATCTTTGCGAGTCGATCGATAAATCCGGCCTGACCCTTTACAATCTTCTTCCGGGCAGCTTCGACATCAAACCATTCCACTCTGTCGATCTCAGGATATTCCCGTTGTATCCCGGATCCCTTCGGCCATTCCAGGCAGAAATTGTTGCTCGTGATCTTCGTAGCATTCCAGTCAGATTTTATAGCCCAGATGTGAACGATTTTCCTGCTCGGCAGTCTGATAGAGCCAAGATCAATGAACTCTCCCTCTGCAATTATCCCGGTCTCCTCGAACAGCTCCCTCTTTGCGGCCTGCAGCGGCTCCTCATCATTATCAAACATCCCTTTCGGTATGGACCAGGCGCCCTCGTCCTTGCCGGCCCAAAACGGCCCACCAGGATGAGCCAGCAGCATCTGCAGCCGCTCATCTTTCACTCGAAACAACAGAATTCCTGCGCTTTGCATTCTCACCATGATCGACATTTATCTCTGCTATGCAAAAGCTTTTTTTGCCTGCTGGCCGCAAAGGGTCCAGCCTGAGATGCTAAAAAACAAAAGGAGACTCGTCAGGGTAAACGAAAATGAGCGCAATATCATTTGAGATCTTAAAGCAGGACAAAGAAACGAATGCAAGGCTCGGCTTGATCAGAACCAGGCGCGGAGACATAGAGACGCCTTACCTGGTCCCTGTGGCAACACTGGCCAGCGTGAGGGCTCTGGGCTCTGACGACCTGCTGGGCCTCGGTGTGCAGTGCTCTTTGGCCAACACATATCACCTTCACCTTGAGCCTGGAGACGAACTCATTGCCCGAATGGGCGGACTGCACAGGTTTATGGGATTTGACCGACCTCTCTTCACAGATTCCGGAGGCTTTCAGGCCTTCTCTTTGGGCTTTGCAAGAGAGCATAACATCAGCAAGATCGGAAACATTTTTCCCCAGGAGATGTCAAATAAATGCCCAGGATATGGATACAGAGGACATGAAAAGTCTAAACCTAAGCCCGCGAAAAAGGAGAACCTGACGCGCATCAGCGATGAGGGCATATCCTTCAAGTCCCAGACCGACGGAGCCTGGCATTTCTTGAATTCGGAAAAATCTATGAAAATCCAGTCCAATCTCGATTCAGATATCATCATGGCCTTTGACGAGTGCACATCGCCATTATCTGACTACGATTACACCAGAAAAGCAATGCTGCGAACTCATGTTTGGGCGGAGGAGTCCATTCGATATCATGATCGGAATCAGGGCCTCTATGGCATAATCCAGGGTGGCTGGTTTGAGGATCTTAGAAGAGAGAGCACCGAGGCCATCTTATCTCAGCCCTTTGACGGCATAGCTATTGGCGGATCTCTCGGAAACAGCAAGCAAGACATGCATCAGGTCCTGGACTGGACGGTTCCAAAGCTGGACGACGGCAGACCGCGTCATCTCTTGGGCATCGGCGATATAGACGACCTGCTGGAGTGCGTGGCCAGAGGAATCGATACCTTTGACTGCGTCACTCCCACAAGAATCGCCAGGAGGGGCAGCCTCCTGCTGAGCCCTGCAGGCGGCGGATCTCAAGACAATAAGTTCCGAATAAACATAAAATCTGCTAAATTCAAAGAAGACCAACTGCCAATTGATCCGAACTGCACCTGTCCGACCTGCCGCACTTACTCACGGGCATACCTTCGCCATCTTTATGTCACCAGGGAGCTGTCCTATTTCCGGCTGGCAACGCTGCATAATCTCCATTTCATGCTCCGATTCATGGAAAAGATACGGGAAAGCTTAAGGGACGGAAGCTTTCTGGAACTGAAGAAGAAATGGCTGAGATGAATGCAGGAATGATCAATATCCGAAGATTAGGAATTGACAGGATTCAGGCCGGCATAATCCTTAGCGGGCTTTATATTTTCTTCTCGCTGACCGGCAACATCGCTGCCACCAAGGTCACATACCTCGGCGATCTGGTCATGGACGCCGGATTCATTTATGCCCTCACATTTACATGGCGTGACCTGATCCACAAGCAGCTCGGCCAGAGGGCGGCAGTCACCACCATCTGGCTTGCAGCAGCGATCAATCTGCTCGCGGCCCTCTATTTTCAGCTCGTCGTCCTCATGCCAGCTCAAACAGACTGGGCAAACGCCGGAGGACAGACTGCCTGGGAGTTCCTCTTCTCGCTTCAGATGAGAATCACCCTGGCATCTATCCTGACAGCGCTCATTGCCGAGCTGATCGACACCAAAGTCTATTCCCTCTGGACTGCTGGAGGCAGGGATAAGTGGCCGCAGTGGACGCGAGTGTTTGCCTCAAACTCCATATCAATTCCAGTGGACAGCCTGCTCTTTCCCATCATCGCATTTGCAGGAGTTGTGGGAATCGAGGGCTTGCAGCAGATGTTCTGGACAAATATCATCGTCAAGGCAGCAGTCACTGCCCTGGTCTTCTGGACCATTTATCTGGTGCCGGAGAAACCGATTTACACAGAGAGCTGAGGCGGAAAGCATTTGCATGTATTCATCAAAATTTTCGTGTAAGATCATCTCCTGCATCGTTTTAATGACTATATTAATATCATTACTATATTCAGGTTTAACCATTTTCAATAATCTTCATGCATATCCGAGAACTTGAGACACAAAGTTCAAATACTATCAAAGTAAATCATTGTTAAAAAAATTATTATGAGATAATGTAGCGCGAGGGATCCGGGATTTCTTCGACCATCTGAGGGGATGGATGCGGCTTTCCCGAATTAGAGGGGGTGGATCTGCACGTCAATGTTGATACCAATAGGGATAGTAATGCTAAGCGGCGCAGTAGGTGGAGTGGTCAATGCTCTGGTGAGCGACAACGGTTTTGTCACACCGAGCCAAGAGACGGCTGGGGATGTGGTCATCGTCCGCCCAGGATTTGCAGGCAACATAATTCTGGGAGCTGTGGCCGCCTTCATCTCCTGGGGGCTTTACGGAGCATTTAGCAGTGCGATTATCTGGGGATCGTCATCCGGAATGGGAACGTCTGAGATATCTGTATCTATCTCATCCATTGCCGGTGCAGTCCTTGTGGGAATAGGTGGAGCGCGCTGGCTGACCAACGAGGTGGACAAGAAGCTGCTGCGAACGGCTGCAGCAACGGCTGCTGCCTCCAAGGCATCATTTGACGACTCCCAGAAGATCGCAGTGGCCAGCCCGGCCCAGGCCTTCCACATCGCCAAGAAGATGTACCAGGAGTGAGATACAAGAGCCCAAATGGGCCATTACGATCACAGAGTGCATGCGGGCAATGCGGGTGACGTCTGGAAGCATTTCCTGCTGCTGGAGGCGGCTAACTGCCTCCTCGACCCCGACAGCAGTCTGGTTTATGCTGAAAGCCATGCGGGACGTCCATGTTACGCCTTGAGAGCGCCTGGTGATTGGGAGGGCGGAATAGGCAGGATCTGGCCGCTTTTGCCCTCCCTCTTAAATTTTTCATATTTTCAAATCCTGTCTGAATTAAATCATGGTGATCAGAAGCGAGATCCAGGACCCTTGCTCTATCCAGGATCAGTTCGCCTCATCATTGAGCTGGCTCAAAGAAAGGGCGCAGCTCTTCGGGCTGATGTATGGGATCTTGATCCAGATGTAATATCCTCCTGGCAGGAGTTCTCATCACAAGACCTGCACTTTTCCCAGGACAGATCTCCACAATCCGCTTTGCGGAGCGGACTTGCATTTCATCAGGGAGACGGCTTTTCCGGAGCACTTTTCCGGCTGGCCGGATCTTCTGCAGCAGGCCCCGGTCTTGTTGGCTCTCCAGCAGGCCTGCTCTTCATCGATCCCCCGTACGTCAAACTAGAAGATGCCCGGCTTGCTGGAGACCTCCTTCAAAAGGCCAAGGACCGGGGGTGGATCGTCCTCTGGTGGTATATGATGGGAATGAAGACCGTGCCCGACGACCTGGAGACCTTCGAGCTGCATTTCTCAGATGCGGGCCTGGATGGCGGAAGGTGGAAGGGTGCAGTCATGGCTTTTTCCCTCCCGCACGGGCGGGGGTCCGACGTTCCTTTGTGTGTTATTTTCCTCGCCGGGTGCGGGGGGGTGGGCCAAATAGTCCGCCCCACTCCT
>Ga0074195_1004752_pt1 | contig 10913 bp, 11 predicted proteins | sample EPASupsiteHSE623_FD_64525 | JGI IMG/M metagenome (GOLD analysis project Ga0074195, IMG submission 64525) | Bioremediated contaminated groundwater from EPA Superfund site, New Mexico - Sample HSE6-23 | ecosystem: Environmental > Aquatic > Deep subsurface > Groundwater > Contaminated ... | reverse complement strand
GACGCGGGCAGGGGCAATTGCCGTCGGCAATTGATTTTATCACAGGACCAAGCCGAACCTCAGACATTGAAATGGATTTATCCATTGGCGTGCACGGCCCATTCCGCGTGTGGGCGGTAGTTATTGATAACTGAGACGCAGCAAGACGGCCAGAACCTCAAAGTAGGTTCTGGCTGTTTATTTTAAGGGTTTATTTAATCGGCTGACTACCATTCAGGCGACAGTAAAACCCTGTCGAAATCATGTTTCCATGTATCCATAAGGTTTTGCTTGCCGACGATAATAAGGTGTTAGAATATTGAAAAGCACCCAGGAATTTTCTGGGGTGGGCAAGGCTGGACGATCGGTTAGTTTGGTGGTAGTATAGTAATATTAAGCTTATTTTGTAATAAACGTATCAGTAATTTTATATTTATTCATGGATAAAAGGAGTTTGTGTGCCAATGAGTACGCTGAAATCAAATTTGTTGCTGCTGCTCGCAGCTGCTATCTGGGGCTTTGCCTTTGTGGCGCAGCGGGTCGGCATGGATCATATGGGGCCGTTCACTTTTAACGGAATACGCTTTATATTAGGCGGTATGTCGCTTCTGCCGCTGATCTTTTATTTTCGCAAAAAGCCGCAGAAAACAAGCGGAGTTGTGACCGGAGCGCTGCTACCCGGAATTGCCGCTGGGTTAATCTTATTTACAGCAGCTTCACTGCAACAAATCGGACTGATTTATACAACGGCCGGCAAGGCTGCATTTGTGACCTGTCTATATATTGTATTTGTGCCGATTTTCGGCATATTTCTCAAGCAACATGTCAATAGGATTATCTGGTTAAGTTCGGTGCTGGCGGTAGTGGGGTTATATCTGTTGTGTGTCAAGGAAAGCTTTTTTATTTCGTATGGCGATCTGCTACAGCTTATTGGCGCGTTGTTTTGGACAGTGCATATTCTGCTGATTGATCATTATGCTGAGCGCGTTGATGTATTGCAATTATCCTTTTTTCAGTTTGTGACTTGTGGGATTTTAAGTCTAACCACAGCGTTGTGGCAGGAAACAATAACAATTGCCGGCCTTGCCGGCGGTATAATTCCTATTTTGTATGGGAGTTTTTGTTCGGTGGGTATTGCTTATACTTTGCAGGTTGTCGGTCAAAAATATTCGCCGCCTGCTCAAGCAGCCATTATTCTCAGTATGGAGACCGTGTTTGCTGCTATTGGTGGCTTTTGGCTGCTGAATGAACGGCTGGGTTTTCAGGAATTGATTGGCTGTGCCTTGATGTTGTCAGGCATGTTGTTGACGCAACTGCAAAGTATTCGTCCTGCTGCTACGGGAGAACTTGCGGAAGAAGCCATCACTAAAGGGTAGCTGTTAGCGGCTGATAAGGGGTGATCACGATGACGGGAGTTCAATTTTACCGGGATGCAGATTTGCCGTTTTTTGAACTGAAAATATGTGATGCCAATCGCCTTTGCTATAAAAAGCATTCGCATGAAGAGTATTCTTTGGGAGTAATTGATGCCGGCAGCAGTTCGTTTTGGTATGAGGGGAAGACTATCGGAGTAAATCCTCAAACCGTTGTGCTTATTCCGCCAGGCTTGGTTCATTCCTGCAATCCGCAGCCACAAGATCAATGGAAGTACAAAATGCTGTTTATTGAAGCCGGCTGGATGCGGCGTTTTCTTGAAAGTAGAGGGATACCGGCTTTTTATCAGCCGGTTGTCCGCGACAGAGTCAGAACCAACTCCTGCAGAGCGCTTGATAACATGCTGTCCCGACTGACTTTTCCCGCAAGCCCGCTGGAAAAGGAAACGGCGGTAATGGTATTTTTTGATCAAGCCATGCAGGGGATGGAGACGCTAAATAGAGAAACCCGGTTGCAAGAACTTCCCCAGCTGGCAGCCATAAAGCGATATATTCATGAGAATTATCAGCGAAAAATTACTCTGGAAAAGTTGGAACAAGTATCAGGTTTGAATAAGTTTACGATCATTCGCTCTTTTAAGGAAGCGTTCAATATACCGCCCCATATGTATCAGACTTTGATTAGGATCAATAATGCAAAAAAAATGCTGAGGCAGCACCGCCAAATTGTCGAAGTGGCCTGCGAAACCGGTTTTTATGACCAAAGTCATTTTCATAAGGTATTCAAAAGTCATACCGGTGTGACACCGGAGCAATATCAAAGCTGTTAATATTTCTTTTGCGAATCAATTTTTTACAATACACCTGAGGGCTTTGCAGGTATGATGACAACAAAAGAGCAGGAGGGTGTTGTTTATGAAAAAGAATGTAAACGGGATACAAACTGACTTGGGTTTGGATAAAAAATACATCATTGCAAATATCTTAATGCTGGTAACTATCCTTTTTTGGGGAGTGTCTTATGTCAGCATTAAAATTACAGTAACTGAGGTGCCACCTGTGACAGCTGCCGCCATCCGTTTTGTGATTGCTTCGCTGTTGTTGTGGGTATTGCTCAAACGGGTGGAACCTGATGCCAGGCTGGCCAAGAAGGACATCATACCTATGGCGGTAGCCGGATGTTTGGGGATTACACTATATTTTTATTTTGAAAATATCGGAGTAAAGCTGACAACTGCGGCTAATGCCTCACTGATTGTGACCATTATTCCGGTGTTGGCAATTGGGCTGGATATCTTATTTTTTGGTGCCAGGGTTTCGGTACTTAAAATGGCGGCTATTGCCATTGCTATGATTGGTACTTATTTTTCCGTGACTGCCAATGGTCAGCTAGACTTAAATTCCAACAACTTTATCGGCAATTTGTTTGTGGTTGGGGCGATGCTGTCCTGGACTTTTTATACCCTTGCTAACAAGTCGCTGCAAAAAAAGTATTCGGGAATGTGCATGACTACCTATCAAACCGTTATCGGCACGGTTTTTCTTTTGCCACTGGCTTATTCCGAGCATAATGAGTGGCAGGCATTATCTTTACAGGCCTGGGGCCATATTTTGTTTTTGGCGGTGTGCTGCTCTGTGCTGGGGTATTTGTTTTATATGTATGTATTAAAACAGCTTGATGTGGCTATTACGACATTGTATCTAAACCTGGTGCCAGTTGTCGGTGTTATCAGCGGTTATTTTATTCTGGGAGAAAGTGTGCTCCCCATTCAGATTGCCGGAGGAGCGACAACATTAGTAGCTATTGTTATTATGAATGTAGAACGCGCCAAACAGGAGAAAATTGGCGAAAACGCAGTGGAAGGGGTATAACTTTGGTTAATAGCAAACGAATGGAAGAGAATTTTCGCAGGTTGGGCACTATCGGTGCTCAACCTGGCGGTGGTATTACCCGTTTGGCCTTTGGTGATAGTGACTGGGAAGCGCGAACTTTTGTTATTGAACTTATGAAACAAGCCGGACTTACTGTCCGGGTAGATGCTTTCGGCAATGTGATTGGCCGGCGGGAGGGTACTGACCCTACTGCGCCGGTGGTTATGCTGGGATCACATATCGACAGTGTGCCTGCCGGTGGCAACTTTGACGGCGTTGTCGGTGTGCTGGCTGCTGTCGAAGTAGCCGCATGTTTGCAGGATGCTGGAGCAAAAAAACAGCATCCAATTGAAGTTGTGGTATTTATGGCGGAAGAATCCAGCCGTTTCGGTATGGCAACTTTGGGCAGTAAAGCATTTTGCGGCAAACTGCCGCTTTCCCAGCTTGAACAACTTACAGATAAACAGGGAATGACGCTGGCTGATGCCATGCGTCAGCGAGGGCTTGCGCCAGAACAGGTTGCAACTGCCAAATATACCGGGCAGATTAAAACTTTTCTAGAATTACATATTGAACAGGGAAAAGTGCTGGAAAGCACAGGCGATCAGATTGGTATTGTTACCGGGATTGCTGCGCCTACTCGCTTGAAAGTGGCGATAACCGGCCAGGCTGACCACTCTGGTGCTACGCCGATGAGTATGCGCCAGGATGCGCTTACGGCAGCGGCTGAACTGATCTTACTTGTGGAAAAACTAGCAGGACAGGAAGGTCACAACGGTACTGTCGGTACAACCGGAATGGTTAAGGCAGAACCGGGAGTTATGAATGTTATCCCTGGCTATGTTGAACTTGGAATTGATATCCGTGGCATTTCGGAGAACAGCAAGCAACTGGTAGTACAAGGCTTAGTGGCAGGGTTCGAAGAAATCCGAAACCGCCGGAATGTAAAAATAGAGAGTACGATAATTTCTGATGAAAAACCTGTTGAAATTTCCCGGGAAATAGTCGAATACTTACATGATATAGCGAAGCAAGGCCAGTATGTTTGTAGACTGATGCCCAGCGGCGCCGGTCATGACGCGATGCATTTGTCTGAAATTGCCCCAACAGGAATGCTGTTTATACCTTGTAAAGGCGGAATTAGCCATAATTCGGCAGAATGGGCTGATATGGAAGATATTGTAGCCGGTACACAGTTATTGTTTACGGCGGTGAACCACTTGGTAGGTTAAGAATGCCGAAAGTGGTTCATATAGGGATCGTTGCGGAAGGAGCAGAATATGACATTGCGCGTTCCGAGAGTTGCGGCAGTTCATGATATTTCGTGTTTTGGCCGGTGTTCGCTGACGGTAATTATGCCGATACTGTCGTGTATGGGTATTCAGGTATGTCCGTTGCCGACAGCCGTATTAAGCACCCATTTGGGTGGATATAAGCAGATTGCTTTTTGTGATTTTACCGAACGCATGCCGGAATTTTATCAGCATTGGAAAAAAGAAGGCATTGGCTTTGATTGTATTTACAGCGGTTTTTTGGCTTCGGCAGAACAGATTGACACTGTCCTTCATTTTATTGAAGAATTTTCGGAGAACAAGCCTTTGGTGCTGGTTGATCCGGTAATGGGGGATGAAGGTAAACTTTATTCTGTGTATACGCCCCAAATGCAGGAACATATGAAACGCCTTGTTGGTAAGGCCGATATTATTACTCCGAATTTCACGGAGGCTTGCTTTTTGCTAGGAGAACCTTATGTGGAACAAGGGGTGGAAGTCAATATACTTAGCGACTGGCTGTTCAGGCTGGCTGATTTTGGACCCGCGGTGGTTGTTATGACCGGAATTCCTTCTAATGGGACAAAAATTATGAATATTGGCTATGACCGACGATCAGGTTCCTTTTGGCAGGTATTTAGTGAATATGTACCTGCCAAATATCCGGGGACTGGCGATGTTTTTGCCAGTATTTTGGCAGGCGCTTTACTTTCCGGGCAAACTGTACCGCGGGCAATGAAGCTGGCGGCTGATTTTGTTGCCGGAGTCGTCAAAGCCACCTATGAGGCCGGTACTCCTGCGCGCGAGGGTGTTTTATTGGAGCCTGCCCTGACAGGGCTGGGGCAGACGTGGGCAAATATATGTAATGAAACGATAAGGGGCAATGACGGATGATGAAAGGACGCAAGCTGACCACGAAAGATATTGTGTACAGTGGTGTGTTGGCGGCCATGTGTACAATAGCTACTTCGCTGAAAATCCCTTTTGGGGTAGGCGCTATGGTTCATCTTGGCACTGGATTTCTATTTACTGTAGGAATTTGTTTTGGCGGAGTGTATGCAGGCCTGGCCGGAGCCATTGGTTCGGCCTTCTATGACTTGCTGATGGGATTTTCGCCGTATACTGCCTGGTCTTTTTTTATTAAGGGGATTGCCGGCTTTATTGTTGGTTTTGTCGCCAAAGGCATGTGGCCTGTGCCGGTTGACGGAGAAACAGGCCGGAGTTGGCTTTGGCGTGCCGTACTTGGCTGTGTGTTGGCTGCTACCTGGACATTGGGCGGTTATATTATTGCTTGGTGGCAGATAACCGGCAGTTTGGCAACGGCATTTGCCAATATACCCAGTTCGTTGATGACTTCAGGTGTCGGGTTTGTAGTTGCCATGGTTTTATCACCCAAACTGAGAAAACGTGTTTCCGGGTAAGGAATATATTTTGAGGTGCTTATTGAAAAATTTCCCTAAATGGGTGTATAATATAAATGAGCATATGCTCAAATAGAGAGGTTGATAATTTGTGCCTAGACATCGTTGCTGCGGACTTGTTGATGAGGAGCCGGTATGCCGAAGATTTTCTCCTGACACTGAGCAAGGAGAAAATCCGGTTGTTTTGCAATATGAGGAATTGGAAGCAATCCGCCTGAAGGACATTAAGGAATATGAGCAGGCCATTTGCGCGTCGGTAATGGGATTGTCAAGACCGACATTTCAACGAATCTTACATGCCGCCAGACGCAAAATCGCGACAGCGTTGGTGGAAGGACGGACTATCATCATTGAAGGGGGAAACTATATCATGAAAAACCGGGTTTTTGAGTGCGTGGAATGCCAGCATGTATGGGAAGTGCCGCCTTGTACGGAAGGCGGAAAACACGGTTATGAGATTGCCTGCCCTAAATGCGGGAGTATGAAAAAGATGAAGCTTGATAATGGAGTTAAGCATGCATGTGGCGGCCATCCTCAGCACGAGCATGGTCATGGTGGCGGTTGCTGCGGCGGTCACTAAACAAAATTTGACAAGGGTGCATAGAAAAATCAGCCTGATAGCGGATCAGACTGATTTTTTTATTTGGGCTGAGTTAAACTAAATACTATTAAACTGCATTTATTGCTTCAGTGTCTGGCTGCGATATTGGGCAGGGCTCAGGGTATATTTGTTTTTAAATAAACGACAAAAATAAGAGAAATTATGAATGCCAATTTCCCGACCGACATCTTGTACCGACAATTGCGAGCTTGTTAATAACATGCACGCTTTGCGCAGACGGTAAGAAATGAGATAATCGGTAATGCTGCTGCCAGTGGCTTTTTTAAACAAGTGCGAAATATGATAGTTAGAAAGATGAAGTTCCTGAGATAATGTTTCCAGTTTAAATTCTTCCCGGAAATGTATATGAATCCATTGCATGATTTTTTCAGCGTAGTGGATATGCCTGAGCTTGGTTTTATCGCTGTTGCTTTTGATCGGCATTTGCCAGGTATGGCGCAATAATTGGAGAAAAAAAGCGGTAAAAAGGCTGAAATTTTCCGGATCGTCAGACAGGGCAGGGTTTTGCGTTTTTGGCTGGAGCGCAAACAGTGACTCAAAATCGTCGGCCTTATCTGCAAGCCGCGCAATCTGATGGGGCAACTGATCTTCCCATAAGTGACGGAAAAAGTGTTGCAATGAGGAAAAACCGGTAAGGCGTGGATAAATTACTGACGGCTCAAAGAGTATTTTGGAGCGGATATAGCAGCTGGCACTGAGTTCGGCTTTGACGTGATGCAGCTGAAAAGGCTGAAAATACATTAAGGTACCTGGGCCGAAAGGATAAATATCCTGGTCAATGATGACGGAACCCTGACCTTGGTGAACAAAAATAAACTCCATACCAGGATGGGCATGATATTTATCCCACTCTTGCCGGCTGGTAGTGCGGTGACGCAAGATAAACTGGTAAGGATGCTGGGTCAGATCAAAATCAAAATCAAAATCAGAAGTTGCAAACATTGTTTTGCTCCTATTATAACAATTCAGTAGTATTTTACCACAACTAGTGCCAATGACAAAATAAGTATTTTTGTTTACAATATAAATAAGACTTGCTTCAGATGGGGGGGTAACCACAACTGAAGCTTAGTCGAATTATCCAGGTCCTTAGCCGTTCTTACTCCCGCATACGGAAGATGGGAGTATTAGAACGGGTTAGTCATCGGATAAATAAGGTAGGGAAAAACAAGGGTATTTGCTTTGTTTTTTGAAATAATAAATAGGAGGTTGGTTATATGAATAACACTAATTTGCCACTTATTCAGCTTTCCGATAAAACGACACGGCGCGTAATCAGCTATGGCAAAGATTTGATGATGGTTGAATTTGGTTTTAAAAAAGGCGGCGTCGGTGAACCGCACAGCCATGACGAACATGAACAAATCGGCTATGTGGCTCAGGGAAGTTTCGAACTGATTGTCGGTGATAAAAAAAGCATTATTAAGAAAGGCGACACCTATTATGCGCCCCGGAAAACTTTGCACGGGGTTGTGGCCTTAGAGGATGACTCTATCCTTATTGATGCTTTTACGCCTATTCGTAAGGATTTTCTATAATAATTTGCAAAATAAAACCGTCATTTGCTCAGTATAGAACAAATGACGGTTTATTTTTGTTTAAAAGGTATTTAGCCGCTATTTCCAGAATCACTGGTAAACTCTAAGACATCTACGACAGAAATATTGGGACTGGTATACAAATCCACTACTTTGCCGCTCGTTGTGCAAACAACCGGTTTGGAGGACATGAAGTAAGGAAAACGTAATATTACGGCCTGTGTTCCGTCATTAAGCAAAACCACAGCGCCAATAAGTGACTGGCAAATATTTTGAATAAGCGCAATGCAGAAAGTTTTATCAAGCTGCACATACATAGCATCAATTAGCGCTTCTAAGGCTATAAACGGCGAGACACTTTTTTGATAAGAACGTTCTGTTGTCATGGCGTCATACATATCGGCAATTGATACTATTTTGGCGAAGGGATGAATATCGCAAGATCCTCTTTTTTTCGGGTAGCCTTTGCCATTTTCGCGTTCATGATGATGGAGAATAGCCAAACCGACCTCGGGCAGTATATTAGGAATGTTTTTTGTCATATAGTAGCCGTACTCGGGGTGCAGGTTGATAGTTTTGCGCTCTTCAGCAGTAAGAGGCCCGGGTTTTTCCAAAATTGTTAGGGGAATCTGGGATTTGCCGATATCATGCATGAGCCCGCAAAGAATCAAGGTTTGTACCTTATCTGGGCCAAACTTGAGCCATGTGCCCATGACCCCGGCAATAATGCCAGTGTCTACCGCATGTCCGCTGGTATAGTCGGAATAAGATTTTATCTGATAAAGCTTTCCTAGAATATTTTTGCTATGTGACAATTCATAGAGATCTACGGTTGCGAGGCGGTGAAGCTCCCGATAAGGCACGCTTTCTTTGCGGCGCATATGATCAAACAGCGAATTGGCTGTTTTTGTAATAGCTGCATGTCGTTGTCTAAAAATATACTGATCTTCGCTGGGAGAGTCTATGGCTATTTCGGGGAGGCGGTCGTTACTGGTACCGGAGATAATGTCTTCTATCACCCGCACGGTCGGAATACACCATGCTGCTAGGTGCTGGATGATACGTGTTGTTAATATTGTTTTTTCTTTTATTACTATCTGATTATGCCGTAACACTGGTTCGGCAGCAATCATACCTGGCTTAAGATCTTGAGTAGCTAGTAGTAAGCCGGCCATAACGTTTACCTCTCTCCATATTGTATTTGCTGAGATCAACTTACGAGTCAATTTGTATATACTACTATATATGCTAAATATACATTAATAGCGCAAAAATGTAAATATATAGAAAAAAATAAAATATTTTTCTATATATTCGCATAATAATTTAAAATTATGTGTAAACTGTGAAATCTAGTTGCTTTTGCATTTCTTGCGGTTTGTGGTCTTGAATAGTAATCATTACCATGATAAAGTGAATAATATGTGCTAAGAATAATTGAAAAAACAAATAACTAACGTGGGAAAGGGGTTACTATGGATACTACAATGCTCGAAAAATATGCTCAACTTGTGATAAAAACAGGGATCAACATTCAACAAGACCAAACGCTTGTGATTTCTTCGCCGCTGGAATGCGCTCCTTTTGCCCGGCTGCTGGCGGAAAATGCCTACAAAGCAGGAGCCAGGGAAGTAGTGATGAATTGGAAGGACGAGCTATCTTCCAAGATCAAATTCTTGCACGCGCCTGATGAGATTTTTGATGAGTTTCCGGACTGGCAGAAAGAGTTTTATCTATCGTACGCCCGTAAAGGTGCCGGGTTTATCAGTATTGCCGCATCAGATCCTGAGCTTTTAAAAGAGGTAAATCCTGAGCGGGTAGTCAGAGTGCAAAAGGCGAGTAATGCGGCGCTTAAAGAATATCGCGAACGCATGATGAGCAACAAGAATGCTTGGAGTGTTGTATCAATACCAACCCATGCTTGGGCGCGTAAAGTGTTTCCGGATGTGTCGCCAGAAGACGCTGTAGAAAAATTATGGACGGCCATTTTTGAAGCCGTACGGGTGGATACGACTGATCCAGTTGTTGCCTGGAAAGAGCATAGCCAAGAGCTAAAACAAAACCTCGATTATCTAAATGCACAGAAATTCAAGCATTTGTATTTTAAAAACTCGCTGGGCACTGATTTGCAGATAGAATTGCCTAAGGGACATCTGTGGATGGGTGGTCCTGAACATACGGCAGAGGGCACTGAGTTTGTTGCCAATATGCCGACAGAAGAAGTATTTACGCTGCCGGAAAAGACGGGCGTCAACGGGGTGGTAGTAAGTTCTAAGCCGTTAAATTATAATGGTATTTTGATTGACAAATTTTCGCTGACATTTAAAGATGGGCGCATTATTGAATGTAAGGCCGAACAAGGCTATGAAGTGCTGAAAAAGCTGGTCGAGACAGATGAGGGTTCACACTACCTGGGAGAAGTCGCACTTGTTCCTTACAATTCCCCGATTTCTAACTCCGGTATTTTGTTCTATAATACGTTATTTGACGAAAATGCCTCCTGTCATTTGGCTATCGGCAAGGCTTATCCTATTTGCATAGAAGGCGGGACAGATATGAACGATGCAGAGCTGGCACAGGCCGGGGTTAACGATTCTATGGTGCATGTTGATTTCATGCTGGGGACGAATGATCTGGAGATAGTAGGAGAAACCGCAAGCGGTGACCGCATTCAGGTCTTTACAAGCGGTAACTTTACAGTTAGATAGAAAAAACAGGAAGCGCAGAATCATTCTGCGCTTCCTGTTTTTTAATTATCCTAACAGAAAGTATAACTTTCTGTTAGGATAACGTCGACTTGCACTTTCGGCGCAAGCCGTGTTTTCTTTATTTGCTTC
>Ga0074195_1004751_pt1 | contig 10915 bp, 16 predicted proteins | sample EPASupsiteHSE623_FD_64525 | JGI IMG/M metagenome (GOLD analysis project Ga0074195, IMG submission 64525) | Bioremediated contaminated groundwater from EPA Superfund site, New Mexico - Sample HSE6-23 | ecosystem: Environmental > Aquatic > Deep subsurface > Groundwater > Contaminated ... | reverse complement strand
GAAAATCAAGTTCATTGGATTTAGGAAGTGAGCGAAGATGAAGATGTACGGAATCTCCACCGATCTGGGCGACGATTGGGCCGGGCCCTATGTAGATCAGGAACTCCTGCAGAAGACTTTTGCTATCATCCAGAAGGTTGACCCGAATGCAGAGATTGTCTCGAAGGAGACGGATCCCTTCTCAGAGCAGATCCTGGCCGGCCTCCAGCCTTTCAGGATCCATGTCGACCTGGTGGACGGAATGCCCCAGCTCCCTGCAGAGGTCTCTATCACCTGGCCTCCCGGTGAAATGGAAGGCATCCAGGTGGGCAATTTGGAGTTTCGAGAGTACTTCGTCTGGGCCGATAGCGAGAAGGCAGCTCTTCGCAAGCTTGCCACTCTGAACAAGGCAACGCAGAGCTACAGCCCAAAGGCTGCTACAGCTGAGGAGCTCTGATCACAATGGATGCTCTGCAGGTGGCCACAGACTACGCCGCAGAAGAGGGCTTCCGGATCACCCGGGACGCTGAAGGCCAGTGGATAGAGATCCATCATCCGCAGGGTGGCGCAAGAATCGAGAGAGATGGCACCATCCTTTGCGAAACCAATCCTCTCTTGAAACAGGTCCTGGAGAAGAAACTCGCCCAGGCCAGGGCCAAAGAAACCCAACTCATCGAGGACCCCTCCGGTCGGGTCACGATCAAGTTCTCTGCCGAATACGAGAAGATGCCGGCAGACGTCACTCATACAACTCTTCTGGCCGTCCTGAAGATCAGGCGCTCCCAACTCTCCGCCCAATTCCTGGAGTGGGACACCAAATTCCGCGGCAAGGAAGGGTCCTTCCCACTCTCCTCCGCCCCGGATGTCCTCGTCCTCATGCTTCTCTCCGCCCCTGAGCCTACCGTCTCCCGCAATCCCTGGCTTGAGCAGCCAAGCCTCTGGACGACCATCCGCGCAGCCTGGCCTCCGGAAAAGGAGGGCTTCTATCGCAGCCATGTGGGCGAACTCGTGAACATCGAAATCAAAGGAGGGAGCGCATGAATAGCCGGAGCTGGCAGCCGCCAAGCGCCAGGCCGAGCTGCAGGAGGCTCTCGAAAATTTTTCGGGAAAGCGGAGTCCATCAGTACCGCTCAGAAGCTCATGGACCCCGATCTGAAGCTATGTGAGAAATTAGGACATGGACTGATGGAATTGAGAAGATATGCGAGAGAAAATATAATCAGCATATTCATATCTTGCTAAGAGTTAGAGTGCATGGATATCATAGTAGAAGGCGAAAGGAGAGATATGAAAGCGCATCAAGAGTCCGTCCCGGAATTCATCCGCAATGAGCCGACCGCCATTAACGAGAGAGATAATCAGGCGTCTGGGCATCCACAAAAATTGGATCTCAAGTGCCTGTCGAAATCTGGAGCGACCCGGCATTATCGAGCGCATGCAAGAAGCTGGTCAGACAGAATAGATGGAAGGTGAAGGAAAAGCCATGAGCGATCGCAAGACCCGCATCCTGGAGGCCCTCAAGAACCATCCGGAAGGAATGCTGCAAACAGAGTTGACGAGTCTTCTCGGTTGCAATCAAAGACAGACATCCCGGTCCTGCGACGCGCTGCGAAGATGGGGCGACATCGTGGGCGAAAAGGAAGGCAGTTCGAAGCGATGGAGGTTGAAGTGTACGACAGAACCCTGAAGGCGGTCAAAGATGCCATCCCAGAGGATGATACAACTACAGTGCGAAAGCTAAGCGACCGGACAGGCTACACTGTCGGTACTGTCCGAAGAGCCCTGCTAGTTCTCATCGATCTGGGGATAGTCCGTGAGATCAGGCTCGAAAAGCCAATGCGGAGCTATGGGAAGGGCTACACCAGGATTACATACAGGGTGAATACAATCACAGCAAATGATAATTAATTAAATGTAGGAGGACTAAGCAATGTCAGTGTCAGAGCAAGCATCCGAAAAGGTTGTACTCGCTGACCATTACCCCGGCGCATCGACTTTTCCGGGGACGCCGACCAGTGGCGGATGGATTCCCATTTTTGCACAGCATTCAGATTCAGAGCGGCCTTTTCAGGTCGATTGGCTTTGCCCTGTCTGCAAGCGTTTGACTGCCAATTCTCGATCATGTCCCTGCTGCGGCCTGGAAGTCAAGGCCAGCCCCAAGACACGAGAGCCGCTTCCCAAAAGAATGAAAATGCAGCTCTATCGCAATTGGGACGAATTGGAGGCATTCATTAAGGGCGAAAATGCCGGCTCCCGATAAATCCACGATGAGCTGGAGCGGGCATAGGGCTCCCATCATGCAGGCCAGGCAAAGTGCCATAGGTAAGCGATAGCTGCGGGAAATCGATCCTTATAGAAATGGTATCACAAAAAATTATTTTAAGCTGTAGAGCATTATGAGATCCGGCTCGGGGATATTGCTCCAACACATATAGATCATCCTTATCCCCGAGACTAACCATTATTCGTAGCATTCTCTTTTACATCTCCCACCAGGCCCTCTATAGCGTCTTTATCTCTCAATTATGGGAGCAACCGCGAAATCATCAGCCGGCCAGGTGAGCGAAACCTGGCCGGTGGATCATCCAAGTGGCGTTTTTGGCCCTTTTTACAGGATAACGCCTTCGGAATCATTTCCAATGATTTATGGAGGACGAATGAGCAATAAGGTTGAGCCGCGCGGGGCGAAAGTAATCCTGAATAGCTCCGCAATCTTTTCCCAACGTTCAAGCATTGAAGAATCAAATTCCAGCGCCGCGGAAGTTGCCGAAGACAATCAGCCTATCATCCAGATCGATAGGATCTATCAGGGAGACTGTCTGACGCTCCTGCCCAGGATCCCTGATCTGAGCATGGACATGGTCCTCACCGATCCGCCCTATTCTTCTGGCGGCCTGGTGAGCTCGTCCAGGGCCCGGCCCACCGGCGAGAAGTATATCGTGACAGGCACCAAGCTTGTGCGCCCGGATTTCCTGGGTGACAATCGAGATCAGAGAAGCTTCTTCATTTGGTGCACTTTGTGGATGGGCCAATGCTATCGCGTCCTGAAGGAAGGAGGGCTAATCCTCTGTTTCAGCGACTGGAGGCAGCTTCCCACTATCTCGGACGCTATCCAGGTGGCCGGATTCATCTGGCGTGGAGTGTTCGTCTGGGACAAAACAGAGGCAGCGAGGCCGGATAAGGGCAAGTTCAGGCATCAGTGCGAGTACGTGGTCTATGCTTCCAAAGGACCTTTCCAAAAGAACTCCGAAACCTGCTTTCCAGGTGCTTTCCGCAAAGCCGTCATAGGCAAAGAAAAGCTCCACCAGGCCGGCAAGCCGGTCGAACTCATCGAGGAGTTGCTCAAAATAGCTCCGCAGGAAGCCCTCATTCTGGATCCCTTCATGGGTTCCGGGACTACAGCCGCAGCCTGCTTGAAGACAGGTCGCCATTTTCTGGGCTTCGAGCTCTCCACGGAATACTACGAGATAGCCAGGAAGCGCCTGGAGTCCGCAACAGGCCGGAGCTAATCCCCCCGTTTTTCGCAATTATTGAGCCCCGAATTACTTTCGATATCCAAGGAGGAAACGCATGAATCGCACAGAGCAGGCAGCCGCCAAGCACGAGGCCGAGCTGCAGGAGGCTCTCGGCCATCTCGAATATTTCAAGAGGACAGCTCTGGCCCTCGATCAAGCCCTAAAGGTCATGGCAAAAGACCTGCAGGTCTGCAGGAAGAACGAGCAGATCTGGGAGAAGCGCATAGCGAAGATGCAGGAGAAGGCATGAGTACCGTCACCAATCGGCCCAGGCAGCGCAAAGTTACCGACTTCGTGGACATGCAGGTGTTCACGCTCATCAAACATCACGCCGGCGAGGAACTCTGCATAGATGACTTCGTGGCTGCTGCTATCAAGGAGATGCCTGGGTTCGAATGGAAGGATGACAAGATCCGGCATTCTGTGAATCGATTGGAGAAGAGAGGGCGATTGGCAAGCAGGTATGTGGTCAGGAGCAAGAGGTTATGTCGGGTTCCGTATGTGATCTGAATTCGGTTTCAGGAAGGAGCATGCCGAAAAAGACGGCGCAAAAGTTTCCAGGCGAGGCCGATATCTTTCGGGTGATTTATCCCGGCGGCCTCATCCCTGTTGAGCGTCTAGACAGCATCCCGGAAATGCGCTCGCATATCAACGCACTTCTCGCCCTGGCGAGCGGTCAAGCCCGGCCCAGAGCGTCCACCGGAACCAAGGAGGACCAAGCCCTCAATGAGAAGATCGCCTATCTCAAGGAAACGCCCAAAGAAGATAGTACCACCAGGTCCTGGCCCGAGATAGCAAGGACCCTCAACGCAGGCTTATCCAGAGAATCCTGCCGCAGGCGCTACAAGGAATGGAAACGGCAACAAGGCCTGAAGCTGACGGATCGTGCAGCGCTGCGCAGCGCTGCAGAAGCAGAGAATGAGGCACCTTCTGATGCAGCTGCCGGCGTGAATGTTCATGAACGTTCACCTGAGCAAGTCCTGCCGGAAATAGAGCAAGTCGCCCATCCGGCTGCAGTTCTCCAGGAAGGGCCGGAGCCTGACGAAAACCAGGCAATTCCTGAGAACAACGAAACTGAGGAATCAATAGAAGTTCCCGCGAGCAAGTGGGATCCCGGAAAAGGTGAGGGACCCTTGCCGGAGAGCACGAAAGAAGAGATCCTCAAGAGATACGACAATCACTGGGACGCAAAAGAGATTTCATCCTCGATGGGGCTCGATGGCCGGAGAGTCCAGGGCGTCATCACAGGATCGAGATTGAGCAAACGCAAGGGCAAAGGGGCCGAATCCGCCCCTGATGAAACGTTGCGAAACGTTCCACCAGCTTCGAGCGAAGTTCAGCAGAAACCTGAGACTGCACCCTGCCGGCAGGAGCTCCAGGAGGCGAAGCCAGCGCAATCTCATGATGCCCAGGACCGGGAGCCTAAAGCACCTCAGAATTCTAAGCAAGTTCCCAGCGTTGCTGCAGCTCGAGCTCCCAAGATTCCGCATTCTGAGGACGATTTCATTCTCAAGGAGCGCGCCGGCGGCAAGAAGTTCCGGGAGATTCACGAAGCCCTCCAGGCCAGGGGCATCAAATGCGAGCTGGACGATGTGATCTGGCGGCATAACAGTCTGCTCAAGAAAGTCCAGGGCGGCCTCGATGCTGAGAGCAAGGCTCCTGAGCTGCAGCAGACCCAGGCCGAGCCGGCTCCGGCCTCCGCACCGATTCAGCCGACAGACTCCAAGGTCTCACCCTCACCCGAGGACCTCAAGTGGATCTTGGACCTGGCAGAGATAGGATGGTCAGCCGCGGAGATCTCCCAGGAGCTTGTGCAGAGCGGTGTTTCACTGAGCCCAGAGCAGGTTGCTGAAATTCTCGCTGGAAAAAAGAAGAACGAGAAGAAGCCGGAGCCAAAGCACTTCCGCAAGGGAGAGCTCGATGCCGTGATCTGGAAGATGCACACAAAAGAGCATCTCACTCCGGAGGAGATCTCGGCCAGGCTGCAGGAAGACGGCTACAGCTACGAGGCCGGAACCATTCGGACCAGATTGAGAGCCCAAGGAGCGAAACTGTGACCAGCTCGAAGCTCATGGCGGAGGTCCCGGACGGACCCGCCCCTATGGAGGTTATCAGCCACATCCTGGCCGGCATCGAGAGATTGGGACTAATTAAGAAGATCGAGATGAGGAGAGGCTGAAACATTGGTTCGGAATTTAGAGGTCCATAGACCACCCGCATCGAAGGTTGAACGCAGACGCATAATCAACGCTGATGCAACGGACAAGCAGGTCCTCCAGGCTGTCAAGGATCTGATCAAGGCAGGTCAGAAGGTCAACGAATACCGCCTGATGAAGTACTGCCGGGCCAACATGTACGGCGAGTGGTCCGATGGCAAGGTCCATAAATCCGTGCAGAGGCTGGAGGCCCGGGGGCGAGTCAAGACCGAGCTGATCCTGGATGGAGGACGAGCGTGTCGAGTAGTGAGGATCTAGAAGACATCATGGATCCCGGAGGCCTCCCGGATCCTGAGACATTTCTTCCGACCCCATCTGAGGCCAGGGCCCTCTCCAAAGACAAGGGCTTTGAGACAATCTGGAAAGGAGGCATCCTGACCGGATGCCACCTTGTCCTCAAGCTTCAGATTTCTTACAATGCAAAGGGCAGGCTGCTCTACAACGGCAAGCCGTATAGCCGCGGCATTTGGGGCTGGAGGCCTCCCAAGTTCATCCGCCTGCAGGGCCGGGAGGCCAAGGAAGAACCCAATTCTCGCAACAGCCATCCTGAGATCTACTTGACCACGCAAAACGGCGTGGAGCTGAAGCTCGATGCCTGCCCCTGCGGCGGGGAGCTGGTGAAGGATAGCTGCGAGTGTCTATATTGCAGGGATTGCGGCACGGTCTATGATCACCATCGATGAGGAAGGCGATGCGATTCACATGCCTGACACAGCGGCCCACAAGACGATAACAAAAGCGAGGCTGATTAAATGGTAACAATCCAGGAGCAGCCCGGCTATCCGGGCGATTTTGGCAAACCATTCGAGAGTGAGGCCTGTCTTCGCAAAGCCAGGAAGCTCTGCAAAAAAGGCAATCTCCTGAAAGACTCCGAGGGCAAAGCAAGTGGAACGCCCCCAGGCCTGGTCTCTATTGTAGACCTGTCCCATGAGATGCACCGGGCCTGCAGCACGCTGGCCAAGGTGCTTGAGGATGCCGGATGGTTCCAGGTCCTGGAGCTTCCAGGCTACTACTTCCCGCCCGAATCCAAGGAGGGGCTGGAGTAGATGGGCAGATCTCCGGGCCAGGGATGAGCAGCGATATGAAGATCAAAACGCGATTCCTCAAAGGGAACGTTTCGCTGCTTGGGCAGAAAGCCAGAATGAAGCGCAAAGAGGCCAATGGCCTGAAAGAGCCCGAACGATATCGAATACAAGCTTATGGCGGCTCAGAGGTGCCTTTAGACAATGCCTAGACCCTGCGGCCCTTGCGGCGATAAGCAGCGAAACGAATTAGATCGCAGGCTGCTGGAAATGGAGCTAAGCGGCGAAACGTTTCGCGTGATATCGCGTGAATTCGGCTATCACGTGGATGCTCTCAGGAGACACAAGGAGCATCATCTTATCGTGGACCTGTCCGAGGTCCAACGGGCAAAGCTTGAGGCCCGAGATAGGGTCCTGGCCGAGGCACAAGCAAAGGAGCTGGAACAGACCAAGGCCGATGTAGCTGAGGGCATGGCTGCAAGGCTGGAGAACGCTGCCAATTTCCTGGACCAGCTCAAGGAAGTGCGCAACAAAGCCGCCACACTCCTGGAGTTGGCTGAAGAGGCCGAGGACCTCCGGGCAGCCGGCACCTTCCTCAAGGAGCTGCGTGAGCAGATCCGGCTCTGGGCCGAGCTCGAGGGTAAGCTGGCCGCCAATCCGCCGCAGGTCAGCATCACGCTCAATGCCGAATGGATAGAGCTGCGCACCCGTATCGTCACCGCCATGGACCCTTACCCCGAAGCAAAGGAGGCAATGATTCGTGCCATCCGCGGCAAATGATCTGCTCTACGCTTCGGATCCTGTAACCTGGGCAAAGGAAGTCCTGGGCTATCATCCCGATCCATGGCAGGCCAAGCTCCTGCGCAGCCGCTCCAACAAGATCATCCTCAACTGCTCCCGGCAATCAGGCAAGTCGACCACCTGCGCAGCTCTGGGACTGCATGAATCGATCTATCGCCGTCCCTCATTCGGGCTTGTGATCGCACCCTCGCAGGACCAGAGCGCAGAGCTGATGCTCAAGTTCGATGAGTTCCGCGGTGCCGTCGAGCTGCCGAGCGATTACCTGAGCACGGATACGAAGCTTGCCGTCCGCTTTTCCAATGGCAATCGCTTCATAGCCAGGCCCGGCTCGGAGAAGAGCTCCCGTTCCTTCAGCGCCGTTACTCTGTTATTGGAGGACGAAGCCGCCCGTGTTCCTGACCCGCTCTACAGTTCCGTGCGTCCCATGCTGGCGGTGAGCAATGGCCGGCATATCCTGATGAGCACCCCCTTCGGCAAGCAGAACCATTTCTTCAAGATATGGGATGAGCAGCGTGATATTTGGGAGTGGTACGAGATCCCGGCGGAGATGTGCCCGCGCATCTCGAGGCAGTTCCTGGAGGAAGAGAAGCGGATCAACCTCTGGTTCGAGCAGGAGTATCACTGCGCGTTCCTGGATGCTGAAGGCTCGGTATTCAGCTCAGACCTGTTCAAGTCGCTGGCGAATCCGTCCATAAGTCCGCTGAAATTATGATGAGGCAATGAATATGGCATTGGTCATACCGGAAGTTAAAAGATACCTGCTGGGCTGCGACCTGGCCAAGTCCCTGGACTACACCAGCTTCGCAGTTATCGAGATGGTTTATGAGACAAAGATCAAGGGCTTTGCCTATCACCTGAGGGCCCTGGACCGCATCAAGGGCGTGGACTACCCGAAGATAACGGACCTCGTCATCGCCAGCATCCAGAGGCTGCAAAATGAGCAGGGGACGACAGACGGACCGCACATCTGCATGGATGCAAGCGGCCTGGGGGCCCCTATCAGGGATTATCTGCTACAGTCCGGCGTGATCAATGGCCTGGTAAACCTATATCCTGTGGTTTTCACGGGCGGAGAAGCTGCACGCTTTGATAAGGTGACCTTCAATTACAATATCAGCAAGAGCCTGATAATATCGAATTTCCTGAGCCTTATGCAGCGCAAGAGGTTCGACTACAGCCCCGGCCTGGAGGCTTTGCCACTGCTGCAGCAGGAGATCGGATCGTTCAAGTATCATCTGACGGCCTCGGGCCATACGGGCTTTGATGCCGAGGTCGGGGCCCATGACGATCTTATCTGCGCCATATGCATCCCTCTGATCATCGGCGAGTGGCAGTTCCAGGTGCCGCCTGAGTATGACAGCGACGACTCTATCGATCTCGATAGGGACGTTCCGGATATAGGCGTATACTCGGGCCCGTATTAGATAGAACTCCTACCTGGCTGTCGTTGCATCGAAATTCCAGTTCACTGCAAGCAAGTCATGAGGATGGACAGGACCCGCCGCGGCAGGATGCGTTCCAGTATAGTCTATCTTTTTTTAAAATATGTCAGCTTGTCTAATATGCCTGTCCGTATTTGCCCAGCTCTTTTTTCGAAGGCTGGCAAGGCTTAATACTGCGGAATGAATTTGCTATAGTAGTCCGAATAAAAAAGCAAAATAAATTATAGGAGATTCTCTATATGATCCCTGAGCGAGTCGTCGCATTGATTCTAATCGTATTCCTTGTACTTTGTGCGTTGGCTATCTATCCGGCCTTGGCCGAAAATACCGGAATGGATACGAAGGCATTACCCCAGGAAGAACGCGGATTGAAGGTGATGCCAGACTTCGGGGCTAATCCCAAGCACTTCCCGACTGCTGGCCAGGTCCCTGAAATCAATAGCCCCACGGAGGTCTTCGAGGGTGGTGAAAAATACAAAGCAGGCGCATACAATGTGATCGTCCTCAATGGTTCCTACAGAGAGATGGGTCGGCAATATGGTGCTCTGATGAAGAATGAACTTCAATCAGCATACAATGTCGTAAAAAACTTCAGCACTAAACGGGGATATACCATAGAGCAGCTTCGCGAGATGGGGCACAAAAGCTGCGAACCCCAACCTGCGAGAATGAAGGCGATATATGCCGGAATGGCTGAAACATCCGGTCTCACTGAAGAAGATGTCGAAACCCTGTACTATGGGCCGGTTTTTTACATCACGCTGCCCAATCTTACGGGGCCTTCCTGCTCCTTCCTGGCTGCGTGGGGAAATTACACCCCTGATGGCACACTCATAGTTTCCCGCAACTGGGATCTTCCGGACCTCTTCTCAGTCTTTGACCCGTATTATGCGCTTGTCATCTACAATCCAACTGATGGGAGCAACGGTGTTGCAACCTTTGGTCCAGCCGGTGTGAGGCCTGAGACCCTCATGAACAGCGCCGGCCTTTTTATCGCCGATGACAACGATGGTGGATCGGGGGGTTGCATCAGTTTTAATAATAGGCCTGATCTAATATCTCAATTCTTCGGGCTCATGCTGGACTATTCAACCCTGGAGCAACTCGACGCCGCAATCGTTTCCATCAGACCCGATTCACCGTGGATAGTAAATGTCGCGGGGCCTGAGAAAGCATATTCCTACGAAGAGAATGTTTACGAGCTGATGAGAAGAGAGGGAGCCGAGGTAATTGCAGCTACCAACCACTTCGTCGATCCTGCTTGGCATCTAAACGAGGTTCCCGAGAAGAACTCCGTTGCCAGATATGCCAACCTTCTGAACCTGTCCGAGAAGAATAAAGGAACGATCGATGCATCTGCTATGATGAAGATTCGTGACGTCCTCATACAGGACGGCGGTGCTACATTCGCCCACTACGAAATGGGCGGCTTAAACTACTCCACCGACCATCAGGTGGTCTTTGTCCCGGAGAGTCGAATGCTCTGGATAAAAACAATGGAGTGGATGTGGCAGGAGGTAGACTTAGAGTCCCTCTTCAAGTAATCTTTTTGAGATATGAAAAAATGCAATAATACGCATCTATGGACATAGATTCGGGCAGTGTGCCGAAATTTCTGCAAATTATAGGGTCCTGTATCCTGCAATCTCAATCCTCTCTCATAGATATTTGATTTTTTTGCTTTCAGCCCCACTTCATCGATATCAATCAGAATGGGTGCGGCAAGCCTCATGAATGATTGATCACATTAACTGCGCCAAAAACTCTCGATTTTTATTCGCTTAAGTGATCCGTTCCAATCAGCCAATAAAATAATAATGGCTCTTCGCTATTTCAGGTGGCTAACTTGAAGTTATCTCGAAACGGGATCGGATGAGTGAATCAAGAAATCTGCAAGCGGGACCGCTATTCGGTTCGGTCCGGACGACTTGATCGCCTCA
>Ga0074195_1004749_pt1 | contig 10916 bp, 8 predicted proteins | sample EPASupsiteHSE623_FD_64525 | JGI IMG/M metagenome (GOLD analysis project Ga0074195, IMG submission 64525) | Bioremediated contaminated groundwater from EPA Superfund site, New Mexico - Sample HSE6-23 | ecosystem: Environmental > Aquatic > Deep subsurface > Groundwater > Contaminated ... | reverse complement strand
AATTTCTTCGGTAGTCATCGACTTACTTTTGACCACCGTTTTTGAATTGTTCTCTATCAGTAATTTCTTAATCTCGTCAATCGCTTCATCCTCATTTTCAGCCCAAATTACAGAAGCGCCATTCGCTGTGATATTTTTTTCAAACTCAAGTAAATAATCATGCAAATTATTAATCGCCTGAGATTTTATGTACGAAGCACGTGTTTTTGCCAAATCAAGATTAGCGTAACGCTTCAAACCACGATCGACAGCAGCATCGTACTTTGAAATATTAAACTTGATTGTTTTCCGATGTTTCAGATCGAAGGCAACCTCTTCTGACTTTTGCAGGAATATTTCCTTTTGCTTTGACATTTTTAACAAGGTATCTTGTTGATTCTGTTGATATGACGACCACCTTCAAAGTCGGTAGCCAAAAAAACTTTCACGATTTCAATGGCTTGTTCATCAGTAATATAACGGGCAGGAAGAGCACAAATATTAGCATCGTTGTGCAACCTGGCCAGCATGGCTATTTCAGGCATCCAGCAAATAGCCGAACGTATTCCCTGATGTTTGTTCGCAGTCATGTTAATGCCATTTCCACTGCCGCACAGCGTGATGCCTTCATCAAATTCTCCTTTACTTACCGCATCAGCTAATGGGTGGGCAAAATCAGGATAATCGCTGCTTTCCGTAGAATAGGCACCAAAATCCTTGTATTCAATTCCCTGCTCCTGAAGATATTTCAGTACTGCTTGTTTCCGCTCGAAACCAGCATGATCGTTTGCTACGGCGATTTTTAATTTTTTCATATTTGCTGTTAATAAAATCCAAAAATAATACTTAAAAGTATTTTATTGGACTATAGTTTCAATAAAGTTCGAAGTTCCTTCTTTTCGGCCAAAAATACCAATACTAAAAAGGCAATAAATAAGCTGGCATTTAATGCATACTGAACTATTTCAGACGAAAAATGGATTAAATCAGAGAGATAATAAAATCCGACCGAAACGCCCAAATACATCAATATCCGTTTTAAATCGTAATCGACTTTATAATATTTTTGCCCAACCACATAGGAAATAATTGTCATGATCACGAAACAGACCAGCACGCCATAGGCCGAACCCATATAACCCATTACCGGAATGAGTATCACATTGGCAGCAATGGTTAACACCGCACCAATTCCGGCAATCCAGGCGCCCATCCAGGTTTTGTCCGACAATTTATACCAGAGCGAAAGGTTAAAGTAAATTCCCATAAATAAGTTGGCCATTAAAACAGCCGGTACTACCTGTAATCCTGAATGATATTCGGCTCCGATTATAATTTTAAAAATATCGATAAAAAGGGTAATGCCTAAAAATATCAGTAATCCGAAAATGACAAAATATTTCATCACCTGGGCATAAATCAGTCGCGAATCGCTACTCTTTTGATGACTGAAAAAGAATGGTTCGAACGAATACCGGAAGGCCTGGATAAACATGTTCATCAATACGGCCAGCTTGTAATTGGCCCCGTAAATTCCAAGTTGTTCCATAGGTTTTTGGCTGGCAGGCACCAGTTCCGGAATCAAAATTTTATCGATATTCTGGTTAACCATTCCAAAAATTCCGACCAGCAGAATAGGGAAGGAGTACCAAAACATTTCGCGGAAAAGGTTCCAGTCGAAAACTAGTTTTATCTTTCGTATTTCAGGAATGAGCATCACGAGGGTTATCACCGATGCAATCAAATTGGCCACAAAAACATAACCAACACCAAACTCAGGCTGATAAATGAAACGAACAAAACTTTCAGGATTGTTTTTAAGCAAATACGGGCAAACCGATAGAAAAAAGATATTGAAGAAAATGTTGAAAAAGATGTTAACCATTTTCAATGTGGCAAATCGGACGGCTTTTCCTTCGAGACGCAAATTGGCAAACGGAATGGCTGTTCCGGCATCGAGCGCTACAATTATGGCCAGCCATTTTATGTATTGTTCGCTGTTCGGATAATCGAGAAAACCGGCCATATTCCCGGAAAAAATAAACGCAATCAGTACAAAAAGTAACGAACTTCCGAACAACGAAAATGCGCTGGTAGCGTATATTTTGTCTTTTTGCTCGCTTTTGTTGGCAAACCTAAAAAAACCGGTTTCCATACCAAAAGTGAGGATAACCAACAAAAAAGCGATGTACGAATACAGGTTGGTTACAACGCCATACTCCTCAGGAAGAAAAATCCGGGAATAATACGGAACCAACCACCAGTTAAGGAAACGCCCGATAATACTGCTCATCCCGTATATGGCCGTTTCGCCGGCTAATTTTTTTAATGCGCCCACAATCGTTAAATTTTTGCCAAAGATACAAACGTATTTCTTTAGCCAACTTCAAAAATAATGTTGAATGCCAATTTGTTTTATCTTTGAAGCCAGTTTCAAAACCGTTATTAAACATTAAATAATGAATTTCAGAGTATTTACCAGTTTTATCGTTTTAGCCTTGTTTATCAGTTCGTTTTCGTGTTCAAACAAATCGAACCGTTCTCGTAAACCTGCAGTAAATTTTCAGGTTGAATCTGTACATAAAAAAATTATTTATGGCGACGATATTAATATTGGTATAGTTGTAAAACTGAAAGATGGTGAATTGCAGGAAACTAAAATTTTTATGGATTCGGTTTTAGTCACTTCAAGCAAAGAGGCTGAGTTTACTTATACACTAAAAAGATTTAAAAATTTAGGAAAACACACTCTGAAAGCAGTTGCGGTTAAAAGCGATGGGGTAGAAGGTATTTATTTCAAATCGTTTGAAGTTTTATCGGACATTGTTCCGGAACAATGCGGATATGAGCTGGTACAATCACTTCCTCATAACGAAGCATTTTTTACTGAAGGACTGGAAATTCACAATGGATTTATGTACGAAAGTACCGGGGAAAATGCCAAATCGGCCATCTATAAAACCAACCTGAAAACCGGTAAAACACTGCAGTCGGTAAAACTGGCCGATCGGTATTTCGGCGAAGGTATTACCATTTTTAACAACCGTATTTTTCAACTGACTTATAAAACCCAAATAGGTTTTGTTTACGAACTGGAATCGATGGCTTTGGTTGACAGTTTTCATTTTGAATCGAAAGAAGGCTGGGGAATGACTCATGACGAAAAACACCTGATTATGAGCGACGGAACTAATCTCTTGACTTATATCGACCCCGTGACCTATAAACCGGTAAAGAAAGTTCAGATTTACGACGATAAAGAATCAGTTCTTTTTCTCAATGAATTGGAATATTATGAAGGCTACATTTATGCCAATGTCCATACCACCAATCTGATTGTAAAAATTGACCCGGCAACAGGAAAAGTAATTTCCAAAATTAGTATGGATGGGATTTTAACCATGTCGGATCCGAACAAACAGGTTGATGTTTTAAATGGAATTGCCATCGATCCGATAACGAAAAGGATGTATGTTACCGGTAAATTTTATCCAAAATTATTCGAAATAAAGCCGGTTAAAAAAGGGTAGGGGTGTCGCCGTAATGAATTCTGCCTAAATGTTTATAAGCTAAATCAGTAACTTCTCTTCCTCGCGGAGTTCGTTTCAGAAAGCCTTCCTTTATCAGGAATGGTTCATAAACTTCTTCTATTGTTCCTGAATCTTCGCCAACTGCAGTGGCAATGGTTGAAACGCCAACCGGTCCACCTTTGAATTTATCGATGATGGTCGTCAAAATTTTATTATCCATTTCATCCAATCCAAATTTATCGATATTCAAAGCATCCAGCGAATACAAAGTAATCTCCAAATCAATCTGCCCGTTACCTTTAACCTGGGCAAAATCGCGTACACGACGAAGTAAAGCATTTACAATTCGGGGAGTTCCACGACTTCTTGTAGCAATCTCGACAGCCGCCTGATCATCAATTTTTACATTCAGGATAAAAGCCGAACGCTTTACAATTTTGGTAAGGATATCCACATCGTAGTATTCCAGGTGCGATTTGATGCCAAAACGAGCCCTCAGAGGACTTGTTAATAAGCCGGAGCGTGTGGTTGCGCCAATTAAAGTAAAAGGGTTTAATTCGAGCTGAATGGATCGTGCACTGGGCCCTTTATCAATCATGATATCGATTTTGTAGTCTTCCATGGCCGAATAAAGGTATTCTTCTACAATCGGGCTCAAACGATGAATTTCATCGATAAATAAAACGGCATTCGGTTCAAGATTGGTTAATAAGCCGGCAAGGTCGCCTGGTTTATCCAGAACTGGTCCTGATGTTAATTTTAACGAAACACCCAGTTCATTGGCAATAATGTTCGATAGAGTAGTTTTTCCAAGTCCTGGAGGACCATGTAATAAAACATGATCCAGAGCTTCGCCGCGCATTTTGGCCGCTTTCACAAATATTTTCAGATTTTCAACAATTTTACTTTGCCCGCTGAAGTCATCGAACTCCAATGGCCTCAATTGTTTATCAATTTCCTGATCATTTTCAAAACCGGATTCTTCTCTGAAATCGAAATGTTCGTTCATTTTTAGCTTTTAATCAAGGCCAAAAGTAAAAAAATAAAGCATGACGTGTAAATCACTCAAAAGGATAAAAAATCAGGATGGTATTTTTAGATCGTTAAATATGGATTTTAGTTTGGCCATATCAAACGGTTTGGCCATAAAATCATCCATTCCGTATGATATACATTTTTCACGATCATTATCCATTGTATTTGCCGTAAGTGCTATGATTGGTGTACGTTCTGTAATTCCATTTTTTTGCTCTTCTTCACGTATTTTTACTGTTGCCTCCAGACCATCCATGATTGGCATCATAATGTCCATCAAAATAACGTGGAACTTTTGTTCACGAAATCGTTCTATTGCTTCAACTCCGTTATTGGCGATAGTAACTTCATGATTGTACTTCTTTAAACTATAAGTTACAACCCGTTGATTTAAAAGATTATCTTCTACCAATAAAATATTTAGTCGCTCTCCCATATCGTTCTTTTATATTCAACTTATATACTATATCCTCAAATGTGCAGAAAGGATACCCCCTAAATTCAGTTTTTTTTCAATTTTGTATTATTATATATATTCTTTTAAATGAAATTAAAGAAAATGTATATGAATATATCCTGTTAATACCCTTGATATCTTTTTTCGATTGTTCTTGTATAAGTAGAAAATAACTTTTTATTTTCTTTTTTGAACTACTTATTAACAGCCTATTTCCTTGAATATAAATATAGTCGTTTTTATAATAACAACTGTTAATTTCTAATATTTTTAATAAAAAAGTGTTTTAATTCTGTCATATTTCTGTTTAAACGAATGGTGAATAGAATTAATTAATTCTTGTTGTTGGTACGGAAAATAACATCTAATACTAATTTCTATGAATATCTTTGCAGAAACTTTTAGATTTTTACAGTGATTTTATAAACAGTAATTAAAAACTGGTGTTAAAAAACTTTAGATATAAGTTATTAAAAATGAATTATTTAAAATAATGAATAAAAACTATAAACAGTTTGTTGATAAACTAAATTCATATATCCGGAAGTTTTACCTTTATCAGTTAATACGAGGTTTTATTCTCTTTATTGTGCTGTTGGTGGTATATTATAGTTGTATAGCCACTCTTGAGTATTTTAATTATTTTGATCCAACAATTAAAATAAGTATTGTCCTTATAACTTTTCTGCTCACCATTATCATTTTTAGTTACTTTTTATTTATACCTCTGTTTAAGCTGTTAGGTATAGGAAAACAAATGACTTACTATGACATTTCTACACTTCTTAGTAAAACATATCCTGAAATTAAAGATAAACTCATCAATATTATTGAATTAGCTAAGGAATCTGATTCGGTTTATTCTTTAGAATTAAAACAAGCCAGTATAGAGCAGAAAATTGATGAATTAAAAATATTTCAGTTTAAAGATGCTATTCGGTTTAAAGACCTGAAAGTTGTTTTTGCCATATTAATTGCAGTTGTTATCTTATTCTCGTTGATATTTATTAAATCTCCTGACTTTTTTACTGAAAGTTCTGTTCGTCTTATTCATTTTCAACAGCGATTTGAAAAGCCAGCTCCTTTCACTTTTGAACTCGAAAATACTGATTTGGAAATTATAACCGGAGAATCTGTTAATTTTAAGGTGCGTTGCAAAGGAAAAGAACTTCCGGAAGTTATGTATGTGAATATTGCCGGAAATAATTTTCTGATGAAAAATGAGGGAGAGCTGTTCTCTTATATTATTGAAAATGTAAATAGTTCAATATCAATTTATTTTACTGATAAAAAGTATGTTTCAGAAATTTTCAGAATTTCAGTATTAAATAAACCATTTATAGCCTCTTTTACTGTAGAAATAGAATCCCCTACCTACACCAACCTTGGTTCTGAAACGTTTCAGAATGTTGGTGATTTGAATATGGCTTCCGGAAGTACAGTTAAATGGACTTTCAATTCTATTGACACCGATAGTTTGTTTATTTTATTAAACGATAGCGTTAAAGTTGCTGGTAAAAAAAATGGTAACTTGTTTGAAGTAACAAAAGTTATTTATACTGATCTCGATTATAGCATTGTTGTGAAAAATGCAAGATTGCAAGATGAAAATAATTTGGGCTATAAAATTAAAATTATCCCGGATCTGTTTCCTGAGATTAAAGTGGCTGAAATACGCGATTCTTTCGATTTCAAAGTTTTTCATTTTAAAGGAAATATTATCGATGATTATGGTTTTAGCATGCTTAATTTTAATCTTAGTACTGAAGGGAAGGATACGATTATAAAGATACCTTTTACTCCATTTTTTCTAAATCAGGATTTTTACTATTCATTTAATTTTGAGTCTGTTAAAGGATTTGGTAAATCACTTAAGTATTATTTTTCTGTTTCTGACAACGATTTTTTGAATCAGTTTAAGCGATCAATTAGTGAAACTTTCACTTTTGAGTTTCCTGATTATAAGGATATTCTGTTGAAAGAAAATTCGAATTTAAGTTCAATTGACCGTTTGTTTGAAAAAAGCACCCAATTAACTAAAGAAATTCAAAATGAATTTGAAAATTTCAAGGTGAAACAGATCAATTCTGAATTATCCGATTGGGAAAAATTTCAAACGGTGAAAGAAATCATGAATAAGAAGACTGAATTGGAAAACGTTTTAGAGCAGATCAGTCAGCAAAATAAAGATGCAACTAATTTCATGAACTCGTTTACAGAAGAAAAACAAGAACTGATTGAAAAACAAAAACAAATAGAAGAATTACTCAACGAAGTTTTTAGTGACGATTTAAAGAAGCTTTTTGAGGAATTTAATGAATTAGTTAAACAATTTGATTCTAATAAATTTGATCAATTATCGAAAGAAATGGATTTAAAAATGGATGATCTTTCGAAACAACTGGATAAAAATATGCAGTTACTAAAAAAAATGAAAGTTGAGCAAAAGATAGAAAGGATTATTATTGAACTTGCTAAACTTGCTGAATCAGAACTTAATATTAAACGAAATATAGAACGGGTTTCAGATTTAAAGCCTGCAAACGCTGCAGAAAAAGAAAATCTTGAATTATTAATAGACCTTGAAGATGATTATACTGACGCTTTTCGCTTGAACCAAACCCTTGAAAAACCAATGGGTTTATTTCAGTTTGATAACGAGTTTAAAGCTATAAAGGAACGCTATTCAAAAATTTTGGATGATTCGGATAAAGGAAATAAGCATAAAACGATTTCTGGTATTGAAAATAATGTTAAAGGTTTTAATGAGCTCGTTTTTGCTATGGACCAGATGCTGAAGAGTAACAAGAAAAAGCAAAATCAGGCTAATCTGGAAGATTTAAAACAGATTCTGGATAACTTGATTTTTGTTTCTTTCGATCAGGAAAAATTATTAATTAAGCTAAGTAATATCGATTATAATAACCCGTTAATCAATGAATTAAAACTGAAACAGAAAAACATTTCAGGACAGGTTGTGTTTATTAAAGATTCATTGTATGCTTTATCAAAACGAGTTCCGGAAATAAGTTCTATTGTCAATAAGGAAATGTTGTCTTTGGAAAAGAATAGCAGTTCATCATTCGAAAACATGGAAACGGGAAATATTGGCGGTTCCAGAATGTATCAGCAATACAGTATCACAGCTGCTAACAATTTGTCTTTGTTTTTATCTGAAGCCATTGAGAATATCAAAAAACAGCAAAATGATTCGCAGGAAGGAGATAGTGATTGCGAAAAACCTGGAGGAAAAGGTTCTAAATCGGGTATGCAAAAATTGAAGGATAGTCAGAGTTCGATGAAGGAGCAATTGCAGCAGATGATTGATCAGATGAAGAAAGGTGACATGGGTAAAATGAGTAAAAGTATTGGTCAAACACTCGCGCAACAAGAGATTATGCAGCAAATGATTAGAGAAATGTTAAATGGAAAATCGGTTGGTTCAAAAGCTGGAGAGCAATTAAAAGCGATAGATCAATTACTGGAACAATCACGAAAAGATTTAATTAACCGAAATATTAGCACGGAATTGGTCAATCGTCAGAATTTGATCTTGTCAAAATTACTTGATGCTGAGAAGTCGGAAGTTGAACGTGATTTTGATGATAAACGTGAATCTAAAACAGCGATTGATTTGGGTAAAGGAAACCCCGAAGATTATTTTGAATATGGATATAAGCAAAAAAACGAGAAGGAACTGATAAAAAGGAATAATTATAAGTTACGATCTTTTTACGATCAGAAGTATAACCGATTTATTAATCAGATAAAGGACTAAATTTGGAGCGGTTTTTAGTTATATCTTCAAAACTCAGTCATATTAGTAGAGTGAGGTTATTTCTAGACGAGATTTTTGCAGAATCTAACCTGGACAGAGCTTATTTTAACCGGGTTTTCTTAGGCTTGAGCGAGGCTTTATCAAATTCAATAATCCATGGAAACAAGTTTGATGAGAATAAGAATGTACAGATAAGTGTGTCGTTTAATGATAATCTGTTAACCATTGAGATAGAGGATGAAGGTAAAGGCTTTTCTTTTGATTGTGTAAGGGACCCTACTAATTCGGTTAATTTATTGAATGAAAAGGGTAGAGGTATTTTTTTGATTCAAAAGCTTTCGGATGAAATGATTTATCTTGATGGCGGTAGGAGAGTGTTGATAAAGTATATAGTTTAACCTGATGGGCATACATTATTTTGGTGAAGATGTTTCTTTTCCTAAATTGAAGAAAAGGAATACTACTAATTGGATTAGGCGGGCGATTATTTTAGAAGAAAAAATCTTAGGCGATATTTCTTTTATTTTTTGTTCGGATGAATATTTATTAGAAGTGAATAGAAAGTATTTGCAACACGATTATTTTACTGATATTATTACATTCGATTATGTTGCGGGTAATATAATTAGTGGTGATATTTTTATTAGCATTGACCGGATCAAAGAGAATTCAATATTATTTGAAACCAATTTAGCGAATGAACTTCATCGAATTATTATTCATGGGGTGTTGCATTTATTGGGATACAAGGATAAAAAGAAGGAAGATAAAAAAATAATGACGGAGAAGGAAAATTTTTACCTTAAAGTTTTGGTGGATAGTTAATTACACGATAAAATATATCAAATGTTACCTGTGTACGATGTTATTGTTGTTGGCGGAGGTCATGCGGGTTGTGAGGCAGCAGCAGCAGCAGCTAATTTAGGGTCAAAAACATTGTTAATTACAATGGATATGACAAAATATGCCCAGATGTCGTGTAATCCGGCAATGGGTGGAATTGCTAAGGGACAGATTATCCGAGAAATTGATGCTCTTGGAGGGTATTCTGGAATTGTTACTGATAAATCGAGTATCCAATTTCGTATGCTAAATCAGTCTAAAGGTCCTGCCATGTGGAGCCCTCGTGCGCAAAGTGATCGTTTTCGTTTTACTGAGCAGTGGAGAAATATTTTAGAGAATACAGATAATCTCGACCTTTGGCAAGATGCTGTAGTTTCACTTCATATTCAGGATAATGTTGTCAACGGAGTGAAAACAAAAATTGGTGTTGATTTTTACTCTAAATCTGTTATTTTAACTAACGGAACTTTTTTAAATGGTCTGATGCATATTGGAAAGTCTCAGATGGAAGGTGGTCGAATTGGTGAAAATGCTTCTTATCATATTTCTGATCAGTTATTTAGTGTTGGTTTTAAAACCGGAAGGTTAAAAACTGGGACTCCTGTTCGTATTGATGGCCGCTCTATCGATTTCTCTAAATTGGAGGAACAAAAGGGCGATGAAACCGTTCAAAAATTTTCTTTTTTACCTGATGTTCGGACAACTTTGAAACAAAAAAGTTGTTGGATTACTTACACTAACGAAACAGTTCATTCGATTTTGGAGGAAGGTTTTGCTGATTCTCCAATGTACAATGGAACTATTGTTGGAACTGGTCCGCGGTATTGTCCGAGTATCGAATCAAAAATTGTAACTTTTGCTGAGCGAACTTCACATCAGTTATTTCTGGAACCGGAAGGTGAGAATACCATAGAATATTATTTGAACGGCTTTTCATCTTCTTTGCCATGGGATGTTCAGTTACGTGCATTAAAGGAAGTTCCCGGATTGAAAAATGTACGAATTTTTCGACCAGGATACGCCATTGAATACGATTATTTTGATCCGACACAATTATCTCATACGCTCGAAACAAAGCTTATTAGTAATCTTTTCTTTGCAGGTCAGATTAACGGGACTACTGGTTATGAAGAAGCCGCTGCTCAGGGATTGGTTGCTGGGATAAATGCACATCAAAAAGTTCATAACTGTGATCCATTTGTGCTAAATCGTGATGAAGCTTATATTGGTGTTTTAGTTGATGATTTGGTTACAAAAGGTGTTGATGAACCCTATCGGATGTTCACTTCGCGTG
>Ga0074195_1004748_pt1 | contig 10917 bp, 9 predicted proteins | sample EPASupsiteHSE623_FD_64525 | JGI IMG/M metagenome (GOLD analysis project Ga0074195, IMG submission 64525) | Bioremediated contaminated groundwater from EPA Superfund site, New Mexico - Sample HSE6-23 | ecosystem: Environmental > Aquatic > Deep subsurface > Groundwater > Contaminated ... | reverse complement strand
GTCAAGACCGTCAGTACTGGCGGCTAAAATAAAAACCGCCGCGGCTAGAAGGTAGCCGTACTTAATCTTGACAGATACTATTAGTAAAAATACGGGTACCAGCACTATTCTTGCCAGGGTTATCCTGTTGGCCAAATTCATTTCGTGACCTCTCCAATCAAGTCATACTCGTACGCGTGGGTAACCCTAACTGTTACTATATCACCGGGCTGAAGTCCGTTTCCGCTTATAAAAATGTTACCGTCAACCTCGGGAGCATCAGCTTCCGTACGTCCAATATATATTTCTTTTTCGTTTTCGACTTTTCCTTCAACCAAAACAGAAATTATTTCCCCAACCTTTTCCCTGTTCTTATCTAGCGATATTTCCTGTTGAATCTCCATCAACCGGTCTTTCCTCTCCTCTTTGACCTCATCAGGGACCTGGCCGGGCATGTCCACAGCCGGGGTTCCCTCCTCAGGAGAGTACGTAAATACTCCCATCCGGTCAAATCTGACGGTCTTGACAAAGTCCGTCAGAATTCCAAAGCTTTCTTCCGTCTCCCCCGGAAAACCAACAATCATAGAGGTTCTTAGGGCCAGACCCGGTATATTCTTCCTCAGTTTAACAATGAGTTCGAGAATATCGGCGCGGGTACCCTGCCGGTTCATAGCCCGGAGTATCCGGTCATCGGCATGCTGAAGAGGGATGTCAAGATACCTGCATATTTTGTCATGACCCGCAATTATATCAATTAATTTATCAGTAAAGCGGGTGGGATAAGCATAGAGGAGTCTTATCCAGAAGAGCTCTTCAACATCTGCCAGTTCCCGCAAAAGTTCGTCAAGTTTATACTCCCCATAGAGGTCCAGCCCATACCTGGTAGTGTCCTGGGCTATCAGGTTAACCTCCCTGACACCCTTCCCGGCAAGGCCCCTCGTTTCGGCCGTAATTGATTCAACTGTCCTGCTCCGGTACTCCCCTCTTATTTCCGGAATAGCGCAATATGCGCACCTGTTGTTGCATCCTTCCGCAATTTTTACATAAGCGGTATAGTTAGGGGTTCTCAGGATGCGGGAGGTTTTATCGTCATATATAAAAGATGGGGTCCCGACTCTGACCGGCTTTTTACCCTGAAGGGCTTCCTGAATCGTTTTGATCAGGCCAGGTATTTCACCTGTCCCAACCAGCCCGTCTATTTCCGGAATTTCAGCCAGCAGTTCGTCCTTGTAGCGCTGGGCCATACATCCTGTAACTATCAGGGCTTTACAATTGCCGTCCTTAAACCGGGCTGCCGATAAAATAGCCTCAATGGACTCCTCCCTGGCGGCATCAATAAAACCACAGGTGTTCACCACGAGGATATCGGCATCTTTTTCGGAGGTAGAAATTACATACCCGCTGTCACTGAGGATCCCTGCCATCACCTCGGAATCAACTAAGTTTTTCGCACAGCCAAGGCTGATAATGTTAACTTTGAACACCCGTATTTTTCCCCCGCCAAATTTAGTAAGGAGTAACCCTGAAGTATTCTCATCCGGGTTACTCCCTTTTGCTCAATTAGTAACTGTTAGGTGGAGCGATAGTTGGTAAACTGGAGAGGAACATCGTAATCTTTTTCTTTAATAAGCTTAATCACTTCCTGCAGGTCATCCCGGTTTTTCCCGGAAACCCTGACTTTGTCTCCCTGGATGGAAGACTGGACTTTAATTTTCGAATCCTTAATCTCTTTGATGATTTTTCTGGCCAGGTCCTTGTCGATCCCCTGCTGAATATTTGTCGTCTGGCGGACCGTATCTCCAGCCGCGGTTTCTACTTTGCCGTATTTTAAGGCTTTCAAGTCAATACCTCTTTTGATCATTTTGCTTTCCAGAATATCGACCACATTGCGCAGCTTAAAATCATCATCTGAGACGAGGGTGATTACTTCACCGTCGTACTTAATCTCACTCTTACTGCCCTTGAAATCAAAACGAGTTTGAATTTCACGTCTGGCCTGATTCAAAGCATTGTCAATTTCCTGCATATTTACCTCAGACACAATATCAAAAGAATTTTCCTTAGTAGCCACCTATTATACCCTCTTCCATATCACAATGTTATTTATGGGTTTTGTCCACCGGTAGGGCTGGGTTCAATAACGTCATTCAACGAGGTATTGGAAGTGAACTCCTTGTTTTTGACCACCTTCCCCAGACCCGCGAGAGAGCCAAAGTTCTGGCCGTTCTTAATAACTTCAACCGCACCGGCATTACCAAGTGTAATTACTATTTTACTGCTGCCGGCAAAGGTTTTGGATTCCCCTGGGTAGATAAATCCGGTAAATTTATCTGTGCCGTCTACAGATACCTTAGCCCAGCAGTTCTGGGTTTTACCGTTTAAGGTTAAATTAACATTCCCCGGGAGGGTATTGCCCTGGTTGTCAGGCAAAGAGCCTGGTACCGCAGAACCGTTGGCCGGCGTGCCGGAACCGGGGTTGTATGCAGACTGGTTGACCTGCTCATTTGATGGTTTATTATCCGGTTTATCGTAAGTATTTTTGTTAACTTCGCCCTGTTCAGTTCCAGGGGCCAGGCCGGTATCATCCAAACCGATATCCCTGTCTTTATACAAAGAGTTAAAAACCACCAGGGTTACAATAGCCATCACAGCAACTAAAACCGTAACCAAATAAGCCCTTTTATCGGAACGGTTGTTGAACCGCCTTTTACTAAAATTGGGCTCCATTTTCACACCTTGGTAATTTTCCTTGACCGGAAGACTTAAGAGTTTGAACTCCATCATTAATTCTTCCTGATTTAGGCCAAGATAACCGGCATAGTTGCGCAGAAAACCCTTGGCATATACACGTCCCGGAATTATTTCATAATCCCCGTCTTCCAGGGCCTGTAAGTACCTCTTTCTTATTTTAGTATCGTCTTCGGCCTGCTTAAGGCTTATCCCCTTGGCTTCACGGGCACTCCTTAGGGTGTCTCCAATGCTACCCATTACGGCACCTCCGCATTTCTAATTAGTTGACTGGGGCTGCATCCTGTGGTCCAAAAAATCCTTAATCTGTACGGCAGCTTTGCGGATATCAGATGTGTTGACACTTAAGTCATAGTCCTGATCCGGTTGAGACGGGTATTTATAAAGCGGGTCATAATATTTGACGAGTAAATATTCCACTACCTCATCAGTCTGCCCGGCATCAACCATCTGGCTGAATTCCAGAACCCTTTTCTTCCCGACCCTCTGTCCTAACGAGACGATAGCTGCTTTCAACTCCGCCCTGTTTTCACCGGACTCTCCGCCATATATCTTTTTGATTCTTTCAATCCTTTTATCAATCGGACAATATGCCAGTATCCTTATACCCGCTCTCATAGCCTCAGCGAGTGATTCCGGGAGGATTATTCTACCTATCCGCCTGCTTTCACACTCAACTATAATATAACCTACCTCAGACCAAAAGACCAGTTCCCTTACAAGTAGGGCTTCAAACATTTTCTGGCTCGGCTGGGGCCGCATCCCAATCTGCCCGAACACGGAACCCCTGTTGTTAGCCAGTCCCTCCAAGTCAACAGCGGGGGCCGACATTTGTCTGAGTTCCTCTAAGACTTCGGTCTTCCCAACCCCGGTTAACCCATGAATGACTACAGTCCTGTGGAGCAGGTGACCACTAAGGTATTCATTGATATACCTGCGGTATGCCTTGTAACCGCCGGTCATTCTAAATACCGGAATTCCTATGGATTCAAGGAGTGAGCAGATTGATTTACTGCGCATTCCGCCCCTCCAGCAAAAAACCACAAGAGGTCCGTCATGCCTTAAATCCTGAAATTTCTTGATCATTCCGGATAAGCGGGGAGTAACGATTTCAAAACCCAGGGCGCTTGCTGTATCCACACCTATATGCTTATAAGCGGCGCCAACCGAGACCCTTTCTTCATCCCGCAGAAGTGGTATATTTACTGCCTCTGGTACTGTCGCTTCCGCGTATTCGCTCTCTGACCTGACATCTACAAATTTGGCTCCCGGCAAAGCGAGAGCCTCTTTTACCGTAATTTCGTTAGACATGAAACCACCTTTTCGGCTTTTTATATTTCTACATCATCTATGATTATTCCTGCCTCTTGGACAAATTCCGTGATTTTCCAGCCCATTGAACTGCCATACCGAGACCCAGCCTTACAGCCTGGCGGTAGTCGTACCCATGCAGGATCCCGGAAACCAGGCCGCCGGTCAGTACATCAATAGATAACTCCTGGATCTTTCCCTGGACCGGCATGAGGGGCACCGTCACTGTTTCACTGTCCCCGGTGAGTACAACCCCCTGGTCGGGAATAACTATGACAGCAACCTCGATGCCCATGGCATTAAGTACCTTTCCTGCCTTAATCCCATCATCAAGGTCCTTTATTTTCGATTTAGTAAGCCCCGCGGCCAAAGGCCCGGCCATTACCGCCACAGACAGGCCGTTCAATTCCTCGTTATAAATCGAAGCATCGCTCTCATCAGGAAACCTGAAACATACCGGAACGCCGACTTCTCTGGCCAGGTGAACAGCATGCCTGACTGTTTCGGCCGGAATGCCTCCATCTACGACTAACATCCGGCAGTTGCTGACAGCCACCCCCATGTTCTGGATACTGTCTCTGTTTAATATGGCCACAGCCCTTTGGTCAGCAACCGACCTTTGCCAGTTATTCTGACTGTCAATTATCTTAACCCGGCGCGGTGTAGGATAGTCCTTTTGGATTATCAGGTACCTGGTATCAACACCCTGCTTCTTTAATCTTTCCGCAATTATCCCACCCCAGTCATCCCTCCCGAGGATACTCATCAACTGGGTCGGAATGTCCTGTGCCGCTAAATAGTGGGCTGTCAGATAAGCGCCCCCCGGCCTGATATCAACAAGGGCGGCCCCGTCATCTGATTCGGTGTGAGCTTCAACCTCGATAAACACAGGGGCAAGGATTAGGACACCTGTCTTATCATTGAAGACATAGCCCCGGCCCAGGATAAAACCCTTTCCGATGAGATTCGAAATGTGTACTGCCACAGCCGACCTGCTGATTCCAACGACCTGGGCGAGGTCTTCCTGGGATATCATTGGGTCGTTTTTTAATATTTTTATTATTTCTTTTTCCCGTTCAGTAATCTTATTCATAAAAAGGTCTCCGTAAACATTTGTTGGTTTGTCTTAATAGGTGCCAGGTTAAGTATATCAGAGTAAAATTTGCCGGTCAAGGTTCACCGGCCTGCCGAATCAAGAAAAAACTCCCATCAGCCTGAGGCTAAAGGGAGTTTTAAATTCAACTAAGCATCATTTTCAACTGTCTCTTCTTTCGGCTCGGTAACCACCAGTTCGGTGGCCTCATTTACCTTTGTCAGTTCTGTTTGGCTGCTTACCTCGATGAGTCCGGTCTGACCGCTTACTTCCGCGAGTTCCCTCTGCAGGTCTTCTCCCAGGGATTCTCCGAGGGTCGGGGCCGGAGGCTGCTCCTGAGTCTGATGAGCAGCCAATTCTGTCTCACTCTCAGCCTTTTCTTTTTCTTTATTTAGTTCTCTAATTGATAAACTGATTTTATGTTTTTCAATATCAACATCAGTTACCTTAGCGGTGACTTCTTCCCCAACCTTGACAACCTCGGAAGGTGTGCCTATTCTCTTATCTGACAGCTGAGAAATATGGATTAAGGCATCAATCCCAAGCTCCAGTTCAACAAATGCCCCAAATGGCGCCAGCCTTACGATTTTACCTTTGACAATCTGTCCGACACCATACTTTTCAGCGATATTCTGCCACGGATTCGGTAAAATCTTCTTCAGGCTGAGGGATACCTTTTCGTTTTTTCGGTCTATACTTAAAATGAATACCTCTATCTCGTCGTTTTCTTTCAATATTTCGGAGGGATGGCCTACTCTGTACCAGGCCATTTCAGAGACGTGCAGGAGACCGTCTACCCCACCGAGGTCAACAAATGCCCCGAAATTAGTAAGTCTCCGGACAATTCCCTTACGGACCTGACCCTCTTCAATTTCTTCCCAAAGTGAAATCCTTTTCTTTTGATACTCCTCTTCGAAGATAGCTTTTCTGGAAAGGATGACCTTGCGCGACTCTCTTCTTACCTCTATAACTAAAAACGTTAGTTTTTCACCAACATACTTTGCTAAATCTTCTACATAACCCCTCTCTATTAAAGAGGCGGGCAGAAACCCCTGGACACCCAAATTAACCAGCAGGCCCCCTTTTACCATCTCAGTAACCACTCCCTCTATGGGGGTTCTGTCATTCATCGCAATTCTCAGCGTATCCCAGGCTTTTTCCGCATCGGCCTTTCTTTTCGAAAGCAGAATTTTCCCTTCATCATCCTGGACTCTGATAACCGCAACCTCTAGCTCATCCCCGACTTTAAACATCACCTTTGGTGACCTTATATCACAACAGGAAAGTTCCCTTAAGGGAATAACCCCTTCGGATTTCCCCCCTACATCTACCATTACTTCGTCATCCCCTACCTGGACGACTGTTCCTTTTACTATATCCCCTTTGCGGATTTCCTTAACCGACAGCGCATCTTCGAGCTGCTTTTTATCGGTTTCCTGATTCGTGACCTCTTCCATGTACCTTTTAACCTCCTCAATTATCCAATCCGGGGTTGAGGCCCCGGCGGTAATACCGATTGACTTTTTGTCTGCCAGCCATTCCCGTTTGAATTCAGCGGCAGTTTCAATATGATGAGTGGGCGTCCCTGTCTGAGCACACAGGCGGGCAAGCTTCTGCGTATTGGCGCTGTTTTTGCCCCCGATGACTATCATCACATCCACTTTTCTGGCTAATTCCGCAGCTGCATACTGCCTGTCCCTTGTGGCATGGCAGATCGTGTTATATGCCTTGACTTCCTCCGCTTTTTCCTGTAACACAGAAGCAATATTATTAAAGTTTTCTTCCGGCTGGGTAGTCTGACTGATAATCCCAATCTTCTTTAATGGCTGTAACTTTTCAGCCTGCTCCGGTGTTTCCACAACAATTCCCGTATGCCCGGTCCACCCAATAATGCCGGTTACTTCCGGGTGTTCTTTATCCCCTACGACAACCACCTGATACCCCTGGTCATTAAGTTCTTTGGCCAGTTCCTGGGCCTTTTTCACAAACGGGCAGGTGGCATCGATTACCTGTAAGTCCCTGTCCCTGGCATTGTCGATGATATCCGGGCCTACACCGTGTGACCTGATAATAATGACACCTTCCGGAATGTCCGACAGGTCCTTAACGACCTTGATTCCTTTTTTGGATAAATCCTCAACTACCTGGGGATTGTGGATGAGGGGTCCGAGGGTGTAAATACTCTTATTTGTTTCTCTGGCTGTCTGCATTGCCAAGTCAAGCGCTCTTTTGACCCCAAAGCAAAATCCCGCTTTTGGCGCTAGGATTGTCTTCATCCCATCACCTCTATATTCAGTCAGTTAAGGTTAGTATTATTAAATTAAATGCTCTTAATGTGTTTTATTTCTAGACAAAAACATAAATTCCTCTAATACAACAAAAATTGCATTCATATTGCATCGGGATTAGGAGGGTCTTTAAATAATAAAAAACGCGGATACAAACCCGCGTTATATATCTAATTTATACACCGGCCTTTATAGCTGTTGAATACACTCCTTTATTTTAGCGACAACTTCATCAAAGTTCATTTCCGAGGTGTCAATTAAAAGAGCATCCTGTGGTTGGACTAAAGGGGCCATCTGCCTGGAACTGTCAATCTCATCCCGGGCGGCGATTTCTTTCGCCAATTTTGTAATTTCAACTTCGTAACCCGCGGCTTCTAGGTCCCTGGCCCTCCGTCGGGCTCTCTCCATTGTGGAAGCGGTAAGGAATATCTTAAAATCCGCATCAGGCAGTACATATGAACCGATGTCCCGGCCATCCATCACAACACCGCCGCCTTTGGCCAGTTCCCTCTGGATTCTCACCATCTCAATCCTGACCCCGGGGACTTTAGCGACGAGAGAGACGCTCTGAGAAACTTCCGGTGAACGGATTTCCACACTGACATCTTCCCCATCCATAAAGATTACCTGAGTATGGTCCCGATGGGTAATCCTGATATCGGTTTCCTCAGCCAATTTGGTTAGGGCCTTTTCATCTTCCAGATCAATTCCCTGTCGTAAAGCCTTCAGGGTTAGAGCCCGGTACATCGCCCCGGTGTCTATATAGATATAGCCCAGGTCTTTGGAAACCTGCCTGGCCACCGTGCTCTTTCCCGCACCTGCCGGTCCGTCTATCGCTACAACTAATCGCTTATCATCATACTGCACCATTTGACACCTCAATATAAAAAAATAGATTATGTGCCATCACTTACCGAAAAAGGCCGGTAGAAGTTAGGTGACCAATTTCTTGAGCAGCTTTTCAAAACCGGGGAATGATACATTGATACATTCCCTGTTTTTTATTACCGTTTCGCCCTCTGCCATCAATCCGGCCACCGCTATTGACATCGCCACCCGGTGGTCATCATGGCTGTCACAGAAAGCCCCTTTCAGGACCGCGCCGCCGTTAACCACCATTCCGTCACTCTGTTCCTTTATTTCGACCCCCATTTTTCTTAGTTCTGCGGCCATCGTGGAGATTCTATTGGTCTCTTTTACCTTCAGTTCCGTAGCGTCCCGGATTATTGTTTCACCCTGGGCCAATGCCGCAGCAACAGTAAGTACCGGTATTTCATCAATTAACCTGGGAATAAGAGCCCCTTCCAAAACGGTCCCCCGTAAACCCCCACCCCTTACAACAATATCTCCGACTGGTTCTTCATTGACGACATCCTCATTAATAATCGTAATGTCGGCCCCCATACTGCCGAGAGCATCAATAATCCCGGTTCTGGTCGGGTTAATCCCAACCCTGTTTATCCGCAGTTGGGAACCGGGGACAATGGCTGCCGCCACCATGAAAAAAGCGGCGGAAGATATGTCGCCTGGGACCTCCACCGGCTTACCTTCCAGACTGGTGCTGCCGGAAATTTTCACAACTCTGTCTCTGACTTCAATTTCAGCCCCCAGATAAGCTAACATCCTTTCAGTGTGATCTCTCGATTTATGCGGTTCCCAGACAGTTGTCTGGGCTTTGGCGTAAAGGCCGGCCAGTAAAATCGCCGATTTGACCTGGGCGCTGGCCACCGGAGAAACAAATTTTATCGGTCTTAATGGCCCTCCCTGGATAGCTATTGGGGCCAATGTAGCGTTCTGTCTCCCTGAAATGGAAGCCCCCATTTCTTTTAAGGGTTCGGTCACTCTTCCCATCGGCCTTTTGCGGATTGAACTGTCACCGGTCAATATTGACAAAAAAGGCTGTCCGGCCAACAACCCCGTCATTAACCTGATAGTTGTGCCGGAGTTTCCAACATTAAGTATATCCTCAGGTTCCCGCAGCCCGTGCAGGGCCCTTCCGTTGACAGTAATGGTGCTCCCATCTACTTGGTTAAATTCGATGCCCATAGCCCGTAAACATTCAATGGTGCTCAAACAGTCAGCGCCCATTAAAAAGTTTTTTATCTTTGTCGGTCCCTTGGCCAGCGACCCTAGAATAACGGCCCGGTGGGAAATCGATTTATCCCCGGGGACTTTTATCTGACCTTCAAGTTTCTTTGATTTTCCAACACGCAGGTCCACCGGTCATTCCCCCAATGAATTCTATCTTTTCTTCACATTAATTCCGTTTTGCCCCAGTACTTTAACAGCCTTGTCCTGTTCTTCCTCAGTTCCAAAGGCCAGCCTTATCGTGCCGCCTTCCCCTTCCCTGACTCTGAGAATCTCAATATCGTTTATGTTCACTCCCACATCACCGAGGAACCCGGCCATCACCGCAATCACTCCGGGCCGATCCGGGACAGTGACGACAACTTCATAGGCAGAAGGCAGATATCCTCTCATCTTGGAGGGGATATTTTTTCTTAATTCACGCGCCTTGTCTAAGCTCCCTTCAAGCCCTTGATCATCGCATTTTTCTATCATCTGGCAGGTTTCATCCAAAACCTCCCTGAATTTATGCAGTACTTTTAAGATGTTATCCTTGTTCGTCAGGCAGATGTCTTTCCACATCAGGGGGCTGCCGGAAGCAACCCGGGTAGTGTCCCGGAAGCCGCCTGCGGCCAGCATCAACAACCCTTCGTGGTCTTTTTGAATTTCCCCCACTGTGTTGACGAGGGTGGCAGCAATAAAATGGGGCAGATGACTCACCGCCGCCACCATCAAATCATGCTCCTCCGGGTCTATCTCAATTACCTTGGCCCCAAGTGAATCAACGAGTTTCCGGACTTTTTTGATTGCTGCCCGGGGAGTGTCCGCGGCAGGGGTTAATATGTATACCGCATTTTCGAACAAATATCTATCTGCCCCTCTTACCCCGGTTATTTCGGAACCGGTCATGGGGTGTCCCCCGACAAAGAATGTTCCCGGAGGCATCATTTTCTGCGCCTCCCTGACAATCTCGGCTTTAGTACTGCCCACATCGGTCACAATACACCCTGGTTTAATAAAGGGGACTATCCGCCTGATAAAATCGACAGTTAACCCTACAGGTGTGGCAATAACAACCAGGTCAGCGTCTGACACGGCAATTTCCAACTCCAACGTGCCTTCATGGATGGCTTCCGCTTCCAGGGCCAGCTGTAGGCTAACGGGGTTGGAATTTACTCCTATTATAGTACCGGCTAACCCACGGCTGTCGAGGGCCATTCCCAAAGACCCGCCGATTAACCCCACACCTATTATAGCAACTTTTTCGAACAAAGGTTTCATCCGGATCGTCTCCTGTTTAAATTCATTCTAAATAGTCCGGTCAAACACAGCGGCAATTTTGATAATTTCATTCATTAATGAACTAAAATTCGACGGAGTGAGTGATTGCGGACCGTCACACAAGGCTTGGGCCGGATTGGGGTGAACCTC
>Ga0074195_1004747_pt1 | contig 10918 bp, 5 predicted proteins | sample EPASupsiteHSE623_FD_64525 | JGI IMG/M metagenome (GOLD analysis project Ga0074195, IMG submission 64525) | Bioremediated contaminated groundwater from EPA Superfund site, New Mexico - Sample HSE6-23 | ecosystem: Environmental > Aquatic > Deep subsurface > Groundwater > Contaminated ... | reverse complement strand
GCCCATGCTTTCTCTTCCGGTTTGACGTTTTCAGGAAGGTTCCACTGGGTATCGGCATAATACAGACCCAGATCAAGGTATTTTTGTTGTTTGGTCTGCATATACAGCTCGAGCGGTACCGATCCGAAAACGTTGTGGTCGACATGATTGGCTTTTGGCTGAAGATGTTTTTCGGTGCTGAATAAAGGTGTAAAACGTCTTTCCAGTTGACCGCGCAAATCATCGTCTTTTGTAACTTTCGCGAACCATAATCCTCCAAGCCAGGTACATACGTCCGGATACGTCACCAGTACCGGTGGCGTTTCGGGGTGCGTGCTCCCGTAATAGGTATGAGGTGTATGGATAAATTTTGTAGCGATCCGTTTCCCGATTTCCTCGGGCGATTTGCCTTCAGGCCAGTGTTTCAGGTCGTAAGCAGATTGTGCATGGACGATCGTTACGCCGAGCAGAAATGAAACAATGAAAATCGATATTTTTTTCATATACATTAATGATTTGTTTTTTAATGGTGAAATTCCCATGTTGCTGAAAATTATTATCCTATCCCCGGATATTGTAGAGAAACATGTATCTTTTCATAAGCATGGGTTATGATTAAACCTGGTTGTTTGAAGAAGATTTCTATTTGGCAGGGGGTTGAAGTTTCTGATAATAAACGGACGGATATCCGCCTCCCATGTTGCGGGATAACCACAGCCGGTAATCGCGGACTTCATCAGGGGAACGATATACCTTATCAACAGGTTGCGTTGCTGTAACGACAACAACTTCAGGCATTCCGCTTTCGCCTTGTCTGGTCAGCACCAGTTCGTCACGAAAATCGCCGTAAAGGTCAGCGACCATTAAAACTGAACTCTGGGGAACCTTGTTGGGTTCAACGCCCGGTATTTCAATCACCTTTTGGCCATCGAACTTACCGATTTTATGCCCGTTATCCAGCAGGAGCTCCCTCTCAGGACTGCCATCCCATTCGATCGGTTTATACAGGGGGAACGGTTCGGCAAGGATCTCTCCGGTTGCTGAAAATAATACCAGTTTGATGTCACCATGGCCGGCCCGGCTCGCAAGGCATTCCATTCCGGGAGAGCCTTCCCATATATCACTGGCATAGCCAATGTGTCCGTGTGTCCATCGCGGATCGTCTTCCCTGTTTGTTTTCCATATAATTTCTCCCGAATTCGCATCAACCATATAAGCGCCGGCATGGGCGTTTGCTTCAACCACGTAATATACTTCCAAACCCGGCCTGTCGGGTAGGAAATCATGGACCGAAACAACATCGGGGTGCTGCCGGTATATCGACCAGCGCATGGTCCCATCCGGGTTTAAGCAGGTAGTCCCGTCAAAAATTTCTTGTTTCCCATCGTTATTTACATCGGCGATTTCGATGGTATGAGCGCCGCTGCCGTTGGTTTCGGCAAAACTGTCGTATTGCCAGAGTTTATGAAGTTTTGCATCGAAAGCCATAAATACTTCATTTTCGTAAAGTCCCGTTTGCGTGATCACCGACGGATAGATCCCATCCAGATAGGCAATGGAAAGATGGATGCGGGTAGATGACCGCTGAAAATCAGTGGCCATATCAGGCCATACGGTTTTATGTTTCACGGTTCCGGTCATCCCGTCCAAAACTGCTACAAAAACCGAATCGCCCAATTGAATCCGGGTAATCACTTCGGCTTTTCCGTCGCCGTCCATATCCCACACATTAAAGGGTGCATTGTTAGCGCTCCCGTAGCAATGATCATGATCGCAAATATTTTTCCGCCACAAGGAACGTCCGTACGATGAAAATGCTTCCATCTGAACGGGAACGCCCGGATCCTGGGTCATTTCATAATTCCCGTTTCCAAGCCGGATGACACAGTCCGCTGTTCCGTCGCCGTCGAGGTCGCCAAAAACGGGGACAACCGCACCGGGTTTGCAAACGGGTTTAAATGTGACAACGACTGAATTTTCTGTTTCTCCCGCCGTGATCCCGGCCCACTCCGAACGCCGGCCTTCCTTTCCGTTAGGATCGACCGGACGAATGTAATAGTGGTATCGCTTTCCCGAAATGAGACCACTATCCCGAAAAGTTGTATTGTTTTCAATGGGTTTCGCGTTGATCAGAAATCCCGCGTGGTTCCGGGAATCGGAACGGTACACATTAAACCGGGTCGCTTTGGTGTCGTTTTCCGAAAAGGCCCAGCCGATAAAAACCTGTCCGTTTCCGCATGAAGCAGCACACAGCTTCCGGGACTGGATATGCCAGTCGGCACCTTCAGGTTGCCTGACCGGACGAAATCCCAGGTCGGGATGGCGAACCGCTGACGATAATTCCGATTGATTGCCGCAACGCAGATATTCTTTTCCTCTTGCCCAGGATCCTCCCATCCGGCTGCCCTCCAGCGTGGGCACATCTGTGATCCGGTATTTAAAAGGCGTGACTGCCGGGTCGAGCAGGTTTACCGTCAAATGCCAGATGTTCCCGGCCATGTTATATAAACCATAGCCATTGGCTTTGTTTGAACGGGCCGGCTGCAGGTAATCCTGCCAGCGGTCGAACCGGCGGTTTGCCCGCTGATCGAAATTCGCCTTTCCTTCCGGATCATCGTCTCCCCACGGGTATTTTTTATCTTTTAAACCGCCCCTCGAGGCATATTCAAATTCGATGGTCGTTGGGAGCCTGTAAACCCGGCCGTCAAGTTTGGAGAGCCATTTCACATACGCGTCAACATCTGCCCGGTTCACAAAGATGACCGGGTAGTCTTCTTTTCCCGCGGGGATCTTTCCGCCGATCCAATGTAACGGCAACCGATACCCGGTCGCGTCTGTAAATTTCTTGTATTCGGCATTGGTTACCGGGTGGTCAAGCATTTCAAAATCCTCTACCCTCACTTCGCGTCTGATCGAATCGGTCAGCATGTCCCCGCTCCGGAATACTCCTCCCTTGATAAAGACAAAGTCTTTTAACCCGGTTTCCCCGGCGATTCCGGAGATATGGCTTACAAACAGCAGGATAAATAAGAAAGTAGTATATTTCATGGTTTAGCTGCTTACAGATTAGTTACTGTTATTTCTTCCTGATTTCTACATGGTTAATCCCGTTTCTGTTGATGACCAGAATATGGTCTGTCCCCCGGAAACTACCGAAAGTCCAGTATCTCTTATCGAGAGGTTTGCCTGCTGAGTAGACCTCAGGAACAAAGGTGAGTTTGATCCGTTCAGTCCCTGATTTGCTGAAAGTGGTATATGAAACGATCCCGGGAGCGTAAGCAACGCTGGTGATGATCGATGAAGAATAAAAAATATGGTCCTCTCCGGGAGGAAGCATATCGGGCATTTCGGCCATTCCGTCAAGAATATGTGGCAAATAGTCCCAGTACGAATCCGAAAACCAGGGTTCAATGTATTCAATCCCGGTATAGTTGATGGCCTGCTGGTTCTTTGAATATTGGTTGTATGCTGAATAGGTAGCCAGAGCAAACGACGCACGGGCTTCTTCACGTACCTTTTCGTCCAGGCAAACACCATACCATTTGCCAACAACAGAAGCATAACGGGCGGTATGACTGCTCATCTCCTTAAAACACCCGTCCTGTTCCTTGATACTGGTTGCGCCGAATCGCTTTACCTGACCAAACCGGTTTTCAACCCAATGAATCAGTGCGGGAATATGAGTCTTATAACCGGGATCCATTTCTGGATGGTCGAGGATGTACCGGGCAGTCTCCATTGGATTTTGCTGGTTCAGGTTAGTATAATTGGATGATACATCTTCGTAATACCCCGACCACAGATTATTCTTCATCGGATAATCGAGTATCCATTTCCAGAGTAAATCACGTTTAACTTGAAGTTCCTGTTTGTCCAAAGAGACGGATTCATCTTTCGAAAGCTGATCGAATAACTGAAGGGGAAGGATCATGTTTGAACAGTAAGGATCCAGCACTTTACCTGTTTTCAGATTGACCATAAACGGGATAGGCGATTGTTGTTCATTACCCGGTTCAACATGCGCCAGAATGGTTTTGGCAATCTTCCCGGCTTTTTCTAAATATTGCTTCTCCCCTGTAAAACGGTAGTAATCCAAATAACCCAGGGCTACCATACAAATTTTGTCCACCCCGCTCCATTCGTCGGTATATTCTCCGTCCGGGGTGTCGTCCTGCGTCCTGGGTACATCTGCCCAGGCCCAACCGGACGGTGTATGGTAACAGGTGACCCTTTGAATAAGCTTCCTGACCGGGGCGAGCGCGGCGGTGTCGCCGGAATAGGCGTAATATTTTTTAAAAGTTTCCATTCCCCAGTAAACATTACTGCCGGGATTATTCTGTTTATGGCAGAACGAACCGTCCTTGTACAGCTTGGAGGTAACCAGGTAAAGCGGGTCATCGCCGAATTTTGTTTTATAGGTGGGACAGTTTTCCAGATAGTTCATGCTCCAGCGAAGCACATGATCATATTCCGTCCAGGGTTGAAGTTTTCCGTCTTTCAACACCACTTCATGATCCATGATTTTTTCTGTGTTTTGGGCAAGTCCCTGAATCAATGGGAGAATTAATACCGCAATAAAAACAACTTTTTTCATTTTTCTCTGTCGGTTCGGTTGAGTTTAATAATAGTTTGCTTCCTTGCAGCCAGACGGTTTTTCGTACCTTCTGACATACGATTTGGCTAAGCATGTTAAATGCTTAGCCAAATATATATCAAATCAGGCATTAATACCCCGGATTCTGCGTAAGTAATGGATTCGTATCAAGTTCAGTTTGAGGGATGGGCAGGACCCGATGCCTGACGTCTGTATCGGTTTTTACACCCCATTGGTCTTCCCATTTTCCAAACCGGATCAGGTCGTTTCGACGCCATCCTTCGAAACACAATTCCCGGGCACGTTCATCAATCAGCCCGTTAAGATCGATCGATGTAAACTGAGACGCTTTTGCTCGCGTGCGGACCATGTTTACCAAAGATAAAGCGGTGTGCCCCATTGTTGGGCTTGCCCCGCGCAGGATTGCCTCCGCTTTCATGAGCAAAACATCAGCATACCGCAATACCGGAATGTCGTTACTTTGATCGCGGCTGGGAGAGGTATTGTCGGGATAGAATTTATTGCAACGATAGCCTTGTGCCCATCCCAGGTAGTCATCGCCGGTGTCAAATTTCTCAAGGTTACGGAATTCGACTGTTTTCGTGAACTCGAGTTGATATGTAACCTTTCCGTTCGGGTCACTCCCGCTATAGCGCACATCATACCCTCTGTTTGTCGTGGTATACATGATGGGTGTTCCATCGGCAAGATACTGTTTACCGGTCAGCCATATTTGTTGCCGGACATCGGTATTGTCGATTGTAAATTTGTCATAAAACTCAGGCCACGTCCTGATACAGCCTGAAGGCGTGAAAGGTAATCCGTATTTAGTACGGAGAAGCTTATGCAGCCAGTAACGGGCCGGATAGTTCAGTTTAATATTGTTCCCGTCATAAATCGCAGGGAAGAGGATATCTTTAAACTTAGGTCCGTTATCAGGATAAAATTCTTTGAGATAGTCGGCATCCAAATCAATCGTTTTGTTGGTTTGCGCTTCGTTAATCACGGCATCACAAGCAGCGACTGCATCGTTATACTTGTCCGACTTCCCGGCATAGACGGGAGCATTCAGGTAGAGTTTGGCTAAGAGCGCGTAAGCCATCCATTTGGTGGGGCGCCCGTAAGTTGTTTCGCCGGTAGCTCCGCTAAGATCGGGAATGGCTTCTTTCAGTTCTTTTTCGATAAATTCGAAAACGGTAGTCCGGGCGACCCGCCCGCCCACTTCGGCATCTTTGCCAAAAGTGGTTGTTAAGGGAACATCGCCCCACATGTCGATGGCCAGAAAATAATAAAAAGCCCTCATGGCGCGGATTTCAGCGATACCCATTTTTTGGAATTTGGACTCCGCCTGAGCCTGAAATAACGGGAGCAGGCTGTTGCATTTACTGATACCGCTGTAACAGCATTGCCAGGCTTCTTTAATAAAACGCTGGTCGGCAGTCCAGGTGTGGTGATGGTGGTTGTAATAGCGGCCTGCATCGTACCAGTTTCCGCCGTTAGCCGTAAGAACCATCCCGTCGCCTGTACACTCCTGGCAAAACCAGATCCCTTGCATATAGTGTTGGCTCAGGTTCGTGAAAATGGGGCCTTCTGCCGCCACGAAATCTTCTTCAGTAAGCGGAAAAATATCCGGGGTCAACTCCGATACAACCGGCGTATCCAGGTCGGTACATCCGGCAAAAAGGAAAAACGCTGAAGTAATCGAAATTACAAAGCTTCTAAATGTATAGTGTGCCATGATCTTCATTATTTTTAATTTGGTTAAAAATCAACATTCACTCCAAAAATAAAGGTCCGGGTTTTCGGATAAAAGTTGTCATTGTCAATTCCAGGTGTCATTCCACCCATATAAACTTCAGGATCGAGGCCTTTGTAACCCGTAATGACAAAAACATTGTTGACCGATGAGTACACTTTCAGATTTTTGATCGCCGGAACCTTGTCCATTTTGAATGAATAAGCTAATGTCAGGTTATCCAGGCGAATATAATCGCCTTTTTCAAGATATCTGGACGAAGAATAGTGAGCCCGGTCATCATTAATAGGTTCGTTCCTGGTCATTTTGGGCATGTTGTAGTGGGTTGCTTCTGCCGGATAGTTCAGGTCGGCGCGGGTGACATTCAATATTTTATTCCCGGCAACACCACGGAACAGAAAGTCCAGGCTGAAGTTTTTATAGGCAAATGAATTGAACCATCCCCCAGTTACTTTAGGCTGAGCATTGCCCATGTAAAAATGGTCTTTATCCGATGGATTGATCGTCAGAGCGCCATCAGCAGTGTAGAACTGAGAAACCCCGTCTTCATTGCGGCCGGCATATTTCCATATCCAGAATTGCCCGATCGGGTAACCTTCTTCGACAATCTGTACATAATTTCCGGATTGCCCGTGTTCACCGACTCCCGCCATTTTTTGATATTCAAGACTGAAGTTTTCGTTCGACAATTTATTCAGGTTATTATCGTTGAAGGAAAGATTGAATGTGGTATTCCATGTTAAGGTATGACTTTTTACGGGGATAGCGCTGATCGATCCTTCCCATCCCTTATTCTCCATCTCCCCGACATTGGCGAGCAAAGAAGGGATGTAGTATTGGGAGGCAGGAACTGCGTAAGTAAACAACATATCCTTCGTAACTTTGTCATACCATTCGATCGTACCGCTTACTCTTCCCTGTAAAACAGAAAAATCGAGTCCGACATTTAAGATACCTGTACTTTCCCACTTCAGATCAGGGTTCTCATTTTGACTGGGGGTGATCGAAGTAATGAACGCCCCGTTGCTGTAGAACTTTCCGCCTGGGCCATAACGCAACCGCGCGATTAGCGGATCAAACCCCAGGGAATTCCCGCTTATCCCGTAACCCACACGCAGTTTCAGATTATCAAAAACCTTCTGGTTTTTCATAAATGATTCTTCCGAAATTCTCCAGCCTGCTGATGCAGAAGGGAAAGATCCCCATTGGTTGTTTTTCCCAAAAGCAGATGAACCATCCCGGCGAATAGTCGCCTGAAGCAGATATTTGCCGGCATATGAATAATTAAGACGGGCATAAGCTGATATCATGCGTAAAGTTAAAATTGCAGTCTTTCCATATTCGACAACATAACCCGACGCGCCGCTGCCCATTCCCAGGTTATTGTAACTGATCTGATCGGAAACGAAGTTCTTATTTGCTGACTGAAACCCGTTGCCGGTAACATCTTCCTGCCAGGAATAGCCTGCCAGAAGTTTCAGGTCGTGTTGCCCGAACATCTTTCCATAGGTCAAAAAAGTTTCTAAAAGCTTTTTTTCATTTTCATATGCATTGCGGGCAGCTAAACCATTTAGTCCCTGGGCAAGCGATGATTCTTTTCCATAATACGTTCTTCCGTTTGACTGGCTGTTTTGATATGATGCGTTCAATTCGTAATCGAGGCCTTTCAGTATATTAAATTGAAGTTGTGCGCTTCCCAATATGGTTTTATTCCGGTTGTTGGCATCATTCTGTGCAAGCAATGCGACCGGGTTTTTGGCACCGGGATGGTCAAAGTTTTCATTGTATTTCCCGTTTTCATCTTTGATACTGACAGTTGGCAAATAGGCGATCATATTCAAAAGGAAATCGCGGTTCCCGTTCAGAGAAGCGCCGTCGGTATTAGATGCCGGGAGAATCTTTGAATCGGACATATTGGCGGTAATGGTCAAGCCGATTTTCAGACGGTCGTTCATGGCCTTTTGTTTTACATTCGCCATCAACGAAACAGTGTTTACTCCGGTTTCTTTTATGATTCCCTCGACCTTCTTATAGGTAAGACTTGAAAAATAGGTGGTTTTATCGGTGCCCCCGCCAATTGAAAGATTGTTATTATGCGACACTCCGATACGGGTAACCTCGTCCATCCAGTTGGTTTTGGCATTGTCTTCGTCTTTAGGGGAAACACTGAGGTTGTTTTTTGTCAGGAACGAACGATATTCATCGGCTGACATCATATCAATTTTATTTGAAATCGTCTCGATGCCCACATACCCGTTGTACGAAATTTTTGTGTTGCCGGCTTCGCCTCGCTTTGTTGTGATGATGATAACCCCGTTAGCCGCTTTCGATCCGTAAATAGCAGTAGCGGAGGCATCACGCAAGACGTCGATCGACACGATGTCGTCCAGGGATCCAAGGATTCCTCCAGGAACGCCGTCAACAACATAAAGGGGTTGCTGCGCTTCACCGATCCGCAAAGTGGAAGGACCGCGAAGCATCACTGCGGTTGCTCCTGTCGGGTTACCATCTTTGGTGATATTTAACCCGGGAACCTTACCCTGCAGGACCTGCATCACATTGGTATGTGTACCGACATTAAAATCTTTTGAGGTTACTGTTGTCACAGAACTGGTCAGGTCCTTTTTCTTAATTGAACCGTATCCGATCGCTACGACTTCTTCTATCCCGATGGTTTCGTCCAAAAGTGTGACATTGATCGTCGTCTTTCCCTCTACAGGTACTTCCTGCTTTGCCATTCCTACGAACGAAAATACCAGAACGGCGCCCTCCGGCACATTTTTGAGTATGTATTTACCGTCAGCATCTGTAACTGTACCCATTCCTGTGCCTTTAATTGTTACTGTGACTCCCGGTATGGATGCTCCGGAAAAACCAGTGACTATTCCGGAGACCGTGCTTTTGGGTTGGTTTGTGTATGTGTTTATTGGCCCGCGTTCAATCCCTCGCTTGCTGGTTATGATGATATATTCATTTTTGACTGAAAACGATAATTTTTCAGTATCCAGTACTCTATCCAGGATTTGTTCAACCGATTCATTTTGGAATTTATAAGACACTCTTTGCATATCATCCAGATCCGATTTGTTATAGGCAAACCGGAAATTACTGTTTTGCTCCAGGTAAAGGAACAGTTCGTGTAAGGTCCCGTTTTCGATCGTGAATGAAAAATGGGCATTTTGAGAATATGTCCCTGCCGATATCGCTATGAATGATATCAGCATAAAAAGTCCGGTTAGTTTCATCGTTCTCCAAATTTTTTTTAAAAGGGCGTTCCTGTTCCACACCCCTTGTTGGTGTAAATCATCTTTTTTCATAAATTTGAATCGTTTTAAAATTACTTTATTACAAATTTCACGGGGAACAGCCGATCGCGAGTTGGTTGTTCCCTTGTTTAATGAAAGTAGGTTACCGCATAGGCACTTGATCTTTTTTGGTTAATACAATTTTATTATTCTCAATTCGATAGTTTATTCCGATTGTCTCGTCAATGATTTCAAACAAACGCGTCAGCGGTTCTCCTTTTTTCAGCCGCAGTGTCAGGTAATCATGTTCAAATTGGTTCACCGGGTAGTATATATCGATATTAAACCACCGCTCGGTGTTTCTGATCACATCATTAAATGGTGTATTGTCGAAAATTAATTGTTTATCGATCCAGGCTCCGATCATTTCCTGATTAAAGGTTCTCGTTGCTGCTGTGGTCGTTTCTTTATTGAAAACGAATGATTGTCCTGAAGTTAACAACTGCCGCCCGGTATTTCCCGCGTCGTAATCGATCTGAACGTCTACCTTTCCTTCAAACAACGAAGTCTGAACCGTTGCATCATCCGCATAACCTTTCACGTTGAACGCGGTCCCCAGCGCCTTCACGTTCATATTCTGCACATGAACAATAAAGGGTTTTGCGGCATCTTTTTTAACTTTGAAGAATGCCTCGCCGCTCACCGTAAGTTCCCTGTTTTTCTTGCCGTACAATACGCTGTAGGTGATCCGGGTATCTACATTTAACCACACAGAACTGCCGTCGGGTAAGACAATGCTGGTTTGTTCACCTTTATTGGTTGCCAGGGTGAAGTATTCTTCAGATGGAAAAAAGTACCGGCAGGTAACCCACGATGTATAGACCAAAAGCGGCAAAAGAAATATAGCAGCATATTTTCGGATAACCGGAATTGACTTCATGAAAGGGGATACGGAGGCTTCCCGTTTTTCAATCTCGTCCCAAATGGTTTTAACTTTTAGTTTGATTTCGGAAGAAGATGTGTCGGGAATTTCATCCAGGTAGGAGTTAAGCTCGTTAATATTTTCGGGACTTCGTAAGAAAATTTCTATATCAGACAATTCCTGCTGATCCAGCGGACGTTTCTGATAAAGCAGATCGATCACTTTTTTAAAAGGTGTTATTTCAACCATAGTTCCCTTCTTTAATACTAACTATCCATGGTACGGATTTAAAAATTATTTCCGTAATGGGGTTTTAAATTTTTTTTGAAATGTACTGCGGGAGGTTATCAATTGTTGGCTGTCTGGTCTGCCGGTCAGTGATGATTTCACATATGGAAGAAAAGAAAAACCAGGTAAGCCAG
>Ga0074195_1004745_pt1 | contig 10920 bp, 14 predicted proteins | sample EPASupsiteHSE623_FD_64525 | JGI IMG/M metagenome (GOLD analysis project Ga0074195, IMG submission 64525) | Bioremediated contaminated groundwater from EPA Superfund site, New Mexico - Sample HSE6-23 | ecosystem: Environmental > Aquatic > Deep subsurface > Groundwater > Contaminated ... | reverse complement strand
ATTGATGGCACATTCCTTGAGATAGAGTTCTGTATTTTTGCGCAGTAGCCCGTTCCGGAGATCCATCACTTACGTAATCGTCTCCGCGATACCCATAGATCGGGTTTCTGGTTTCTTCCTGGCCCGGTTTAACGGTTTATTTTTTCGTCCAGCGATCGGGTAGTAACTCCCGGTAAACTTCATCGGGAGCATTGGGACTGATATAAGCCAGGCGGTTTAACACATCAGTGAAGTACTCGAAGGTATTTATCCCGTTAAGCCTGCATGAGCAAGCCAGGGAATAAATCAGTGCCGTTCTCTCTGCTCCGGCATGGCTTCCGCAAAACAGGGAGTTCTTCCGGCTCAGGCTAATGTAGCGCTGGAGCCTTTCAATGGCATTGTTGTCGGGCTTGTAGTCGTGCCGCAGGATGTAATTGCACAGCGCATCGTATTCCCCTAATGTATAGTTGACAGCCACACCGAGCGGACTTTTGGGCAGCGTCGCGGGATCGGCTTTTATACCGAGCAGTTTCTTCTTAAGTTTTTCTAATATGGGAGGAGCATATTCCTGTCGGTGTCTGAGGATTTTATCCGGCTCCCAGTCTTCTTTTATCTCATGTTCTTTCCGGTAAAGACTATTGATCAGATCCACAATCTCTGTTGCATCTTCATCCCCCTCGATATCCAGGAACTTACGCTTGCAATGCTGAAAACAGCCCAGCCGGATCACGCCCGGATAAATACCGGTTTCTAATATCTTGTAATTGATCAGCCCGTCTGACTGAATAGCCCCTGAGTGTTTTTCTCCGATATAATTGGTCAACACTTCACGTTTTCGGGAGCCGTTTTCATAAAAGTATTGGACCAGTCTGACGGTATTACCCAGAGCGGCCCAGATATATCCTTTGCGCACACCTTTGCCCTGGCTGTTTTTCTCTTTGGTCAGGACAGTATAATAACTTTCATCCATCGAAAGATAATCATCCGCCAGGATGGTCTTGTTTAAGACCTTGTCAATACGCTCCATAATCCAGGCCGACTTCTTGATCAGCCCGTGTGCCGTTGACTTGCTGATTTCAAAGCCATGCTCTGCAAAGTATTTAACGATCCGCTCCACGGGCATGGAGTAAATGTAGCGCAGTTGCAGCATGCCGGCAATAAAGGAACCGTCATAGTTGGAATTCAGAAGTGGTGACCGGGGAGCTTTGCCCGAATATATTTTTTCATCCAAAAGGCAGTTATACTGCCTGAAGATCCGTTTGATAAACTTAGCCGGTATGCACTCATAAAGGATGGAATCCACGTAACCGATCACCCTGGATTTTTCTTTATCAAAACCCGGATCATCGGGATAAACATCCTCGATGATGGTTTCCAGATCAAAAAACTCCTTGCGTTTGGCATTGTTGTTCCCTCTTTCCTTCAGATTAGCTGCGGCAGTTTCACCGGGTGCCTTTAGCTGGCCGGAGCCTGCCGGGACAGTTATTTTCTCGGATTTATTGGACAGCAGTTTGCCAAGTCCTCTGTTTTTGCCTGTAAGTTCCTGTATATGACCATTCTTTAATAAAAGGGCTTCTTCAAGGGAACGGATAGAGGCTGTCAGTTCTTTGATCTGTATCGATTGCTGATGCAGTTGCTCTGTTAAAGCCTTCTCCCGTTCAGCAGAAAGCCTTAACTGGTCTTCCAATAATGCTATAATCCGTTTGTTACTCACTTTGTGAAGGTACGCATAACAATCGGGATGACCAAGAAAAAATGACTAAATATTCTATATAAAATATTATTAATCAGATGATTGGCTTCAATACGAACCGCTGGCGGTACTGTGCGGACTGAAGCCGGACCCCCTCCATGATCAAAACAAAAGTGGCCCATTTCATCTCGTATTGACCGCTGCCTGGGTTAAAACGGGGTACCTCAAAAGTGCCTCTTTCAAGTTTTTTCGTGTAAAGCATAAATCCGTCTTGTTGCCAGTGCAGGATCTTTATCATTGTTTTTGTTTTGCCTAAAAACAGAAAAACTTCTCCCGACAAGGGGTTTCGACCCATATCAGACCTGGCCAACTGGTACAGGGAATAAATTCCTTTTCGCATGTCCACATCATGGGGACAGAGGTAATAGGTCATGGATGAGGTCAGTGCAAACATGGAATTACAGCTTATGACAGGACAGGATTAATCCGGCTAAATCGGCATAACTGATTTGGGGTATGGAAACAACCAGCCCGGTTTGGGTCGTAATGTTAACATTCTTCAAAGATGATTTGCTCCGGGTACGAGCTTTCGCTTTCCTGCCCACTGGTGCCTGGATCAGCAATGGCACCATCTGGTGAGAACCGGGGGCAGGTTGAGCGGTACTATTTGATACCGACGGGCCGGCTAACCTTCCTGATTTACCTTTCGGGCTAATGATCGAGTTCTTTTTCATCCAGTACCTCAGTCCCCGGTTATTGACGTGATGTAGTTTGCAATACCTTCCCAGGGATATTGATTCTCCTTTACCCAGCAAAGCTTCATAGCCGGACAGGGTCTTTTGATATAATTCTGCTGCCATCATAAAATTTTATACTTTTGATATGATGGCTAAGATAAAACCTGATCAGAAACCCTAAAAGATGGTATCGCGGAGACGCTTACGAGATAACAGGGAAACAGTTTGAGATGATTAAAGATATATAAACGGCATATAGTCGAATAGCCCTCCCTGCCAGTAAACACTGATAGAGAAATCCTCTCCCAATACCAGTATCTAAATACCATACAATTTAGAATAATTCTTTCTGTCCCGGATATTTGTCTTTAGTTCAGTTTGGCGTAAATTAGGAGGCAGTAAACTAAAAGCTACACATAAAACAGGGAATAGCAAATTATAAGATAGCTTTGGTTGACAGACAACAGATTAGGGGCAATTAGGTCCGATAGTAGTACCATAGATTTTCCATGTGATTATCAAAAATACATGGGAAGAATTATTGTAAAAGAATTAATTAAATAATAAGTATAAAACCTTAAATATCAACAAATAAAATTAATGTTATCCAGAATTCCTGTCAGCAAGATTATTAATTATTGAAATATTATGAAGCAAAAAAGATTCATTTTTAAACTACTAAATACAATATTATATTTTACAATTGTTTTATTTCCACTCATTAATACAATTAATAAAAGAAACATCACAAAAAACTTTCGAGAGATTCAGCTAAAAATGGAACGTTCTGATTTTAATACTCTTTCAGAAAATATCAGCAATTTAAAATATAACTGTGATACAGTGCAATATTTTGTATCTGAGCACCCATTAGATTTAGAGCTTGATTTTAATTGTAAATTAATAACTTTTTCAAGTGATTCAACTCAAACAGCTGAATTTCGAAAGGAATTCACGAATAAAGTACATAAAACTTTAATGGAATATGTTTCACAACAAAACAGGGCAAGAAACTTATTTCTTATTGTAATTTTTATTGGTCTGGCTATGTTTCGCATATTACAAACGATAATAAATAAGAAAACCAAACTGGAATAGAAAGAGTAAAGATTTTGAATCACTGATAATATCAGACATAAATGAAAATTCAAATAACGAACACATTTATAATAATAATAACTGCCCCTAATAAATAGGAATATAAGCGGCGTGCAACGCCCAGCGATTATTCCCGGTTGAACTACATCTGCGGGATAGTTGCTATGCACTTAAAGAAGGTTTTTATTGTATCTTAGAGATAGAATGGGCAGGAAACAGCCCGACGTTCATTGACATGATGCAGTTTTTCTGTCTTTTCAAGACTAGGCACGAGGGGAAGGGGTGTCTTTGAACCATAGTTTTGCATTTTTTACACCCCAGGGGGATATACCTTTCCGGATAGCGGCGACGGGGATCAGTCCAACTTTATTTTATCCATCATTATAAATCACTCTTCTCAACGGCTATAATGTCAATTATTATTTTTACTTTTAACAATAACTTATCTGAACAATGGATAAAATACTATAACGTCAACGTTATAGCCAATAATAAAAAAAACCAAAAATGAGACTAACATTATTACTTAGCTTTTTACTAATCGGACTTTTACTAAATGGACAAAGTATTGATAAACTGAAAAATGGAGTTTCAATGAAGGGAAAGCAATATTCCGAAAAGGAATACAATATTGACTTTCAAACTTTCACATTAGATTCGGTGACAATCAAGGTTGCACAAATTTTCAGGAAAGAATTTAGTGGTGATGAATTTAACTGCAAAGCAATAATCCAAACGACAAGAAAAGACAGAATAATTGATGAATTGTATTTTGACAATATTGAACCAGTTGGAAGTTCTTATGGAATATGCTTCAACGAAAGACAACCAAACAATAAATTTTTAATAGGTTCAAAATATGGTGACTATTCGGGACAATTAATAATCATCGACAATAAAGGAAAAATAATAAAAAGTTCTGGTGGAGATTATTTCATTTCGTACAACAACAGGTTTATAATCTCAGACTGGCATTCTGATTTATCTGGTATAACAATTTTCGATTTCGAAACGAGTAAAATTGTTTATTCAAAAGAATTGCCAGTTTATCTCTCAAAATGGTACGAGAATGCAGGAAAATATTATGCTGCAGAATGGGATGAAAACAAAGAAAAGGATAACATTTATGAATTTAACCTGGACAATTTTTCTTTAGTAAAAACAGAATTGAATTTAGATAAACTACATCAATTTAAGGAAGTAAATAACATTGGATGTAAACCAAATTGATAAAATTACTGGCTATAATCGAGTAGACTGCCCCGCCAGTGAACACTAACAGAAAGCTTCTCCCAATAAAACCAGTATCTAAATACCATTCAATTGAGAATAATTCTTTCTGTCTCGGATATTTGGCTTTAGTTCAGTTTGTCGTAAATTAGGCGGCAGTAAACTAAAGCTAACTAACATGAATAAAAACCACATCCAAAAAGTATAATAACTTTGTGCTATTACATAGTTGTGCACAATACTAACAGACAATGAAACATATAACTACTACAATAGTACTTCTTCTAGTAACAGTGTTTTGCTATGGACAAAAGGAACATTTAGAGCCGGCAAGAGATTTTAAACAATATGAAGGTATTTTAAAAGAGTATTACGAAAATGTATTTCCACTACTTTACAAAGGATTTACAGATAAGCCATATGCCAGATACACTTCAATACCTTCATTTTCTAAAGAGCATGCCTTTTCAGTCGAACTGATTGAAAACAAATATTACATAATTTCCAATAGCCTTTCTGAGAATTACTGGTATGCCCAAAAGAGAGATAAGGTTAAAACGGAAACTCAACAAACTGAGATTGGAGAAACTCTTTATTTAGAAATCGGAGAATTATTTCAATTATTGGCAGAACAAATTAAAAAGCCAGAAAATGACTTGATGGGATGTGATGGAGTAACTTATTATTTTTCAATAACAGACAATTCTGGAGAGGTAAAAACAGGAGAGACATGGTCTCCAAATGATAATTCATTATTGGACAGGCTTGTTAAAATTTGTGACAAGCTATATTCTCTGAAAAATGGAGATAGTATTATCCAAAATGAGTTAATAAGCGAAATCGAAAAACTAATAATTGACCTGAAAAAATAAAGTACTGTGCACAATAAATAGGCCCTATGTTTGTAAGGTGAGAAAAACAGCATAAGCCAAAGAGTATTATTTTTGAATTGGAATATGATCGGTGCGCACCGCCAGCGATTATTCCCGGTTGAACTACACCCTTGAAACAAGGAATATATCCCAGAGTCGCAAGGCTAGTTCACAGCCAAAGCCCCGGTATATATGCTTGACGTTATAGGGCATTTAAAAAAGGACAGTAGAAACATGACACATTAATTTAACTTTATAAAATCCACACCCATGACACGACTGATCATTTTAAATCTGATTTGGATTCTTTTTGCTTCTTGTTCTGGCGGAGACAAAAAGGAAGTATATAATCCTAAAGCTATTGAGCTAAACGACAAAGCCGTTGCTCAAATGCAAAAGTTCAATTATGACAGTGCTTTAATTCTATTTGACAAAGCAATTGAGATCGACAAAACGTACTATTTGCCGCATTCTAGCAAGACAACAATATTTATTCAAAAAAAGGAATTAGACAAAGCCTTGGTTGAGAGCGAAAAAGTGATTAAGATAAAACCAGATTTTGCCGAAGGTTGGACAATTGCGGGCATGATAAACGATAAATTGGGAAACACACAGACTGCAATGGAATATTATAAAAAAAGTGTTGAGCTTTTTGACCGGAAAATTGCAGATCCAGAATTAAAGACAAAGGTTTTGTCAAATAAACTTAACCGAGCATTCTCATTAATCTTGCTTGGACAGGAAAGCGAAGCGAAAGAGGAAATGAAAAAACTAAAAGTTGAAAAGCCAGACGACAAAACAATTGATGAGCTTTTGAAACTAAGCAAGCAGGAGTATATGAACCAAATGTTTAAAAATGAATGAAAACGCCCAATAACTTCAGCTACCCGTCAAGTGCGGCAGCGGTGGTTTTCGGTGGGCATCTTTCCGCTCAGGCCGTCTTTCGTTTCCGGCTTGACAGGAAACCGCCCGCAGTCCGCCCCTGCGTGTAGCGTCCTACGTTATTGGCAAGCGTAAAATGACATTGCAACTATGAGACTACTACTTTTAATTGGACTTTTAACTACTACAATATTTGGGTTCGCTCAGACAAAGAATACCAAATCGGTTTTGACAGAAAAGTACTCTGGCATATATTCATTTGGGGAAAATGTTGAAAAAGGACCTGTTGGCAGCGTGACAGTTTTCGCGGAGACAGATACCACAATTCTATTTTTCATTGACATTTGCCGAGGTGCACCATCATACAACTTAGGTCAGCTTTATGACAGACTAAAGATCGAAAATGGGAAAGGCATTTATTTTTCAAAGTATGACTTTGACGAAAAAGGTTGTAAATGGGAAGTAATAATAGACAATAATACGCTGACAATTAAGACAATTGACAATTGTTTTGAGTGTGGTTTTGGTGGAAACGTTATTGCTGACAATAAATACATTCGTAAGACTTTGACAAAGCCCGAATATTTTACTAACGGAGAAGGTAATAAGGTTTTTTTTAATAAAACAAGTCCAGAGAATTATATGAAATGAACGCCAGCCAATAACAGCAAGCTACCCGCAAGCCGGGCAGCCGTGCTTCGTTGACGGGAAATTAATATTTTGAAGGGCAACGCTTCGTAGGAAAATTATCGGAAAACTCCCGTCCTGCGCTGCGTGTAGTTGCGGAACGTTATGGCCAATCATAAAAAACAAACTTCTATTGAAAATTAGACTTTGATGGCAAAACTTGAATCTCAAAATTGGAGCATCTTGATTCCTGATAGTTGGTCAGATAATAAATCTGATAATGATGAACAATTATATTTTGAAAGTGAGGATTGTTCTATGGGTTTTTACATATCCACTTATATAAATACTGATAATAAGCCTTATGAATTAAGACATATCGAGTCGAATCTAAATCTTGAAAAGAAGAATACAGATAAAATGGATGGTTACAATTTTCAGATTTTAAATGAAAAGCTATTACTGGATCAACAAAATTTAATAGGAATTCTCGATTCCTATGACAAAATGAAACAATACAGGATTTACATTAAATATATAGCAAAAGAAAATAGATTTGTTAGGATTTCGTTCCATGATTATGCCTGTGATTGGAATGAAAATTCTGCTAAAACTACTGATTATATTATGGATTCACTAGAAATAAAATAAAAATTACTGGCTATAATCGAGTAGACTGCCCCACCAGTAAGTTCTAACAGAAAGATCCTTTCTCAATTTAGAATAATTCTTTCCGTCCCGGATATTTGACTTTAGTTCAAATTGTTGTAAATTGTAATGCGATGAAAACTAAAGCTATATCTATTTTAAATTAAAAAGTATGGACAAAATATTTTTTCAAAAAGAAAATGTAAATAGGACATCCATTCTTGTAATCACATTAATGATAATAATGGCATTTACCACAGGATGTAACCCTATTGTAGGAGAATGGGTTTCAGGTAATGAAGCATTTATATTTTATAATGACGGTAAATTTGAAAACTTTAAGGCATGGCGAGATCAAACCCCTGGCGGTTATGTAGAAGGGTTGGGTTATGGAATGTCCCAGCCAACTGGCCCTTGGTATTGGCGATTATCAAAAGAGGGAACTTATGAAACAGACTTCAATCGTGATCCTGCCTGGATAGATCTAATTTTTGTATCGAAAGGAGTAGCGACAAGAAAACAAGGAATAATTAAAATTATAGATGATGACTTATTCTGGTTGCAGTTTAATAACCACAATGATACACGACCACCCTCCTTTAACGATCGTGAAGCGATTTATCGTTTTTCGAGAGCAGCATATAATGAAATTGGTGAAATGAAGAAAGTTGTGCCTGAGTAATCGTGAATTAAATCATTATAACCGTTTCAATCCAAAAGCAAATCTATCCGATGTATATATGGTTATGCCAGTTTGACAACTGAGAAAAGTAAGAACCTAAATTCAGTAAACATGAAAGAAATTAGCTATTTACTACTAACATTCTGTCTATTAGGCTGTAAATCAATAATTGAGACGACAACAACACAACGAGATGATAACAGCATAGGATTTTACTATTTACCAACTGGAGTACTAAAACTTGATATTATTAAAATAACAAAAGAAAATAAAACAGACTACCATTTGAATTGTGAATCTCAAATAATTCCTGATATCAGTCAAAGATACTACCTTACATATTCTCAATCATTTAATTCAAATGATAATATACTTTTTGAGCTTGAATCAAAGAATTTCCTAAAAAAAATAAAGATTGAAAGCGAAGATGTTACTGATGAATTGATAGTTAAAATTTCAGATATTGTTACTCAAACAGTAAAAATGTCGACTGTTTCTCCAGGCGACGGAGAAGAGGCAAGTATTGAGACGATAAAAACTCTGTATTACATTACTAATCAAAAGGATGAACAACTAGATGAGGAATTACTGAAATATAAAATGAAAGTTAATGTCAAAAAATTTTCATTTAATGGCGAAGTGCAACAATCAAATTATAAAAAAAAGAAATTTGATGGAATTATATACAGACCAATAATCCCATATTTGGTAGAAATTAATAATGAAAAAGGAGAATTGATAAAGTCTTCGTTAGTATACTTGCCTGATAATGATGTGGTGGAATTTGATATTTCAAGGGCTTCTTTTGTAAAGAAAGTGACGGAAATTGATTTTGACAATGGCTCAATTTCAAAATTTTCAATTAATAAACCTAGTCAATCCCTGGAATTAGCATCCGTTCCCGTCGAAGTTCTAAAATCGATTATCGCTATCCCAAAAGAATTGATTCAATTAAAAATAGATTTGTCATCGGAAAATATGCAGTTGATCCAAGCTCAACAGGCAGAAATAGAAGCGAAAAATAATCTCATAAAGTTACTTGAATCATTGGCGGAAAGTGATGAATCTACGAGTACAGGTACTGGAGATCCATTTTAACAATTTGATATGGGAACATATAAAGATCAGAGTAGCGTTAAAAAAAAAATATCCAGGTGTGTACAACCCTATTGGTCAAATACACAGAGAACATACGGAGGGTTTTCAGATAATCAATACTATTTACCTAATTATACAGAACTTCAAGGTATATTGAGTCAAAATCCTGTTTTTTCTAATGTTAATTTGGGAGAAGGTTTTGATTGCGACGATTATAGCTTTGTTTTGAAAGGGAGTTTCTCTATGTATGGTAAGAATATAGGACTGAAAGCTTCAATATGCTTAGGTATTGCATGGGGCTTGTTTAATTGGCGACTTGAATTTCACTCATGTAACTGGATTTTACTTGACGATTATTCATTTTGGTGGGTAGAACCAAGTAATAAAAATCTTCACGAACTTAAATCGTGTAGAGGAGGTCTAACTTTGATGCTAGTATAAACGTGATAAATCGTCCTGATACAGGTAATAAAATTGGATGTGTTTTTCTTCTGTTTTAAAAATTCCAAAAACATTCCGACACAGGTTGGACTTTAGGAAGGTCTCTATAAGTCTAGCCAATGATTACGGAAAATCATTCTTGCTCATCGAATTTATTTGTATTTTTGTTTCTAAACAGGTTGGATATGGAAAAGTTAACGATCAAAATAGACACTAAAAATAATAAAGGAAAATATTTGTACGGGCTTATTACTGAAATGGCCAAGGAGGGTTCCTTTCTTGAAATCCAGAAAGAAGAAACGATCACGGAAGTAAAAACTGCTCTCCGGGAAATGAAAGCGGGAAAGAGAAAACCAATCAATGAACTTTTTAAATGAATGTAAAGGTTTATTTTACCCCAACTTTCAATAAAAAGTATAAGCGTTACCTAAAAAAGTTTAAGTCATTGGAGAATGATTTAAAGATCTTTATTGGTGATATTGAAACCACAAATGCAGCTGATTTGGGTGGAGGCATCTTCAAATATCGATTATCAGTAAAATCTAAGAATAAAGGGAAAAGCGGCGGTTTTAGAGTAATTACCTTTGAATTATTAGTGGCAGAGGATGAAAAGGATATAACCCTTCTTACCATTTACGATAAAAGTGAACAGGCATCAATATCTAAGCTGCAAATTTTACAGATATTGAAAGATGAAGATATGAAATAGTTTAATCTGCTATCCTTTCAGCAACAAAATCAACTGGTTGCGAGCGACAAAAGCTGGAAAAACCTGAAACAAAAGCTGAAAATCGTCACCCGCAAGACCACACCTATGAGTTTCGATGAACGCATTCAAAAGCTCAAAGAAATTACGAGGGGATGGCTCAACTATTTCCGAATGGCGAGCCTGTAAATAACAGTTGAAAAGTGTACAGTTTTTTAACTGAAAAG
>Ga0074195_1004744_pt1 | contig 10922 bp, 7 predicted proteins | sample EPASupsiteHSE623_FD_64525 | JGI IMG/M metagenome (GOLD analysis project Ga0074195, IMG submission 64525) | Bioremediated contaminated groundwater from EPA Superfund site, New Mexico - Sample HSE6-23 | ecosystem: Environmental > Aquatic > Deep subsurface > Groundwater > Contaminated ... | reverse complement strand
ACTATGACTGGAAATAAGAAGTCAAGAGGAGAACTGGATTATAACATTCTTTTGAAACATAAAGAACATCCCATTTTAGGGAAGGTATTGAATGAACTTGTGAAAGAGGCAGATATGAAACAGTCCGCACTATTTGGTTGGACACAATCTGATTGGGCCGGCAATTGGACACAATCTGACTGGGCCGGCAATTCATCATTATGAGCATCTGATTAAACCATATGTTCCATCACAAGTAGCCTACGGACACGTGCATACCGGGTAACTGGTTTGTGCGAAGCAAATATAGCCTGTAAGGGATTTTTGTGAAAAGAAACCCGTCATGTAGCATCAAGTCATGCAGGAGTCAGGCTCAACCGGTACGGTTGAATGTGAACTGCTGATAAATGTCGTGTGACGTGACTTATTTGCAATTGCAAAGAAAGCCGCAAACAAAAACCGCCTGCACCGCCTGCAAAGCAACTGTAGTGATTACATGAAGGCTGACAAAGAGAAAAGAAAAAGTAAAAAGCACAAAAGAAAAGGCACATACACCAAAGCCGGAGCATTTCTTTATGGCTGGGCCCTCCGGTGATGCCAGTACGAAACCGCCGCCAATTTCTGAACCATCCGGCAATTTCCTTAGCTTGCCGTGCAGGCTCACCATTCGGAAATAGTTGAGCCATCCCCTGGTAATTTCTTTGAGCTTTTGATGCGCTCATCGAAACGAATGCTTCAGGACGTTACTCCTGCGCATAAGGGACTACACACTCCGGAAAATATACCTGATGAAAATATGCTTATTACTTTTTTTATTTATACTTTTAACCTTTCTCAATAGCCAACAGCTTCCGGCAGACGCACACTACTCGACTAAAATCGATCCTTTACGTTATTCAATTCGAAAAAATAGAAAATTATGAAAACGATAAGCAAAAAAGTAATTTTTATTCTTCTCTCAATAACCTTCACATCGTTTTCCCTTCAAAAAGGAGAAGAAATAAAAAACTGGCCAAGGGAGATAACCTCTGAAAAAGGGAAAATAACAATATTCCAGCCCGAAATAGAATCTTTTTCGGACAATAAAATGGAGTGCCGTTCTGCAGTGTCAATAAAAATGAATGACCGATCTTCACCAATATTCGGCGCAATATGGTACGAATGTCGTCTTGCAACCGACCGTGATAACAGGACTATAACACTATTAGACCTAACCGTTGTGGCCGATAAATTTCCTGATATTGAAGATACTGAAGTTGAAAAAATAAATTCATACGTTGAACAGGAAGTACCACAATGGGAAATGGTTATGTCGCTTGATGAAGTACTGGCAGGGCTTGGATTCAACGAGTTAATTAGCAGTTCTTCTGAAGATTTAAATAACAAAGCGCCTGAAATCATTTTTGTCACAAGCCCTGCTGCACTTATTTTAATAGATGGCGAACCGGTCTGGAAGCAAATAGAAAATATAAATTTTGATTACGTGGCAAACACTCCTTTCTTTATTGCCAGAGATTCAGAAACAGGTATTTGCTACTTAAAAGGAGGCGATAACTGGTATTCTTCCGATAATATTTATAGCGGATGGGAAATAGCCGAAAATATTCCCAGGAAGTTGAAAAGCGTCGAAAGTGAATCGGCAGAAGAGCAGGGAGTACAACTTGAAACGACCTTACCTTCTCAAATTATTGTTCGTACTTCTCCGGCCGAATTACTACTGACTAATGGTTCCCCGCAGTATTCATCAGTAGAAAAAACCTCATTACTTTTTGCGACCAATACCGATGATGATATTATTCTGGATATCAAAGCACAGGAGTACTATATTTTGATTTCAGGACGATGGTATAAATCAAAAGATTTATACTCGAATAACTGGACATTTGTTTCCCCGGATAACCTTCCAGCAGATTTTTCGAATATCCCTGAAGACTCCCCGATTAGCAATGTTCGGGCAAGTGTTTCGGGCACACAGGAATCAAAAGAAGCCATACTCGAAACCAGGATACCCCAAACAGCCGAAGTTGACCGCCAGTCTGCTACCTTAGAAGTCTTTTATGATGGAGACCCCATTTTTGAAGAAATAAACGGAACCAATATACGGTATGCTGTGAATACAGATAACGAGGTATTGTTGATTAATGACATTTACTACTGCTGCGACAACGCCGTATGGTTTGAAAGTACCGGTCCGCTGGGTCCCTGGATTGTAGCCATCGAAATACCAAAAGATATTATGAATATTCCCCCTGAATATCATGTATATCATGTAAAATTCGTATTTATTTATGATTATACGCCCGAAGTAATTCATTCAGGTTATTTGCAGGGATATGTTCACAATTACATCTACCATGGCTGCGTATTTTATGGAACAGGATACCATTACAAGCCCTGGTATAAAAATTATTATTATTCAAGGCCGCTTACCTATGGCTTTAGCGCTCATTACAACCCTTATTCCGGCTGGGGATTTTCTTACGGGGTTTCCTTCGGTGGGTTCAGATGGATTGATTATGACTCCAGGTTTAACAGCAAATTTGAAAGGTACTGGGGGCCTTCGGGCTACAGGCATGAATACTACCGGGGAGTTGCCTTGGGGAAAAAACGCGGGTTCTCAGATACAAAACCGGAACCTCCGAGAAATAATAAAAAAGATTCCCCAAACACCGTTATGGCAAGAAATATTGCAACAAGCAATGTCTATTTGAGAAGGGATAATGGAGTTTCGCGTACAGGAGATTATCACTTTAACGCCAAAACAGGAAAACAGCTCTCAGACAATTCATCAAACACAAGAAGGGCTGAAACAGCAGGCCGTTCCAACAACCTTTATTCTGACCAGACCGGAAATGTGTACGCAAGAAAAAACAACGGGAATTGGGAAGTCCAGGGAAACAGTTCAAAAGCAGATAACAGGAGAACAACATCAACATCGACTTCTAATACAAAAGAAAAAACAACTACTCCCCGGGAGGGCGTAAATAAACCAACAAGTCAGGATTCATCAACAAAGCGCAATACTTCATCCGGTAATACCAACCAAACGGGAACAACAACCCGGCCATTATCTCAGGAGAAAAGCACAAAGACACAGAACTCAACGACTGCCCGACCGGTTTCAACCGATAAAAAAACAACCAGTCAAAGCAGAAATACAACAGGACAAACCTCTGCCCAGCACACGACAACCGGCTCCGATCAGCAAAGGCAAACAAATACGAGCAGTAACCTGAATCGTCAGTATGAATCAAGGAACAGGGGCACTGAAAGGACTGAAACATTTAATAAAAACAAAACTCAAAATCAATATACACAACCAAAAAGTGTAACCACTCAAAAAAGTACACCAGCAGTTAAAAGTTCTTCAGAACAGAGCCGTTCCCCTTCAAAGACAGCAACTCCTGTAAATAAAGGAAGATAGTAAAATAAGAATACTTTCCGCCTGGCCTATATCAGCCCCAATGCGCCTGATGAAGTTTACCGGGAGTTGCTGCCCGATCGCTGGACAAAAAAGTAAACCGTTAAACCGGACGAGCAAGAAACCAGAAATCCGATCCATGGGTATCGCCGAGACGCTTACGCAAAAACGCAGTTTATGCATAAAGCGGCGACAACCTGTTGGTTGATTATTGCGGTAAAAAGCTTCAGGCAAAGAGGCAGAACCTATCCGATTTGTTGGGTAAAGCGAAACCTGGTAAACCCTTATGGTTTCCCTGATTTCAGGAATAGGCTTTCCGTAAGGACAGACCTACACCCGTTTCGACCTGGGCGGCGACACGGTAAGCTATGTGAATAAAAACGAAGATGTGACCGCCCTGGCCGACAAGCATGTCCTGATGATCGAATCGGCCCTCGAAACGCGAAAGGCCCTTTTTATTACTGGGGACTCAATGCCACTTACCTGTTTAAAACCCTGACTGGCCCCTGCGGCTAGATCAGGCTTGAATGGAAGTGATCCGGTGTTTGTCCGGTCGGGTTACCCGACACTGGCTTTGAGCTAAACCTGTAAACCGAAGCTAAAACAGTAAATTATAAGTTTCTGAAGGAAATATCCTGAAAATATCATAAATCTTTTTTCTGAAAGTGTTAATTTTGATTCTGATTACTAACAATGTTTCAGTTAAAACTTAGTTATCTACCTGATTAACAATAAAACAATATTATCAATACCCTGGATTGACAGTCGTAATGCTGTTGCGTTCGACCCGGGTTTCATTCAGAAATCGGGCAAGCATACGCCCGGGATCGGGTATTTTTGGTCGGGCTGCGCAGGTCGGGCACTTCGCAACGATGCAGACTTATCATACCTTTCCGCACAACCCAAAACCGGCAAAAGGGGACGACCCGCAAAGTATAGAGGAAAGGTTGATGTCGCCAATTTAAATCCAGAACACTTCACCCGGGTTGAAACCCACAAAGCAATAACGGCATCCGCTGCCATTGTATATTCCAAATCTCTTGAAAGGAATATCTTGCTGGTGGCAGAACTGTTCCAATTGAAAGGGAAAACGATTTACCGACTTTTATTTTCAACCGATACCACGCAGGCTCCCATTGATGTGATCGACATTTACCATACCCGCTTCCAAATAGAATTTGGGTTCAGAGATGCCAAACAATTTGCCAGGCTTGAAAACTCGCAGGCAAGAACCGGAAATAAGCTTTATTTTTACTTCAATACGACCTTAACAACAGTAAATATTGCTAAGGTAATGAAACTGAGCAATCCGCAAACCCGGGAAAACTCATTCCCGATGGCTACTTACAGGATCTTGTTTCATACTACCTTATTGCTATCGAGATTCTTTCGCATGTTCGCCTTTAACCCCAACTCAATCAAAAATCGTCAACATGTCAATAAACTATTGTATTTCGGCTCTATGGCTGCTTAATTATTTGGTGCTTTTTTTGAACGAACTATTGATAATATGCATTTAATTAAAACACATATTATCCATACAGAAAATCTAAAGTAAGTATTCAAAGACAGTAAATGTAAATGAAGCTGTTATTGATATGAAGAATAAGCAAAAACTACCAAACACCTTTCCTCCGTGGGGTAATGAAGACTTATTAAAAGTGAAAACCCTGAAGTCTGGATTGAAGCTGCCGGGAGAATCAACCAGAAAACTCGTCAACAATTTTGGAATTTACCAACTGGATCTTGAAATACAGAATAAAGGACTTTTGTTGATTGAAGGAGGAGACAGGAACGCTTATGTTCATCAAGTTGAACGATACGATTCTTGTCCATTAGGTTGTTTAACATTATCCAAGGAAGGTAAAATTATTGAGGCAAACCAGATTGTCGCAGAATTGGCAGGAAAAACGCAATCAGAGCTGATTAACTATCAATTGGAATCTTTTGTATACAATGATTACAAACCTGTATTTAAACTTTTCCTAAAAAAGATTCGAAAAACCAGGGCAAAGGAAACATGCGATATTATATTACTAAACGAAACTGGGATTCCGTTTCACACACACCTTACAGGTGTCGCTATAGACGGGAAAGAACAATACCTCATTACAATAACAGATACCACCGAGTTGATATCGGATTCGCGGGCACTCCGTTTATATCGGAATATGCTGATGAATATTTCGGAAGGAATTTTTTTGATTCGGGCCAGCGATCAGGTTATTGTTTATGCCAACCCTGCAAATGAGCATATTTTTGGATATGCACCACATGAAATGGAAGGAAAGAAAATCAGTACTGTAAATGCCCCTGCAAATAAAAGTCCTGAGGCAGTTGCGAAAGAAATAATAGACGAGCTCAAAAAGACAGGGAGTTGGCGCGGAGAAATAAAAAATGTAAAAAAAGATGGAACAGCATTCTGGTGCTATGCCAATGTTTCAACATTTTATGACCCCTTATATGGAGATATCTGGGTTTCTATACACATGGACATCACTGAACGTAAACTTGCGCAGGAAATGTTACTTCAGGCAGAAAAAAAACTTCAGGCAGAGGTGAATAATCGTACCCGTAAATTTGATAAATTAAATGAAGTTCTGAAGCAAGAATTAGCCAGGCGGAAAGTATCACAGAATCAGTTAAAAAACACATCCCGGAATTACAAAAATTTATATGCCTACCTGCAACGTGTGCGGGAAGAAGAGCAGATAAATATTGCCCGCATTATACACGATGATTTAGCTCAATTGCTTACCACCCTTAAAATTGAGTTGACTTCATTTAAAGCAAAAATAAATGCAGGACATGTGGCGACAAGCGATTCGATTGACTCCATGCTGTATCTCACCAACAAATGCCTGGGATCTGTTACATCAATAATTACGGAATTACGGCCTATTGTTTTGGACAAGATGGGATTCGTACCTGCAGTCAGGCAGCTTTTGTCCAATTTTCAGAAACGTTCAGACATCATATGTGATACCCTATTAAAGGGGGATTCCGTTGTTATTAAGGATGAAGTGGCAACAGCAATTTACCGGGTAATACAGGAAGCATTGACCAACATCCTTCATCATTCAAAGGCATCACATATCTCCGTAAAAATATCACTGATTTCTTCCGTCATTTTAGTTACCATCAGTGATAACGGAAGGGGTATCACATCTGAAGAAATTTCTGATCCCAAATCATTCGGAATAATTGGAATGAAAGAGCGAATAGCTGGAATTCAGGGAAGAATTTCGTTCAAAGGAATCCCAGGGAAGGGAACAACTATTAAGCTAAAGGTGCCAATTTATTGATACATCCCTTTTATTTGTAAAAAATGCAGTCATGAATAAGTTTCTGATTATTGACGACCATTATATTTTCCGGCAAGGAGTAAAGAAAGTCCTATCTGAAGCATTTGGACAGGTTCAATTCGGTGAGGCTGACAATAGTTCAACAGCATTGATGAAAATCTACAACAGTGAATGGGATCTGGTTATCACTGACCTTAATATGCCGGGACGGTCGGGTTGGATTTGATACATGAAATAAGGTCTTTAAATTCTTCGCTTCCCATTCTTGTATTGAGTATCTATGAAGAAGACCAAATGGCTCTGCGTGCCATAAAAGCGGGAGCCAATGGATATCTGAATAAAGGAAGGGCTGCTAATGATCTGTTTTTTGCCATTACAAAAATTCTGGAAGGAAAGAAATTCATAACGGAAACTGTAGCAGACTTACTTGTGAATGAATACCAAAGAGAAAAATCAGATGATTATTTAAAAGAGCTTTCAGACCGCGAATACTTTGTCCTCTTAAGGCTTGCTGCAGGAGAAACGATTACCGAAATTTCGCGATCACTTTCGCTAAGCGTAAAAACGATCTCAACATACCGTACACGGTTGATGAAAAAGCTAAAACTGAAGCATATCGTTGATCTCATTAACTTTGCGAAAGATAACAATATTTCATAATTTGTCTCTTTGCCTTCTAACGATCAATTACCATTCATAACCGCAAAGCATCTTTATATATGTAGGAATTTTCCTACAAAAAGCAAAGCGCCCTGCCTACCTGATTAATATCCCGGTATTTATAAACAAATGGTTGTTAGTGCCGTATTAACAATACAAGATGTTCTGTTATTATAGCATATTGTCAGTTGTGTGAAATTTCAATAAAAAGAGAATTACTGAACTTAATCAGAGGTTCTATAAAACAGATAAACATGGCACGGATTTATAAAAAAGAGGATGCGCCAACCGAAATGAAAGGAAATTTCGGTAATTTAATGAAACCAGTTGCCCAAATAAGAGGGGACACCGTTTCCAAACAAAAGGGACAATTCAATGCACAATACGAATTCGTTGTTGATTGGCAGTTGTCTGATAAGAATGAAATAGAGAAAAAACAAAAGTCACCCCCGTAAATATTTCATCCTTTTACGCTGATCATTTCCCGCAAACTTTGTTAGGATCGAATAATATTATTATATCTAATCCTACTTAAAGAAACCATGAATCATCTCTTAATCAAATTCAGTTTATATCCAGCCATCCTATTGTATATACTTAGACACTGCCGCTTAAGGAGATCTTTAATGCTCTGCTAATGCATGCTATTATAATGCAAGCATTTAAATGTACATAATATAACTAAAAAACATTAATCTAAGTATGAAAGTATTAATGTTTGGGTGGGAATTCCCTCCTAATATCTCTGGAGGACTGGGTACAGCCTGCCTGGGTATAACGCAGGCTTTATCGACCAATCCTGATATTGAATTAACATTTGTTGTGCCTAAGGCTTATGGCAATGAGCATGTTGATCGGGTAAAACTTATCGGGGCAAATGAGATCGATTTGATCGAGAGTAAAATTAATGTTGAAGAACTATGGGGACCACATACATTTTTAAGTATTAAATCAGGGATCTTACCATACGTTGATCCTGTAGAGTTTAAGAAGAAAGTAAATAATCCAAAAGAAAAAGTAAATATAAAGGATTCAGCTTCAATAATCCCTCATGCTCCGGTTGAATTTACGGGGAGGTATGATACAGACCTGATAACCGAAATGCATAATTTTTCGATAATAGGTGAATATATTGCCAAAGAGGGAGATTATGATCTTATTCATGCCCATGATTGGTTGACATTCCCCGCTGGTATTCGGGCAAAAAAAATTACCGGAAAGCCGTTAATCGTGCATGTGCATGCAACAGATTTTGACCGGGGCGGAGGGAATGCCAACCCTCAGGTTTTTGATATTGAAAAGGCAGGATTGGAGACTGCTGACGGGATTATTGCAGTTAGTGATCTTACTAATCGGATCATTAAAGAGAAATATATGATCGATCCGGCAAAGATATTCACTGTACATAATGGATTAAGTCCCTTGAAGATTCACGGCAGATCGAAAGCTGCGACGAAAAAGAAAAAATATACTGTAAGTTTTTTAGGACGGATCACGATACAAAAGGGTCCGCAGTTTTTTATTGAAGTTGCTCAGAAGGTATTAACCGCAATGGATAATGTTGAGTTTGTAATGGCAGGAAGCGGAGATATGCTGGATGCAATGAGAGATTTGGTTGCGAGGTTGGGAATAGCTGAAAAGTTTTGTTTCCCAGGGTTTTTGAAAAGTGATCAGGTCGTTCAGCTATTCAATCGTGCCGATGTGTATATTATGCCATCTGTTTCCGAACCTTTTGGCATTTCCGCATTGGAGGCCATGTATTACGGGGTCCCCACAATTGTCTCAAAGCAATCCGGTGTCTCGGAAGTAATTAAACACGCCATTAAACTTGATTTCTGGGATACTGATGCGATAGCCGATGCTGTTTACAGCATATTGAATCGGCCTGTATTAAAAAGAACATTGAAAAGAAAAGGGGCTGCTGAGGTTCGAAAAATCAAATGGGAAAATACAGCCTTAAAAATTGCCGATATCTACAACAAAGTAGTTTTTAACACTCAATGTAATATTTCGTGAGTTCGATGCAAAGAAGTGTCTGAAACAGAAGAAAATAGATGTAGTGCGCCGATTCAATCCAGGTTGTTCTTGATCCGGCTAACCTGATTCTTCCCTGAGAATCGTTTCCAATTGGTGTTGTTTAAACATGGGTTCAATTTACCAATTATCAATAACTTTGATTCATCAAAAAAACGTGAGTATAGCTTGAGTATAGGAAGAGTATAGTTAGAGTATACCTACAGTAAGGGTATAAAAGACATTTAAAGGATTGAATTTTATCATTACATTTATCCGTGTTAGCAGATCTTATCATTTTCTTATCCTTAAAATTCAGCACTTTAAAGATAATGGTTGGGGTTGCTAACATTTTTATTTTCCTTGCATTAAATTTGACGAAGAATTCGTTTGCTCCGATACGAGTGGCTCCGCCGGTATAACCGGTAAGCAATATGATTAAAAAAGAAAAATGACAAACGACAACGAGAATTGGTTTACGATTGATAAGATTGATGATAACACTTCTGTTATAAGTGAATATAAGCACTGGGAAGAAACTCATTGTTACCTGCTTAATGGAACAGAAAGATGCTTGTTAATCGACACGGGACTCGGTGTGGAAAATATTTGGGAACAAGTACAGAAATTGACAGATAAACCCGTTACTGCAGTTACAACTCATGTACATTACGACCATTTTGGCGGACATAAATACTTTCCTGACTTTTATGTGCACGAAGCGGAAACCGACTGGATGAATGGCGGTTTCCCGTTAACAACAGAACAGGTTCGAAATTTCCTGACGGAGGAACCATGCAATTTCCCAAAGGATTTTGATGTTAACGATTATGATCTGTTTGAAGGAGTTCCTACAAAAATACTGAAGGACAACGATACGATTGAATTAGGAGACCGAACAGTTCGGGTACTGCATACGCCGGGACATTCGCCCGGACATATGTGCTTTTTTGAAGAGGATAAAGGTTACTTGTACACAGGCGACTTAATTTATATCGGTGAGCTATTTGCATTTTTTCCGTCAACAGACCCGGTTGCTTATATGAACTCGATAAAGAAATTGTTGCCGTTACCTGTAAGGAGAATCTTCCCTGCACACCACAGTCTGGAAGTTCCGTTATCGATTATTAAGGATATGGACAACGCATTCACTGAATTGTACGAAAAGAAAATGCTTAAGCACGGAAGTGGTACCTTTTCCTATAAAGATTTCGCAATTAAGCTTTAAGATTTTCCAGTTAATTGTCGCGACGCTGTCACCTGGCTCGAAAAATGTCGGCTGACATTTGAAGATGTTCCGACGCTGATTCTTGATTTCATTTTGGGTATTACGTGGTTGATAATGAACGATATTTATTCACATGTAACAAATACTGACTATCTTTACAAAACGAACCAAAAATCACTTTCCGATGATAAAGACAAAGTATATAGACCCTCTCCTGGACGTGGCTTTTAAAAAAATTTTCGGTTCAGAGCCTAACAAGGATCTGCTCATTTCCTTTCTTAACGAGCTGTTCCGGGGACGCAAGCAGATCACAGAC
>Ga0074195_1004742_pt1 | contig 10933 bp, 10 predicted proteins | sample EPASupsiteHSE623_FD_64525 | JGI IMG/M metagenome (GOLD analysis project Ga0074195, IMG submission 64525) | Bioremediated contaminated groundwater from EPA Superfund site, New Mexico - Sample HSE6-23 | ecosystem: Environmental > Aquatic > Deep subsurface > Groundwater > Contaminated ... | reverse complement strand
CTTCCGGGCCGCGTGCCGCAAGAACGAGTTTGACCACGCGCGGATGGATATGGACGAGGTCCGGAATGATCTCCACGAAGGTACCGGGGGTCGTAAGGAACGCTCCTGGAATGCCCGGCTCGCGGTGGTGCATCGGATCCATCGCGCAGAAGAGATGGATCGCGTGTCTCACGCCCGCCTCAATGGCGGCCAAAGCCTGGGCGCAGTTGGCTTTGGAGTGACCCAATGCCGGAATTCCGCCTCGGGCGATCAGAGCCTTTGCCAGATCGAGACCACCGGGAAGCTCGGTGGCCATGGTGACGACCGTGCGTAGCCCCTTTGGAACGGCATCCAGGAACGTATCGAGGAGCTCCACCAGAGGCATTCGCAGGCACTCCTCCGGGTGGGCGCCTTTCTTGAGTGGGTTGAGGAAAGGACCCTCCAGGTGTACCCCCAAGACCGCCCCAATCCTGGGATCCTTGGAGGACAGGGCGCTCCGGAGTTGGGTGAGGGTCTCGAGAAGAGTTTCGGTCGGGCAGGACAGGTACGTGGCAAGGAAACCGGTCCATCCCTGTCGGGTGAGGTATCCGGCCACCTCAGCCGGGGTCGCGGGGTTTCTGTCGGTGAAATCCATACCCAGCGCCCCGTGGACGTGGAGATTGATGAACCCGGGGTAGATCAAGTGGTCGTCGAGGTCAACAATGGCGGAGCCGGTCAATGTCGAGGGCCGTCCCATCTCGACGCGCGAAATCCGGTCTCCGTCGAGATGGATGACACCGTCCCTGACCCCGTCGGGAGTCACGAGACGACCGAAAAGTGCCGTGGGTGAAGTCATGCTCTGGTTAATTGTGAAGCTCATAGGTGTCCATTATACCACCGTTTGGGCCGAATTTCGGTGTCGGAAACCATGACATCATGCGTCGTCTCTGAGCGGAAAAACGTGCTGTCTACTCGGCCGGAACAGGTATTCATCGGGAGACTCGCGCGCCTTCTCTTGTTCATGCTCGTCATGGCCTGACTTGGTGATGACACAATTTTGCAAAAATCCGCGTTTTTTGTTTGCGGGTCGTGAGGTGGCGTGATATTTTTAGGCCACGCGTCTTTCCCCGCAGGCAGATGATTCCCGGGGGGTCTGAGTCGCCCGATTTCGGGTGTTGCTCGATGGGGTTTTTTGTCGGGATGGGGGCGAGGATGAGAGTGTTGAAGGACCGACGCGCGTCTCGAGTTGTTATGAGGTTCTGTTCTCTCTCCTTTTGACCTCCCTCTCGACCTGGTTCTGTTTTGACGCGCATATTCCTTGATTTAGTGCTCGCGCGCGGCGAGGTCTCCGTTCGACGTTGACCTGTCCTCGCTGGAATGGAGCGTGTCCGGGTGGAATCGAGTGGGTTGGATAGGGAGCTCGAGAGGTTCCTCGTGATGATGGAGTCTGTCCGGGGAGCATCGATCCACACCCGATCCGCGTACAGGACCGATCTCTATCAATTTCTGACCCGCCTTCCGCCGGACGCCCGATGGGAAGATGTCACCGCGCGAGACGTTCGCGGATTCCTGATGGCGCTCTCCAAAGAGGATTACGACCGCAGGTCGGTGTCTCGCAAGCTGGCGGCCCTGCGTTCGTTTTTTCGCTACCTGATCGAGACAAAGGTGTTGCGGGATGATCCAATGGAGGGAATCCCAGGACCGAAACTCGGTCGGAAGTTGCCCCGGGTGCTTTCGGAGAGCGAGATGACGTTGTTCCTGGACGGAATCTCGATCGACACATTCTTCGGGTGTCGGGACCGGGCCTTGTTGGAGCTTCTATACGCTTCCGGAATGCGAGTCAGTGAGCTGGTCGCTCTCGACGTCCGCGATCTCGATCTTCGATCAGGCTCAGCCAAGGTCTCCGGAAAGGGGAATCGTGAGCGCCTCTGCCCCGTCGGGGCGGTGGCTTCCGGTTTTGTTCGGCAATACCTGGAGCGGCGAAACGCCCGAAATGTGGCATCCGACGCCTTGTTCGTAAACCACCTTGGGCGACGGCTCACGGTCAGGGGAGTCCGTTTTGTCCTGGAACGCCGCATCACCCGATCGGGCCTTGCCAAGCGATTCTCTCCACATGCATTGCGCCATTCGTTCGCCACTCATCTTTTGGACAACGGGGCCGACCTCAGGACAGTCCAGGAGCTGTTGGGACACAAGGGTATCGCCACGACGCAAATCTACACGCACACGAGTCTTTCGAAGCTGCGGCAGGTCTATGCCAAGTCGCATCCCCACGCCTGAACAGGAGGAGTCGATGAGCACTGTCGGCGATTCGCACGAGGCCCGGTGGCACGGCACGACCGTTGTCGCTGTCCGGGATCCGGAGGGCCGTGTCGCAATGGCTTCGGATGGGCAGGTGACCCATGGCGCGGTGGTGGTGAAGTCCTCCGCAGCCAAGGTTCGGCGACTTTTCAAGGATCAGGTTCTGGCCGGATTCGCCGGCTCCACATCCGATTCGCTGGCTCTGTTCGAGCTTTTTGAGGCGCAACTCGACCGGTTCCAGGGAAACCTGGTCCGTGCGGCCGTGGAGGTCTCCAAAAAGTGGCGAACGGACCGGTACTTGCGCCGGCTCGAGGCGATGCTCTTGGTGAGCGATCGGAAAGACCTTCTGATTCTCTCCGGCGCGGGCGATGTCCTCGCTCCGGACGAACCATGGGCCGCGATCGGATCGGGGGGCCCCTTTGCTCTGGCCGCGCTCAAGGCCTTTGGGGCCCATTCCTCTCTGCCCGCCAAGGAACGCGCCGTCGAGGCAATCAAAATCGCGGCCTCGATCTGCATCTACACCAACGATCACCTCAACGTCTTGGAGCTATAGGGACCAAAAAGCATGAACACTCTGACCCCACGCCGAGTTGTCGAGGAGCTCGATCGGTACATCATCGGTCAGGCTGCCGCCAAACGGGCCGTGGCCGTGGCCCTCCGGAATCGCCACCGCCGTCAGATGGTTTCCAAGGAGATCCGGGATGAGATCTCGCCGAAGAACATCCTTCTGATCGGTCGGACAGGAGTGGGCAAGACCGAGATCGCCCGGCGCGTCGCGAACCTGGCAGAGGCACCCTTCATCAAGGTCGAGGCGACGAAGTATACGGAGGTTGGGTACGTCGGTCGCGATGTCGAGTCGATGATTCGCGATCTGGTCGAGGTCGCGGTGAACCAGGTCAAACGCCAAGAGTCGGATCTCTGCATGGACCGAGCCACGGAAAAGACCGAGGAGGTTCTTCTCGACTCGCTCCTTCCCGGATCCGGAAAGCCCAAGCGCGAGGGGATCGAGCGGTTCATCGTGGATTTGATGGGAAGGGCAAGCCCGGAGCGGCCGCCCGGGATCGAGGGGCCAGAGGAGTCCAATCCCACCCGTGACAAGCTCAAAGCCCTGCTTCGAGAGGGGCGTCTCGATGACCGCGAGGTGGAGATCGACCTCAAGGAGCAGTCGGTCCCCCTGGGCAACATCTTCCACGGTGCCGGCCTGGAAGACCTTGAGATTCAGCTCCGTGGAATGATGAAGGGAATGGTCCCCGACAAAACCAAGCGTCGTCGGATGACGGTCAAGGAGGCTCGCCCCCTCGTCCTCAAGGACCAGATCGAAAGCCTTCTCGACATGGACAAGGTTGTCCGGCTCGGCGTTGAACGAGCCGAGGGATCAGGGATCATCTTCGTCGACGAAATCGACAAGATCGCCGTCGCCGAGACGCGCAGAGGAGGGGCCGGGCCCGACGTCTCCCGGGAGGGCGTTCAGCGGGATCTTTTGCCGATCATCGAGGGAACCACCGCCATGACGAAGTACGGAGCGATCCGCACCGATCGAATCCTGTTCATCGGCGCCGGAGCGTTCAACCTCGCCAAGCCGTCCGATCTGATCCCGGAACTTCAGGGGCGATTCCCCATCCGGGTCGAGCTGGAGGATTTGACCCAGGCCGACCTGCGAAGGATCCTGGTCGAACCGCAGAATGCGATCGTGCGCCAATATGAGGCGCTCCTGGCAGCGGACGGCGTGACTCTCGAGTTCACTGACGGCGCCCTCGATCAGATCGCCGCTCTGGCCTGGCAGGTGAACGTCCGCGCGGAGAACATCGGTGCCCGTCGACTGCACACGGTCGTGGAGCGTCTCTTAGAAGAGATCCTCTTTCAGGCTCCCGATCCGTCCCTTACCCATGTGACCCTGGATGAGGCGACCGTGAATCAGAGGTTGAGTGGCCTCGTGGAAGACAAGGATCTGTCGAAGTTCATCCTGTAGTCGGTTTGGAGTTTCGTTTCCGTTCGAGGATTGCTGCGGCAGCGCAGATGAGGAGCTCGAAGGAGGAATGCGGCACGCGATGTTCGCCAAAGGGGCGGTGATGCAACTCGTTCGAATCGTCCAGGGCCTTACCGGACCACACCGGCTCGCGGTGATCACAGTCGCATCGTTGTCGCTCCTTTTGCCAACCGTCATGGTGTGGACGTCATCCGTGCCCCGGTATCGAGTCCTCGTCCGAGGCATCCGGCCCAAATCGGACGTCCAGGCCATCACGTGCGAACTCGAGAAACGAGGCGTCGTCTATCAGCTTTCGGAGGGGGGACGAACCGTCTCGGTGCCGGAGGAGAAACACACGGAAGCTCTGGATCACCTCAATCGAGAGAGTCTGATCACGCGTCATCAAGATCAAAGCCTTCGGGATTTCGTGGAAAAACAGCCGTCGATCGGTCTGTACCCGGAAATCCAGAAGATGCAGAGACTCCGGCTCCTGGAGATGGACATCGCGCGCACCATCGCCATGTACGACTCCGTCGAGTATGCCAGGGTCCACATCACCGAGCCTCGAGAGACTTTCTTCAAGAATGACGCGACACCGGTGACCGCCTCGGTGTTCGTGGATGTCGCGCCAGGCAAGCAGCTTTCCTCCGATCAGGTGATGACGATCAAAGCGCTGGTCTCGCACGCCGTCGAAGGGCTCTCGCCGATGAATATCACGTTATGTGATTCCTCCGGTTCCGACTACTCGCGCCCGGCGACACGTGTCGTATCTGCTCCGGTTACGCCAAGCCTGGCTCGTGAATTGGAGTTCGCCCGGCTTGCGGAAGCCATCCTCGAGGAAAAGGTGAGTGAGCATCTCCTGAGGCTTTTCGGACCGGAAGCCTTTGCCGCCTCGGTCACCGTGGAGATGGAGACGACCCAGAGTCACGTCGACGCGGCGCTTGCGGGGCCGGCGTCCGGAGCCATGGTGTGCGAGCTCGTCACGGAGAATGGCGGACGCAAGGATTCTGGCGGGAACGCCGCCGGTCCGATTCCGGGACGATCGACCCGGGCAAGGGGAATCGAAACCCATGCCCGGGTGCGTAGACTTTCAGTCTCGATCCTCGTCGACTCCCGTTCCTTGCCTGACGGCAAATTGTCAGGGTCTCTGCAGGCGGTGCTGCAGGAGGACGTGAAGGCCGCGGTTGGTTTCTCCACGACCAGAGGCGACTCCCTGTCGATTCTTGCCGCGCCCTTTCACCGCTCCGTGAGTCAGGGCGTCCGGGTCCACCCTTCGGCAGGTCCGGTCGAAAGCCCGCCCACCAACCGCGTTCGAACCGAGGGAGTTCTGCTCGCGAGCGTGAGTGCCAAGAATGTTGGGGCTGCCGCGGGATGGGCGGAACGGTCGAAAAGATCCGCTTGTGTCGTCGCCGGCCATTTCCCCAGGGAGACCGATGGGGGACTTCCCGCGCCTTCTGCCAAGAAGATTCCTCATCCGGGAGCGGCTGCTGGCGCAGTGTCTCTGGTCATCTCGAATTTTCAGGCCTTCTGGGCAGGGCAGATCATCGTTCTGGTCTTTGTCCTGGGAGTCCTGGTCCGTCACATGGGCGGTCCGCCGGGAAGCAGCCTGTTGGGACCGGAGCGGCTCTATCCGGTGCGGCTCGATCAGATTCTGTCCGTTCGTCCGATCCGTAAGATCCCCGTGCCGCCGCTCGAGTCCTACGTGGGGCGTCAGGAGTGCGATCTCTCCGGTGCCTTGGCTGGAACCGACGCGTCGTCGCTGGTCCTCGTCCTGCGGACTGCGACGGATCCGGTCAGGCAGATGATCCTCTCGCAGCTGACGCCCGAACGGTCCAAGGAGGTCGCGGCCATGCTCGCGACCCAGGGGCCTGTTCCTCTGGCGCGTGTTGAGGAGGCCAGACGGCGATTGACGGAGCTCCTCGCTGGGAGTCCTGCCAAGCGCGGGAGGATAGCGTGAATTTGCAGCCCGAGACAGGCGGCGCGGGTGAGTTCGACCACCTGATCGAGCAGGCTTACCGGGAGCTCGAGAAAGCTCGTCGGATCGCGTCCAGCATCATCGCGAACGCGCGCAACGAAGCCTCCGAGATGATCGCGAGGGCCAAAACCGTCTCCGCGCGGATGGCGCGGGAAGCGGCCGAGCAGGAGAACCGAGCCCGGGAAGTCCGTGTGGAGGAACAGAGAGAACAGGCACGCAAGGCGTACCAGGAAGGTTTTGATGAGGGGCTTGGTAAGGGGGCTGAGGAGGGACGCAGTCGCTTCGAAGCCATTGCCACGAAGTTGGGGGGGATTCTGGACCACATCCAGAGCGAGAGAGAGAAGATGTTCGGTTCGTATCGGCAGGAGATCGTGGAGTTGGTCCTGCAGATCGCCGAGCGAGTGGTTCGAGTCGAACGCGACACGGTGGCAAGCCTTCTTGGCGAAAACCTGAGGCTTCTGCTCGAGGACTGTGCGTCCAAGGACGAGACGGTCCTGCATCTGAATCCGGCCGATCTGGAGAACGTGTCCCGCTACCTCGTCGACAAGGGCGGAGCCCTGCCTCGTCATCGTCTGAAGACCGATCCCGCGGTTCCTCCTGGAGAGTGCCGCGTCCGGAGCAAGTCCCTGAACCTGGATCTTTCATTCGCCAAACGCTTCGAGGCGATCCGAGACCGTCTCAGGGCCAAGTTCGCCCTCCGGTCGGGGCGTTCGTGAGATCCGGCGAGGGCGCATGAGGAAGGAAGGCCTTTCCGACCTGATTCGAGAGGTCGCGGACATGGAGGTTGACCGTCCGTACGGTCGCGTCGTCAAGAGCACGGGGCTGGTTATCGAGTCAGAGGGGCCGATCTCACGCCTGGGCGAGATCTGCCATGCCATCGTCGAGGACCCTCCGGGCAGCCCATCGTTCGAACTCGAGGCCGAGGTCGTCGGGTTTCACGGCGACCGGGTCATCCTGATGCCCTTCAAGGAGGCCACGGGATTGCGCCCCGGGGCTCTGGTGAAGGGTCTGGGGACGGAGCACGTGGTCGGCATCGGATCGGGCGTGCTGGGGCGCGTGGTCGACGGCCTGGGACGACCCGTCGACGGAAGGGGGCCCCTTAGCGCTGACCGATGGATCCCGGTGACCTCCGAGCCTCCGGATCCGATCCGACGCCCCGTCATCCACGAGGCTCTCCCTCTCGGAATCCGGGCGATCGACGCGCTGCTTACCTGCGGGCGCGGTCAACGGATCGGGATTTTCGCGGGATCGGGGGTGGGCAAGTCGACCCTCCTGGGCATGGCGGTTCGCGGCTCCCAGGCGGACGTCTGCGTGGTCGCGTTGATTGGCGAGCGCGGTCGCGAAGTGCGGGAGTTCATCGAGAACGACCTTGGTCCCGAGGGGTTGAAGAAGAGCGTCGTCGTGGCGGTTCCTTCGTCGGACAGTCCGATTTTGAGATTGCGAGGCGCCTTCACCGCCATCACCATGGCCGAATCGTTCCGCGACTCGGGGGCCCAGGTCCTCTTTGTGATGGATTCGCTCACCAGGCTCGCCATGGCGCGCAGGGAAGTGGGGCTGGCCGCGGGAGAGCCCCCCACGTCCCGAGGATACCCACCGTCGGTCTTCTCGATGCTTCCTCGCTTCTTGGAACGGGCCGGCACCGCTGAGACCGGTTCGATCACCGGGATCTATACCGTTCTGGTGGAAGGTGACGACCTCTCGGAGCCGGTCGCGGATACGACGAGAGGTCTCCTCGACGGGCACATCGTTTTGAGTCGGGAATTGGCCGCTCTTGGTCATTATCCGCCGATCGATGTGCTGCGGTCCGTCTCGCGGTTGATGCCACGCGTCACCGAGGGCGAGCACCGTCAACTGGCAACGGCAGCGCGTGCCGTACTGGCCGAGTACTCCCAAATCGAGGATTCTCTGCACCTGGGGACTTACCAGATGGGCACGGATCCTATGCGGGACAAGCTCATCTCTCGACGCAAGGGCTTGATGACGTTCTTGAGACAGGGTGCTTCCGAGAAATCGGAGTTTTCAGGGATCGTCGCGGATTTGCGTTCGGTTCTCAAAACGAGGCCCAAGTCCAAGAGGGAAAAGGAGTCGAAGTGATTGAACGGCGGGCCCGACGGGTGGCGAAGTTGGCGCATCTCCGGCGCGCCGAGGTGAGGTCACACCAGGCGAGGCTCGAGGCTTCCAGGGCGGAACTCGTCTCGAACGAGGCGTCTTGGAATGCTCTGAAGGTCTCGTTCGACGAGGAGTCGGATCTGGCACGTGACCGGCAGTCGTCGGCCTGGGACGGAGAGTGGGTCGGGCTCGACGGACTTCGGAAATTGCGGCTGGACGCGATCTCCTGGGAAGCGCGGGTGGCGGAGTCCAGGCGTCGAGTCGAGAAGGCTGTCCGTGATGTGGAGACGGCCAAGTCGAAGGAGAATGGGGCCAGCGAGATGGCTTGCCGCCTTCGGGACGATATCCGACGCGGGGTGGATCGCCGCGAGAGCGCTCTCCTCGAAGAAGCCCACCGTGTGCTTCGGGCGTTTTCTCCGATCGAAGCCGATCGAGAAGGCGGACCGGACGATGATCGTCGAGCGTCGCGCGAGACGGAAGACTGAGCTGGAAACGGGCCTGTCTAGGTACTTACCGCTAGCCCGAGGCTCCGGCCTTTCTCAGGACTTCAACCGCTTTGTGGCGGTCAATCGATCGATTCGCCTGGCGCTCCGGCTCTCCAAGGCGCCAGACGGTACGATGACCAACGGCGGCATCGGCGGCTGACGCCCGTCAGGAGCAGGGACGGCCATCGCCTCTTTGGAGGGGAGTGCTGCCTCGAAGCCGGCGGCATCCACCTCGGCGACCAAGTACTCCTGGAGAAACAGCTCGGACCGCACGAACGCTGTTATCGAGATCTGCAGCATGAAGCGTTCCCAGAGGAGCCGTTGCGTCACCAAGCTGCATTCGGCGGCATAGGCAGCCGCAGTCGATGAGTACTGACGCCACGGATCGGCCGGAGGCAAGACCCCCTCCAACAAGCGAAACAGTTTTGGACACAATCAGGCCGCGAGCACGTTTTTCTCATCGTCGAGCCTGAGATAACCCCGTTCCGATAAGCCGAGGCGCTGGCCGCACGGACCAAGCAAGCGTCCCCGAAGGCGCTGATCGGGATCGCCAAGAAAGAAGCCTCTCACCGCCAGAGGGGTCCGCACTCGGGGCAAGGCGGCCCCGGCCCGGGCATCACTATGGGACTTGAGCGGAGGTCAGCTCCGGGGCGGCCTTGCGCGAGTGAGGGAGCGATCGACTGCTTGAGGCGGCTTCGGTCGGATGTGCCAGCCGCCTGGAAATGGGGGCATAGCCTCTGGCGTTACTCCTTCCCAGAGAGTCACTATCTTCTCAAAGGGGATCTGGAAGTGAGTGAACCACAGCCGTAAGGTATGCAATGAAGCAATTCTTCGAGCAGAAACTCAAATCAATTGGCAGTGGCCTGTCCACTTGAATGTCGCTTGGTGCACCAAGATACGGATGAGCCCCGTGAAAACCAAGAGTAAAATCCCAATAGGATGTTCCCGAAATGGTATAAAACGTCCCCGTGAGCCTTCCTTTGCAGGTGCCGCAGATGCGCAATCCGTTATCCGGCGGTAATCCTGTCTTTGGATCAATTTCGGCCGGATCAACCCAAGAGGAAGAGCTGCTACGGTCACTACTGGCACACACTTTCTTTCTCAATTGAGATCCCTCTTCTCAGAAACTCAATCTCGTCGAGAAACAACGCATCCCTTATTAATTGCTCTGAGGCATAAACTGGACCTGAATACAGGGCCTCATACATAAAGATTCCCACCGCCAGAGGTTTGGCGATCTTGCCAAGTTGACGCCCTAATTTCTGGATTCTTGAAAACACCCCCTCCTTCTTGGCTAGCTCTATGAGTTCTCGTACGTTTTTCTTTCCAATGTTGCCGACGATCTTGCCACTATTCTTATCGTAAATGTTCCCAAATTTGTCAATTTTGTTGCCCGTTTGGACATCGTGCCCATGCGGCCAGGTGGGGAACGGATCATCGTCAAATAGGTTGATCGTGATCACGTACCCGCCGACCTTCACTTCCAAAAACCGAGAGGGTCACAAAAGTTCGTCGGACTGTTCTCTGCGTACAGATACAGATTTATCCCCCCCTCAAGCAGAATCGAATCCCTTGCCATCCACCTCCCCGCCGCCGGATCGTAGTCCCGCACGCCAAACCGCACCAGCTTCGTCACCGGGTCGTAGATCCCACCCGCGAATCCCTGCACCAGCAGGTTGAAGCTCGGGTTGCTGTCTGACAGCACATTCCCCCAGCTGTCGCTTTCAATGGTCCGCTGGACCGTTCCACTCCCGATTAAAACCGTCTTCGACGTCCCGACCTGGTCCGCCCCCACGTAATACACGGTCCCTTCACGACTGAACCCCATCAACGTCCCGGACGGATCGTAGTAGTAAAGGGTGGTCCCGCTCGCATCCTTGGTCGCCACCGGTCGTGATCCAAGCGACGTGTCGCCGTAGAGGAACTGCGTGACGTTCGCACCTTCGTTCCGGCTCGTCACCCTCCCAATCCCGTCGTACGCGACGCAAGAAGGTCTACCCTGCCCACTCCGGAAAAGATCTCACCCTCTTGCGGACTGTTCGTCACATGGCAGACTATGAACCTCACGCGGTAAACTTTCGTCTGGCCCGCGATGTGGTGAAGAGGGTGACCTTGTTTGTCACCTTGGTTGAGAAGGAG
>Ga0074195_1004741_pt1 | contig 10938 bp, 11 predicted proteins | sample EPASupsiteHSE623_FD_64525 | JGI IMG/M metagenome (GOLD analysis project Ga0074195, IMG submission 64525) | Bioremediated contaminated groundwater from EPA Superfund site, New Mexico - Sample HSE6-23 | ecosystem: Environmental > Aquatic > Deep subsurface > Groundwater > Contaminated ... | reverse complement strand
CAACAACACGATGAACAAAATAATAAAGACCTTACTTCAAAATTTCGACAAGTAAAAAATATAAAAGAAGAGTTAGACGAAAGAGATGAAGAACAATGGGAATATGCAGCAGCTCTTGCAAAAGAAGTATCCAATAGAAAATCCCTAATGCCTTTGGGCTTTGAAAGACTTGCAAAAAAAGTAGAACCAAAAGATATAGATTGGAAGTTTGAATTATACAACGCCATAAATCGCCACATGAGAAATAACTACGCTTTTATGCCACCAAATAAAAAACATCTTTACAGAGGTTTTGCCCTGCCCTCACTCACAAGTGATACTTTGAGTTTAATAGTTGCCATTGATACCTCAGGTTCTATTCAAGAGGAGATTTTGGGAGCATTTATAGAAGAGTTTAAAGCCATCATGCAAAACTTTCCAGCAGTAAATATTGAACTTCTAATAGCTGATGCAAAAGTTCATGCCCACTATAGTTTTAGAGGTGCTGAGGATTTGGATTTTGTTTTAAAAGGTGGAGGAGGAACTGACTATCGACCAGTTTTTGAATACATCGATGCAAATTTCCCAATGGCAAGTATGCTTTTATATTTCACAGATGGAGAAGGAGTTTTCCCAAGATTCCCCCCAGCTTATGAAGTTCTTTGGGCATTATCAAATAAAAAAGAGAGAATTCCATTTGGAAGAGCTTTGGTGATTTTTTAATAAACTTGTTATATTATAAAAATAAAAATTGAGTTTAAATGAAAAACTTTAGATATAAAAAATATGTTCCAAATGACTTAGGCAAAATCATCTATTTTGAAGATTTAATTCCAAAAAAAGTTTTAAAACAAAAACTCTCTTCAAATCTTTTTTCGCTCTTTTTTTCAATCTTTGGTTTAGCTATTTGTATTACAATGTTTTACTATTTTTTAATCTCAAATGATTTATTTGGATTGTTTTTTACTCTACTGTTTTTACCTTTTTTCTTCTATCTTTATAAATCTATTTTAGATTTTTTTATCATTGAAATAGGTGTTGTTTGTGATAAAGGAATAATGATACTTCATCTAAGAATAGATGATAAACTGTTAAAAAATAGAACTTTTTATTTTGATACAAAATATGAAATAAAAATCCAAGAGAGAAGAAACTTCCATATAGCAGGAAGATACAAATATACCTACGACAAAATTTGCACTTTTTTTGATAAAAATAAAAAAGTTTTTCAAATCAACTACTCTTTTGTAGATGATAAAAAAAGTTCTAAAAAAGAGTTTTTTGATAATTGTGTTTTAGCTTTTGAGACTTTTAGGATAACTAGAAAAGTTGATTCTGCATACTCAAAATCGCTTGAAGATATTGAAAAAGGAAATTTCAAAATCCAAAGTGCAAAAGAGCATATTGAAGAGATAAGAACTGAACTATTTTGAAATATACAAATTAAAACTTACAATATTAAAAATATATTATTAGTTGTTAAATAAGTTATTAATCATTTTTATATATAATTGTCAAAAGTCAATGGCAATAAATTAGTTTTATTAAATTGTTTTGTGCATCACTTAACAAATAACTATTTGAAATAATAACTCACAAAACGAATAACTAATATTCCATAACATCATAGTATGTTATAGAATATCATTTCTTCGTTTTGGCATTGACTTTTATAAGGATTTTATTATAGATATTATCACATTCTTAAAGAGTAATACAAAAATTAAAATACCATCCAATTTAAGGATTTTAGTTTTTGGTGGAGCTCTAAACTCTGACTGTCGTAGAGATTCATTACTAAATTGGCTACAAGAAGAAAAAGAATTTTTAACTATTGTTCCTGACAAAATCAACTATTTTGATATTACATCATCAAATTATAATTTAATTGAGAAAGAAAGCCGTCTTTTTGAGAATTCTGATATTTTAATTATTATTCCAGAATCACCAGGTTCATTTGCAGAAATTGGCATGATTGCATATATGATTGCAAACCATAGGATGGAAAAAGAACGTATTGCTTATGGTAAAAAAACTTTAGTTATTTTAGATAAAAAGTACAAATATGAAGAATCTTTTATAAAATTAGGACCAATTAAAATTATTAAAGCACATCAAGGAAAATCTATTAATTTTGATTTTAAGGAAGGAAATAAAAAAGAGATAATTAGAAATTTTAAAACTAAAGAAGTTCAACAATTTAGACTGAATGATACAAGTGAAGATACAAAAGAATTATTCTTTTTTAATTGTATAAAAATATTAATATATTTATATTCTCATAAATCTCTAGATTTTAATCCTACTGCATATAAAGAAGAATTTATTGAAACATTAAAACAGATTCATATAGGTATAGGAGTTGATAATATAGAATATTTAGAGTCATCTGAATTAATTGAAAAAACATTTATTAAAGCTAAAATAAATTTATCTATAAAACATTCTCATCCATTTATACAAGAACTCATACGATTAAATTTTAAAGTATTTATACAAAAAAATATTATTAGAAATTTCCTAAAGCAAAGTGGGTACTAATATGACTTTTTTAGAATATCTTGAAAAGAAAGGTTATCCTTCTATTTTATTAACAAAAATACTTGAAAATCATGATGATTATATTTATTATTTTAGAGCAAAAGGTAAAATGCAAATAGCCCCAAAATGGGAACTGAAAATATTACAAAAAATCTTAAAAGATTATCTTATGGATTACTATTCATCTTATATTTCAACATTTGCAACCGCCTATATTAAGAATAAAAATATTTCATACAATGTATCAAAACATTTTGGTAGAAATTATTTTTATGTTACTGATTTCTCTAATTTTTTTCCTTCTATTAAATTAATAAATACAAAAGAATACTTATCTAAATTCCTAGACTCTGAAGATTCTTCTTCATTAGAAGCTATATTTAATATTGGATTTTATAAGAACTCTTTACAATATGGATTCCCAACTTCACCAATTATTTCAAATATAGTTATGACTAGATTTGATAATATATTTTTTGATAAGATAAACACTCTATTTCCAAAAAGTAATATTTCCTATAGTAGGTATTGTGATGACATAACTATCTCTTCAAAATATGAAATTGAATCCAAAACTATTAAAAATATAATAGATGAGATAATAGAAACAGAATATAACTTTTTACAAATAAATAATAAAAAAACTAGAAGTTTTGAGAAATATTCGCATTATCCTTACATTACAGGTTTAGTCCCATTAAAAAACAGGGTTACTATTGGTAAGAAGAAATTTAATGCAATTAAATTAAATATTTATTTGTCTTTAACAAATAAGCCAATTAAACCTATCAACTTATTTAATACACAAGTTGCACTAAGTTCATATCTATCATATGTTTATCTTGTTGACCCACATAATTATAATAGATTGAAAGAGCATTTTTCAAAGAAATTTGATTCTAGTGAAATAAAAATATTATTTAAGAAATAGTAGATTTTGTTAAATTTCAATAATATTTAAAAATTCTCTAGTAGAAAACAAACCTTTACATAAGTTTTTTCTATCTCAATAGTTTTTATTGATTTCGTCCACATACAAATAATTTGATTCCTTTTACATTTAAATCAGCATTCTTTATCAAATATTTTTACCTTTTCTTTTCTCAATAAAACACCGCAAACCAAACCGTTGGTTCATCTAAACTCGTAAACTTAACCCTATGCTTTTCAAAAGCTTTGATATTCAAACAATCACCTTTTTTGAGTTCCACTTCCCTATTCTCAAACTCAAGTATTGCAAAACCTTCTAAAACTAAAACAAATTCACTTTTTTCTTGTTCATACCAGAAGTTTTCTGGTGATTTTTGTCCATTTGAAACTATTTTTTCTATTTTTATTGTTTCATTTTTGAAAATTTCAAAAAATTTTTCTTCATTTTTATCTACTATTATTTGCTCAAAGATGTTGTATTTTTGCATATTAAAAACTTCCTAGAATAATGATTTATTGGTATTTTACTCAAAATTACTTAATCATTTGATATAATCTTGATAGATTTAATCAAGTTAGTTAATCACCCCTTATTTAAAGGGTATTATATTAATTGTGATTAAATTACTTGACATTGATTTAAAAATGTTCTATAATTTCAACATATAAAGAAAATGAACAAAAATAAGAAAGGGAAAAAATGCAAAAAGAGACAATCGCAATTCACGCAGGTTATAACAAAAAAGAAGGTTATGGCTCAATGAGCGTTCCAATAGCTCAAACAACAGCTTATGCTTTTAGAGATTCTGAACATGCTGCAAATTTATTTGCACTTAAAGAACTTGGACCTATTTATACAAGATTAACAAACCCTACAACAGATGTTTTAGAGCAAAGATTTGCTGCACTTGAAGGTGGAGCTGCTGCTATTTGTGTTGCTTCTGGTCAAAGTGCAATTTTTTATGCGGTTGCAAATGTAGCTGAAGCTGGGGATAATGTAATTATCTCTGATAAATTATATGGTGGAGCAATTACGCTTTTAACTTATACTTTTAAAAGATTTGGAATTAGTGCAAAAGTATTTAAAAGTGACGATGCTTCTGATTTAGAATCATTAATTAATGACAAAACAAAAGCTATATTTTTTGAATCATTATCAAATCCTCAAATTGCTATTCCTGATGTGGAAAAAGTTGTTGAGATTGCAAAAAAACATGGTGTTTTAACTATTTGTGATAATACAGTTGCAAGTGCTGCTTTATTTAATCCAATTAAATGGGGAGTTGACGTTGTAGTTCACTCAACTTCAAAATATACAAATGGTCAAGGTACAACTATTGGTGGAATTATCGTTGAAAGAGATGGTTTAGCTGAATTCTTCAAAGCAAATGAAAACAGATATTCACACTTTACAACTCCTGATGTATCTTATCATGGATTAGTTTACACAGATGTTCCTCTTCCAAACTTTTGTTTAAGAATTAGATTATCACTTTTAAGAGATATTGGAGCTGCTCAATCTCCTCACAACTCTTGGTTATTAATTCAAACTTTAGAGACTTTAGGATTAAGAGTTGATAAACATTCAGATAACGCTTTAGAGGTTGCTAAATTTTTAGAATCTCATCCAAAAGTAAAATCTGTAAATTATCCTGGGCTTCCTTCAAATAAATATTATGCAAAAGCTCAAAAATATTTCAAAGGTGGAAAAGCATCTGGTCTTATCTCTTTTGATGTTGAATCTTTTGAAGAAGCAAAAAGAATTATTGATAGTGCAAAACTATTTAGTGTTGTTGTAAATATTGGAGATAGTAAGTCACTTATTGTTCATCCAGCATCTACAACTCACTCTCAAATGAGTCCTGAAGAGTTGGCAAAAGCTGGTGTAAATCCTGTAACAATTAGACTTTCAATTGGTTTAGAAAACACTGTTGATTTAATTGAAGATTTAAATCAAGCGTTAAATTAAGAAATTAACAAGATGCCACTAATATCAACAAAAGGTGTATATGGTTTAACAGCCATGTATGAGTTAAGTAAGCATCAAGAAGATACTCCAATGCAAATTAAGGAAATATCTGCAAATGCAAATATTCCTCAAAATTACTTAGAACAACTTTTAAGTAAACTAAGAAGAGCGGAACTTGTAAAAAGTATACGAGGTGCAAGAGGTGGATATATCCTTGCGAAAAGTGCAAAAGAGATTAAAATAGTTGATATTTTAATCGCTTTAGAAGATGATATTAAGATAATTGATGCAAAAGCTGAAAATCCAATCTTGAATATCTTTTTTGATGAATCAAAAAGTAGTATGAAAAAGATTTTTGATATTTCACTAGATAAACTAGATGAATATCAAGAAAAATACAACGAATTTTTACATTACAGTATATAACTAAAAATAAAGGAAAACAAAATGAAATATGCAAATAACATAACAGAATTAATCGGTAACACACCTTTAGTAAAATTACAAGGTGCAAGTAACACAAGTGGAGCAACAGTTTTAGGTAAATGTGAATTTATGAATCCTTCACATTCTGTAAAAGATAGAATTGGAACAAACATGATAAATGCAGCTTTAAAAGCTGGATTAATTAAAGAAGGTACAACAGTTATTGAACCTACAAGTGGAAATACTGGAATTGCATTAGCTTCTGTTTGTGCAGCTTTAGGAATCAAATTAGTTCTTACAATGCCTTCATCAATGAGTATTGAAAGAAGAAGATTATTAAAAGCTTTAGGTGCTGATTTAGTATTAACTGCTCCTGAAAAAGGTATGAAAGGTGCTATTGAAAAAGCTGTTGAATTACAAGAGGCAACTCCAAACTCTTTTATTCCTCAACAATTTGCAAATGAAGCAAATCCTGAAATTCATAGACTTACAACTGCAAAAGAAATTTTAGCAGACACTGATGGAAAAATTGATATTTTTGTAGCAGCTATTGGAACAGGTGGAACAATCACTGGAACTGGTGAAGTTTTAAAAGCTCACAATCCAAATATCCAAATTATTGCAGTTGAGCCAGAAGCGTCACCTGTATTAAGTGGTGGAAAACCAGGACCTCATAAAATCCAAGGAATTGGAGCTGGGTTTGTACCAGATGTTTTAAATACAAAAATTTATGATGAAGTTTTACAAGTATCAAATGATGATGCAATTGCAACTTCAAGAAAAATTGCTCAAACAGAAGGATTATTAGTTGGTATTTCTGCAGGTGCAAATATTTATGCAGCGCAATTAGTAGCAGCAAGACCAGAAAACAAAGGTAAAACTATTGTTACAATTTTATGTGACACAGGTGAGAGATACTTAAGTTCTGGTTTATATGATTATGATGAAGAGTAGAAATACTCTTTGTCACTAAAAAAGGAAACAAATGCACGAAAAACCGTATAGATCCGTTGTAAAAGCTATCTCTTGGAGAACAGTTGGAACAATTGATACAATAATAGTTTCATACTTTATTACTGGAAATTTAGTAATGGCAGCTTCAATAGGTACTATTGAGGTTATTACAAAAATGGCTTTATATTACTTCCACGAAAGAGCTTGGAATAAAATCTCTTTTGGTAGAGTAAAAGAACCAGCAGTTGATTATCAAATTTAGGTTATAAAATGAGCAATAAAGAATTAATAGAAAATATAAATAAAGATTTAGAAAATAAAACTACACAAGAAGTAATTGAATATTTTTTAACAAAATTTAAAAGTGTAGCTTTGAGTTCAAGCTTAGCAGCTGAAGACCAAGTTTTAACAGATATTATTTTAAAACAAGACAAAAATGCAACAATATTTACATTAGATACAGGAAGATTACACCCTGAAACTTATGATGTTATGGATGCAACAAATTTAAAATATGGTGTAAAAATTGATGTATTTTTCCCAAATAACGAAAAAGTACAAGAGTTATATCAAACTCAAGGTGTAAATGGACAATATGAAAGTATTGAAAATAGAAAAACCTGTTGTAATATTAGAAAAATTGAGCCTTTAAAAAGAGCATTAAAAGATGTTGAAGTTTGGATTACAGGACTTAGAGCCGCTCAAAGTGTTACAAGAGTTGATATGCCTTTAGTTGAATGGGATGAAAACTTCAAAGTAATAAAAGTAAATCCTTTGATAAATTGGGATGAAAAAGATGTTTGGGATTATATAAAAACAAATAGAGTTCCTTACAATAAACTTCACGATAAGGGATTTCCAAGTATTGGATGCGCTCCATGTACACGAGCCATCAAAGAAGGTGAAGATATAAGAGCAGGAAGATGGTGGTGGGAAAACCCTGAACACAAAGAATGTGGTTTACACAAAAAATAACGGAGAAAATAAATGATAAGTACAGAAAGATTAACTCATTTAAAACAGCTAGAAGCTGAATCAATTCATATTATTAGAGAGGTTGTTGCAGAATTTGACAACCCTGTAATGATGTATTCTGTTGGTAAAGATTCAGCTGTTATGTTACATCTTGCATTAAAAGCTTTTGCACCTGCAAAATTACCATTTCCACTTTTACATGTGGATACTTTATGGAAATTTAAAGAGATGATTGCTTTTAGAGACCAAAGAGCAAAAGAAGAAGGTTTTGAACTTTTAGTTCACACAAATCCAGAAGGAATTGCAAATAATGTAGGACCATTTACTCATGGTTCAGCTGTTCATACAGACATTATGAAAACGCAAGGACTAAAACAAGCACTAAACAAATATAAATTTGATGCAGTTTTTGGTGGAGCAAGACGTGATGAAGAAAAATCAAGAGCAAAAGAGAGAATCTACTCTTTTAGAGATAAAAACCACAGATGGGATCCAAAAAATCAAAGACCTGAACTTTGGAATGTTTATAACTCAAGAGTTCACAAAGGTGAATCTATAAGAGTTTTCCCAATTTCAAACTGGACAGAACTAGATGTTTGGCAATATATTTACCTTGAAGGTATTCCTATTGTTCCTTTATATTTTGCAGCAAAAAGACCAGTTGTTGAAAAAGATGGTGTTAAAATCATGGTTGATGATGAAAGAATGCCAATTGGTCCAGAAGATGTTATAAAAGAAGAAATGGTTAGATTTAGAACTCTTGGATGTTATCCACTAACAGGTGCAGTTGATTCAACAGCAACAACACTACCAGAAATTATTCAAGAGATGTTATTAACAAAAACAAGTGAAAGACAAGGAAGAGTTATTGATAATGACTCAGCTGGTTCAATGGAAAAGAAAAAAATAGAGGGGTACTTTTAGGATGTCACAATTAGAAACAAAAATAGCTAACGATATAGAGGCGTACTTAAAAGAGCATGAGAATAAACAATTATTGAGATTTATTACTTGTGGAAGTGTTGATGATGGGAAATCTACTTTAATTGGAAGACTGTTACACGATTCAAAAATGATTTTTGAAGACCAACTGGCTGCCATTAAAAATGATAGTAAAAAAGCTGGATCAACTGATGGTGAGTTTGACTTAGCTTTATTAGTTGATGGTTTACAATCTGAGAGAGAACAAGGTATTACAATTGATGTTGCTTACAGATATTTCACAACTGATAAAAGAAAATTTATCATTGCAGATACTCCAGGTCATGAGCAATATACAAGAAATATGGCAACGGGAGCTTCAACAGCTGACTTAGCGATTATTTTAATTGATGCAAGATATGGTGTTCAAACACAAACAAAAAGACACTCATTTATTGCAAAATTACTTGGGATTCATCATATTGTGGTTGCTGTTAATAAAATGGATTTAGTTGATTTTTCGCAAGAGAGATACAACGAAATTTGTGCTTCTTATTTAGAATTTGCAAAAGAGTTAGGAATGACTACAGATATTACTTTAATTCCATTATCTGCACTTAATGGGGATAATGTTGTAAATGTAAGTCCTAAATCACCTTGGTATAAAGGTGATACTTTAATGCATGTTTTAGAAACTATTAAAATTGATGAAGATAGAGATTTAGTTCACTTTAGACTTCCAGTTCAATATGTAAATAGACCAAATCTAAACTTTAGAGGATTTTGTGGAACAATCGCAAGTGGAGTTATCAAAGTTGGTGATTCAATCACTGTTTTACCATCAGGAAAAAGCTCAACTGTAAAAGAAATCGTAACTTACGATGGAAATTTAGAGTACGCTTATGCGCAACAAGCAATTACACTTACTTTAAATGATGAAATAGACATTTCAAGAGGTGATACAATTGTAAAAAGTGATGAGCAACCAGACCATGCAGCAAACTTAGATGTTGATATTGTTTGGATGAGTGAAGAGCCTTTAACAAAAGGAAAACAATACTTTATTAAAAGAGCAACAACACAAACTGTTGGAACTATTGATAAATTCTATTACAAAACAGATGTAAACACTTTAGAGCAAAGTGAAGCAAATGTTTTAAATCTAAATGAAATTGCTAGTGCAAAACTAGATTTAGAACAAAATATTGCCTTTGATGCTTACGATAAAAACAAAGTTATGGGAAGTTTTATCATCATTGATAGAATCACAAATAACACTGTTGGTGCAGGAATGATTAGAAATAAATCAATTGACCAAAGCAAAAAAGATACTCAATATTCAGAATTTGAAATTGAATTTAATGCTCTTGTGAGAAAACATTTCCCACATTGGGAAGCTAAAGAGATTTTTTAAAATATGTCAAATAATTTAACTTTAGACCTTGAGCGAATTAAAAAAGAAAAAAGTGATTTAGATGTCCTTGGGGACATCTATTTTCATGCTGTTTTTGGTGAAAAAATAAGTGCTGAGAATTTAGAAAGATTCAAATGGTATGGACTTTATGCACAAGATGAAAAACAAGAATATTTTATATTAAGAATTCCATTATCAATGGGTGAATTAAATCTTCAACAAATCAAAACACTTAGTTTAATATCAAAAGAGTATGCAAATAATAGTTTAATTTTTTCATCTTTTCAAAAAGTTGAATTAAAAGATATAAAGATTTTTAGTTTACCAAATATCTTTAACCTACTTAAAGAAGTTGGTCTTGATACTTTTTTTGAAACAGGACATACAGTAAGAAGAGTTCTTACTTGTCCAATTAATACAATAGATGATTCTCAAGTATTTAATGTATCAGCTCTTGCAAAAAAATTAGATGAAACATTCATAGGTAATAAGAAATTCTCAAATCTGCCAAACTCACTTCAAATGGCTATAAGTGGCCATGAAGAAGGATGTAATGTACAAACTACTCCAGAAGTTAGTTTTAATGCAACAACAGATAACAAAGATAAAATCATATTTATGATTAAAATTTTAGATGTAAATATTGGTTATATTAGCCCAGTTCAAGTTATAAATACAGCCAAAGCAATTGCAGAAATATACAGAGATTTTGGAGATAGAGAAAATTTTCAAAATAGTACCTTTGAACATCTTGTAAAAAAATGGGGAATGGCTAGATTCTTTGATATTGTAAACGCTTCAACAAATTATAAAATTCAAAGAAATATTT
>Ga0074195_1004740_pt1 | contig 10938 bp, 13 predicted proteins | sample EPASupsiteHSE623_FD_64525 | JGI IMG/M metagenome (GOLD analysis project Ga0074195, IMG submission 64525) | Bioremediated contaminated groundwater from EPA Superfund site, New Mexico - Sample HSE6-23 | ecosystem: Environmental > Aquatic > Deep subsurface > Groundwater > Contaminated ... | reverse complement strand
TACATTCAACAGTTATTCTTCTGCCATAATCAATGATGATCCTATGGGAATGGCTTTCACCCGGACAACCCGGAAGCCATTTACCTGCAGCACTTCAAAGGTATAGTCCCCAATATTAATTTTATCGCCAATTTCGGGACGGCGTCCCAGCGAACCGAAAATATAACCGCCTATCGTGTCTTCTTCCGGCTCTTCTAAGCGTATATTCAGCAGCTCTGCCACATCATCAAGCAGCACTTTTCCATCAAACTCGTAGCATCCATCGGGAAAACGCCGTACTTCCGTCTCTTCATCATTATCATGTTCATCTTGAATATCTCCGACGATTTCTTCGAGCACGTCTTCTAATGCAACTAAACCGGCTGTTCCGCCATACTCATCGGCAACAACTGCCAAATGGGTACGCTTCCGGCGCATAAATTGCAGCAGCTTCGCAACGGACATGCCTTCAGGTACTACCAGTATTTCTCTCATAACGGCATTAAAATTTTTATTTTCTGCATCACTTAGATCAAGATCCATTAAATCGCGGATATGCACCATACCGATAACATGATCCTTATCTTCCGTACATAACGGATACCGGGTATGTCCTGTCTCACGGACAACGCGCATATTTTCTTCAAAGCTATCATCCGTAAATAAACAGCACATATCCTGTCTGGGTACCATAACTTCCCGGGCCAGCCTGTCGGCAAAGTCAAAGACATTATCAATGAGCTCACTTTCCATTTGATCCAGTACGCCGCCACGATGGCTGGCACTGACAATCATTCGCAGTTCATCTTCAGAATGAGCCAGTTCTGTTTCATTGGCTGCTTTCATTCCCATAACATTCAAAACTGCTTTGGCAGCCTCATTGAACAATACAATAATAGGATACCCAAGTCGATGAAAAATGTACAGCGGCACTACAGCAAATAATGCCAGTTTCTCAGCTTGTTGAATTGCCATGGACTTTGGCACAAGTTCACCCAGTACAATATGAAAAAAAGTAATGACCGTAAAACCAAGAACAACACTAAGTGTAGTCACCAGCCAGGCTGCTTCCGGAAAATACGCTACTATAACCGGTTCGATCAAATCAGCTATTGCCGGCTCGCCAATCCAGCCTAATGCCAGAGATGCCATCGTAATGCCCAATTGAGTCGCGCCCAGATAAGTATCAAAGGAAGTCGCAACTTTTAAAGCCAGCCTTGCACGGGAATTTCCCTGCTGTACCAATTCTTCCAAACGTGTTTTGCGAACTTTCACCAGAGCAAACTCGGCAATTACAAAAAAACCATTAACAAAAACCAAAAAAATTGCTGTTGCTAACATGAGTACATTATATATGGGCGAGTCGATATCGCATCTCTCCTAACCTTTAAGCACATTATTGCTGCGAGGCATAACAGCGCCTGCAGTCAACACATATTGCAAGGCATTTTCACCAGCTATATCCAAAATTATTATCTCCCGCTTTGGTACTATAATATTAAACCCCGCCGTCATATTAAGGCTCATTGGAATGAAAACACAAACATACTCCTCATCCAGCTTGGAAGTAAAAGGTTCGGAAAGATCAGTCATAATAAACCCGAGTGCTTTTACGCCAGGATGCGGATAAGGTACCAGCACCGCCTGTTTAAACAATTGCTGGGATTCAAATACGGCGGTAGAAAGCTGCTTGACACTGTTATAGATAAACTTAACAATTGGAATTGTACCAACAAGGCGTTCGCCTAGCACTAACAACTGTTTCAAGGCCCAGTGGGATGACAGCCAGCCGACTGCAAGAATTAATAACACAACGGCCACCAACCCTATTCCCGGGAAATGAATCGGCAAATGCCTGCCAAGCATACTCTCGGCAAAAGAAAATATTTGCAGAACAACAAAGACTGTGATCGCAAACGGAACAACGACAATTAAGCCATTGATAAAATACTTAGAAATCCACTTCATAATTCACCCCTCTTACAAATGATACCATCGATAAACCGATAAGGTCAATGAATACACACAAAACAACTGGGAAATTAACCATATAAAGCAAAAAAACTGCCAGTACAGGCAGTTTTTTTTGCTTTAGCACAATCATTCATAGCCAAAAGATTTTAAAATTCCCTCACGGTTACGCCAATCCTTTTTAACCTTCACCCACAAGTCCAGATAAATCTTCGAACCAAGCAGATTCTGAATATCTTCCCGGGCTAAACGGCCAATATCCTTCAGCAGCTGACCGCCTGCGCCAATGACAATTCCCTTTTGTGAATCCCGTTCAACATAAATAACGGCCCGTACATACAAGTCATCATTGCTGCGTTTTGTTATTTCCTCTACTTCAACAGCAATGGCATGCGGTATTTCCTCACGGGTATTATGAAGCACTTTTTCCCGGATCATTTCTGCTATAACCAACCGTTCCGGCTGGTCAGTAATCATATCGGACGGATAATACTGCGGCCCCGGTTCGAGGTAATTTTTCACTTCCTCCAGCAGGCCTGCCAAATTGGTTTTCTCCAAGGCGGAAATCGGAACAACTGCTGCAAATTCCCGCACTTTCGTATACTGTTCAATAATTGGCAGTACTGCCGCTTTGGAAACACTGTCAATTTTGTTGACCACTAAAACAACCGGCGTATCAATTTGCGCCAAGCGTTCCAAAATATACTCTTCACCTGGTCCCTTCTTCATAGTGGCATCGACAACAAATAAGACAACATCCACTTCCCTCAGGGTAGCTTCCGCTGTCCGGACCATATATTCGCCGAGTTTATGTTTCGGTTTATGAATGCCGGGAGTGTCAATAAACAACACCTGGGCATCCTCTGTTGATAAGACACATAAAATTTTATTTCTGGTAGTCTGCGGCTTGTCCGACATAATAGCCACTTTTTGCCCGATCATACTATTTACCAGCGTTGATTTTCCTACATTAGGCCGCCCGATAACAGAAACAAAGCCTGATTTAAACTCTTTATTCGCAGCATTCATTCATTTCCATCTCCTGATAAATTTTGCTTCCCAAATGCCAGAGGCAATAATTCCTGTAAAGCTACCGCTTTTTCTTCGCCCCTGGTATTGCACATAATAACAGTCCTTATGCCAAATTCAGCCATAACCTGGCGGCATGCTCCACACGGAGCTGTCGGACCTGGCGTATCAGCTACCACTGCAATTGTTGTCAAATTGCGCTCACCAGCGGAAACAGCTTTGAAAATCGCAGTCCGTTCGGCACAAATAGTCAAACCATAAGACGAATTCTCGATATTGCAGCCGTCAAAAAGCTTGCCGCTTGCTGTTTGAACTGCGGCGCCAACGGCAAATCGCGAGTACGGAGCATATGCCTGCTTACGGGCAAAATTTGCCCGGTCAATCAATTCTTGCATCAGAACTGTCTCCATTACCTGAAAATTTTCGGATAAAAAATGATACAGCCGATGAGCACAGCTGAAATAGCACTAATTAGTACTGCCCCGGCTGCGACATCTTTAGCAATCCTGGCCAGAGGATGCATGGCGGGAGATGCCAGATCGACAACGGCTTCCACTGCGGTATTCATTAATTCTGAAACAATAACAGCCATAATAGTCACAACTAGAATGAGCCATTCAACAGAAGAAACATCATACCGGAAACCAAAGCCGACTGTGCAGAGAGCTGCCGCCAGGTGTATTTTCATATTCCGCTGCGTTCGTACTGCATATGCCAGCCCTGTAAAGGCAAAGTAAAACGATTTAACTAATGACTTTGTTTTCGCTATCGGCTTCACGGGTAATGCTCAGCAAAGATAAGACATACTCTTCTTCCATTCTCATCTCCGCTTTATCCTCCTCTGTCATATGATCATACCCTAAAAGATGCAGCATACCATGAACAGTAAGATAGGCAACTTCACGTTCCAGACTATGATTATATTCTTCGGCCTGCCGCGCTGCTGTTTCCAGTGAAATAACAATGTCGCCCAGCAGAACTTGAGCCGGTCCGTCGACAATTACCGGCTCTGCTCCCTCATTGAGCGCAAAGGAAAGCACATCGGTCGGTTGATCTTTTCCCCGGTAATCTTTATTTAAGCCCTGAATATAGGCATCATCACAAAACACCAGACTGACTTCATTATTTTCTGTTAAATCGTACACATCAGCAGCTTTTTTTAATACCGCTCTCACAGTTTGCTCCAAGAGTTCCGGTACTGTCATCTTTTGCAGGACATGGCTTATTATTATTTCCATTCTTAGCCTTCTTCCTCTCTAACTCTTTCAATGCCTCAGGATATTCAATACGGGTGTGAAACATACTGGATAGAACGCGTATAAATACATCTCCGATGATATTTAAATCTTTTAAAGTTAGATTACATTCATCTAATTGCCCGTCATGCAGACGTTCACGAATAATTTTTCTAACCGTAGCTTCAATCCGGTTCACATTGCGTTTGGACAGCGAGCGAACCGCAGCTTCACAGGCATCTGCCAGCATAATTAAAGCCGCTTCTTTGGTTTGTGGACGGGGACCTTCATACCGGAAGTCCGCTTCAATGATACAATCGCTATGCTCATTCTCCGTTGCCCGTTTGTAAAAATAGGACACCAGTGTCGTTCCATGATGCTGTTCAATTATATCGCTGATCACCTGTGGCAGCTTATAATCCCGGCAAAGCTCCACACCATCCCGAATATGGGAGGTAACAATTAACGTACTTAGCGATGGTGCAATCTTATCATGCGGATTATCGGCATCAGCCTGATTTTCCACAAAAAAGTAAGGACGTTTAATCTTGCCGATATCGTGATAGTACGCACCAACCCGTACAACAACGGGATCGGCTCCAACAGCATCAGCAGCCGTTTCGGCAAGATTGCCAACCAGTACGCTGTGATGATACGTACCTGGAGCATCCAAAAGCAAGCGCTGCAGCAAGGGATGATTCGGTCTTGCCAAATCGAGCAGTTTGATCGGCGTTGTAATATTAAAAGCATGCTCTAAATAGGGTAAAAAGCCGGTCGTAATAACCGCTGAAGCAATGCCGCTGAAAACACCGAGCATACCTTGCACCAGAATCTGGGTATTATTAAGCTGCTGAATAAACCCGGTAGCCCCAATTACAAGAAAATTAACTGCCGCCACCCAGACACCTGCTCTGGTAAGGCTGTAGCCGTGAGAAGCCTTCGAAACACTGTAAACCCCTACCATGCTGCCGATTACAGGCACTGCCACGGCCCGTAAATCATGATCGACAATAACCCCAAAGAGCAAGCCCAGAATTACGCCGGTCATCAAGCCTACCCTAGAATCAATAAGAATTGCCACCAGCAGCGCTCCCGCTGCAATTGGAGCAGCAAAATCCGAATAGTAATGTGCCGCCTTACCCAAAAATAAGGTAATCAGCATAATAAAGCCAAGGAGTACTAAGTGAAGATCATTTTCATACACATGGTAGACAAATTTATACAGATAACCTAACGCTAAAGCCATAACGGTAATAACAAAAATCGCTAACCCAAAAATACGCAACTGATTAACCTGGCCGGCGTATAGGCCAAGTTCTTCCATCGCTTGAAGTTGTTCTACAGTAACGACATCACCGGTACGCACCAGTACCTGCCCCTTTTTAACGGACAGGCGGACAGGCTCTACACTCGCAAGAGCAGATTGTTTGCGTTTATCTGTTTCCCGGATATTCATAATAAAATTAGGGCGAAGCAGACTTTGGCTGATAGCAGCTACCACAGCTTCAGCATTATCCCCTAACTCACTTTTTTCTGTTTCCATGACAACTTGCTTAAGAGCATTGTCCAGATCATCATCCCGGATACCGCGCTGCAAATATTTACGTAATATATTACGGGTAAATTCTTCCGTCCTGGAAAGCGTTGTTTCATCAAGATTTGCCATTCCTTGAATGGCTGCTGCAGGCAAGGCTACGGGTAAACTGCTTTGCAGCTTTTCCATCCGCAGCTCTGCTGTAGTCAAGTTTTTATCGGAGACACTACTTCTGGCCGCACGAAAAATACCGGCAATGCTCTCTTCCGCTTTCGTCATTACACTGACATCTAAATCATAGACGTTCGGCACGCTGGCAAGCACTTCTGCTTCCAGCTGCTTAGTCTTGGCAGTATCAACATACGAAACCGTCCGTGGTGATACAACATCACTGTCACTAACCTGTCCAACCTGCAATGACACCTTGTCAGGTATAAATTCAGCCGACAAAATTAACATAAAAAGCGAAAAAAAAGCAAAACTGAGAATAATCCGGCGCACTAATGGTCTGGCATACATACTGGTTGGCTGCATAAAAAATCCACGCAGTTTATTAACCGATATCATAAATTAATCATCTCACTTTTCTTGTTCAAACCGTTCATAGGCCCGAATAATACGGGCAACCATTTCATGCCGGACAACATCACTTTCTGTCATCTCAACCATTCCGATACCCCGTACTCCTGCCAGCACTTGCTGGGCATGTTTTAGGCCTGATTTGCTGCTATGTGGAAGATCAACCTGAGTACTATCACCATTTACTACCATTTTTGAGCCAAAGCCCATGCGCGTTAAAAACATCTTCATTTGTTCGGGTGTGGTATTTTGCGCTTCGTCTAAGATAATAAAAGCGTCGTCTAATGTACGACCGCGCATGTAAGCAAGAGGAGCCACTTCAATAATATTCTTACTCATATATTTTTGGAAAGTTTCTACGCCTAATACATCATCCAATGCATCATATATTGGCCGCAAATAAGGATCAACCTTTTCCTGCAAATCCCCGGGAAGAAAACCTAGCTTCTCACCGGCTTCCACTGCCGGCCGGGTAAGAATGATCCTCTCGACTTCTCGGTTTTTCAAGGAAAAAACTGCCATTGCCACAGCAAGATAAGTTTTCCCTGTTCCGGCCGGTCCTATTCCAAAAGTAATCGGATTAGCCCGTATAGACTCAAAATACGCCTTCTGCCCCAGTGTTTTCGGCTTAATTTGCTGCCCCCGGGCGGTTACCAGTACAGTTTCAGCAACCATTTGCCGCAAGCTGTCGCTCTGCCCGCCTTTTACCATGCGAATACAATAATGAACGTCATGAGCAGTGATCAAATTACCTTCTCTATGTAAAAAAAGTAACTGTTCAAAAACACGATTGATCTGTTCTAATTCCTCCGGACTGCCACTGACAGTAATTTCATTCCCCCGGCTGGTAAGTCGGCTGGCAAAGTTCTCCGTAATGCTCCGGAAGTTTTCGTCATTGCGCCCTAAGACCGCTATGGCTTCCTGATTATCTGCAAAACTAATCTTCCCTTGTGTTGAATTTTGCTGCAATGAAGCAAGGCCTCCCCTATTGGCTAATCATTTGACTTATTCCAATGTCCTCTACCGTTTCTACACCAACTTTAATCCGCACTAAATTTGGTTCATTCAACTTTAATATCTCTATATTCCGTGCTAAAATTTGCGCGCTTTCCGGTATAATTTGCTGTACTGATTGCAATGCTCGCGCTTTAGCTTCATCACGCGCCTGCTCGACAGATATTTCCTGTGGGAAAGCTTGCAGCTCATAATATACTTGTATTGTTGATTCGACAAATAACTGGCTATTCCTCCATTGAGGCAGTCTTTTGTTCGTGATCTCACTTTCATACAACTCAAAGGGGGGCTGAGGCGCTCTTTTTAAAGCCATTACATAGCCTCCGAAATGGAGAAGAACCTCCGTTTCCTGCCGGCCGGTTCTTTCTGTTGTGGTTTGCTGCAAAGCAGCTTCACCATAGCTTTCATACCATACGCGGGCTTTCACAATTCCGCGAGCTTTTACTGGTTGAACCGGCGCAATTTGAGGTGCTGACTGGGCAGCCTGCTCAGGAGTAACCGGAGCTATCAGCGGTGCAACCCCCTTGATCAGTATATCACCCTTTCTAACCGTATCTCCTTTTTTCACCGCCGGCTGACCGGCCAAAGCTATCATTTCCGTAATAATCCCGTCTCTGTCGGATACAATATTCGCCGGTGCTTTATCATCCTGCTTGGGAAGTGTCTTTTCAACCACCTCAATCACCACTCTTGTACCGGTAAAATTGACGCTAACCCAGGAAACTTCCGGAATAGCGATCAGAATAGCATTTTCAATTCGCTTTGATTGAATCGTATCTTTCAAAACACCCGGTTTTAATCCATATTCCTGTGCCACCTCTGCAATTTTCAGCGGTGAGGTTGCTTTTGTTCCCACAACATCCACAAACCAAATATAAGAAGCCAAAATTTGTATTGTAATTAAACACATAATGGCTCCCAGAACCAGCATTTTACGGCGCCAGATTCTTTTGGCGAGAAAAGGCCAGCCCCGATAGCCTTTAACCGTTACTTGAGTATAGCTTTTTCTGACCAGCGGACGAATACGATAAAAATCACTTAATTCTATCCAGGCATATAAATCTTCATTTTCTTTCGATAATCCCCATAAATAAATTCGTTCTGCCACACACAAATTGATAAACTTCTCCGGCATAGCTCCCTTAATACATATTTTGACACTGCCATTTATATATTTTCTTAGTTTAAGTGCCATATTTGACCTCCGCAATGGTCCCCTCAATTAAAATCTGTTCGGTCTGCAAATTTCCCAGCAACAAATTGTGACCGTGAACATATAGTTCCCCCTGGTTTAATTTGACGCGTACCAGTGAAGAGGTATATTCAATAATTCCTTTATGATTTTCAATCAATAGCTGCTTATTGCCTAGCATGGTAATGCGCGGCAGATCAAGCACGATATCTTGTGGAATATCCAGTCTTTGTGCTATATTTTGTAAAATCCCCTTCTGTCTGCGCTGCATGGCACTCCTCCCCTTCATAATAAAAATGTATGCGTAAGCTATACGTTTCATACTCTCCATTAGAAAAGTTGGCACTTACACAGCAAAACACTCATGCCGCAGCATGAGTGCTTTATTGATAGTTAGGCTAAAGAAAACATCGATGGCATCTGCACATTGGCAGAACTAATGAAGTCTTCAAACTTGTGCACTTTGACAGGAGCTGCAAAACGCATATAGTTTGTTGCAACAATCATTTCCCCGCAGTCAAGATTTTTAATTTCGTTGCGCTGCTGTAAAATATCCTTGCGGCACATGGACTCCAGTTTGCTCCGGTCGGCTTTCGATGCCAGGCCGAGAATAAACAGCGTATTTAACTGTGACAACACTTTGTCAGCCAGCAGTCTGGGCTGCTGATCAACAACGCACAGACCCAAATTAAACTTGCGCGCCTCACTGACCAGCCTTGCAAACACATTATTGCTCGTATGCTCTTTTTTTCCCAAAAAGCGATGAGCTTCTTCCAGTACGATGAGTACAGGCGTGATCTGACTGCGCTCTGCCTCTGTTTTTGAAGCGTAATTTTGCAGCAGCTTTTTGGAAAGCAATGTCGACAACGCCTGCTCACCGACTGGTGATATATTTTTTAGTTCAACGAGAACAACTTTTCCTTGTTCTAAATCGGTAAGCATTTGTCCAATTACCGTTTCTTGATCTGTCTTAATATTTAATTCTTGTTCCAGGTTCCAGCAAATACTTTTTATCTTGCTGATTGTGCGGGACTGGAACTTCTGTCCTGTACAGCCTGCCAACTCTTCAATAATATCAGCAACATCATATTGCAGAATATAATCCATCCACTTGTCCTGCCATACGGAGGATAATTTGTATATTGCATCCAGCTGCGGTTCGGTAAAAGTTGCACAGGCCGTAATGTCTTCAGGATCAACCTCCTGTGTATTTACCGTCAGGCGATGTACATGCTCTGCCTGAGGATTCGTATTATATACAGACAACCGGTCTTTTGCCAGAGGATGATTGGATAAGTCACGGTAGTATTCATTATGAACATCAAATATTAATAAGCCGTATTTTTGATTGTTAATCATTGAGCTTGCCAAAACTTTTACCAGATTGCTTTTTCCGGCACCGGTTGTGCCAAAAATACCAAGATGCTCAGTAATGGCTTTGGAACCATATATCCCTACCGGCAGCTCCAACACACCCCTGCCTGATTTCAAAAAGCCGATTTCCAAATCGCCTTTCATCTCAGATAACAGTTCCGTATCATCGGTCGCTAAGCCCCGTACTTCACAGAAGAAGTCGGGGCAGGTTTTGGGATTAAAAAGACTGCCTTGTCCGTCAGCATAACACAGCTGCTCAGCCATCCCAATTTTAACGGTGTGGTTGCCGCCTAAATAAAAGTCAAGCTCTTCCTGATTTGCTACTTGACCGCTGTCATCAAGTTTACTCATTAAATATCCCACATTGTTAAGACCAGACCAGCGTGATTTGACTTTAAAATCGTAGGCACGTATATAAAAACGGTCATTGTTTTTCCCTTCCACTACCAGTATATCACCGAAATCAACATCCTGGTCAGGAGCAACAACAAATTCAACATACGTACCCTTGGCATATGTCAAGCGTCCTTTGTATTCCGACATTTTGTCCTCCTCCTTATTAAAACTTTAACTATATTGTTATTGTGCGCCGAATAAGCAAATTAATAACAGGGGTATATTGCCACGATTGCGTTTCAGTAAGGTGCACCAAAAAATTCATTTATTACCTTCTTTTATGGTAATAAAAAAGCACTCCCATTCGTAAGTGCTTTTTGTCTAATCAGCAGCCTCCTACCCACCCAGGCAGAGGGTCCAGCCAAGTTCTTCTTCCCCCAGGGAAAGCTTACTACCAAACGTGATATTCTCCTGTGCGAATCAGGCAGGGGGAGTGCCGTTGCATAAGCGCAGGTTAAGCGCCAGCGTCGGAGCGTTGTAACGGCACTCCCCTCGCCTGGCTTCTCACAAGACAAAACAAAAAAGCACTCCTATTCGTAAGTGCTTTTGTCTAATCAGCGACTTCCTATCCTCCCAGGCCGTTTCCAGCCAAGTACTTTCGGCGTTTATGGGCTTAACTGCCGTGTTCGGGATGG
>Ga0074195_1004738_pt1 | contig 10940 bp, 11 predicted proteins | sample EPASupsiteHSE623_FD_64525 | JGI IMG/M metagenome (GOLD analysis project Ga0074195, IMG submission 64525) | Bioremediated contaminated groundwater from EPA Superfund site, New Mexico - Sample HSE6-23 | ecosystem: Environmental > Aquatic > Deep subsurface > Groundwater > Contaminated ... | reverse complement strand
CTGATCAACGAAAAACCTTACAGCGGGCTTACTCCTGAAAAGGTACATGATATCATCAGTGAATATATCAACAAATAATCCATAGAATATAGGAGAATAAGTCATGTCAGAACAAACATTAAAGAGGGTTGACCTCATTTTCGGGGAATACTCCAGTGAAAAATATAAAGTCTTGGCCAATACCTTACATCGTTCGAATGAGGAAATTCTGAAGGATCTACTGGAGTCAGGCCTTCGCGGCCGTGGCGGCGCAGGATTCCCGACAGCAATGAAGTGGAAATTCACGGCCGAAACTCCGGGTGATGAAAAATATGTGATCTGTAATGCCGACGAAGGCGAACCAGGCACATTTAAAGACAGGGTCCTTCTTACCGAACGTGCGAATATGCTTTTCGAAGGTATGGCAATTGCCGGAAAAGCAATTGGTTCAAAAGAAGGTGTTCTTTATCTTCGTCAGGAATATAAATACCTGAAAGCATTTCTTGAAAGTGTTCTTGAAGACATGGTGAAAAAGAATATGCTTGGTAAGAACATTCAGGGAAAAGGCTTTGATTTTGATATCCGTATTCAGTTCGGTGCAGGTGCATATGTTTGTGGCGAAGAATCAGCTCTTATCGAATCAGCTGAAGGTAAACGCGGCGAACCCCGCAACCGTCCACCTTTCCCAGTTCAGAAAGGTTATAACGAAAAACCCACTATCATAAATAACGTTGAGACATTCTGTTCAGCTGTTAAGATTATTGAAAACGGTAGTGAGTGGTACAAAAAAATGGGTACAAAAGATTCTGCAGGAACTAAGTTGCTTAGCATTTCAGGCGATTGCGATAACCCGGGTGTATATGAAATAGAATGGGGTATGACAATTACTGATATGCTTACTATGTGCGGTGCAAAAGATGTACAGGCTGTTCAGGTAGCCGGTCCCTCAGGCGTTTGCATTAACCCCTCACAGTTTGGACGCAAGATAGCTATAGAAGACCTTGCTACTGGAGGTTCAATGACAGTTATCGGAAAGAAACGCGACCTGCTTAAGGAAGTTGTTCTTCCTTTCATGAAGTTTTTCGAAGATGAATCATGCGGCTCATGTGTTACTTGTCGTTCTTTCAATATGATCCTTACAAAACAGATTCAGAATGTTGTTGAAGGGAAAGCAATTAGGAGCGATGTTGAAAACATGAAAGCCTGGAGTCAGATCATCAGGAAAACAAGCCGTTGCGGTCTTGGCCAAACCTCATCGAACCCTATTTCTACAACAATCGAGAATTTCCGTGAACTTTATGATGCAAAAACAAAGGCTGCCGAATACAACAGTCATTTTGATATGCAGAAAGCTATCGAGGAATCCTGCGCTGTTGTAAAACGTAAGGCTCAAGTACCACATCACGAATAATTCAATAAGTATTAACAAAAAAAATGACATATCATGAGTGAAAAAGTAAAATTCACAATAGACGGCAAGGAACTGGAGGGGGTAAAGGGTCAGCTTCTCGTTGAAGTTGCAGCCGAAAACGGCATTTACATTCCCGTACTTTGCCACTGGAAGGGTGTTAAACCCGCCGGTTCATGCAGGATTTGTTCTGTAAAGATCAACGGTCGTTTTATGGCCGCCTGCACAACACCACTTGAGGCAGATATGAAAGTTGAGAACAATACAGAAGAGATTACAGATATCCGTAAGGCTATTGTAGAGATGCTGTTTGTTGAAGGTAACCACTTCTGCCCTTCATGCGAAAAGAGCGGCAACTGCGATCTGCAGGCTCTTGGGTATAAATATCAGATGATGGTTCCTCGTTTTCCATATGCTTTTGAACGCAGGGAACTTGATGCATCTGCTCCAAAAATCTTCCTCGAAAAGAACCGCTGTATTTTCTGCAAACGCTGTGTTCGCATGGCTAAAGATGAAAAAGGCAGAAGTTATTTTGCTTTCAAAGGCAGAGGAAAACATCTTGAAATTATGATCGACAAAAAGCTTGCTGTTAACATGAGCGAAGAAGTTGCCCAGAAAGCTATGGACGCATGTCCCGTTGGTGCAATTCTTCGTAAAGAAGTAGGCTTTGAAATTCCCATCGGAAAGAGAAAATACGATCACGTTGCCATTGGTTCCGATATTGAAAAAAATAAAAAATAAAAACGGAGGAAAAAAAAATGAGCAAACCTATAGTAGCCACAGCTTCATTAGCCGGATGTTTCGGATGCCACATGTCATTACTCGATATTGACGACAGGATCCTTAAACTCATTGAACTTGTTGAGTTCAACAAATCTCCGATTGACGATATTAAAACATTCACAAAACAGTGCGATATCGGTATCATCGAAGGCGGATGCTGCAACAGCGAAAACGTTGAAGTGCTGAAGCAATTCCGCAAGAACTGTAAGATCCTCATCTCTCTCGGCGAATGCGCCATAATGGGCGGTCTTCCGGCAATGCGTAACGGTATTCCCGTAAAAGAATGTCTCGACGAAGCATATTTAGGAGGTCCTACTGTTCAGCTTAATACTGAAAAGATAATGCCTAACGACGAAGAACTTCCAATAATACTTGATAAAGTATATCCCTTACACGAAATTGTAAAGATAGACTACTATCTTCCGGGATGTGCTCCAAGGGCAGACCTTATATGGACAGCCGTAGCAGCTCTTGTTACCGGAAATCCACTGGAAATTCCTTACGAGTTAGTTAAGTTTGATTAATTTAAAACTGAAAGTCAATGCAAAAAGTAACAATAGAACCAGTAACCAGAGTTGAAGGACACGGTAAAGTTACCATTCAGCTCGATGACAAAATGAATGTGACACAGACTCGCCTTCATGTTGTTGAATTCCGCGGTTTTGAGCGTTTTGTACAGGGACGTCCCTACTGGGAAGCTCCAGTACTTGTTCAACGTCTTTGCGGTATTTGCCCGGTAAGTCATCATCTTGCAGCTGCTAAAGCTCTTGATGTTATTGTAGGCGCTGGAACCGGACACGGCCTTACACCAACAGGTGAAAAAATGAGGAGACTCATGCACTATGGACAGATGTTCCAGTCTCATGCTCTTCACTTCTTCCATCTGTGCTCACCCGACTTCCTGTTGGGATATGATGCAGATCCTGCTATCCGTAACGTTATCGGAGTAGCTCTCAACTTCCCTGACCTCGCCGTTCAAGGTGTTATGATGCGTAAGTATGGTCAGGAGATCATCGAACGCACAGCAGGTAAAAAGGTACACGGAACAGGAGCAATCCCCGGCGGTATAAATAAAAATCTGAGCATCGAAGAAAGAGATTATCTGCTTAAGGGTGCTGATCCTCTCAATATCGAGAAGATGGTTGCATGGGCAGATGGTGCTTTACAGTTCTTTAAAGGTTATTACCTCAAGAATCGCGATTTCGTAGACAACTTTGCTCACTTCCCATCAAATCACCTCAGTCTTGTTAGAAAAGACGGCGCTCTTGATCTTTATCATGGCGTTATGAGAGCTGTTGATGCTGACGGTAAGAAGATACTCAACGATGTTGACTATCAGGAATACAATAAGTATATCGAAGAAGAAGTACGCAGCTGGAGTTATATGAAATTCCCGTACATGAAACATCTGGGAAAGGAAAAAGGATGGTACCGCGTAGGTCCTCTCGCACGCCTCAACACTTGCGACTTTATCCCAACTCCGATGGCTCAGAAGGAATTCGAAGCTTACAAAGCACACACCAACGGAAAACCCAACAACTACTGCCTCCACACACATTGGGCTCGCCTGATTGAATTACTGCACTCTGCTGAAGTTATCAGAGACCTTCTGAACGACCCCGACCTGCAGAAGAACGACCTCGTTGTTAAGGGTAATAAAGTAAAAGAAGGTGTTGGTCTTATAGAAGCTCCACGCGGAACATTATTCCACCATTACAGGATCAACGACAACGACCAGATCGAAATGGCCAATCTTATTGTTTCCACAACCAACAACAACGAACCGATGAACCAGTCGGTGAACTTTGTTGCAAAGAAAATGATGAACGGTCAGAAAGAGATTACTGAACCTATGAAGAATGCTGTTGAGATAGCAATCAGGGCTTATGACCCCTGCTTAAGCTGCGCAACACATGCACTCGGAAAAATGCCCCTCGATATAAAACTCGTTGGTGCAAACGGCGAAGAACTCGATCATTACAGATCATAATTCTTAACAGAATTTCAAAAAAAAAGTCCGCCAAAAGCGGACTTTTTTTATGCCCTTACGTGCGCTGGGTCATGTTGAGCCCTGAGCTTGTCGAATGGTCGAAACATGCGCGCGGGGAGAGTAGAAAAGCAGTCGTGCTTCGACAAGGCCATAATACAACAACATTAGTAATTCTATCAAGCCGGCCTGCTCAGCATGACTGCTTTTTGTGAGATGGTTTTGCCGGTCTGAACTACTTTTACTACCTTTAGGACAAACAAAAACGCATGACAAAAACTTTAATATACGGCTACGGTAATCCCGGCAGGCAGGACGATGGACTAGGCGAAAGATTTATTGCCCTTGTTGAAAAATGGATAAGCGATCAGAAGCTTGAAAATATTTCAACAGATTGCAACTACCAGCTAAACATAGAGGATTCTGCAACTATTGCAGAATATGATACTGTAATTTTCGTAGATGCATCAATAGTTGAGGATGTCGAGAATTTTCGCCTGGAAGAAATTGAACCCAACGATGCCAGAATAGAATTCACCATGCACGCAGTATCTGCTTCGTATGTGGTTGACCTCTGCAAGAAAATATATGGCAAGACTCCAAAGGCATATGTTCTGCATATTAGAGCATATGAGTTCGAATTCAAGGAAGAATTAACACCAAAAGCTGCAGAAAATATGCTGGATGCACTGGAGTTTCTGAAGGAATATCTGGTAAAGTAAGCATTGATTATTCTGATATTGCATGTTCCACAAGCTATATATTGTAAAGAGATTAGCTGGAAATGTCTTTCATACAGCATTTGTTTTTGTAAATATAAGATAAGAAAATATTAATGTTAAAGCTAAAATTTATCACTGATGTTGAGAAAAACTTATTCCGTATTTTTCGTTTAAAAGGCGTAAATCTTCTTTAAAATATTCTGAAAAATATTGAATAATTTCTTTAGGGATTTCTTCGTTTTCTGTTTTTTTTCTGTTTAGTCTGTTTATAGTCTGAACAATACCTGATTTAAATAATGTTTTTTTTATTCCCGATCCGGGAATTTTAGCAAGTATTTTTCTGAAATTATTATCCCGATTTACAAGAATCTGGTAAAGCAGCTTACTTTTTGAACCAAAAGAGATATTTTTTCTTTCAAAAGATATATTAGAATCAACAGGAATATCCATAAAATGATTAATTCTGCTTAGTTCATTATTCTCGTTTTTTGCTATATCATTTAATGATATAATCAAAATCTGCTCTTTTTTAAAAAACTGATGCCAGTGATCAAGATGAGTGCAATACTGACTGCAATATAAATGGCAGAAGTTATTAATGACAGAAATTTTTCCGGAACTTAAATAATCCTTTTCGCTTTTTGAAGAATCGTAGAATGTCACATCTGAATTAATGTAACCATTATTTTTAGAATATAAATATGAAGAATATGCTCTTAAAAGCGGATCTCTTAGAATTACAATAAGTTTAATTTTTGGGTTGTATTCGTAAATTCTTGCCGGAGCTTCTTTGTCGGCCAGTAAATAAGTGTCTGACAATAGATTAACGGTCGTCGACTTTGGTGATTTAAAAAATGAATGAAGATAATCTGGTCCTCTGTTAAATATTGGGAGAACTGAGAAATAATGAACCTCTTTAATTACCGAAGGGTTAACCAGCGGGTTAGAAGAAAGGTATTCAAAAAGTGAAGTTGTTCCTGCCCTTCCGGCACCAATTATCAATGCATTTACTTTAAAAGTACCCGTATTCATTTAAAAATATTGATATAATCGGAACAAACATTATTAAAACTATAACCGTAAGAAGATTTATATGAGTTATTACACATTAACTGGTATTCATTATCATTTAAACTGTAAATAACCTTTATTCTCTCTGCAAAATCATCGCTGCTATTACAAATATAACCATTCTCTCCATTCCTTACTAATAGTTTGTTTTCGCCTACAGGACTTGCCAACACAGGCACACCACAAGATTGATACTGTTTTAATTTAAATGCCGATTTTGCCCGGTTAAACTCATTATCAACCAAAGGTGAAACTCCTACACTAAAAGTATTAATAATACGATAGATCTCTGTTTCATTAAACCAATTTATGTCTTCTGGAATAATTATATTGATATTCTTCTGATTCGAAAATTCGTCAAAAATTTCACTTTTATTTTCTTTTGAAACACCTAGAACAAGAAAAGTAAATCGAAACTGAATTGTTTTTAATGCGTTAAATAGTATTGTTTTAAGGTTCTCAACATGTCCTTTGTAAAAACCGATCCATCCTACAGTAAAAGGACTTCTTTTATATAAAGGTTCAAACAACCCGGTTAATACTGGTGTTGTTATTATAAATGTGTTTCTATTTAATCTTTGAGTATAATTCTTTAATTCTGAACTTCCTACAGTACAATAAGAACAATTTGTCATGAAATAATGAATATTCGAGGGAGAAAACCGAGTGTAATCAGCATCATCAGTATCGTAAATTGTGTAAGCTTTTCTTAAGCGAATAAGAAATTTAAGAAACATTGAATATATACCGCATGAATTAATTTTTTGAATTACAATTAATGAACGCTTTTTCCTAAATAAAAGAGCTTTAAAATAAACAGATAGAAACCTGTAAATATTAATTATTTTGTATCCAGGAACAACAATATTATAAGTTATACCATGAGTCAGTGACAGTTGTTCCAGAAAGTACTTTGCCCTGTAACGAACACTAGGTAAACTATAGTTGAAATAACTGAACCAGTATATATGTGTTATTCTAAAATCGTCTTTATTCACTATTTTTTGGGAACAATAATTATAATTACAAATATAAAGTAATTATAGGAATTTGGTGATGGAGTGTTAATTGTTAGAATAAATTACACTAAAGTCCGAAAAACACCATACCTACACCGCATAGCAGTATCGTTGCACCTGCAATAACATGATTGTAACGTTCCAATTTTTTAACAGGAAGAAAACTTATTCCTTTTGATGTAAGCAACACCAGTGTTACCATAGTACCTATTGTAACTATTGTAAACACTGAAGTTACAGCAACTGTAAGCCAGACGTTGTTTTGTGCTGCGGGATACATAACAAGCGGGATAAGTGGTTCGCAGGGACCAAAAACAAATATTGTAAAAAGTATCCATGGAGTGATGTTTACTTTTTTGTTCTGATCGTGTACATGAACGTGTTCTTCGGAATGGGTGTGTTCGTGCTCATGTACATGCCCGTTGCCATGATGGTGAAGATGCTTGTGCGGCCTGTTCTTCACAGCCCTGAAAATTCCCCATATCAGGTAAACAAATCCGAAAGCAAGAAGCAGTATTGACACAATGCTTCCGCGCTGACCCTCCCACAGCTCAATGCTGCTTACCGCAATGCCAAGGGCGATACCAATTATTCCAAGAATTATTGAGCTTCCCACATGACCAAGTCCGCACAAAACGGTGAACCAAAAAGTTTTTTTCATTGACCAGTTACGGGCTTTTGAAATTACAATAAAAGGGAGATAATGGTCGGGGCCGGCAAGTGTATGGAAAAATGCCAGAGATAAAGTAGTTACAAGAAGTAACGAGGTTTCAGCATTCATATGTCAAATTTGTTTTTGTCATTTTTATCAAGGGAAACGGCATGTCAGGGATAAAATAAATGAGTGTTTTGTTTCAGTTTTAGTCAGACCGTTTTTATAACCGGCACCAATTTCAAAATCCTTTTTAATGAAATAATAAAATCCAATTAACCCGAAAGCCGGAGGAATTTTTTCAATAATGTCTGGGTTTTTTTCAAAGCCGGTGTTCAAAACAAGATGAAGATCGGGTCCTGCCCAGTAATCGGCAGATGCAGACAGATGCCATAGATTCCTTGCGTCACCGCATTTGTTATTATTCTGAAGATAGCCTAAATTATAATTAAAGCTAAACGAATTGACTTTTAAAGTAGATACAAGGAAAAGTGATCCGGAGAGTTTTCCGGCTCCCAATCCTTCGTTTTTGTCACCAGTTGGCAATGAATAGCCTGGTTTTACCGCCATTGAAAATTTATTGCAGGTAAGGAAACGATATTTGAACTCAAGACTTAAATCGGAAAAACCAGATGATTTTGTGAGTATTGAGTCGCTTACAGAACTGACATTGATAAAAGGGATTCCAAAAACAATATCGGCTCTTTCGAATAACCCGTATGTGTATACTCCTGAAATTTCGGAAATTGTCTGGTAACAGCGATGTTGATTGTGATATCCCACACCGTTTGATAATTCGATCTGACTGTTACCTTTTTCGGCCGTGTTTGTGTTATCTGTAAGTAATGGCAACTGAGAATAAGATAATAGATTATGAAGAAAAGCATATAGCATCAGTAATGCATATCGCAATATTTTTTTAGATGGCACTATATTATATATTCGTGTTACCATTTATGTAAAAAAACTACAGGTCTGTAATTACAAGCTTTCCATGTTTAATTCCTTTTGTGCCAATTATTTTATCTGCCAGTTCCATCAGCTTTTTCGATTTGCCTTTAACTGCAATTGTTTCCAGACACAGGTCGTGTTCCAGATGTACATGCTGGGTGGATAATATCAGGTCGTGATAATCGTGCTGCACGTGCATCAGTTTATTATTGAGTTCGCGTTTATGATGATCGTAAACAATCACAATTGCACCGGCAACAGTTTTGTTTTCGTCAACCTTATCGGTTACAAGTGTGGTTTTTACCAGATGACGGATAGCCTGCGAACGGTTGGGAAAGTTGTGTTTTACAACCATCTTGTCAAGTGCTTTCAAAACATCTTCTTCGAGCGAAACACCAAACCTTTTTACCTGCATGTGTTACTAATTTTAAATAAGGTGGCACAAATATATTGTTGTTGCTTTAACTACAAACTGCTTTACAACATGTATATACAAAATTATTTGATTTTATTTAAAATACAACTTTAAAAATATCTGCTATTTAGATTCAACGAGACATTAAATGCAAGATAACGAACAGGATGAACATTGCTGTCAAGTCTGAATTAAAGTACTTGTTTTGTTTAAGGTATATTGTATAAATTTGCACATTATTAATTAATTTGATATGAAACCGATCAGATATAAAATATTTTTTACTTGTTTGATTTTAATTGCAGCTGTTTCTTGTAAAAAGCAAAAAGAGGAAATACCGGCAGAGATGACACCGCCGCTTCTGGTTTATCCGGATTCGAATATTTCTGATATTGATACGACTGTAACACTCAGATGGAAGCGTCCTTTAAATGCCGATAATGTAATTTTGGAATACCAGGTTTATTTTGGCGATGAGGCGGTTCTACCAATGGTTACAAATACAACAGATACGTTTTATACGGTGTCAGGTCTTAAGTATTTTACTTTTTATAAATGGAGGGTAGTGGCATTTAACAAAGAAAACACAACGTCATCTTCTAGTTCTTTCTGGCATTTTTGGACTTTACGCGAAATCCAGAATTTCAATCCTGCTGTTACTTACGGAACTCTTACCGATCCGCGCGACCAGCAGGTGTACAAAACCGTTACTATTAACGGAAAAACATGGACCGCCGAAAATATGAACCGTTACGTTCCGGGATCTTGCTATTACGACGAAAAATCATACAATGAAGTTTATGGGCGGCTTTATACATATATGCAGGCTTTGCATGATGCATGTCCGTATGGTTGGAGGTTGCCTACAAACGATGATTACGCCCAGATGTTATTGTATTTCGGAACTGATAATTTCAGCGGTGAACTGAAGGAGGCCGGTACATTACACTGGCTTGACCCGAACACCGGAGCAAGTAACAGTACCGGGTTTACAGGATTGCCGGCAGGATACAAACATCCCCAGAATGGATTTGGCGAAAAGGGAAAGTGGGCGATCTTCTGGATAAACGAATATATACAGATGGATGAAGAAGCCCAGGTAATTTCGCTTAAGTATAACGACAGTATTGTAAGGAGCGAAATGAGGGATATTGAATCGATGATGAGTGTAAGGTGTATACAGGAATGATCTGATTTCAGTACTTCGCCACCTGAAAAATTACGCCAATTCTTTTGCCGCTGCGATCACGATCTGCCCGAGCGCTATTCCTGCATCATTTACAGGGACCTTTAAATGAGAGTATACAATTAATCCGTTTGCAAGAAGATCCTTTTCAATATTCAACAGCAGGTATTTGTTCTGAAAAGTCCCACCTGACAGTACAACCTTATTAATGCTTGTTTTTTCGCTTATATCTTTAACTGTCTGAACGATCACTCTTATTACTGTATTATGAAACTTAGCCGAAATATCTGCAATATTAACTCCGCTCTTAATATCATTTATTATACCATTAAATGTGGGCTGAAAACAAATAGCGTGTTTGGAACTTTCAAAGTTATAATACTCTTTATTCGCAGGGTTGAGAACTGATTCAAGTCTCATGGGAGCTTCAGCGTGAAATTTTGAAACAGTGCAAATGCCAGTAAGAGCTGCAACAGCGTCAAACAAACGTCCGGCACCGGAGCTCAGGGGGCAGTTTATCTTCTTTTCTATAGCATTGCATAATAACTCAACAGAAGACGCGGGTATGGTTTTTAAAAAAGGAAGTCCGAGGTTCATAAAACTGTTGCCGTAATATGCATGAAGGTACGAAACAGCTGTTCTCCACGGTTCATGTGTCACCTTGTCTCCTCCCGGGAGAGGCATATATCCGAAATGTGTAATTCTGCGGTAGTCTTTTGTGTTACAGACCATGAATTCGCTTCCCCATATATTTCCGTCATCCCCCA
>Ga0074195_1004737_pt1 | contig 10943 bp, 11 predicted proteins | sample EPASupsiteHSE623_FD_64525 | JGI IMG/M metagenome (GOLD analysis project Ga0074195, IMG submission 64525) | Bioremediated contaminated groundwater from EPA Superfund site, New Mexico - Sample HSE6-23 | ecosystem: Environmental > Aquatic > Deep subsurface > Groundwater > Contaminated ... | reverse complement strand
TAGCCGAAGCTATGGTTCCTGTTGCAGGTTCAAAAGCGGTTTCGTCAAATTTACCTACTGTCACCTTATTATTGTTGCAGCCTGCAAAAAAAACACAGACTGCAACAAAAACAAGTATTCCTTTAATGGTACTTGATCTTTTCATTAGTTACATTTATTTTGTGGGCGCACATTTTACAATGCCGCCAGTCTTAGATGCAAGGTATACGTTGTCTTTAGTGTCAACTGCCATTGGGATGTATGCACAACCTTTAACCAGCTCTTCTATGCCTTCAACTTTCTTTGCTCCCTCTTTACTGTATACTTTTATTCGTGTAGGGTCCTTCTCAACTGTAACGATGCCGCCGTTTGATAGGAAAGCTACGCTTACAGGGTTGCAGCAACCGTGGAAATCATCAATTCCGTTTCCGCGTTGGCCAAATGAGATGGTTGGCTTACCGGCAAAATCAAATCCATTGACCCTGAATGCTCCTAGATTTGCCACCAGAATTTCATTGTTGCGGATGCTGAAGTCAAGAATACCGCAGCAGGTACGTAGTTTTTCTATTGTGGATGTTTTCTCACCAGTTTCGGCATTGTAAATTGCTATCATTCTGGTTCTTGTGTCTGCGACCATGATTTTGCCTTCAGTAACTCTTGCGCCGGTAGCACTAATGATGCCGTCAAGTTTTAATTCCCTTACTTTTGCACCTTTAGCATTGAATACCACGCACTCAACACCTACAGGAGCATCAATTTCTGAAGTTTTTCCTCTTGCTTCAACTTTCTTTTTACCCATTAATGTGCCGAAAACATAGATGTTGTCACTCTTGTCTACTGCTATTGCAGAAGCTTTAGATGTCATTTTTGTCTTGAATTCAGTTACTTTGGTTCCTTTTGTGTCAATAACACGAACGCTACCGTCGCTCTTAAGTGCACATATATTGTCATTGGACAAAATTGACAGGTAAATAACCTCCTGATGGTCCTTACCTGCAAAATTGGCATCAACCACGTAAGCTAAGTTATGGGCATCAGAGATTAATGAATCAAGTCCAACTTCTGTCTTTTTCATCTCCTCGGTTTGTTCACGCATTTTAGTAACTCTTGGAGTTGCAGCGATTTTAGGATCAAGCATACTTATATATTTCTCAATTTCGGCTGCACTTTTGCCAGATGTCAACTGCCCAACCAATATTGCTGAATAATAAGATTTTGGATTCTCCTTTACGAAATTTTCAGAAAGCTGGGTTGATTCCTCTTGATACTTTTCAAAAATTGCATTGATTTCTGCTTCGCGTTCCGGGGTAACCTTAAGTGAGTCAGCTCTCTGATAAAGCTCTTTCGAAAGTTCTTCAAGATTATATTTTTTAGATAATTCTTTATTTCTGTTTTTAAGGATATTGGCATCATCCTGTGTTTTTCCACCGGTTATGACAGCATTATTCAATGAATCCACATGTCCGGTTATGGTCATTTCTGCATTTTCTGCATAAAAAGCAACCATACTTCTCTTTCCTTCAATCATAATATAGTAGTAGGAAGGTTCTGCAATAGTGTCGGTAAAGGTAAACTTACCATCTTTGATGATTGCGGTGTCTGCTGGAATGTTTCTGTTTTCCAGTGACATAAGAATGGCTTTGCCATCTGTGATTCCCTCAAGTGTACCGTTCAGACTAAAATTTTTAGGTTCATTGTTGCAGGCAGTGAAGGCTCCAATCAAGAGCATGATAGCTGCGCAGCGTGAAAATAATGTTGATTTCATATAATGTTTTATAGGGTTTGTTTCGGGATTTGACTATTGTTAACACAAAAGGTTTACAAATATACGCTCTTATTGGATTTTCCTAACATTACATAAGCTGAAACGCATTTTTTACATTAAAAATATTTGCTTATGTATTATTAATACAAATGAAAACGACTTTACCCTAACTTTTGTCGTGCATTTTTTCTTTCATGGGTTTCGAGTAACAACCCGTTAAGCCATGCTCATTACGAAGTTTATTCAACATTTTGTATAGATTATCCTTATACTCTTTTGAGGCTCCTCCGGTTTTATATTCGTTCCTGATATCATCGTATAAATGAGGGTATTGATTCTTAATGAAGTCAAAGAATACGTTCCTTGTCTTTCCTCGAAGGTAGAGTGTGCCGGGCAACATATAGTGAACGTTGGCCTCCCTGCCATTTATGCAAATTGATTCGATGTTTGCATAACTATCTGTAAGAAATGGGATAATGGGCATAACGTGTAGTCCCGTAGAGGCGTTTGTCCTTCGAAACGTCTTTAGCATTTCAAAACGTTTCTGTGTTTCGCATCCCTCAGGCTCTATCTGTTTCCTGACTTCTTCATCGGTAGTGGTTATTGTAGCGGCTACATTAACATATGTTATTCTTGATAGCTGGTCAATTAAATCATAATCACGAAGAATCAGGTCAGATTTTGTCGATATGATAGCAGGAGTTTTATACTTTATAAGGAGTTTTAATATTTCCGGCATTAATTTGTACACGGCTTCTGCAGGTTGATAGCTGTCTGTTACTCCACCAATGTTAATCACATCCCTTTTCCAGGAGCTGTGAATCAGTTCTTTCTCCAACTGATCGGCAATATTTGTTTTTACATAAACATGATTGAAATAATCAGCGTCATTTAAAAACTCGTGAGAATACATTGCATAACAATATTTGCATCCGTGCTGGCAACCTCTGTAGATATTCAGGTCCCAACCATAAGGTATTCGCCGGTTAAGCTTATTTAAAGCATTAACACAGCTAGTCTCTATGATTTTCAAGTCTTCATGTGATTTTAATATTTTGACAATTCCGTTATTGTTTTCCAGTTCCTCGTTGTTGCGCTTACCTTCAGTTTTGTTTCAAGGAAATTATTAGTCAGTTTGGTTTTTCCGTAACCATCAGGACAATACAAATATATGACATTACCTGTTATTGCTATCTCCTCATTATCTGCTTTTTTGCTTTCAATTGTCCCGAAATCAAACATCTTTGGTTTTGAGGTTAAAAAAGTAACGTGTAAAAATTTCGGATCTTTTGAATTGTCATCCTTATAAACATTTTTTGTGATAATGTCATATAACTGATCAGTTGTCAGAACAAATACAGAAACGTCAAAACCGAATTTTGAATTAATCATGGCAGATATTTCCTTTTCTAGACAAGTATTATCTTTATTGCCGGTTTCAAAAATAACATTACCACTCTGTAAATAGGTTTTTACGTTGGTATAACCCAACTCCTCATACATGCTTTTCAATAAGGTCATTTTTATGATTTTCTGTCCGCTTACATTAATTCCTCGAAGCAGAGAAATGAAAACAGCCATTGTGTTGTATATTTAAGATTTATCTTGTTTTCCTGTTTTTTCCCATTGCATCAGCTGCAATCATAGAATATAATACTTTTTCGGCTGTTATGCACACTGCTTCATGATGTATTCCCTCTTGCGGAACGACTGCCTTCAGAGCCACTTTCATAAGCCTTGATCTGTCTGGATTAGTTATGCCAATTTCTGCAAATGTGGTCGGCAGACCAATTTCTTCACAAAATGAATACACAGTATCAATTTCAGAGGGTAAAGCGTCTGTAAGATGTAGTCCAGCCAGAACACCGAAGGCTACCTTTTCGCCATGATAGAATGAATGTGTCTCCTCAAGAGCAGATAACCCATTGTGGATTGAGTGTGCAGTGGCAAGACCTGAACTTTCAAAGCCTATTCCGCTTAAAAGGATATTTGCTTCAACAACACGATTCAATGCTTCTGTTATTATGTTATTTTCACATGCCATTTTTGCTGCTGCTCCGTAACTTATAATAGTGTCGTAGCAAAGTTTTGCAAGGTTCAATCCTGCCATTGTACTGTAACCGCCGCATTCGTTCATTGACTGGCTCCTTTCGCATGATCTGGCTTCGAACCAAGTGGCCAGTGCGTCTCCCATTCCGGCGACAAGAAAACGGACAGGTGCCTGAGCAATAACATTCATGTCCACCACAACCGCCTGAGGGTTCATCTTCTGATAATACACCGATTCAAATACACCGTTGTCCGAATAAATTACTGCACAACCGCTGCATGGGGCGTCAGTAGAAGCAATTGTCGGCACAATAATTACCGGTACCCCTGCCCGGTCAGCAACTATTTTTGCAGTATCTATAGCTTTTCCTCCACCCACACCTGCAACAACATCTATATTATTGCCAGTAACAATATCGTACAAGCGTTTTATCTCTTCTTGACAGCACTCTCCATTGAACTCCTCTATATAGATATCATTCCCGGAAAATTTAGCCAGATTGTCAGAAAGAATGGTTTTCTTAGCTGTGCGGGAAGTTATAATTAATCTTTTTTCCCCGAAAGACTTCATCAACTCCGGAATATCGGAAATTAATCCCTCTCCCTGGATATATTTGCCCGGAAACACCGACTTTAAAATTCTTCTGGTGGTTGTCATAATTAATTATGTTTTAATGAGATACTATTTTGAGACCAATAATAGAAACAATTAATGTTGATATGAAAAAAATCCTCCAAAAGTCGGTCGGTTCTTTAAATACGACTATCCCTACCAAAACTGTTCCAACAGCTCCGATCCCTGTCCAGACAGCATATGCTGTTCCGATTGGTAATTCCTGTGTAGCCTTGACAAGTAAATACATACTGAGGGTAAGACATATGAAGAATCCGATATACCAATATGTAACAACTATTCCCGTTGACTCTCTGGCCTTACCAAGACAGGTTGCAAAGCCTACTTCAAATAGTCCGGCTATTACGAGTAAAATCCAATTCATTATTAACCATGATTTTGTGTGGATACGTTATGTTTGTAAGAAAGAGAGGGTGGGCCGGTACGGAACTGCCGGCAGCGCAACGGTTTTTTTGTTCCAGAATCTCCTCTATCCATGTTGGTTCATGCTTGCCTCTGCCCACTTCCAGCAGAGATCCTACAACAGCTCTCACCATATTACGCAAAAAGCGGTTTGCCGATATTGTGAAACAGAAAGAGGAATTTGTCAGGGAAATATTCATAGGAGAGTCCGGGGTCCACAGAGCTTCAGTTACAGTGCAGATATTTGTCTTAACATCTGTATGAAGTTTTGCCATTGAGGTAAAGTCACGTTCGCCAATGAGACTGACAGCTGCCATGTTCATTTTTTCAAGATTGATTTCGTATGGGAAAAAATATGAGTACCCATCCAGAAAAGAGTCTTTTTTTGTGTGAATAAAATATTTATAGGTCCTGCTTATGGCGTCAAAACGGGCATGAGCATCACCTGCAACCTGACAAATGTCATGAAGTGTAATGTCGGAAGGCAGAATGGCATTTATTTTGTAAATCAGCTTTGGGTAATCCTGAACGAGTATAGGGTTAGCGGAGTCGAAATGGGCAATGTAGTTGATGGCATTAACTCCGGCATCTGTTCTTCCTGCTCCCGTAATCGCTGTCTCGTTACCAAGATAAATTGAGAATGCTCTTTCCAGCTCTGCCTGAACAGAGGCCTGACTGACCTGAATCTGCCATCCGCAGTAAGAGGAACCTCTGTAAGAAAGAGAAATAAAGTAACGCATTCTTAAAAATAAGTTAAATTTGTAAGATTTGAATGCTACAAAAATACAAAATCATTTAATATGGAAACCGTAAATATCAAAGAACTAAACGAAAGAATTCAGAGAGAGAGCGCCTTTGTAGATATGATCACTCTGGAGATGAACAAGGTTATTGTCGGACAGAAACAGCTGGTAGAGAGCCTTATGATTGGACTTCTTGCAGACGGCCACATTCTTCTTGAAGGTGTACCAGGTCTGGCCAAGACGCTTGCAATCAATACGCTGGCATCAATTGTGGACTCGCAGTTCAGTCGTATCCAGTTTACCCCGGACCTGTTGCCGGCAGACCTCATTGGAACACTCATCTACAGTCAGAAAAGTGAACAATTTCAAATAAGGAAAGGACCTATTTTCGCAAATTTTGTATTGGCCGATGAAATCAACCGGTCCCCTGCAAAGGTACAGTCTGCACTTCTGGAGGCCATGCAGGAGAGACAAGTGACAATCGGCGACCAGAGCTTCAAGCTCCCACAGCCTTTTTTAGTTATGGCAACTCAGAATCCGATAGAGCAGGAGGGGACTTATCCGCTTCCTGAAGCTCAGGTAGACCGTTTCATGCTTAAAGTGGTTGTGACCTATCCTAAGAAAGAGGAGGAGAAACTTATCATAAGAATGAATAACAGCGGAACCTTCCCAAAAGCAAACAAAGTACTAAAACCGGAAGATATTCTTCGTGCAAGAGAGGTGGTGAGAGAGGTATACATGGACGAGAAGATAGAAAAATATATAGTTGACATAGTTTTTGCAACAAGGACGCCAGAAGAGTACGGACTGAAAAACCTTAAGGATCTCATATCTTACGGTGGATCACCAAGGGCCAGCATAAACCTGGCAATGGCAGCTAAGGCATATGCATTCATAAGAAGGAGGGGATATGTGATTCCTGAGGATGTAAGAGCAGTATGCTATGAGGTGCTCAGACACAGGATTGGTCTTACATATGAGGCTGAGGCAGAAAATGTCACTACAGAGAATATTATTACAGAGATAATGAACGCAATAGAAGTTCCTTAATATGTCAACAACAGAGTTACTAAAGAAGGTTCGGAAAATTGAGATTAAAACCAAAGGGTTATCCCGGCAGATCTTTGCAGGAGAGTACCACTCAGCCTTTAAGGGGAGAGGTATGGCTTTCAGTGAGGTGAGGGAGTACCAGTATGGCGACGATGTCAGAAGTATGGACTGGAACGTGACCGCCAGACTCAATGCGCCTTATATCAAAGTTTTTGAAGAGGAGAGAGAGTTGACAGTAGTTTTACTTGTAGATGTCAGCGGATCCAGAACATTCGGTACAACAGCTAAACTGAAGAAGGAGCTGATTACAGAGATAGCTGCGGTGCTTTCGTTTTCGGCCTCAGCAAACAACGATAAGGTTGGTGCGCTCTTTTTCAGTTCAAAAGTAGAGAAGTTTATCCCGCCTAAAAAGGGAAGGAGCCATTTACTGAGAATCATCAGAGAGCTGCTGGAGTTTGAACCGGAAGATAACGGAACAAATGTTGGAGAAGCACTGAGGTTCCTGACAAATGCCATAAAAAAAAGATGCACAGCATTCTTGTTGTCAGACCTAATTGATGTGGATTCCCAGCTTAAGCCAAGATACGAGGATGCAATCAAAATTGCTGCAAACAGACATGATATATCCGTTATTTCAGTGTTCGACCCAAGAGAACGGGAACTGCCGGATGTTGGCCTTATAAGGGTAGTGGATTCCGAAAGCGGAAAGGAGAAGTGGGTAGACACATCAAGCAAGGGTGTGCGCGAACATTTCGATGACTGGAACAAAAAGGTTCTGTTCTACACCCAGCAGTGTCTGAGAAGATATCAGATAGACTCAGTGAGTATCTCTACAAACGAAGATTTTGTGAAAGGTTTAATTGCTCTTTTTAATAAAAGGTAGAAAGTATGAATGTTAAAGATACATTACTAATTGGAGATCAGACTATATTAAGCTTTAAAACTACCGTTCCAAAGGGAACAAAGTTCATTTTTCCGACACCACCCAACCCAATTACAGAGGGAGTGGAGATTGTCGGGGTTCCGAAGATAGATACACTATCCGAGGTTAACGGTCAGTTGAATCTTGAAGCAAAAATAGTATTAACCTCTTTTGACAGCGGTTCCTTTGTGTTACCTGAATTCCCGGCATACCTCAGCAAGCTTGATGGTTCTGTAGATACCGTCTGGTTTAATGGTGGAAAGCTTGAGGTTAAGACAATTCAGATTGACACAACATCTTTCAAACCATTTGACGTTAAGGATCAGGTAACATACCCGTACACAGTAAAAGAGTTCCTGCCATGGTTTGCACTGGCTGTAATAATTGTCTTGCTGGGATATATGATAAGGAGGTTTATTAAAAACCGTAAGCAGAAGAGATCACTGTTTGGCAAACCGGTGGTTACAGATCCACCTCACATAGTAGCATTGAGAACACTGGAGCAGATCAGGTCGGAGAAACTTTGGCAGAACAATCAGGAGAAGCTTTACTATACAAATATCATTGATACTCTTAGAATCTATATAGAAAAGAGATACAAAATCCAGACAATGGAGATGACCACAAAGGAGATTCTGGATGCACTTTCAAAAGAGAAGATAGAACCAAAAGAGTATCAGAGCCTTGGCGAGCTCCTCAAGTTGTCCGATCTGGTTAAGTTTGCCAAATATAAGGCGACAGAGGAGGAGAACGAAAATGCAATACCTGTTGCTGTCAGGTTTGTGAACACTACGTTTTTACAGGAAATGGAACAAGAAAAAGGGAGGTAGTATGTTTTTTGAATATCCTAATTTACTCTATTTAGAATTTTTACTTATACCGGTTTTGGCTCTCTACATATGGAGAGAGATAAAAGGTTCGGTACCGGCTATACGTTTGTCCAGTTCTGCTCCGTGGAGTGGAAAGGGAGGACGCTCAAAAAAAATAATGCGGCACTTCTCCTTTATTTTCAGGTTTATTGCTTTTGCGGCATTGATTGCAGCAATTGCAAGACCTCGCTCATCGCAGGATTTTGAAAAGGTAAACACAGAAGGCATAGACATTGTCTTTGCCCTTGATATCTCCACCAGCATGCTTGCCCGTGACTTCAAGCCCGACAGGATAAGTGCCGCAAAGGATATTGCCATAGAATTCATAGCTCAGCGGCCGAGTGACAGGATGGGAGTTGTTGTCTTTGCCGGAGAGAGTTTCACTCAGTGTCCACTTACGACAGACAGGGCAACTCTTATAAACCTGATGAAGGAGATCGAGACAGGTCTCATAGAGGATGGCACAGCAATAGGCAACGGTCTTGCCACTGCTGTTGGCCGCCTTAAGGATTCTCAGGCAAAGAGCAGGGTGATAATTCTTTTGACTGATGGGGTTAACAACAGAGGAGAGATTGCCCCGCTTATGGCAGCAGAAATAGCCAAGACATATGGAGTGAGGGTTTATACAATTGGAGTTGGTGCAATGGGAATGGCTCCTTATCCGGTAATGACACCGTTTGGAGTTGATGTGCAACAGGTACAGGTAGAGATAGACGAGCCTCTTTTACAGCAGATCGCTAATGATACAGGCGGAAAATATTTCAGAGCCACAGATAATACAAAGTTGCTAGAGATTTACGGGGAGATAAACAAGATGGAGAAGAGCAGGACAGATGTGGACTCGTTCCCTATCTACAAGGAGCTTTTTATGATTTTTGCATTGATTGCTCTTTTTGCCCTTTCCCTAGAGGTTATATTCAGACTTTTTGTTTCACGTAGAATACCATAGAATATGTTACAATTTGCACAGACACAATATTTATTGCTGATACTTGTAATACCTTTCCTGTTTCTCTTTTATGCTTTATCCAGAAGAGGCAGAAGAAAGAGACTGGAGAAGTTCGGACAGAGAGAGGTTATCAAAAGCCTTATGCCTACAGTTTCCAGAAGCAGAGGATGGATAAAATTGTCGATATTCTCTTTAGGATTATTCTTTTTTGCGCTCGGACTGGCTAGGCCTCAACTGGGAGCAAAGCTTAAGGACGTGGAAACTAAGGGAGTGGAAATAATGATAGCCCTTGACGTTTCAAATTCTATGCTTGCAGAAGATTATTCTCCAAACAGGCTGGAAAGAGCCAAGCTGGCAATTTCTCGTCTTGTAGACAAGTTGAATGAGGACAGGATAGGATTGATTGTATTTGCAGGGCAGGCATATGTTCAATTGCCTATTACAACTGACTACGTTTCTGCAAAAATCTTTCTCAACAACATAAACAGCGAGTCGGTACCGGTTCAGGGAACAGCTCTGGCTGAGGCAATCAATGCAAGTATCAAAAGTTTCAGTCTTGACAGCAAGAATAGCAGAGCTGTTATTCTTATAACAGACGGAGAGAATCATGAGGACGATCCGGTAAGTGCAGCTAAAACAGCAAATGACCTGGGAGTGAGAATATTTACTCTTGGTATTGGTTCCGATACAGGGAAGCCTATACAGATGCCCGGGGGAGAATTGCTCAGGGACAAGGATGGGAACATAGTGGTTACTAAACTGGATCAGGAGACTCTGGCAAAAGTTGCAGAAGCGGGAGGTGGCGTTTTTGTGAGGGCTGGCAACAGCGATTTTGGACTTGATGCCATAGTGGACAAAATACACAATATGGACAAGCAGAACTACAAGTCGGTGGTTTTTGAAGACTTTGATGAGCAGTACATGTACTTTTTTGCAATTTCTCTGTTCTTCTTTCTGCTGGAATTTATAATTTTGAACAGAAAAGGAAAAATATTTTTTAAATAGCAGATACATATGAGAGGTTTTATATTGACTATAATTTTTGCTTTTTTAATAAATACAGCCTGGTCACAGGTTGAGAGGGGAGAGATTCGTTCCGGGAATTCTGCCTATAAAAAAGGAAATTTTCAAAAAGCAGAGATAGATTACAGGAGAGCTCTTGAGAAGAACCCAAATTCCGTACAGGCTAAATATAATCTGGGTAATGCTTTGTACAAGCTCAATAATGCAGCTGAGGCAGAAAAAGTTTTAACCCCGGTTGCAGATTCTGTAGCTGATCAAAGCATGAAGGCCGATGTTTTCCATAATATTGGTAACTTTAACCTTGCTCAGAAAAAATACAAAGAGTCGGTAGATTCTTATAAAAATTCATTAAGGATACGTCCTGGTGACATGCAGACAAAATCTAACCTTGCATATGCACAAAAGATGCTGAAGAACGAGCAGGATAAGCAGAACAAAGACCAAAACAAAGACCAAAACAAAGACCAGAACAAAGACGATAAGAAGGATCAGGACAAGGATAAGAACAAAGACCAGAACAAAGATCAAAACAAAAAACAAAATAAACATAACAAAAAA
>Ga0074195_1004736_pt1 | contig 10945 bp, 9 predicted proteins | sample EPASupsiteHSE623_FD_64525 | JGI IMG/M metagenome (GOLD analysis project Ga0074195, IMG submission 64525) | Bioremediated contaminated groundwater from EPA Superfund site, New Mexico - Sample HSE6-23 | ecosystem: Environmental > Aquatic > Deep subsurface > Groundwater > Contaminated ... | reverse complement strand
GTGGGGGACCCCCGAGGTGTACAGAGACGTACATCGAGGAGCGGCGACGAGTTCTGACGCAGCAGACGAGTGGGCAGACCAGGGCGCAGATGGGGGATCAGGGGCGACACTCTGGATTGATCCGGCCCTTTGCGCGTGGTAGACTCCTTTTCGCCCGAAATGACGACCTTTCAAGAAGAGCGGATCTGCAAGCTCCAGGAGCCCCTGGCCGACCCAGATTGGGGATGGATGGGGCCGGTCAGTGCCCCCGGGGGTCGACCAGGAAAGAAGGAAGACGATGCATTCCTGTGTGTACAAGCTGGCCACAGCCCAGGCCTCTGACAAAAGGAGCCGCATCTCGCTCGCGAGGCGGCTCTTGGAGCAGCGCAAGTTGTTCCTGGGGCGCGAGGTGGATCCGAGGCTGGCGAATCGCCTGATGGCCCAGTTGCTCTTCTTGGAGGCAGAGAATCCCACGGCGCCCATCGATTTGTACATCAACTCCCCCGGAGGGGAGGTGTCCTCTGGGTTGGCGATCTACGATATGATCCGGCTTATCCGGTCTCCCGTGAGCACTATCTCCGCGGGGCTGACGGCCAGCATCGCCACCGTGATCATGGTGGGGGGAGTGAAGGGCAAGCGGCTTTCGTTTCCCAACTCGAGAGTGTTGATTCACCAACCGGCGGGGGGAGTCAAAGGCCAGGCCACCGATGTTGAGATCCACGCGCGGGAGATCCTGAAAATCAAGGATCGCATCAATCAGATTCTGGCCGAGCAGACCGGCCAGCCTGTCAAGAAGATCGAGAAGGACACCAACCGTGACTACTGGATGACGGCTGAAGAGGCGCGAGAATACGGCATCATCGACGTCGTCATCGCCGCCAAGGAGAAGACCTGGAACGAAGGAGGCCTCTGAGATGGCATCGGACAATGTGGTGGTCGTCACCGACGCGAACTTCGAGGAGACGGTGAAGAAGTCGACCATACCGGTCATCGTGGATTTCTGGGCTCCTTGGTGTGGGCCTTGTCGGGATGCGGGCCCGATTTTCGACGAGCTGGCCGAGGAGTTCACGGGGAAGATTCGGTTCGGCAAGATCAACGTGGACGAAAACGTTGCCGTGGCGCAGTCCCTTGGCATTCAGTCGATACCCACGTTCGTGGTTTTCCGAGGCGGGGCTGAAGTCCATCGGCTTCTCGGCGGTCGCAACAAGGCGACGATGAAGACCGAGCTGTCAAAGTTTGTCTAGGAGCCTCGTCGGACGAAAGTTCGACAAGTTCCTAATAGAATCCTCCTGGGTGCCGAAGTCTCCTTCTCCTGTCAGGAGGCCATCGGCCCCTGATCCTCGATGATTCGATGGGCTTGTTTCTACCCCTGGCCCTCCCACTCGCGTTGCCACGCTTGGGTCGTGGGTGTTATCATCCTCCAATGGCGCTGATTGTGATCTGTGCTTGATTTGGGGTGCGATCTCGACGTCAACGTGCGAATCTGAGTCGTCGAAGAGTCTTGAGTCGTCGAAAAATGTGGTCGTGAGTCGAGGCTGGCGAGGGGAGGCGTGATGCTCGCTGAGCTGAGCAGGCGATCCCTTCCGGTTCTTTTGGCGTTCGGCTGGCTCGCGGTGACGTTCGTTTTGGCCGGCGACCTCGAGCTGAAGTTGAATCTCGATCCGATCAAGTACGAGTTCTCCGGACCGGGGTTTACTGACGAGGCTCTCGAACTCGCGGGTCCGGATCTGGGTCAACCCAAGAATGTAGGGCTGGATTCTCTCCTGGAAAGGATTGCTTCCGCGAGGGGAGGATTCAAAACTCTGGCGCGGCACTTCTTGGGGATGCACGGAGAGACGAGCGATCAGGACTGGACCCAACCACGACGGTTGGTCCTGGGGGCGTTCTCGAGCCTGGGTCTCGACTTCATGCCCAAGATTCCTTCCCAACCTCAGGCGGAAACGTTCATGGATCAAGCACCCCAGTTGCCTTCCAGCGGTCTTCTCTCGAACATGGCTTTGTCCCGCAAAAATGATCGACCGGCCAGGCTGGATGCCGATTCGTTCCGTTTCACGACCAATCTGGGGCCTCTGGGTCGAACCTATGGTGAGTTCACTGCCAAGGATTGGAGCGACCTGGGAAGCCTCGGCGAGCTGACTCCCTCTGATACCAGATTTAGAGCGACTCCAGAGACCCCCGGACGGGAAGCTTGCGACTCAAGACCCGTGGATCGCAAGGCAGAGGGGAATCCCCCAAAGCCCGTTCCCTCCGTGGCGACCGCCATCAACAGGGCGCGGCCGAAGGAAGGGGCTTCGAACCCATCGCGAGTGGACCTGACCGATGAAGGGGGGCTCCTCGTTCTGCCGAGTTTCGACGGATCGGGTTTCCAGATAGGCCCGACGTTTTCTCTGTCCGGACGAGGAGGGCTCGGCGCCGGTTTCATCCGGCAGGACTCCGCCCTCAAGACCGATCTGAAGTCGCCGACCTTTGGTCTTCAGTCGAGCTATCGAACTCCCGATGGGCTGCGACTCAACGCCACGTATGAACGGGAGCTGCCGCAGGATCCGAAGGCCGTGAAACCGGCCAATCGGCTCTGGACAGGCGTGCTCTTCAACTTTTGAATCGAGCCTCTATGAAAGAGCTGAGGATTTTTGACGCAGGGTCTAACCCCGAACTGACCCGGGAGATCTGCCACCATCTCAAGATGGAACCTGGCCGGATGCGAAACATCCGATTCTCCAATGGGGAGTTCTGCCCCGTGATCGAGGAGTCGGTACGCGGCCGGGATGTCTTCGTTCTGCAGACGTCCACGAACCCGGTGGACTCTCATCTCGTTGCCTTGCTCATCGTCATCGACGCTCTCAAGCGCGCTTCAGCGAGCCGTATCACCGCGGTCATCCCGCACTTCTTCTACGCGCGCCAGGATAAGAAGACCCGAGGGCGTGAACCCCTCACCGCCAAACTCGTGGCGAATCTCATCACGAACGCGGGGGTGGACCGGGCTCTGCTCGTGGACCTTCATTCCTCGACGATCCAGGGATTCTTCGACATCCCTACCGACCACCTCTACGCCCTTCCGATTCTTGCCAGGTATTTTCGGGACAAGGACCTCAAGAGCTCTGTCGTCGTTGCGCCCGACGCTGGCGGGATCAACAGAGCTCGAGCTCTGGCCCAGCGCCTCAACACCGGCTTGGCTGTCCTGGAAAAGGAGAGGCTCGAACCGAATCAGGTGAAGGTCAACCAGCTCATCGGCGAGGTGAAGGGCCGCACGGCCATCGTCATGGACGACATGATCGATACGGCAGGAACCCTCGTCGAGGGGATTCGCTTCCTGAAGAGCCGGGGTGTGGGGGACTGCTATGCGTGCTGCACCCATCCTGTCCTTTCAGGCCCTGCCATCCAACGGCTTTCGGAATGCCCGCTCAAGGAGATCGTCGTCACCAATTCCGTCCCCATCCCCAAGGAGAAGCTCCTGAAAAACGTGACGGTCCTCTCTCTGGCTGAACTCCTGGGACTGGCCATCGAGCGGATTCACAAGGACTTGTCGGTCAGTGAGCTCTTCCAGTAGACCAAATCGAGTCGAAGGGCTCCTTGCCGTGGTCGCGATCGCCGTGGCATGTGCCACCGTCGGTTGTGCCGGACTCAGATCCAAGAAGCCGAAGCCGGTCGTCGCAACCGCTCCGGCTCCGAAGGACAGTCCGCTGCCCCCGATTATCAAGCAGGCCAAGCAACATTTCGAACAGCATGAGTACGAGAAGGTCGTCGCCTTGCTGGATGGAACGATCCAGGACAGGAAGGCGCTTGCTGAGCATTTCTACTTCCTTGCTCTTTCATACCTCAATCTGGCCCAGCTTCCGGAGTGCGAAAGGGTCTTGAATCGAGCCTCCGAACGGTATGGAGACTACCATCTCGTGCGGGAAGCGATGGCCCAGTATCAGTATGTCGTCGGACGGTTGCGCCTGGAAGACGGGGATCTGGAGGCGGCGCATGAGGCCTTCAGACAAGGGCTCGCCCATGTGAAGGATGATGCCGCTTTCCAGAACAAAGTGGCCGTCGGCTATTGCGAGGGTGCGCGACGGCTCGTTGCCCAGGGTCGAAGACCCGCGGCGATCCAGGCCCTGGAACAAGCCATGACGATGCTTCCCGGAGAGAAGGGTCTGGAAGAGGAACTCGCGAGGATCAAAAGGAAGGGGAAGTCCAGGGAGACGGGCACTCAGCCGACCCCACCGCCAAGAACCGATCCGTCGCCGGCTCAGCAGGCCCCGCAGGCCCCGCCGACCGTGATTCCGTCAGCCGAGCCGCAAGCTGTTGTCTCAGAGGCCGGGGGTATCCCTCCGGGTCGGCCCGGGGCCGCGCTCTCGACGGCCACCAGAGAGACTCCCTCGACTCAGTCGCAGCGTTCTCTTCCTGAGATCGTGCCATCGGTTCCTCCTGAGGTGTCTCCTCCTCTTCCCGTTCCGTCCGCTCTTCCCGTGGTGTCGACGTCTCTTCCTGTACCGTCATCCCCGCCCGCGGCCTTTTCCTCTCTTCCCGCTTCGCCACCTCCGCAGACAGCTCCGATCTATGGCCGGAGTGTCTCTTCCTCCGTGGGTCCGAAGGATTCGGCCGCGTCGGTCGAGCTGGCGAGGGAAGCTCTCTCCCGAAATGACGCGGCTGGAGCTGCTGCCATTTTGAAGCGGACTCTATCGACCGATCCACCGAACAACGAGGCAAAGCTCTCGTTGTTTGAATCGTTCGTTCGTCTCGGCCTGAAGGCAGAAGCCGAAGACGTCTTCTCAGCACTGCCCGCCGAAGGAAACTGGCGCGAGCAGGCGGCGGCCTTGAGAAATATGGATGGAGTCCCCAGCGATTCGACGGCGGGGCTCCTCCGCTTGGCCGAAGCCTATCGCAGGGCCGGTCTCTTCCGTGACTCTCTGGGCGCCTACGAGCGCGTCAAGGACTCGTTCTCCGGGAATCCAAAGGCTCTGATCGGATACGGCGAGGTGCTCGAGAAGATGGGGCGCTCCGAGGACGGTCGTGTCGCCTACCAGGCCGCTTTGGACGCAGGGGGAGACGAAGAGTCGATCCGGCTGAAGCTGGGTGCCAGCTGTTTCTTCGCCCGGCAGTATCCTGCGGCCATCGATCAGTATCGCAAAGCGCTCGAGGTCAACCCGAAGAACCCGAAGACGTACTTTGATCTGGCCGACATTCTCCACTCACTCAAGGAGTATCAGACCGAGCGGGAAGTCTTCGGCCATCTGCTCGACCAGAACATCTCTCCCAAGATCAATCGACAGGCTCGTCTGATGATGAAAAGGCTGCCTGCCGCCATTGAGAAGTAGGCACTCTCTCTCCTTCCTGATAGTCTCCTGTTGTCTCCCGGTGCTTTGTGATACAATGGGCCCCGTCTCTCACCGAACGAAAGAGTCTTGCCCGATCTACCATTGGCCGAGAACGACCGGACGCACCTGATCGTGGGCCTGGGCAACCCGGGCGCCGAGTATTGCGCCACCCGGCACAACGTCGGCTTCCTCGTCATTGATGGGCTGGCCCGTCGGTGGGGACTTTCTGGATTGTCATCTCGGTCGAAGTTTGGAGGGGAGCTTGGCCAGGTTCACCGGTCCGGTTTTACGGTCTTCTTGCTCAAGCCCATGTCCTACATGAATCTGAGCGGAGGACCGGTCGGGCAGGTGGCTCAGTTTTACCAGGTCCCACCTGCCAAGGTCCTGGTGGTTTGCGATGACGTCAACTTGCCGTTCGGCATGCTTCGGCTCAGGGGCTGCGGAGGGGCGGGTGGTCACAAAGGGTTGATCTCGATCTCCCAGGTTCTGGGAACCGAGCAGTACGCTCGCCTGCGGGTCGGGGTCGGAGGTGGGGAGCCGGGTCGAGATCTGACGGGATTCGTGCTCAAACGGTTTCCCTCAGACCAGACAGCTCAGCTTGATCGGGTGCTGGAACGCTGCAGTGAAGCCTTGGAGACGGTAATCGAGAGAGGTCTTCCGATTGCCATGAGCCAGTTTAACGGGAACGCACTGGAACCGGATGTGAAGCGGTCGCCGGTGATTTGACGCGGTCTTTCGGTCAGGAAGACGACCTCATCTTATTTAGGCAGGACGCTATGGCCAGCAAGAAGAAGAAAACGGCACTGGCGGACGAGACTCCGGACAAGGCCGCACTTCCACTGGAGTGCGAGGAAGAGCTGGATGCCGGCGAGGAGACTGAAGACGAGGATGACATCCCTGTCCCGGATGAAGGGCCCGGCTCCGACGAGGAGGATTTTCGCCTGTGGAGGAACTACAAGGAGACCTCCAACCCGTCCATCCGCGAGAAGCTGATCCTCAAGTTCTCTTCGTTCGTCAAGTATGTGGCCGGACGGATGGCCATCAACCTCCCTTCCAACGTCGAATATGACGACTTGGTGAGTTACGGGATTTTCGGCCTCCTCGACGCCATCGAAAAATACGACCCGGAGCGGAACGTCAAGTTCAAGACCTACGCCAAGACTCGTATCCGAGGGGCGATCCTTGACGAGCTCAGGGTCCTGGACTGGACGCCGCGCTCCATCCGTCAGAAGTCCAAGCAACTCGAGAAGGCCATGCTCGACCTCGAGGCCCACCTTGGCCGCGAACCATCCGACGAAGAGATCTGTGCTCAGTTGGGCATGAGCTTGAAGGAACTGCACCGGCTCTACGACGACACGAAACAGTCCCTCATGATGAGCCTCGATGAGGGAGATCCCGAGGGAGAGGGCAATGTCTCCCGGAAGGACTTCCTCGAGGATGTCCATCTCGTCACCCCCGAGAAGAACGCGGAGAGAAACGAGCTGAAGAGGATCCTTGCTGAGGAGATTACAAAGCTTTCCGAGCGGGAGAGACTGGTGATCGTGCTCTATTATTTCGAGCAGCTTACCTCGAAGGAAATTGGCAAGATCTTGGGAGTCTCGGACTCGCGCATCTCGCAGCTTCACACCAAGGCCGTGCTCAGACTCAGAGGCCGACTGGCCAAGTTCCGAACGATCCTGACCGAGTAGTGGACGACGATTCTCCTCGTGTGGGGCGATCTCACGGGAAACCGGACATGAAACCACTTCTCCTCGCGTTTGGCTTCGCACTCCTGGCTCTGCCCTCCTTTTTGTTCGCAGCGGACGACCGGGCGAACGGTCTTGCCGCCTTCGCAGCTTCGAATTGGAAGGATGCCTATCTGCTCTTGTCAGCGGCCCATCAGTCCGCGCCCTCTGATCGTGACGTCTCCTTGAAGGCGTACCACGCGGCGATGGCGTACGCGAAGGACTTGCTCGCGACACAGCGTCACCAAGAGGCTTTGACCGTCTGTGAGTGGGCTTCGACCATCGATCCGGAGCTTGTGCCGGAGTCGTTCCGCTTCCTGGTCAGCCACAACAAGGGAATGGCGGAGCTTGGCCTCGGCAAGATCGACTCCGCAATCCGCTCGTTTTTGCAGGCCAAAGAGCTGAGTTCGAACCCGACGACACTGCAGGCCCTCGGCGTGGCTTACTCCAAGAAGGAAGACTGGTCGAACGCGGTCTCGATGTTCACCCAGTGCCTCCGCTCCGGGGGAAAACCGGATCTTTCGCTTTTCCAGGGCCTCGCCCACGCGGCTTACCAGGCGGGTGACACGGGCAAGGCTCTGGAGTGGGTCCGTCAAGGGATCCTTGCGTTTCCGTCCGATCCGACCTTGCTGGCCCTGGACGCAAAGTATCGTCGAGAGAACAGGACCGAGGAGCGCATGCGGGAGAGCACGGGTCTCAACTTCGACGTCAAATTCGAGGATCTCTCGGAGCAGCAGGATCTCCGCTCCAAGATCCTGAGAGCTCTGGACGAGGCCTATCAGAGTGTGACAAGGGATTTTTCTTTTTACCCTGACAAGAACGTTCGGGTGGTCATCTATCCTTCGTCCGTCGATTTTTCCTCGGGGAGTGGGGCTCCAAACTGGGCGGCCGCCAATTTTGACGGAAAGATTCGGATCCCTGTCGGCGCGGCTCAGGGGAGCGACGACTCCTTGCGTCGAATAGTGACCCATGAATTCACGCATTTCATCATCGACAAAGTCTCCAAACAGAACTGTCCCGCGTGGCTTCACGAAGGGCTCGCTCAGGTCCAAGAGAAGAACGAGAAGGGATGGGCATCGGCTGTCCTCAGACGGTACATGGGGCACAAGAAGACCAGGGAACAGATGATGGATCTGAAGACTCTCGAGGGGTCCTTTTTGTCGATTTCGGATCCGGAGAGGGCCAGTCTGGCCTATGCCGAGTCGTATCTCGTCACAAAGTACATCATAGGCCAGTATGGAATGTTCAAGGTATCCCAGATCCTGGAGGATCTGGCCGGTGGTTCTTCGATCTCGGACGCCCTGTACGGACGCCTTGCCGTGGATTCGTCGGAGCTCCAGCGACGATGGATGACATCGTTTGCCGAAGAGTTCCACCTCGACTGGTGACAACGCTTTGAGGTCACTCTCTCGTTCGTGGCGCGGACCCGGGAACGTCTTCCTGTGGCTGGCTCTCTGGATCATTCTGGACGGAATCTCTCTCGCCGGAGCCATTCCGATCGACCGGAGTTCTCTCGCTTCCACCGCTCCCTCTCTCGTGGCCTATCATTGGAGGAGGGCTCATGATCTTTTGGCCTTGGCTGCCTCGAGGGCCGTCGCCGAGCGCAGGCTGCAGAGAGCACAGAAGCCGTCGATTCCAACGGGTCCCCTCGTGGAGCAGGCCTTTGATCACTGGCTGGAAGCCTTTCAGGCCGCCCCGCAGTTCGGCCCGCTCGTCGAGGATTTGAGCCGGAGCGAGTTCCTGCCGAGTCTGATCAGCTACTGCAGGAAAAATCGAGAGGGACCTCGCCGGAGAGCGTGTTTGCTTGCTCTCTGTGCCGTGCAGCCAGAGCCTCTTCGCCGCTTTACTCCTCTGCGAGAGTTCGAGGAAGAGTTCCCAACGTTTGCTCTCTTCCACGTCTGGTACGCTGGAACCCTCGTCGAGCTGCACTCCCAAGGACATTCCGGCGAAGATGGCTGCTACCAGCGCGCGGTGGATCAGCTTGTAAAAGCTTGGGAGCTCGACCCTTTCGAGGAGTCGGCCTACGAGCGTCTGACGCGCGTGCTGCGGACCGGAGGGTCTCTGCTGACTCGATTCCAGGACAAGATTCCTCTGGTGCTTCGTCATGCCGCTTGCGGCTTTCACCTCCTCGCTGAAGCCGAGACTTCGTCTTCGAAGGACGAGCGGGAACGACTCCAGTCCAAAGGACGTGAAGAGTTCGAGATGGTCACGAAGCTCGACGCCGCGACCGGCCTGGGCGACTACCTCCTCGGGGTCGAGGCCTTCCGACGTTCGGCCATGGCCCTTGCCGTGGACCATCTGGAACAGGCTCGAATGAAGACGGCCACAAACCCCAACGTCCTTTTCCTCCTCGCCAGGGGATTCATGGAGATCGGTTGCTTGAAGACTGCTCTGTCCTTGTTTTCCGATTTATCGAAGAACTTGGTGGAGCCGGGCTGTCTGCACAACATGGCGGTCTGTTTGATCCGGCTGGGGCGCGTCGCGGAGGCCAGAGCCTGCTACCTCCGCACTCTCGCGCTGCACCCTTTCTACGAGCCGACCCTCATCAACCTGGCGACCCTCGAGATCCAGCTCCGCAATGACGAGATGGCTCGATCCTATCTGGAGATGCTGCTCTCCTGGTATCCGAGGAACTCTCAGGGGCTTTTCTGGCGGGGAGTCCTGGCCCTCAAGGAAGGAGACCTCTCTCTCTCCCAGTACTGTCTCGAATCGGCGGACAAGCTGGCGCCTCGATCCCCGTGGGTCCAGATCAACCTGGGGGTGGTTCAGATGAGGCGGGAAGAGTATCATCTCGCCCTGGAGACTCTCTCGTCCGCACTCAGCTTGCCCAGGACGCCGATCGAACAGGTGAGAGAGCGGCTCTTGGGGATGGCTTGGCTTCGTTTCCGCAAGGCTCAAGAAAGTGAGCGTGGAGGACATAGCGCAGAGGCTGAGTTCGAGTTTCGTGCCGTCCGCGAGCTCTTGGGCCCGTCCGCGCATCCTAGGCCTCCCTTCAGACGTGAGGATACGGCTCCCCTCTTGGAGCTTCTCACCCCGCGGCTCAAGTAAGAGCCTGCAAATGGATCCCCTTCGTCACGAGGTCGAGCGAGACGAAATCAGCCTGGCTGGATCTCCCAGAATTCGCGACCGAGGAGGTACGGATCGAGCCTGTGCTCATCCGGAGCTTCGGAAGAGAAGTGGTTGTTCACGAAATACATGAGGATCTGTCGGTGACTCGAGAGGTTGGCCACTCCGTGGGCCACTCCGCGGGGGATGTACAGAAGCTGTGTCCGGCCGTCTCCGAGGACCGTCCGCACGGAGTTTCCACAGCTCGGCGAATCGCGTCTGAGATCGACGAGTCCCGTGAGGAGCTTGCACACGGGCGGGACGAACCAGACGTCCTCTTGGTTGAGATGGATGTGGAACGCCTTGATGGTTCCCGGTTCCAGGTCGGAGTAGTTGACTTGTCGGACCTGGAAATCGTCGAACGCGGAGAGTGTCCCCTCTGTTAGTCGAAGCAGCTCGGAGAAGGCACCGCCGTCCTCTGTGAACCGGGTGAGTTCGATCAACTTCACTCCATCGATGCTGCGGCGTTTGCCGTACTCCTGGGTCTTCAGACTCTGGGTCCATCGAGGATCCAGGGCGTCGGCGGTCAGCGGCGTTTTCATGGGCGGGGCGATACCGGTTGGTTGGTCGTGGGAACGAGGTGGTCGGTCGGAAGGGAGAGCCGCGAGCGGGTTCCCTTGCCGCCGCGGAAGAACAGGCTTTCCATGGGGCCCGTATGCTAGCACCCGTTCGAACGCAAAGACAAGGTGTCTCCAGGTCCCTGATCCCCCATCTGCGCCCTGGTCTGCCCACTCGTCTGCTGCGTCAGAACTCGTCGCCGCTCCTCGATGTACGTCTCTGTACACCTCGGGGGTCCCCCACCACCTTTGGAACGGTGATGTCGAGTGGGGGGTCGCG
>Ga0074195_1004734_pt1 | contig 10948 bp, 8 predicted proteins | sample EPASupsiteHSE623_FD_64525 | JGI IMG/M metagenome (GOLD analysis project Ga0074195, IMG submission 64525) | Bioremediated contaminated groundwater from EPA Superfund site, New Mexico - Sample HSE6-23 | ecosystem: Environmental > Aquatic > Deep subsurface > Groundwater > Contaminated ... | reverse complement strand
TTTTTAATTGCCACATGGAACTCGCCGTGAAAGAATAATGTTCAGCATAACTTAAATTCTAACGGCTCGTTTCATTTTGCTTTCAACACGTCGGCAAATATAGAGTTTTTATTTCAAATCTAAATTTTAAGAGATCAAAAGTAGGCTATCTGCCCAATTAAAGATGATAATGTATTTATTTACTGAATTTTAACTTTAAAAGCTTAACAAATAATTAAAGTTTAGGATCTGAATAAGAACTTATTGAATCAGTATTTTTCGGGTTATTACCTGTCCTTTTTCGGGTTCAATCGCAAATAAATACAAACCAGGAACCAATCGACTCACATCAATCCCGGTTTGAAACGAGGTTGATTCCATCGAAAACGATTGGTTGTAAACCAGATTTCCGGAAGAATTGAAGGTCTTCAGGATAAATTTACTGACTTTTTCTTTGGACTGAATCTGAAGATTTACAAGCCCGGAAGCCGGATTTGGGAAGAAAAGCACTTCTCCGGAAGAAACAGCCAGTGAATTGGTAGCCGTTCCAAAATCCTGAATAACCAGATTATCGATCATCCACCCCCAACCATGCGAATAGGGATCGGAAAACAAGCGGAATCGGATTTGAATGGTATCTCCGGCAGCAAAATTCTGATTGGCCAACAGATCTATTTCACGTTTTACAATCAAATCTTTGGTCGGAACAGCCGTACTGTTATTTCCCGATATTTTGCTGTTAAACAGGTTGAACCAGGCAAGCTGAGCATTACTGTCATATCCGTCAAGCAAAGGTTTCCAAGTTGTTCCACCGTCTTTAGAGCCTTCCACAATCACGTAATCCCAGAATTCTTCATCGCCAAATTTCGCTCCGGTTTCTCCCGGTTCGACCAGCACAACTTCGTCGAAGCTCATTTTGCCACCGGTTTTCAGAATAAGCGGGTATTTCAGAATGGAGGTGAAATTATAATTCATATCGTCGGCGTCCGGACTGAGGTATGGATGCGCCGAATTTAACGACGGGTTATCAAAACCGGAGGGGGTTGTAATGCTAAAATCGGTACTGATGAAGTCGTAGGTGTCAGTATCAAAATTATTAACATACTTCTCTACAGGATTTTGGATTCCTTCGATGTAAAACGTATAGTAACCGCTTAAAGGCAAGCGACCGATATTACTGTTCGACGAAATATCGGTAGCAACAATCCGGTAACTTACTTCATCGCCATCATTAACCGAACCTTCAGGAAAAACTAAATCTGTGGTGTACAAATCGTTGGTATCATTCGTTAATGTCAGGCTTTTAACCAGTCCTCCATTGACAAAGTATTCCAGATTTACTGATTTTATACCCATATTGTCTGTGGCTTCCACCTCAATTTTTGTCGATAAGCTGGTAGTAAGCATGTATTTTATCGGTTCGTGTTTTACCAAAGGAGCTTCCTCGTCAGGCCCGATGTTGAGGCTTAGGTAGTTTGTTGGGGCGTTGGATGGAAATTGAAAACTTCGATTTTTGACATCGGCAGCCGAAAAATAATACCGGACTTCGCCACTCAGATTTTGAGGTAGCTGAGCGCTAAAAACAGTTGGAACTTCTGTCGCTTTAAGTTGCACAGAATCGGTTTGTTTAAATGATCCGGATAAATAATACAAATAAACGCTGGCCGAATCCAGATCATAATCACTTTCAATCCGGGCTTCAACCTGAATTGGTGTCGAAACAAACTCCACATCTTTTAGCTCTTTATGGTTTATCGTTAGCGTTTTCCAGCCCATTTCGTACAGCATGGCAAGAGAATTCGGACCCGGATCATGAATGGCCTCGCCAGTCCCCGCGAACGGCGTCATCAGCGAGTTGGGATCACCTGTATCGTAAATATCGTCGTCGAGGTGGTAAATGCTTGATCCGTCGTCCCAGGTTGAAGGTGCATAAAGCCGTGGCAGATCAGTATTAATCAGCTTGGTATCAAATTCGAGCCAACCAGAGGTTAAACTTTCGTGCAATGCAACCGACGGGTTGGAGAAAATACTGGTATTGACTAAGCGATCACCATTTTCATCTTCAACAAAATAATCAAAAGCAGCCGAAGCCCCGTCATCGCTGTAGCCACCTCTACCCCTTTCAGAATAAAAAAAGCCGGAGTAACCCAACCCGTGTGCCAATTCGTGTAAAACAGTAGAAACAAAATCGTACTGATTAGCAGGAGTTTTACCATCGGTACCAAAATACCAGTTACCAAAATCTTTATTAAACGAGGCAACAATGTCGTATTCGTCATTCGAGTTTACCTCTTCTCCAAGCATTTTTTCGACCAGTGCAATCGGATAATAACAGTTCCAAACCTGTGTTGAATTGAAATCTTTATAATAATTGGCAGGTCCGCAACTACCTAAAACGCCTTCATCAAGACTTTTTAATGTAGCCTTAACACGAATTGGCACAGGAGAATAAACCAGATTTTCCCAAATATCGACAGCATATTGAAAAGCTTGTTGTGCCTCCACCGTAAAATCAATATAACTGACCTCTATGGTGGCCTTTTTTAGAGAACCCGATTTCAAACGATCAAGATCTTGTGTCGGAGGTCCGATAAAAGAATGATGCGATTCGTACGAGGCATAGCAAATTGGAGGGGGTAATTTAATTCCAGTCTTTTTCCACAATTCCTGTCCGGAACTCCCCATCGCCATTATCAGCAATAAAATAAAAAGTAGCTTTAACTTCATTTTTAAAAATATTAATAACCAACTATTTATCCGAACAAGAATGGATTTACCCTAACGAAAATTCAAAATAAAAATCACCAAATTCGTTTCTTCTCCCTTATTTTCGGGTATTTCAATATTCCAAAGTAGCAGAATTAATAGCAATTTTTAATCTATATTTGTCTGGATTACATTCTCCTTAACAATTAAGCTATGAAGTTTCCTTTAATTATTCTTATTATTTTCCTTGCCACTTTTACGGCAACCGCCGATAAGCCTGTAAAGATTTTTAACGAATTGTATCGTCCTCAATTTCATTTTACTCCTGAAAAAAATTGGCATAACGATCCAAATGGCCTGGTTTTTTACGGGGGTGAATATCACCTGTTTTATCAACATAATCCGTTCGGGAATGAATGGGGATACATGCACTGGGGACACGCCATCAGCAAAGATCTGGTACATTGGGAACATTTACCCATCGCCCTTTTTCCCGACAACGATTCGAAAGACAAAGAAGTGTGTACTGCTTTTTCAGGTTGCGGGCTGGTTGACCACAACAATTTAACCGGATTGCAAAAAGGAGAAGAAAAAACCATCCTGCTATTTTATACCAGCCAAAAATGCGGACAACGACTGGCCTATAGCAACGATAAAGGAAGAACCTGGCAGAAGTACGATAAAAATCCGCTCATTGCTTTCGACGAAACCGACGATGCCCGCGACCCCAAAGTTCTTTGGCACGAAGCAAGCAAACAGTACGTTATGGTTTTGTACCGCAAACCCAACAATGACGACAAGCAAAAAGGAGTATCGTTTTATACATCAAAAGACCTGATTAACTGGGATTTTAAAAATCACATACCCGGATTTTTTGAATGCCCCGATCTGGTTGAACTACCGATTAACAGACGATCGGACGACAAAAAATGGGTTTTGTTTGACGGTGACGGAAGTTACATAATCGGTGCTTTTAACGGAGAAAAGTTTCTTCCAGATTCGCCCAAAATGCCAGGTGACTACGGAGCAAACTACTATGCCACACAAACATGGAGTAATATTCCTGAAACCGATGGAAGAACCATCCAGATTGCCTGGATGAAAGGAGGCGAATTCCCGGGAATGCCATTTAACGGACAAATGACGTTTCCCTGCGAAATCTCATTGAAAAAATTTACTGAGGGCATTAAACTGGTACGCAAACCCATAAAGGAAATTGAGCTGCTACACGAGAAAGGTGAAAAATGGGAAGAAGAAAACCTCATTCCCGGAATCAACAAAAATCTGACCCGTGGAATTAAAGGTGATTGTTTGCACATCATCGGTAGTTTTAAAGTTAAATCGGCCGATAGCTTTGGCTTTGTTTTGCGACTTGACAAAAAAGACAACGGCACAGAACTTATGTACAATGCAAAAACAAAAACGTTATCCTGCATGAGTAAATCGGCTGTTATTGAACCAATTGACGGAGTTCTAAAACTTGAAATTCTACTGGACCGAAGTTCCATCGAAATATTTGCCAACGACGGAAAAGTTGTAATGAGCTCGTGTTTTGTTCCAACCGAAAATGCCAACGGATTATACCTGTTCAACACAGGAGGTGAATTATTGGTTGAGAAACTGGAAATTTACCCGATGAAATCGATCTGGCAAACAGAAAAATAAACCACTACAGCGAAACATACAGGAAGGCCGCAGGTATAAAAATGATCAGCGGCCTTTTCATTTTCTGAAAAACCAATAAGAACCCGTTAAACATGATTTTCATTCTAAATTTTAACTGATGATCAGTATAATATTGCAGTACTTATACAAACAGCAAATATGAAAGCAATTGTAAAAATCAAACCCGAAAAAGGAATTTGGATGGCCGATGTGCCAATGCCAGTTGTTGGCCCCAATGATGTTCTGATAAAAATCAAAAAATCTGCCATTTGCGGAACCGATCTCCACATTTATAAATGGGATGAATGGGCTCAGAATACGATCAAAACCCCATTGGTTATTGGACACGAGTACATGGGAATTGTAGTTGAAAAAGGTTCGGAAGTTTCACGCGTTCACATCGGAGAACGAGTTACTGTAGAAGGCCATATTTCATGCGGATTTTGCCGCAATTGTCGTCGTGGCCGACAGCACATCTGCGATCACACCGTTGGAATCGGCGTGAACCGTGATGGAGGTTTTGCAGAATACGTTTCTGTGCCCGCCTCCAACGTATTGAAAGTCGATGAACGTATTTCTGACGAATTAATGTCGGTTATGGATCCTTTGGGCAACGCAACTCATACCGCTCTCTCATTTCCCTTGCTTGGCGAAGATGTATTAATCACCGGAATTGGTGGGCCCATTGGCGCTATGGCCACCGCGGTTTGTAAATACGCGGGTGCCAGATATATTGTTGGCACCGATTTAAGCCCATATCGCCGGAATTTGGCCCTCAAAATGGGAGCAACTAAAGTTATCGACCCTCGTGAAGAAAGTGTCAAAGACGCCATGAAATCGCTCGGAATGGTTGGGGGCTTCGATATTGGTTTGGAGTGCAGCGGATCAGCCTCGGCTTTTAATGATATGGTTGAAAATATGTACAACGGAGGAAAAGTCTCATTGCTTGGTTTACTTCCCTCGTCAACACAATTAAATTGGAGTAAACTTATATTTAAAGGACTGACTCTTAAAGGAATATATGGCCGCGAAATGTACGAAACCTGGTACCAGATGGAAATGATGCTTTCTCACGGTTTAGACATCAGCTCCGTAATTACTCACCGCTTTCCTGCCGATGAATTCCAGAAAGCGTTTGAAATCATGGAGGAAGGCAATTGTGGAAAAATAATACTCGATTGGGAATAGTCTTTTACTAACATAAATGAAAAGACTTTCAGAAAGGAAGGTCTTTTTCATTTTTTACCGATCAAGATGCATTTTCCAATTGAAATCTGCATAAAATTAGTCCCATTGCCAATACCCAAATCGTTAAACTTCAGGTTCGTATATTGTGTTGATCGAATAATTCCAAACCTCGCATAATATTGATTAAAACGAAACCCTACTCCTACTCTTCCGGTATGGTTTGTGCTAAAACGCCAGCGGTCAACTTCAGGCGAGATTTCCCTTTCAAACGAATTATCCTGAATTCCGGAACCAATAATATAGGCCAGAGTAAAAATCCCGTTTTTTAGGAATACCAACGAATAGGCATAACCCAGATTCGCATTAAAAGCCAAAACACCAGATTTTGAGACATCTCTTGACTTTTGGAAATAGTCAGAATGGATTCCACGTGGAACAAATGCAGAATCGGCGATGGTTTGATATGAAAAAATACTACCGCCCGCAATCAGTGATCCCGCATTCTTCTTTTGCTTTTCGGTATCGCTGAAAGCTGCTTTATACGAAAATTTGAAATGATTGAAAATATAATTTACCGTAATACCCAAATTTGCCGACGACATATCCGGACGCTGATACTCCCTATCCTTTGAATATGAAGCGAGATGTGAGAAACTACGGTTCAAGTAATATCCCTTTGAAAATGAAGTTAATACATCAATAGAAAATTTTCCGGAATAGAGGTAATACTGAATCCCGAATCGTTTTGTATCTCCATGTTTTATAGAACTATTCTGAAAAATGGGAATTTTTGTAGCCAGGCTAATTCCAAAAGAACGGTAGCTAAACCCTGCTCCCAGGTTAAAATAACCATTCGGCAGATATTTTAAATGGTAAGGCTCATTCAAATCATTCAGTTCAAGCAAATGAGATTTCTCGCCAGAGTAAAGCCTTATAATCAGATCATTCGTATAGCTTTCTATATAATTACTATCTTTTTTAAGTTCGAAAAAACGGAACAACGATTTGGCATCAGCAGCGCACTGAAAAATCAAAAAACATGAAATAATTAAAAGGCTACGCATATTAAAAATCCATATCAACCAAAACCGGACAATGATCGGAATGAACCGCATAGGATAAAATACTGGCATTAAGTATCTTATCACACAATTCGGATGTAACCATGTGGTAATCAATACGCCAGCCTTTATTATTTGGGCGGGCACCTGCCCGGTAACTCCACCACGAATACTGATGCGGTTCCTGATTTATTTCCCGAAAACTATCCACAAAACCATCGGCAACAAAATTGGCAAACCATTCGCGCTCTTCAGGCAAAAAACCTGATGTATTCTGCTGTTTATCAGGATTATGAATATCTATCCACAACCTACAAATGTTGTAATCGCCTGACACAATGAGCTTTTTCCGCGACATCCTCAATTCGTTCAGATAGTTCTGAAAATCAGTAAGGAAATCCATTTTATAATCTTGCCGCACACCGCCAGTAGTTCCTGAAGGAAAATAAGCACAAATAACAGAAACATCGCCAAAATCTGCACGAATCACCCGGCCCTCCACATCATATTTTTCATTCTCCATTCCCCAAACAACCAGATCAGGCTTCTGTTTAGAGAAAATAGCAACACCGCTATAGCCCGGCTTTTGTGCCGAAAAAGCATGACAATAATATCCCAATGCTTCAAAATCAGACTCTTGCATCTGACCTGGCTGAGCCTTTGTTTCCTGAAAACAAACGATATCAGGATTTATCACCAATAAAAAATCAAGTAATCCTTTACTCAGCGCCGACCGAATTCCATTCACATTGTAACTTAAAATCCTTTTCACAATTTTTACTACTTTTGGTTCAAATTAAATGAGTTGCTAAAGTATAACGAATTAAATAAAAGCGAAAATATACATTGAAAAAAGGTATTGTTATTAAATCAACAGGGAGCTGGTACACCGTGAAAACTGAAGAAGGCGACCTAATAGAAAGCCGGATAAAGGGAAATTTGCGACTAAAGGGTATCAGAAGCACCAATCCCATTGCGGTAGGAGATTACGTTGAACTAACTGAATCAAAGGAAGATAATAATGATGAAGGTCAAACGGTTGGTTTCATTTCTAAAATCATTCCCCGAACAAACTACATTATCCGGAAATCTCCCAATCTATCCAAAGAATCGCATATTATTGCAGCCAATATTGATCAGGCCTTTCTAATTGTGACCATTCAATTTCCGGTAACTACTACCACGTTTATCGATCGATTTTTAGTTTCTGCCAAAGCATACCGAATTCCTTGTCACCTGATTTTCAATAAAACCGATCTGTACAACGAAGAACAAATTGAAGTCATGAATTCGTGGATTGAAATTTATGAAAATATTGGCTATCGCTGCCTAAAACTGTCGGCTAAAAACAATACTGGTTTTGAAGAACTTAAAAGCATGATGGCCAATAAAACAAATGTTTTTTCAGGACACTCAGGCGTTGGAAAATCAACCATCATCAACATTTTACATCCAGCCGGTAAGCTTAAAACCGGAGAAATTTCAGAAGCACATTCTTCAGGAAAACATACCACAACCAATTCTGAAATGTACGAATTCGAATTTGGCGGTTATATTATCGATACACCCGGCATAAAAGGGTTTGGAGTACTCGAAATGGAGAAAGAAGAAATCTCTCATTATTTTCCTGAAATTTTCAAACTTTTAGATGGATGTCAGTATTACAATTGCACGCATACCCACGAACCCAACTGCATTGTAAAAAAATCAGTGGAAGAAGGAAAAATTGCGCTGAGTCGTTACAATTCGTACCTTGGATTGCTCGATGGAGAAGAAAAATACAGGAATTAACCTATTTGCACTTGAAAATTGAACTAAAAAAAGCTTAAACTCGGGATGTTTAAGCTTTTTTATTTCAATAGTTTAGCTTATAAAAATCAAAGATCAAACGTGCTTTAGAATTGCCTATTTCTTCGGCCACCTCCTGGTAGGTGCGATTTTTGAGATTCTCGACGCTCTTAAAACGTTTCAAAAGCGCGGTTATCGTCTTCTCCCCTATTCCAGAAATATTTTCAAGGTCAGATTTTATAAATTCTCCCGAACGTTTGTTGCGGTGAAAAGTAATTCCAAATCGGTGAGCTTCATCGCGCAATTGCTGAATAATCTTTAAGGTCTCCGAATTTTTATCCAGATACAGCGGAACCGAATCACCAGGGAAGTAAATTTCCTCCAGCCGTTTTGCAATTCCAATAATTGCTATTTTACCACGAAGGTGTAATTTCTCAAGCGCATTTAAGGCCGCGCCCAACTGCCCCTTTCCGCCATCAATTACAATCAACTGTGGAAGCGATTGTTCTTCATCAAGTAACCGTTTATATCTTCGGTAAACCACTTCCTCCATCGAAGCAAAATCATCGGGACCCACAACCGTTTTTACATTGAAATGACGATAATCCTTTTTTGCTGGCTTTGTGTTTCGAAAAACGACACACGAAGAAACCGGATTCGTCCCTTGTAAATTACTATTATCGAAACATTCGATGTGAACTGGCTGAACTTTTAACTGAAGATCTTTTTGCATAGTCTCCAAAATTCGATTTGCATTTTTCTCGGTCTTCGAAACCAATTGATGCTTCATCTTTTCAAGCCGATAATATTTTGCATTTCGTTCCGAAAGATCAAGAAGTTTTCTCTTATCGCCTTGCTTCGGAATTTGAAACTTTACTCCCTCAAGTTCGATGTCCAATTTTATAGGAACCAAAATTTCTTTTGCATTACTAAATATTTTTTGTCTGATTTCGACAATAGCAAATTCAAGCAGTTCTTCAGGAGATTCATCTAAAACTTTCTTCAACTCCATGGTATAAGTCTGCATAATTGCTCCGCGAATAATTTTGAGGTAATTCACGTAGGCGAAAGACTCATCCACATCAATGGTGAAAACATCCACATCGCTAATCGTATTACTGACCACTGTTGAGCGAGATTGAAATTTTTCGAGCAAATCCAGTCTCTCTTTTACAATCGCAGCTTCCTCAAATTTCATTTCAGACGAAAATTGACGCATTAAATCCTTGAGATATTTGATCACACCCGTGATGTTGCCTTTCAATATCTCCTTTATTTGATCAATGCTTTTTTGGTATTGTTCGTGTCCAATTTTACCAATACAAGGCGCATTGCAATTCCCAATATGATATTCCAGGCAAACCTTAAACTTATGTTGGCGAATATTCTCATCCGACAAATTCAACTTACAGTTTCGCAACTTAAAAAGTTTACGAAAAAGGTCGAGCAACATCCGTACAGTTAAAATAGATGTGTAAGGCCCAAAATACGAAGAACCATCACGAATAACATTTCTGGTTTGAAACACCCTGGGAAACTGTTCGTTTTTTACAACAATCCAAGGATAGGTTTTATCATCTTTCAGCCGAATATTGTAGCGCGGTTGATATTTTTTAATCAGGTTATTTTCGAGCAACAAAGCGTCCTGCTCGGTTTCTACCACCATGTGCCGAATGTCAGCGATATTCCTGACAAGTAATTCAGTTTTTCGGTTCTGCTGATTTTTATTAAAATAAGAAGTTACCCGTTTTTTAAGATTTTTGGCCTTACCTACATAAATAATTTTTCCAGTCGAATCAAAATACTGATAGATTCCCGGCTGATCAGGAAGAACAGAAACCAAAGACCGGATATATTCAGCATTCTTTAAAACCATTACTATCGCTGTAATAAATTAAACTAGTACTGAATTACCGAATGAGTATCGTAAGTGGCCAACTCCCTTTTCTTTTCTGTTTGAATAAAAGTTAAATCACAAATAAATGAAAAGTAAATGTGCTTTACATTCATTTGTTTTACCAGGTTAAGTGCAGCAAGTGCAGTTCCTCCGGTTGCCAGCAAATCGTCATGAATAAGCACAACATCATCTTCTGTTAAAGCATCCACATGCATTTCAATAGAATCAACACCGTACTCCAATTCGTACGATTCATTTATTACTTCCGAAGGCAATTTCCCTTTTTTCCGAATTGGAACAAAACCTGCATTAATACAATAAGCAATAGCACCACCAACAATAAAACCACGTGATTCGAGCGAAACAATTTTGGTGATTCCTTTATCTTTGTAAAATTCTGAAATTTGATCAACTACATTTTTAAAAGCAACTGGCTCTTTTAGCAGGGTTGTAATATCTTTAAAACTGATGCCATTAATCGGATAATTTTCGATGGTTCGAACAAAATCTTTAAGTTCCATATTAAAATTTTATAGTTCCACGTGGAACATTATCTACCTAATAAAACAAGTAACACATTGATATCAGAAGGACTCACCCCTGAAATACGACTAGCCTGACCAATAGTATCCGGTTGAATTTCAACTAATTTTTGTCTGGCTTC
>Ga0074195_1004732_pt1 | contig 10954 bp, 12 predicted proteins | sample EPASupsiteHSE623_FD_64525 | JGI IMG/M metagenome (GOLD analysis project Ga0074195, IMG submission 64525) | Bioremediated contaminated groundwater from EPA Superfund site, New Mexico - Sample HSE6-23 | ecosystem: Environmental > Aquatic > Deep subsurface > Groundwater > Contaminated ... | reverse complement strand
TAAAGGCGATCCTTGGAAACCTCGACCGCAGGGTGGGCGATCCTCATAACGTTGTCAAGGCCTCTCCGAGCGCCATAAGCTTCGGCAAGGGAGTGGGCCACCAGGGAAAAGATGCCGGAACAGTCTTCAAGGACGTGAAATTCTCCATAAGGGCAAGCAAGGTTCCAATTACTATACCACATGTGCATCACCTAAACCTCATCTTCGAAGGAAAGCAAAGGCCGGAGGACCTCATTGAAAGGCTGGCCGACACGCGGCGGGTGGTGATGATCCCCTATGAGGACGGTGGCCGAAAGCACGAATGGACGAGCGAGATCGTAGAGGGCTTTTTGTCATCCTTCGAGAGGCCAATCTCACCTGAGATCTTCGAGCTGCTGGTCTCGGATGCCGTAATTCCTTTTGAGCTTGGAAGCTATACCATCATGCAAATCGTCATGATGGTGGAGCAGATGTCCCTTCCCGTGCCGAACTATGCAGAGGCGTACTTAATGTTCGGAGGGTATCCGGCTGATAAGGTCCACAGCGTTGTCGATAGGGATCTGGGATGCGTGCACGGCATGTGGCCTGACAGGATGAGCGTCTGAGATCCAACCGTTTAATTTTTCAGTTGAGCTTTATGATAGGGACTAACTCTTGTGTAAGAAATGCTGTTTAAGGTCACACTGGCTGCTTTGCTCCTTGTTGATGCGGGCATCAGGCTGTACTACGAGAGGGGCCGCAGGGAGTTCGAGAAAGCTGCAGTAAAGCACGAAAGAAGAGAGAAGTTCTTCTACGCCTTGGTCAGCCTGGGACTCCTGCCCATCCTCTTCTACGTGCTTACGCCCTGGCTCGATCCGTTTTATATTCCCATCCCTCCAACAGTACGGTGGACCGGCGGAGGGATCATCATGGCTGGCGATCTCCTCTTTATCGGGTCTCACAGGGCTTTGGGCAAAAACTGGTCACTATGCAGCCATCTTTCTCATTGGAATTGGGATATCGTTGCTCTCTCTGCCAACTGGATTGTTGCATTGGCTTATTTGCTGCCGGTGACCGGAATGTATCTGTTTCGAGTATCAGATGAGGAAGCGATGATGATAGAGCAGTTCGGGGACGAGTACAGAGATTACATGCAACGGACTGGTAGGCTCGTGCCGAAGCTGAGCGCTTTGAAAAAATTTTAGAGCAACATCCGTTTCACGCCATAGATTTTTAGTAGATGAGCGCAAGGAAGAAATGCCATCTCGACGTAACTCCTTATGAGGCTTTGCGATGAATCTTGAAGAGATGTCTAACACTTTAAAGACCACGCTTGGAATAACGGATAGCATTGTGGGCGTTAAACTGTTTAAGCGCGAGGAGGACATACCAAAGGAGCTGGAATCTCTGGAAAGGCCCTTTATGTACTGTCAGATGATCCAGACTGCGAGACTGCATGGAGATAGCTTTCTGGCCCATGCAGATTACCATGAATGCAGAGTTGGAGCCTCCAGCCTCGGCCTGATAAATTGTCCTGAGGAAGTATCTTCTGGATCGTTGTACTTTGACAAACTTATGAAATGCGAGAGCAGAGAGACAGGCATTGTAATCTATGAAAGCATGCCCCACCATGAAGGAAGCATAGTCGCAACCTACGTCGCACCTCTGGACAAGATGGTCGTCAATCCTGACGTGGTGATAATTGTGGCTACTCCCATTCAGGCTCGCAGGATCACTCAGGCAATGATTTACAGGTCTGGAGGCAAGTCTACCTTCAGCACCGCAGGCGTTCAGTCGTTCTGCATGGATGCCACCTCTTCTCCTTACTTGAAGGGCGAGTTGAACGTATCTTTGGGATGCGATGGGTCCACGTGGTATTCCGGGCTGGATGATGAAAGTGTGGTAGTGGGAATACCCTTCGAGATGATGGAGGATATATGCACAGTCCTCAGGGATAACTACCAGGACTGGGAAACCTTCATGAAAGGCTGGCAGGACGCGGTCAAGAGGGCGGCCTCAGAAACGGGTGGACCTTCGCCGGAATTCCGCGTCATTTGAGCAGAGTAGATCTGCATCTTGGCAACACTTTTTCGGCTCCTCGCCATTTCCTGTGGGTAAACCAAGAGGTGACTGAGAAGTCTTCGTGCATTCAGCTGATTCAGCGGACGTTCACCACAGAGAAACGCTCATGACCTGTTGGTCACCCAAGAGGATGAAAATCGTCTTTGTGCCACCTTTGTGATCTTTGTGGTAGATTTCGTCTTGTCTAACTGCCTAAACGGGATAAATTAAACCACAAAGCGCACAAAGACCACAAAGGACGCACGAAAGCGATTTTCATCCTCATAGGTGACGTTTAGGTCATGTAGGTTTCTCTGTGCCTCTGTGGTGATCCCGTAAGTGATCACTACAAAGACACTAATGCATAAGGCGATTGAAATCTAAAATTGCTCAACTATATCTTTACCCATACTAAACCCTCATGATACTTTTTGTATCATGCACGATGGATGAAAAATCAATATGCCATATGAGTTTTTCATCGGAAATAGCGAAGAGCCTTAAATTTCTTTGTAACCTATATACTCTTAGAGTGAATACACACTTCAAAGTTTTCATCTTCCCATTTATTCGCATCAGGCCAGAAGAGAGTAAAGGCCACCTTTGATCCAATGGGCAGCGTATCTGTTGGCAAATCTGCGTAATATACCCCAAGCCCTGAATCTTGGGCTTTAGTATCATTGGAACTCTTCCAGCCATCTGTGCTCCAGCGGACGATTGCACTCATCAATGTCTCAACCCGTAGGGTTTTTCCCATCCGAATACGATTGACTTTGTGGTTGTTGCGCCATGCGATAAATGGAGAAACGACCTTCTGTTCCTGATAACGCTGTACAGGCTTCAAAGGTATAGTTGGGAACGTTCGACACAACAACGCCCCGCTCTGTCGCCGCCTCGAGATCCACGTTGTCAAAGCCTGTCTGCCATAAGGAGATCATCTTCAGCCTGGGTGCAGAGCGGATGACCTCAGCATTAACCCCGTACCTTCCCACTACTACAATCTCTGCGTCCTTTATCCTCTCGATGAACTCGTCAAATGAGGCAGGAACGCTGTCGCAGATTTCGAGTTCGCCCAGAGCTTCGAGCCGCTTTCTGTACTCTTCTGTCAGGAATATGGGATCTGCTACTACTTCACGTCCCTCTCATCCAGTTTCATCTTGCAGACAGGATCAACGACCGCCATAATAAAGAGCAACGCTACCTTATAGATCCATCCGAATCCGTCCGTCAAATTGAGGCCGCTGTTCATTTAATTTTCCTCTTTCTATGTTGTTTCGGTTAAGCACATCTTTCCCGGCTAATTTTGCCTCATGCTTTCTTGCCCTCGAAGCACTTCCACATTGAGGTTAACATGCGATATTGCCTGAAGCTGGCCCTGCAACTACTACTATAATAAGGTCCAACTTCATGTTCTGGCAGTGAAACCTATTTTTCAATGTCCTCTTTCATGCGCAGGTAGTCCTCCCTGGATATCTCACCCCTGGCATACCGCTCGTTCAGGGTCTCAACAGCAGTCTTCTTAGGCTTGATTGCTCCCTCGCCGCCCGTAACCAGCCTGTAGACCAAATAGGCTATCGCTATCAGCACGATCAGCCAGAAGAGCATCATCAGGAATCCCATGAAGGGAAACCAGTTCATCATGTAGCCGTTCCACCATTCCGTCGCAGGGTAGGGCATATTCACCATCACCAATTCCAGAAATTTCTCAGTATGTCTTACTTGACTATCTGTTAAATGAGTACTAACAGTCTTTTTAACATCTCTAATGATGACCCGCATGCTCTTTCTCATATGCCCCCTCAGGCTCCCGGTATCTCACCAGGGAGGCGGCAACGATCAGGAGCATTCCCGCCCAGAGATGGCCGGGCATGGAAGATACGACCTTAAGGCCCCTGAACATGCCTATGAGCGCCAGCATAATGCCGAGGATGCTGTGATACCTGGCCGACTCTCTGACGGCCTCTTCTGTCCCATGCTGAGGATGCATCAAGAACATGCTACCTATTGCCACCAGGGCTCCAGGAAGAATCAATCCCCATAGCCTCCCGGAAAGCCATCCTCTGGTCCGCAAAAGCTCTACCATGCCTGCAATCGACAGCATCAATCCCATCAGGAGGTGCTGCCTCTGCTGAGGATCGACCAAGATTGTTTTGACTGTCAGCATTATGTTACTTTTCCCGTGATGCAAAAGGAGGAACAACGTCAGAAATGCCCCTGAGATGGATAGGAGCGCTGGCCACAAATAGCGAGATATCCTCGCAATGACTCCTATCTCCTCCAATAGCGCAAATATCGCAGCCATGCCGCTGATCAAACCTATCAGCCGATGCACCAGCGTCGAACTCCTGCGCATGACTTCAGGAGGATGCATCGCCCTCCATTTCCTTGTCTCTTCATCGGTCAGCTCGACAATACTCATATTCACATCATCACATCACAAATATGTACCCAAATAATTTAAATAGTTTTGTGATAGATTCAATCCTGTGTATGAAGCTCAGTTAAAGAGCGCCCTGGCGGCCTTGCTTTTGGTTGATGCAGGCGTCAGGCTGTACTACCAGAGAGGCCGCAGGGAGTTCGAGAGGACTGCGGTAAAACACGAGCAACGAGAGAAATTCTTCATATATTTGGTCGGCCTCGGGCTCATTCCAACCTTCTTTTACGTTCTGACCTCCAAAATAGACTCTTTTCGCCTTCCTTTTCCCGCATGGCTTCGCTTACTAGGAGCAGGACTAATCTTTGCGGGCGATCTTCTCTTTACCTGGTCTCATAGAGCTTTAGGCAGGAACTGGTCGCCCCTCCTGGAGATCCGGAGAGGACATATCCTGGTGACAAAAGGGCCTTACCGATTCATCAGGCATCCCATGTACGCAGCTATATTTCTAATAGGCACGGGAGTATCGCTCCTCTCTGCCAACTGGCTGGTCTCCCTATCTTATATGCTGCCGGTGATCAGCATGTACCTGGTCCGAGTATCCGATGAGGAGGAGATGATGATCGAGCAGTTCGGAGACGAATACTGGAAGTACATGAGGAGGACAGGGCGTTTGATGCCAAAGCGGAAGTCCCCTTATCGATAAAAATGGAACTTAGCCTCGACAGAGACATTCAGCTTCAAAGATATGCCTCAGTGGCATACCTTCTCATCATTCTATGGCTGTGGAAGTAATAGGCGGTCTTGGCAATGGAGCTTCTCATCATCTCTCTCCAGCCGTCTCTGTCTTGATAGAATTTGGGAACTATCAGATATTCCAGCTTGTTGTAGAGATCTTTGATCTCGCTGTTTCTCCTCTCATCATCTCCTACAACTGCCGTGGGATGGGGGCCGATAGCCCAGCCGTTGATGCCCTCTATGCAGCCCTCTATCCACCAGCCATCCAGGACGCTGAAGTTGATAACTCCATTGCAAGCTGCCTTCATTCCGCTAGTGCCTGAGGCCTCCATTGGAGGCAGGGGCGTGTTCAGCCACACGTCCACACCTGAGACCATCTTTGCCGCCTGCTCCATATCGTAGTTCTCCAGGTAAACCGCCTCGATCTCTGCTTTAAGCCCGGCCATGCAACTGTAGATCTCTTTGATGACGCGTTTTCCTGCATCGTCCCTGGGGTGCGCTTTGCCCGCGAATACCAGCTGCAGCTTTCCACTATTGCTGATCTCTTTTAGCCTCTTTGGGTCGGAGAATATCAGAGTGGCACGCTTATACGCTGTTGCCCGGCGGGCCGATCCCAGAGTCAGACCGCTAGAGTCCAGAACCGCGCCGGTCTTCTCGGCAATATGGTCCATCAGGGCCTTCTTAGCCAACAGATGGGCATTCCAGATCTCCTCGTGTGAAACCTCATCCACCCTCACCAGAAGCTCAGGCTCGTTCGCCCAGCCTGGGATGTATCTGTCGAATAGTGCCCTGAAAGACTCACACGTCCACCTGCAGGGGTGAACTCCATTGGTAATCCCTCGAAGGTGATACCCTGGAAAGAGCTTATTGGAGTATTCCATGTGGGCATTGGTCACGCCGTTCACGTATTTGCTCAGATTTAAGGCCAGGCGCGTGGCGTTTAGATTGTCCTCTCCCGCATACTTTTTTATCTCCTCCAGGGGAAACTCCCCTTCAAGCAACTGGCGCACATCCTCGTAAGAGAACTTATCAAAGGCTGCTGCTACCGGCGTATGGGTGGTGAATATGCATAAGTCCCTGGTCTTGACAGCACTCATGCCGTTTCTCCTCAAAAGCTCCAGGGTCAGGAGGCTTGAATGTCCCTCGTTCATGTGGTATTTGCGAACATTGAAGCTCAGGGCTTCTAGCATCCGCACACCGCCGATGCCGAGGACCATCTCCTGCTTCAGCCTGTACCTGTCGTCGCCTCCGTAAAGGAAGCTGGTGATCTCCCTGTCCTCTTTGCAGTTTTCAGGCAAATCCGTATCCAGGAACACGACTGGAACCAGCCCGCCGGTCGGGCTCTGGTGGTCATAGATCCAGGGTCTGATCCTCACCTCACGGCCTTCGATCCTGACGCTCACAGCCTCTGGCAGCGGCCGCAGGAACCTCGACGGCTCCCAATCTTCCGGATACTCTAGCTGATCGCCCAGATCTGTTATCTTCTGCCTCAGATACCCCTTCCTGCTCAGTATTGTGATTGCAACCAGGGGAATTCTCAGGTCTGCACTGGATCTTATAGTGTCTCCTGCAAGCACGCCCAGGCCGCCGCTGTAGGTGGGCATCTCGTTCTTCAGGCCTATTTCCATGGAGAAGTAGGCGATTCTTGGGCCTTCCAAAAAACTGCGCTTGTGTTCCTCGCTGCAGAAGTAATACTTTTTGCCTCTGGTCTCCGCCTTGAACTGCGCCTTTTCGGTGTCTATGGGCATTCCACAGAGGGGGTCTATCTGGATCATGAATTATCAAACAGGTCGTTTTTATCAGGCTTGATTACCTCGTTCACCTCATGGTGACACTTGGCCCGCTGTTGTACTCATCATCTCACTTGTCATGTTCTCTCCTGTCACACACTCATAGGCCCGTGTGATCTGGTCCATAAGCTCAATCTGGGACTCTTCTGTCGCCGTAGCGGGGTCCCTGAGATGCAGATCGTGCAGCTCCATGGCCTGCTCCAGCCAGAAGCGGGCGCAGTCCAGCCTGGCCTGGGCATCGCTGGCGTTCTGGAGCTGCTCGACCACATAGCAAGTCCTGCCTTCCGGGCATGCGCCCATCACTGGTTGCATCATCATGCATGTCATGTTAGCCGGACAGGTCGCCATCATGCCCTCACAATCTTCGCCCTCGCACATAACCATCCTGCCCATCAGGCCCCCTTGGCCCATCATGCCCCTCTGGCCCGTCATCTGCCCTGCAACGGGCTCCATTAGCGCAATTACCACTATTCCAATGCATGCCAGCATTAGCAAGGCCGACGTGATTCTAGATTTAATCATTTATTCTCACCTTGTCGGTATATCCTGAATTATATCCTCAATTTTTAAATTAAGATAATAACTGCGTTCAGCGTTTATAGATCTTTGGACAGATTCAGTTCGCTTCACATCTTGAGCAATCTGGCGTTAATGGCCACGATCACAGTGCTGGCGCTCATGAGAATGGCGCCGACAGCGGGGCTTAGCAGTATTCCGTAGCTGTACAGGATTCCGGCTGCCAGAGGGATGGCAAAGGCGTTGTAGCCCGTTGCCCACACCAGATTTTGAAACATCTTTGAGTAGGTCTTCCTGGATAGACCGATGATGTAGGCCACATCTCTGGGATCGTTTCTCACCAACACAATGTCCGCAGACTCCACGGCCACATCCGTGCCGGCGCCTATTGCTATTCCAACGTCTGCCTGCACCAGCGCAGGAGCATCGTTAACGCCGTCACCTACCATTGCCACGACGTTATCCTTCTGGACCTTCCTGATGGCTTCAGCCTTTTCATGCGGAAGGACTTCAGCAAAGAAGTCATCCAACCCAAGATCCTCGGCCACCCACTTTGCAACGAACCTGTTGTCTCCTGTGAGCATCATGCACTTCACATTCATGGACTTCAGGCGCTCGATTGCCTCCCTGGACTCAGTTCTTATGATATCGGCCAGAGCGATGGCCCCCACAGGCCTACTCTCTTCAAGCAAGAAGACAACAGTCTTCCCTTGCTCTGCCAGCCGTTCTACTCTCTCGTCCTTGATGTCTATCCTGTTCTCCCGCAGATATCCGGGGCTTACAACGTTCAGCCTCTTCCCCTGAACAGATCCTTCGACTCCCTTTCCTGGAATTGCCTTGAAGTCCTGAACAGGCATGAGCTCTATACCCCTATCCCTGGCAGAGTTCGCAATTCCAGCTGCAATTGGGTGCTCCGAGATCGATTCCAGTGAGGCCGTCCGTCTGAGAACCTCAGTCTCGTCCATCTCTGAAAAAGGTACGATATCTGTAACACCGAAACGGCCCTGTGTGAGCGTTCCAGTCTTATCGAAGACCACAGCCTGCAGATCCTTGGCGCGCTCGAAGGCCTGCCGGTCGCGGATCAGCAGGCCCGACTTTGCAGCCAGCGATGTAGAGACTGCCACGACCAGGGGAACCGCCAGGCCTAGGGCATGGGGGCAGGATATGACCATGACAGTCACCGCCCGCTCCATTGCGAAGGCTGAGCCCCCTCCAAGTATTAGCCAGGCAGCAAGGGTGAAGGCGCCGACGCCAAGCGAGATGATGGTGAGCATTCTGGCGGCCCTGTCGGCCAGGTCCTGGGTCTTTGATTTGCTCTCCTGGGCAGCTCTTACAAGCTCAATTACCTGAGCAAGGTAAGTCTCGGCGCCGATCTTTCTAACCTCAACGACCATGGAGCCCTCGCCGTTGATAGAGCCGCCAATCACGCTGTCGCCAGGACGTTTGGTCACCGGCTTTGACTCTCCAGTGAGCATCGACTCGTTGACGCTGGTCTCTCCATCGATCACAGACCCGTCAACCGGCACCTTCTCGCCAGGCTTGATCAGGACCCTGTCTCCAGGCTTGAGAGACTCGACGCTGACGTCGACCGTCTGTCCGTCCTTTAGGAGATGGGCCTCAGAGGGCATGATCTTGACCAGCTCCTCCAGGGCCCTGGATGCCCCAAGGACCGAGCGCATCTCAATCCAGTGGCCGAGAAGCATGATGTCTATAAGCGTTGCCAGCTCCCAGAAGAAGACCTCTCCGGGCAGGCCGAAGGCCACAGCCGAGCTGTAGAAGTAGGCGGCACTGATTGCAACTGCGATCAGCGTCATCATGCCGATGTCGTTATCCCTGACCTCTCGGAAGAAGCCCTTTAAGAAAGGAGAGCCGCCGTAGAAATAGACTAGCGTTGAGAGAAGGAACAGGATAGTAGTCGAGCCCGGAAACTCCAGCTCAAATCCGAAGATGCCCTGTATGAAAGGCGAGAGGATGAGTATGGGGATGGTCAGAATCAACGATATTATGAATTTTCTCTTGAAGTCCTCAGTGACATGGCCCTCATGCCTTCCGTGGCGCATCTTCTGAGCCTTTTCCGGCTGCTTGCCCATGCCGTGTTCCTTGTGCTCCTCGTGTGCCTTTTGCGCCCTGTGCTCTTCGTGCTCCTCGCTGCCATGGCTCGCCTTCGCCACATGCATCTCGTGCCCTTCGCCATTCTCGGGCGATCCCTCTCTCTCCATCCTCAGTTTCCCTCAGGATTTAGAAAATTATTCATATCTTATGCAGGAAGCAGCTCATCTGTTCAAGAATTAACTGATGTACTTCTCCGGGTCTTGGTCAAACCTCTTCTTACAGGAATCGCAGCAGAAGTAGTATGTTTTGCCCTTGTACTCTGATTTATAAGCTGCCAGTGTATCCTCAATCTCCATATTGCATGCCGGATCAACGACCCTCATGATACCACCTACATCTTATTCTAGCTTTTAAAATAGTTATAGCTATCCTAGATTTACATGGCCGCGGCAAAGGTTGAACTAATAATAACCACATCGTTATCTAGCAAAAAGGGATGAAATAATGATCAAAAGCAATGGCAAGGCCTTGCTCGTGATGGGATGCCCCGAGGTCCCTGTGCAGACGAGCATCGTCCTCTACCTCTCGAACAAGCTGCAAAAAGCGGGCTTCCATGTGACCATAGCCGGAACTGATGCCGCCTTAAAGCTCATGAAAGTCTCAGATCCAGAGGGGTACTACATCAAGGACACAGTAGACCTGGACCAGTGCATCGCCGACCTGGCAGAGAAGAGGTATGACTTCGACCTCTGCTTCGTATTCATGCACAGCGACGCAGGCATGGCCTACGGCGCCACTATGAGCGCCATATCAAAGGCAAAGGTCTATGCCGTGATCTTTGGCAAGAATGCCGAGGCCCTGGCTGAGACCATCGAGTATCCTGCCGAGAAGATCGTGGCCAAGGCGACGCATAATCCCACGCCTCTGAAGAACAAGATCGATAAGGTGATTTTATGAGCTGCATTGAGCAGATGAAGTACAAGCTCCTCTTAGAGAGGACATCTTTTCGGGAGGCCCGGGAGTACATAGAGAAGAACTCTGATGAGGTCTACTACGTCGATCCTGGCTATAAGATCTTCAAGGATTACTACATCATCGGCGTTCCACCTATCGCCATGGGTGTGAAGGGGATGGAGCTGATATTCACCTACGTCAAACCCTGCCATGGAACATTCGTCATGGCACTTGAGTCTGAAGAGGAGATCAGCCGCCTCAGGGAGCGCGAGCGAGAGAAGGTAAAGGCATCCCTTACGAAGGGCGGACAAAAGAAGAAGGCAGAAGCTGCTCCGCCCAGCTTTCAGGATATGTGGAAGAAGTAGCCACCTTGAAGAGACGGCAGGAGGTTGGATCATGAGAATAAAGGTAAGGGCATTTGCCAGCTTCAGGGAGATCCTTGGAAGGGATACAGAAGCTGAGCTGAAGGAGGGCTCGACCGTCAGGGATCTCCTGGAGGCGCTGGCCTCAT
>Ga0074195_1004731_pt1 | contig 10955 bp, 8 predicted proteins | sample EPASupsiteHSE623_FD_64525 | JGI IMG/M metagenome (GOLD analysis project Ga0074195, IMG submission 64525) | Bioremediated contaminated groundwater from EPA Superfund site, New Mexico - Sample HSE6-23 | ecosystem: Environmental > Aquatic > Deep subsurface > Groundwater > Contaminated ... | reverse complement strand
ACGTGGCGCATGAGGCCGGGCACGAACTATTCGATTTCCGGACCACTGTCTTCGCAAATAACCTGAGCGACTCTACCATCATGGCCATGCAGGTCAGGGGAGCCGTAACGGAGCGCTGGAATAAAGAAATCATCTGGGGGGAATCGAATGTAAACCCGGATGCCCTGCAACGGGTATGTTTCCCGGCATGGAACGCCAACCATAATTCCGGCGGGATCGGCAAAAGCTATGCCCCGACGCTGCAGGCTGTAGAACAGTTTTTTACCAGGAACGGCGTACCAATTGAAGAAGACAAGGAATGGGCCGGGACAGACCTGATGGGACTGCGCTACGGCGATGCCGCCCACCGGTATTACATCAAGGAAGGGTTCCAGACAATCAACCTGCATTTTGACCGGGAAGCCCGGTTCTACGGCGCGATTACCTTCGATGGCGGAACCTTTTACGGCAACGGCCGGACAAATGCAGACAACAACATGTGGCACACCCCGATGAAAGGCGCAGACCCGGGAGGGGGCGTAGCCCCCACGGAACGGTACTCCAGCACGGGGTATTTATGTAAAAAGCTGATACACTATTTAACTTCAGTACCTGACGCCAACTCCAGTATTACGACCTACCGGTATGCTTTCCCAATTATCCGGCTGGCCGACCTGTACCTGATGTATGCCGAAGTGCTGAATGAAATAAAAGCGATGCCGGATGCGGAGGTGTATGAATATATTGACATGGTACGTGCCCGAACCGGTCTGGACGGGGTAGTGGAAAGCTGGCAGGACCATTCCCTTGAACCGGACAAGCCTTCCACTAAGGAAGGTATGAGGGATATTATCCACCGGGAACGAATGAATGAACTGGCCTTTGAGGGAAGCCGTTTCTGGGACCTCCGGCGCTGGAAACAGGCGGAAGAATATATGAACAGGCCGGTTCGGGGATTGAATATTCAGGGTCAAACAGCGGCCGATTTTTACCAGGTAAAAGAGGTCTATTCGCTTGCTTTTACTGCAAAGGACTATTTGTGGCCGATCCGGCAAAGTGCACTACTCAAAAATACAAATCTTGTTCAGAATTTAGGATGGTAACAAAAAAAATGAAAAAGATGAAAAAACAATTGATAGGAGTACAGGCAGCGATCTTGCTTTTTACTCTCTGGAATTGTACTGAAGTAAAAGAATGGCAGGACCCAACCGACACCGTTCCGCCCGGAACAGTGACCGCTGTGAAGGTGGAGAACCTGCATGGAGGTGCCAGAATTACCTATTCCCTGCCCGATGACAACGACATACTAGGAGTTAAAGCGGTGTACTCTTTTGGAGAGCAGGACAAGGAAATCCGGGAGGCTTTTTCATCTGCATTCCGGGATACTATTGAACTGGAGGGCTATGCGGATACTTCGGAATATCCGGTAACCCTGTATACGATCGATAAAAGCAGGAATGAATCTGCTCCGGTAAAAGTCACGATTAAGCCGTTAGCGCCCCCTATTGTACTGATAAGGAATTCACTAAAAGTCAATGCAACTTTTTCGGGACTCTATACGACCTGGGATAACCCGATGAATAAGGCAATAGCAATTTCCCTTTACAAAGAAAACGACGAGGGAGAAATGGTGGTTTTCGACACCTACTATTCAGAGGCGACCAGTGGTAAAGTTACTTTCAGGGGTCTGGAAGCCGAAAGACAGGATTTCAGGTTCGAACTGCGCGACAGGTGGAACAATTTCTCCGCTCCGTTAGACACCACGCTCACCCCTTTGTATGAGGAAGAAATTGTCGGGAAAGATGAAAAAGGCATCGTGGTCTGGACACAATGGGGATATGCCGACGGGACCCACTTGTACCGGGGGGACATGCATCGCCTGATTAACAACAGATTTATCGACAGGGCTGTGGATGGCGTCCTGATGAGCGGAGGCGCATACTGGCATTGTTCCAATAACGTGCTTGCAGATTTCGTTTCGGGAACATCCGAATCGAACCTATTCCCTTATTATTTTACCATTGACATGGGCAGAAAGGCATCATACAGTCGGTTCCGATGGTGGATGAGGGACAGATCTCCGCTCTATTCCGCAGAGCTTCCGCTCGACTTCGAAGTATGGGCGACAAATGATCCCAGACCGCTTAACCAGATCGGAAATGGCAGTCAGGCCGACAATTTGAAATACTGGACGGGATGGCCTGCTGTAGGCGGTACCGATGACTGGAAAAACGATTGGGTAAAGTTGGCAGACTGCCACATGAGGCTTCCTTCAGGTGCTACGACTCCAGCGACGTTGACTAATGAGGACCAGGAATTTGTCAGAGCCGGTATCGAGTATGAAATCGATTCGGATAAGACAGATAAGTCGTTCCGTTATATCAGGTTTTGCGTTTACAGCACCAACACCAGCGTACCACAATTTATGATCAGTGAGTTAAAATTCTGGGGATCTTACGCCGATTAATACTATTGGGACTGTTCGGGAAATTTTTGTTTTCCGGACAGTCCTTACTTTCTGGAAAAGTTGTCAATAGAAATCAGAAAATCAGCAGATTACAACCATTCTGCGAAATGGTTTAATTCTGTAACCAATAAGCACAGCTCCGGTTCTGTTGCCGATGAGGTATTGACTCTGTGAGGGCACACCTCATTTTGATGCTTTTTTTAAAAATCGTAATTCAATAATAATGAGACGAAACATGATTCTTCGTAAAAAAACGATTCAACTTCTTATTCGCGTTGTCTTTCTTTTCAAAACAAGATCACTTTTTTTGTTTTGGATGTTTTTTCTGTTGGCAATGTCTTGCTTTGCACAACAGGCGGCAGAACAGCTTTTTGTAAGTAAAAAGAACGCTCATCTCTTAGTCACGGCGAAAGAGAAACCGGTATTCCTGAACAGTTTTACCGTTTGGAAGCTTTTAAGAAACGGCTCAAGGGAAGATGTAAATGAATTGATTACCAAATTGAAAGATAAGAAATTCAATGCCATATCGATGATGATTCTTGATCTCAATTTGACTGACATTGGAATGAACTTTTATGGTGATTTTGCTTTCGAACCGGACGGAAAGGGACTTCCGGATCCTTTGAAACCCGTTTTAACTTTCGGAAATGATCCCGGGCTTCCTGCCGAATACGATTTCTGGGATCATTTGGATTACATCATCAAAAAAACAAATGAAAATGGAATGTACGTTGTTTTACACCCGGCATGGGGCGATTGGTTTTCAGGATCATACAATGGGACGCCAAATAAATATATCATCTTTAACAAAGCGAATGCTTATCAATATGGTTACTGGCTGGGAGAAAGATACAGAAATTCAAAAAATGTGATTTGGATGCTGGGAGGAGACCGGTCGGCTGTCTACAATTCAGAAACCAGAGACTATCGAAGTGTTTACACGGCGATGGCCGAAGGAATTACCGAAGGGATAAATGGCGGCTTCGAAAATCGGAACAAAAAAGCCGATAACAGCAGGATACTCATTTCATTCCACCCGAGAAAGTGGGCGCCAAACTCTTCGGACTGGTTTCATCGGGAAAAATGGTTGGCATTCAATTCTATTCAAGATACACCTTACGACCAGGTTGTCTCTGTACCAAACGATTACCGATTGACCCCAATAAAACCAACATGGCTTTGCGAGGGCCGTTATGAAGGTGCGATAACGGATTGGGGCGTCAGGTACCAAGCTTGGCAAACTGTTTTGTCAGGTGCATTTGGGCATACTTATGGTTCCGATATTTGGAAGTTCCCCAAGGATTGGCGGCGATATCTTGAACTACCGGGATTTGGTCAGATGAAATATTTGTACCACGTGGTACGTGAAATTTGGACCGATAAGCAGTTTTTGGGAAGGACACCCGATCAGGACTTAATTATTGGAGAACAAGGAGCCACAATCGGAGATGGAAATACCCGGGGAGATGGTGACGGCGGCGGTACTGCCGGTTCAAAAACGAATGGAAGTTCCGATCGGATTACTGCCATGCGAGGAATAGATGGAAGTTGGGTAATGGTCTATACCGCAGGAGGAAGAGATATTCATCTTGACCTCACAAAGCTAAAAGGAATACTGAATGCTTATTGGTATAATCCGGCAACCGGAAGATGGTGGGTTAATGGTACAGAATCGGAAACAATACGGCCCTTCCAAAAGGGAATAAAAACAGGAAAGGGTGATTTCGCTTTTGATACGCCCGGAAATCCGGGAAATGGAAACGACTGGGTACTTATTCTGAAAAAGTGAGCCAAAATACCGGAGAACAGAATGATCCCGGTGTATTGACAAGTGTTCTCTTTATCTCTGTAAAATGACATTGATTATTAACGATGTAAAAAGTATTTATTTACATATGAGACGAAATATAATTTTCCGTCAAAAAACGGTTCAACTTCTTCTTCTTAGCATTTTGGCCGTTCAACCTTTCTCCCTTTTTTCAAAAGAAAAAGGATCTAAATTTGGCGGCGTTCAGATCGGCATTACAACATACAGTTACCGAACTATGGCGGATCAGTCACTGCCTGCCGTGCTGAACTACCTGGTTGAATCCGGAATAAATTCCGTTGAGTTGAAAGGCGATCCGCTGGAAAAGTATCTGGGTATCCCGCAAATAAAAGACGCCGCGGCAAGAAAGGAATGGCGCGCTTCAGTTCCCATGAAGAAGTTTGAAGAAGTACGTAAGATGTTCGCGGCAAAAGGAATAAAGATTGACATCGTAAAGTTTGAAGGAGGTATCACAGGTTGGTCCGATGAAGAAATTGACTATGCTTTTCATGTCTGCAAAACCCTGCGTGCACGCGGTATCTCCATGGAGATTTCAGAAAATGTTGCAAAGCGTTTTGCTCCATTTGCTGAAAAGCATAAACGCTACGTAATCCTCCACAATCACGGCCAGCCTGGAAATCCTGATTTTAGTTTTGACAGGATCTTGTCGCATGGGCGTTATTTGATGTTAAACCTGGATGCAGGTCACTATTTCGGTGCAACCGGATTGCACCCTAACCTCATCATTGAAAGGCTTCACCATCGTATCGCCAGTCTTCACATGAAAGATAAAACGGGTCCCCATGCTGCCAGTCCAAACAGGAACATGCCGTGGGGACAAGGTGAAACCCCTATCGAAGATATTCTTCGACTGATTCAAAAAAACAAATGGCCAATTACCTGTGACATTGAATTGGAACACTCCATTCCCGAAGGTTCAGACGCAGTGAAAGAGGTTACTAAATGCGTCGGATACTGTAAAAATATCCTTATTAATCAGTAAACCTATCCTATGGTACAAATATCGAATTATTGGATCGCGATCTTGCTTTGCGCGCTCGCCATGACCTGCTGGGGGTCGTGGCAGAATACGCAAAAAATGGTGCAAAAAAGTTGGCGCTTTGAGCTTTTTTACTGGGACCTGGCGATTGGTATTCTGATTATGGCAATTGCTGCAGCCTTCTCGGTTGGCAGTACGGGAACTTCCGGCCGTGCATTTATAGCGGACCTGAGACAAGCGGACCTGTCGAGTATGATTTATGCTATGTTGGGCGGATTCCTCTGGAATACAGGAAACCTGTTGATGGTTGCCGCCATTGCCGTGGCAGGCATGTCGGTGGCATTTCCTGTCGGAGGAGGGATAGCCTGGGTACTTGGAGTAATCCTGAATTACATCAATATATCTCTGAAAGGCGGAATCCCCAGTAATAAACCGGTGCTGCTCTGGCTGGGTATTGCTTTTATCGTTATTGCGATAATCCTGAGCGGAAAATCGTACAGCAAACTGGCGGCGACAAAGCAGAAAACATCTTTTAAGGGAATTTTGCTTTCCGTCCTCGCAGGAATTTTTATTGCTTTCTTTTACCCGTTTGTCGTTAATTCGCTTGATCCGGCATTTGTTGAAAGCGGAAAGGGAACCCTTACTCCCTATTCCGGCGTATTTTTTATGGCCGTCGGCGCAGCGGTTACCACTGCCCTGCTAAATCCTTTCTTTATGCGTAATCCAGTCGAAGGCCCTCCCGTTAAAATGAAAGAATATCGTTCGGGAACAGCAAGAACCCACCTCCTGGGTATGCTGGGCGGAAGCGTCTGGGCGTTGGGGACTATTTTCAGTTATATGGCTGTTGGCGCAGCAAATCCTGCAATTGCCTATGCATTGAGTAACGCGGCGCCCGTTGTTGCCATTTTGTGGGGGCTGTTCGTCTGGAATGAATTTAAAGATGCTCCCCGGGGCACGAATACGCTGCTTGCGCTGATGTTTACCGGATATCTCACGGGCCTCGCCTTAATAACCATTTCAAACGCATAAAAATTGGAAGCAGGAATCAGTTCTTATGCTTATACCTGGGCAATAGGTGTTCCCGGTAATATATCTGGGGAAGGCATGACCGTGTACCGGTTGCTTGAAAAAGCTGCAGAATTTAACGTGCATGTTGTTCAAATTGCAGATAATCTGCCGCTTGACCGGTACCCGGATCATGAACTTCGGAACATTAAAAATTATGCCGAAGCATTAAAGATCAGGATTGAGGTGGGGGCCAGAAAAATGACTGAAGAGAATCTTCGGAGATACATCGGGACAGCCGCATTTTTCAATTCTCCCATTTTGCGCTTTGTCATTGACGGAGAAGATTTTGAACCTGACCCGTCCCGGGTAAATTCCGTAATCAAAAAAGCATTGCCGTTATTAAAAGCCGAAAAGATTATACTGGCGATCGAGAACCACGACCGGTTCAAAGCAAGGGAATTTGCGGAAATAATAAACAAAGCCGGCAACGAATATGTCGGGATTTGCCTCGATCCCGTCAATTCGATGGGGGCCGGAGAAGGACTCGAAACCGTTATGGAGATGCTTGCCCCATACACCGTAAATTTGCATGTGAAAGAATTCCGGATCTCGAGGGTATTCCACAAAATGGGTTTTGTTATAGAAGGTGCGCCGCTCGGGGAAGGCATGTTGCCATTAAAGCAGATTATCGGTAGGGTCATCCCCAAATGCCGGAGCGCTGTCCTGGAACAATGGGTTCCCCTGAAGGGGACCATCGAAGAGGCAATCGTCCTTGAAAACCAATGGGCAAAACAAAGTATTCACTTTTTAAGATCAGTTTTATGAAAACGAAAGTAACATTAGTCGGAGCCGGAGGCAAAATGGGATGCCGGCTTACAAGAAACCTGAAAGACTCCGGTTATCAGATGACCTACGTTGAGATCAGCGAGCGGGGGATACAAAACCTGAAAGCACTTGGAATTGAGACCATCTCAATGGCACAGGAAGTTGTACCTGCGGCAGATATCGTTATCCTCGCTGTGCCCGATGTGGCTCTGGAGAAAGTTTCCGCAGAGATCATTCCGCAAATGACGGCCGGTGCGATGTTGATCCTGCTCGATCCGGCAGCTGCAATGGCAAAAAAACTCTTCAGGCGTCCCGATATTGCTCTTTTCATCTCACATCCGGCACATCCTTCAGTTTTCAACTGGGAGCCTACTCCTGAAGCGCAGAAGGATTTTTTCGGGGGAACACTGGCCAAACAGGTAATTGTCTGTACCTTACTCCAGGGTTCCGAGGAGTACTATCAAAAAGGAGAAGCACTGGCCAAAACGATGTATGCTCCGGTAAGCAAATCGTTCAGTATCAATGTTGAGCAAATGGCACTGCTGGAACCAGCGCTTGTGGAGACCCTCTCGGCCACATGCCTGGCTATTGTCAAAGAAGGAATGGATGAAGTGATCAAAAGAGGCGTCCCCCCCGAAGCTGCCCGGGAATTCCTTTTGGGGCACCTGAATATTCAGCTGGCCGTTATTTTCCAGGAACTGCCCGGGGCGGTATTTTCCGATGCGGCCATAAAAGCGCTCGACCGTGGGAAAAAAATTCTGTTTAAAGACGGATGGAAAATAATATTTGAACCGGACAATGTGCTGGAACAGGTAAACGATATTACTTAGGAAGAATGAAAAGATTGAGATTTGCCATTTTCGGTTGCGGATTCTGGTCACAGTTCCAACTGGGAGCATGGCAGGAACTGGAGGGTGCGGAATGTGTCGCCCTGTATAACCGAACCAAATCGAAAGCGGATGCTTTGGCCGCACGGTTCAATGTGCCCCGGACGTATGACGATGCCGAAGAACTCCTTCAAAAGGAAGATATCGATTTTATCGATATTATCACCGATGTCGATACCCACGAACAATTTACACTTCTGGCGGCAAAATACGGTAAAGATGTAATCTGTCAGAAACCGCTGGCGCCGGGTTACAAACCAGCCAAAAGGATGATGCAGGCTGCACGGGAAGCCGGCATCCGCTTTTATGTGCATGAAAATTACCGGTGGCAACCCCAGTTCCGGCGGGTAAAAGAGATTCTTGATTCAGGAGCCATCGGAAAAGCTTTTCGCTGTGAGACAAGTTTTATCACCGCATTCCCTGTTTTTGAGACGCAGCCGTTCCTCGCCGGTCTGGAAGAATTTGCATTGACCGATCAAGGTTCACATCAGTTTGATGTGTTGCGATATTTGTTTGGAGAAGCAGAAACTGTTTATTGTGAGAAGCAAAGAGTAAATCCGTCCATCAAAGGAGAAGATGTCGCTACATCTGTCCTTAAGATGGAAAACGGTGTGGTTTGTATCCAGAAAATTTCTTTCAGCTCGCCGCTTGAAAAAGAGATCTTTCCGCAGACGCTGTTGTTGATAGAAGGCGACAAAGGGAGCATCCGGCTGGATGCAGAATTTGAAATCAGTACAACTGCCCCCGAAGGTACGGTGAAAGAACGTGTTCCCATGAGGAGTTATTCCTGGCAGACCGACCGGTTAAAACCGGAACCTCCTGCAATTGTAGGTATTAACCGAAATATTTTAAATGATATGCTCGGTCTGGAAAAAGCCGAAAATACTGCGGATGACAACTTTAAAACAGTAAAACTGGTCTGGGCTGCATATGAATCGGCCGGGAAAGGCCGGATAATCAGGCTAAAAGACTTTTCATAAAAATATTTCCGTACGATATATGAAGCAGCCATTTATTCAGTTGAAAATGGATGACCTCCGGCTTTACTATAAAAACGGGGCTTTGCGTTACCTGAAATGGGGAAACACCGAAATTATCCGGATGGTTTATTCTGCCGTCCGCGACCGGAACTGGAACACAATTGCAGGAGAAATTCGCCTGGAGGAGGTCCGCCGGTCGGAAGGCGCTTTTTTGGTAAAACTGTCGGTTGAATATAACCAGGGCGAGATCCGGTTCAGGGAATCCATCACCATTAAAGGGGAAAAAGCTCACATTTCCTTTACAACGGAAGGGGAAGCTTTGTCAACGTTTAAGAAAAACCGGATCGGACTTTGTATTTTGCACCCGGTAAAAGAATGTGCGGGGAAAATATGTAAAATCACCCATACCGAAGGGCTGGTTAAGGATTACTGGTTTCCTGATTACATTGCTCCCCGTCAACCTATGACCGATATCAAGTCAATGGAGTGGGATCCCGCTCCCGGATTAACCGCAAAAGTTGACTTTGAAGGCGAAGTCTTTGAAATGGAGGACCAACGGAACTGGACGGATGCTTCGTTTAAAACATACGGTACGCCGCTCGGATTGCCTTTCCCGACAGAGATAAAAGCAGGGGAGAAAATCAGGCAAACGATCGTTATTTCGGTTACAGTAAAAGAAGGGTACATACAACCCCCTGAAAACCGGGATGATCTGTTCACATTTAGGGTTGACCGGTCAGCCTGTTTCCCTTTGCCGGAACTCGGAACGTGTAAATGTTCGGACGGGCGCAGATTAACGGACAATGAAATAAAGCTGTTACGGGACCTGCCTTTCAGTCATTACCGGGTTGAAATAAAGCTTTATGAGCAGAACTGGGCGAAAATACTGGAAGAAGCGGCTGCCGAGAGTGTGAACCTGGGGTGGCCGCTTTTTATTGTCGCATATTTCTCATCTGATTCCGGCAATGAAGCCGAGTCTTTTGTCAAGGCATTAAAAACATGTTGCACCCGGGTTAAGTATTGCCTGCCAGTGCGACAAGATCATTTGAGCGACAACGAGCTTGTGAAGGTTTTGCACGAAAGACTGAATCCGGTATTTTCCGGTCTGGAAACGGGGACCGGAGTCAATGCCTATTTCGCTGAATTAAACAGAGCCCGCCCGGAAAGTCAACCGGCACCGTTTGCAAATTTCACCATATCGCCACAGGTTCACGCCTTTGACGACGAAACATTGGTTGAAAATATTCAATGTCAGGGAGAGGTGGTCAGGTCTGCAAAAAAGCTTTTTCCCAATAAGAAGATCTTTATTTCGCCGGTAACCTTGAAACAGAGGTTTAATGTTGTTGCAACAGCAGACGAAAAGGAACTGCCAGCCGGCGTTTCGCCTTTGCCAGTCGATGTCCGGCAACAGACAGGGCTGGGTGCCGGATGGCTGCTGGGAAGCATTAAATATCTGGCAGAAAACAGGGCCGATCTGGTTTCCTATTTTGAGGCAGTTGGACGGAAAGGATTCATCCAGGCTGATTCTCCACCCGGACTGACGGATACTTTTCCCTCGCAGGAAGGAGAGATATTTCCGGTCTACAAAGTATTGAAGGAGCTTGTAACTTTTAATGAAACCGTAAAAAGCTACAGTAGTGCGCCATTGATCCTGGATGGGATTGTCGTGAAGAATGGCAGCAGGTTGAAGCTGATGCTCGCAAATTTCTCACAAAAGGCTATCCATGTAAAAATTGAAGGCTTTGGAAAATTGAAGTTTCTACGTTCATTGTACGGGGAAACTGAACCTGAGCTTGTTAAAGATACACTAACGATAAATAAACAGGAAATTGTAGTTATTGTGACAAACTCATAAAAATTTAAATGACCCGTCAAGATTTTCTTTAACGCTTTGACCATCTCCCGAAAATTGGATTGAGTAAGTTCTACAATCCAGTCCTATCGGGGCTTTAAAGATGATTATATATGAGGAAAGCTGGTTTAAAAAGGTTATTTTTATTGT
>Ga0074195_1004730_pt1 | contig 10955 bp, 11 predicted proteins | sample EPASupsiteHSE623_FD_64525 | JGI IMG/M metagenome (GOLD analysis project Ga0074195, IMG submission 64525) | Bioremediated contaminated groundwater from EPA Superfund site, New Mexico - Sample HSE6-23 | ecosystem: Environmental > Aquatic > Deep subsurface > Groundwater > Contaminated ... | reverse complement strand
GGGGGGGTTTGTATGAGTGGTGGTAGTGAAAATATCGGCATACGGGACAGGCGACGGATGAGCGCCCACTGCACACATGCCGGCTATGTGGGCGATGTCGGCCATGACCCGAGCCCCCACCTCATCAGCAATCTCGCGGACGGCCTTGAAGTCGATTGTTCTCGGGTAACTGGAAGCGCCAACCACTATGAGCTGAGGCTTGTTCTTCCTGGCGATATCAGCCATCACAGAGTAATCGAGCATCTCAGTCTCTTTGGAGACGCTGTAGGGCACGATCTTGTACATCCTGCCTGAGAAATTGACCGGGCTGCCGTGAGACAGGTGGCCGCCGTGAGCCAGGTTCATGCCCATGATCGTATCGCCATGCTTGAGAATTGAGAAGTAAGCGGCCATGTTGGCCTGGGTGCCGCTGACCGGCTGGACATTGACATGCTCTGCGCCGACAAAGAGCTTCTTGCATCTCTCGCGGGCTAGCTCCTCGGCCACATCTACATTGGCCGTGCCGCGATAGTATCGTTTGCCTGGGTAGCCTTCAGCATACTTGTTGGTCATGATACAGCCCTGGGCCTCCATGACCGCTCTACTTGCGAAGTTCTCAGAAGCTATCAGAATTATATTCTCTCGCTGCCGCGCCAGCTCTGACTGGATTGCGGCGGAGATCTCGGGATCTTGCTCGCTTAAAGATTTCAATCAAATCACCAGATCACTATGATGCTATCAGGATTTGAGGAGATGCAATGAGGAGGGCAAAATAGATTATGGTATGATCCGTTTGGCTGCACAATCATGGTGTGCCCATACATAAAAAATTTCATTTAAAAGATTGGATCAGAACATGTTCTATCGTCCTATAATTTTAAAGCCATAAAGATAGCAGAATCGCTAATTTGCGAGGCAAACTAATCCAAGTTGTGGAATCAGTGCTGATTTCTGTACCACTCCTTTATATCCACCTAGCTCCAATGATAAAAAAGGGCAAAGCTTCGACCCCGAACTAATCGTTCCCGGTCCCTCCATAGGTTTTGCCCTTCTTGTTTAACCCAGATTACGGATTATAAAAAAAGATTTAACATATACCGATCACACATTGAGCTGGTAGGCATAGCCAGCCTTAAAGTACTTGTAATCCGAGAACGTGAGACCACTGCCATCTATGGCGATGTTGTGATACTGATCTCCCTCTACATTTATGGTCACGGTTCCATCAGGGTCTCCAGTCATTCCCTCGGTAGCCAGATAGTTGCCGTCCACATAGACGTTGTACCCTCGCAGCCACGCCGACTTGACAGAGACTGATGCGAAATTGTAAACCTGCGGTATTGTCTGCTGGTACGGCACTACGTAGATGACTATTACGTTGCTGGGCTGACCGTCAATATTGAAGAACAACTGATGCTCTCCAACCTCATCGGCATAGAATCCTATCTGGTTGTAAGGATACAATGAATAGCTATTCGTAAACAGTGTGCCGTCAGGATATATCTCGTAGAGGCGGCCATAGCCTCCCGAAGGTGAGATGGCAATCAGGTTAAGCTCTGAGCCCAAAGGAACAACCGCGTACTGGGTCCAGCTCGATGCCCCAGCTATCCACAGAGAGTTTGTGCCGGTGGCAAGAGCGTTGCTCTTGTACTGGGCATAAGTCATGGCCTTTTGCGTTGAGCCGAAGTAGAGAGTATCAGGTTCTACCTCATTCAGACTGATCTTAGAAGGAGTAGTCAGCTGCTCAACAGGCTCCTCAGATACCGGGCTATAGTACTGAGAGAACTTCTGCAAAGCAAATTGGCTGTTGACATCATCGTCCGGCTGATCGTAGACCTGACCATACACCTGATCGGTGACCATGCTTGTGGGCTCGCTGGTCGTGGTCTTTTTGACCGATTCTTGAGTTGATGATACTGCGGCTCCTGTCTCCACCTGGCCGTCAAGGCTGAGTGGCAGCTCGCTCCAGGACGCGGACGCTATTTTCTGAGAAGCCTGCTGTGTCGGCTCATCTGCAGTGGCTGAGACTGCTGAAGGCAATTGCTCGCTGGTGGCTGTCGCAGAGGCCTTTACAGTGATTGTTCCTTTCATTCCCTGGTGAATGCCGCAGTGGTAGCCGAAGCTCCCGGCAGTGCCAAATGTAAAGGCATACTCCTCTCCCTTCTTGATTTTGCCTGATTTGAATTGCCCTTGAATATCGCTTTCAACCGTATGCGAAACCGCATCGCTGTTATGCCAAACGACCGTGGTTCCAACTGGCACATTCAGCAAGGATGGCTTGAATGAGCTGTCTTTGATTTCCACTGTCACTTCTGATCCAGATGAGACTGATTGAACAGATGCAACTGATGCCGAATTGAGATCAAGTCCGGCCAGATTGTACCCTGTCTGCAACTGGAAATTATCCGCTGTAGCACCCGACAGGCCGATCAGCACTATCAGAGCTAACGTCAATAGATATCCTTTCATAGGCTAGGACCCCCATTTACTTATTCGATGACCTATAAGAATAAATATTTTTTCAAGGAATCCGAAAGATTATGCCAGCAAGAAAAAAGCGTGGGGCAGAATGAACAGGCCCCTCGGTTACAGCGTTCAGTCTTCAGGCTCATCCCGGTAGATGGTCTGCTCCCTTCCTGGGCCCACTGAGACGGCTGAGATGTCCACGCCAAGCAGATCCTCCAGCCGCTCGACATAATCCCTGGCCTTCTCAGGCAGTTGGTCGTACTCCTTGACGGAGGTTATGTCCTCGGTCCATCCTGGCATATCCTCGTAAACCGGCTCGCACCTGGCCAGATCAACTGTGCTTTCAGGCGGATAGCCTATGGTCTCGCCATCCAGCTTGTAGGCCACGCAGATCTTGATGGGATCGATGCCTGTGAGGACATCAAGCTTTGTCAGAGCAAGTTCAGTGTAGCCGTTCAGATAGACGGACTTGAGGCCCAGGAGAGCATCAAACCAGCCGCAACGTCGAGCCCGACCGGTAGTTGTGCCGTACTCGCCGCCCTTCTCTCTCATCATAACGCCGAGGTCATCCTTCAGCTCGGTTGGCATGGGGCCCTCGCCAACGCGAGTGATGTAGGCCTTGATCACGCCTACAACGTTGTCCACCATGACCGGTCCGACGCCCAAGTTGACGCAGGCCGATCCGGCGGTGGTGAAGCTGGAGGTCACGAACTTCTGAGTTCCGTGGATGACATCCAGGAACGCTCCCTGAGCGCCCTCTGCCAGGACGCTCTTCTCCTCGATGAGAGCTATGTTGATCTCTCGCGAGACATCGGTTACCCTATCCTTCAGCCTCTTGCCGATCTCCAGATACTCATCGATGTATGGGGCGTACCTGACCACAGTTGGGTCGCCGCCCATATCTGCGATGGCTTTCTCTTTGGCAGGGCCGATCTCCTTGAGCTTGGCTTCGAGGAGAGCCGGGTCTGTCAGGTCTCCCATCTGGACCTCTTCGCGGGCTATTTTGTCAACATAAGCGAATCCTATGCCCCGGTTGGTAGTGCCGATCTTCTCGGTTCTCGCCTTCTCTCGCAGACCATCAAGCTCGATGTGGTAAGGCATGATGATCGTCGTCTTGGCATCGATGCCGATATCGACCTTGATGCCCTCTGATTCAAGGGCCTGGATCTCACTCCACAGCACGCGAGGGTTGAGGACTACACCCGGACCGATAAGCAGCCTTCTGCCGAATATTGCGCCGCTCGGAACCAGATGCAGCTTGTAAGTCTTGCCGCCAACAACAACTGTATGCCCGGCATTGTCTCCGCCCTGGAAGCGGACGACAACATCATAGTTCTCGGCCAGCAGATCAATTACCTTGCCTTTTCCTTCATCACCAAACTGTGCACCGGTGAGTATCGTAAACATAGCAGTCAGGTTAACGGCCACGTAGATAACAATTTTGATGCACGTGCTCAGCAATGGCCTCTGTCACGTCCACTCCAAGGGCTTCAAAGATGCCCTTGCCGGAGGGGGTCCCGTTGACCTCAATGACACAGAGCCCTTGAGGAGTCTCTAGGAGATCGACACCGCAGTAAATGGCTCCGATCGCCTTGGCGGCTCTGCCTGCCAGGTCTTCCAACTCTGCCGAGAGCGGGCACGCTGTAGGCCTGCCGCCGCGTGCCAGGTTGCTGATCCACTGGCCTGCAGGAGCATTCCTGTAGATGGCTCCTTGAACACGACCATTCACAACAAACGCACGGATGTCGCGGGGGCTGTCGAGGTGGATGAACTCCTGGAGGTAGACCAGGCCCTCAGTCCTGATAATGCCCTCCAGCCGAGATAGGTCGGCCTCTATCCCCCTCTCCAGGAGGATGATGTCTTTGCCCTTGAATCCAAAGAGAGGCTTGGAGACGGCTTTGCCAAAATCCTGAAGTGCGGTCTTAGCTTCGCGGAAGCTGGTTGTGACGAAGGTATTCAAAGTTCGCACGCCAGCATTCTGGAGGGCAAGAGAGGTGGCGAATTTATTGGCAGCCCGGGCGATGGCCTTTGGCGGATTGATGACAGGAACTCCTGAATCCATGAGGGCCTGGAGAGCTTCTATGCGTAGTGATACATCGTTGGCCCCGCTTTTGCCCATGTCCCTCACGATCAGGGCATCAAGATCCAGGAGGTCGACTCCGGCGCATTTAAAGCGAGAGGATGAGCTGTTGCTGATGGCGGCAGAGAGACTTGAAAAGTTCAGAAAAATTGGGTCCATGCCTTTCCTGGCAAAGGAGCCCAGTAGAGCCTGAGCTGTCCAGTCCTGAGGATCGGTGACGACGATTGCAGCGCGCATGAGATCGGGATTATATATCATGTTATTCAGTTTTTCCTTGGACCTCTGCCGAAGACTTGCCGATGACGAGAGGATTGCAGGAGCTGTTAATGCAAGGCAAACCCTTTAATAATCAGGCCGAGAAGAAAATCGCGGTGAAATTCATGTCAATGAGTCACAAGATTGCGCTCTTATTCCTTGCAGCACTGATTCTCTCTGTCCCCGTCATGGCTGAGAGCAGATACACAATAAATGTCTCTGCAGACAAATTCCTGGGAGAGTTCCTCGTGAACCAGAGCGGATTCACTCTCTATACCTTCTCAGATGACGGCAGCGCGATGGGCTTGAGCACCTGTTATGATGACTGCTCAGCCAAATGGTCGCCATTTTATGTCGAGACAATTTCTCTACCAGATAGCCTGATGCCTGGGGATTTTGCCAGCATTACCAGAACCGATGGATTGAAGCAGACAACCTTCAGAGGCTGGCCACTTTATCTCTATTCCGGTGACAGAGACGCAGGAGACGTTTTTGGAGATGGCCGGGAGGAGAATCGCTGGCATGTTGTCAGCCCTCTCGATCTGCCTCAACTGATCTGAATTAGCTCTAAACAGCCAGACCTTAATCATGATTGGAGAAGTGGAGGACCGCCATATCCTCCAATTCTCAGCTTCCAAACTGTTTTTTTCGGCGGTTTACCTTTGAGCCGCATACGGAAATATCTCGAAGCCTCGCGGGAACCTGAATTGTCTTTTTCCCAGTTCTCTGTCTGCAGCCTGCAAAGCAGCCTTGTCCTCTCCTGCTGCTTTGACTTTATTAAGCACGTTGTCAGAGGACACCTCCTCTTCCACCTGCTCCTTCACATACCACTGCAAGAACTGGATTGTAGGATCGTCCTTCTCTTCCTCTGCTACCTTGACCAGGGCATGAATGAGTCCTGTCACGACGCGCTCGTGCTCCCAGACATGCTTAAAGGCCTCTAACGGAGACTCCCATGTGAACTGAGGTGCCTCGACCGGCAGCATCTTTGCTCTGCCGCCATTAGCTGCCACAAAGTCAAGCATCTTCATGGTATGAACCAGTTCTTCACCGGCCTGAAGCCTCATCCAGTGGGCAAAACCCAACATTTTAATCGATTCAAAATAATAGGACATTGATAGATAAAGATAGGACGAATACAGTTCTCGATTCGCCTGAACATTCAATCCATCATTCACCTTGACGCTCAGCATCTATTTCGCCTTCTCAAATTGCTCTTTTCCAACACCGCATTCCGGACAGATCCAATCATCGGGAAGGTCCTCGAAGGCTGTTCCCGCAGCGATCCCGGAAGTGGAATCTCCTTTTTCCGGATCGTAAACATAGCCGCAGACTGAACAGATGTATTTATCCATTTTTTGCTCACCTTTGCTCTAAATTGCTCCTAATCTAAATAAAATTATCCAATAGCATCTTTATTTTGCGGTCCCTTTCAGGCAAATTCGGCTCATATCCCAGAAATGCCTGATCAAAGCGCGGCGCATCAACCTTGTAGAACTTGCCAAGTGGAATTGGTGCATCAGATCGATCATAGTTCCAGGATCGAATTATCTTTTGCGCACTCTCATAGCTCGTAACATCGTTATCCTTAACAGTATAGGTCCATTTATTGTAGCTCTCGTACAGATTGTTATAAGAGACGCAGACCTGAAGAACATCCACAAATGAAAAGCCCTTGTGCAGTATTGCTTCCTTAAAGATGGTCCGCAGCTGCTCCAGTCCGTGCGTGTAACCCCTGGCAATGTAAGACGCCCCGCTTGCCAGCATCAGATCGAGCGGGTTCATGGGACGCTCTGCTGCGCCATTTGGCGTTGACCTGCCCTTAAAGCCCTGGGGCGACGTGGGTGTGTACTGGCCGGTCGTCAGGCCGTAGACCCGATTGTCATGCAGGATCATAGTAATATCTATGTTCCTCTTGGCTGCAAAGATGAGATGATCGAGCCCCTCGGCCAGGCTGTCTCCGTCTCCGGAAAAACAGATTACCGACAAATCGGGATTGGCAATCTTGATGGCTGTGGCCGCGGGGATGGTTCGGCCATGTATGGAATAGAAGCTGTTGGTTTTCATGTAGTCCACTATCTTGGCGTGGCAGCCAATGCCCGACACCAGGACCACGTTTTCTGACGGAATGCCTTCACTATCAAGCTCTGCAAGCACCATTCTGATGGCGCTCATGATGGAAAAGTTGCCGCAGCCTGGGCACCAGGTGACTTGCGCGGTTGTGGCCAGATCTTTGGGATTCATGCTTGAGCCCTCCCGATTTCCCGAAGGAGATCTTCTACTGAAAATGGTCTTCCATCGTACTTCAAGATTCGATCATGGATTTCGATGCCATAAAAGCCCGCGAGATTGGCCAGTTGGCCGGTTGAATTGCATTCTACTGCTATGAGCTTTTCCACACCCTGAAGGGCTCTTTTCACCAACTTGTCAGGGAACGGCGAGAGGACCAGCACCTGAATCATTCTGAGTCCCAGTTTTCTGGACGCCTCCATGCATACGCCTTTGTTCGAACCCCAGCAGAGAAGGGCAGTCTTGCTCTTTTCGTCTCCAAAGACCTTTACAGTCTCGAATCTTTCTAGCTCCTGGGCCAGGGCCTGGCCTTTTCTCTGACGTTTGTCGCTTGTCTCCTTTGTTATTTTAGGGTCTTCAGTGGTTATGCCGCCTTCATCGTGAGTGTAGCTGTCAGTCTTAATAGCCTGCCCCTTTTGAGGTGGAAAGGCCAGAGGCGAGACTCCAGAATCAGTGTAGAGGTAACGTTTGTACTCTCCCCGACCATCCCAAAGCAAAGCAGATAGCTGCTCATGTTCATTCGTCTCGCCTGCCAGTTCAATGTCAAAGCTGTACTGGCTTTCGCTGACGATTTTGTCAGTGAGAATGAACGCAGGCACCTGAAACTTCCAGGCCAGGCGCAAAGCGATATCCGACCAGCAGTAAGCCTCCTCGGCATCTCCTGGTGCGACTACAAACCTGGGAAACTCCCCTTGACCCGCATTGAGTACAAAGTGCAGATCCCCCTGCGCAGTGTATGTTGGCAGCCCCGTCGAAGGTCCCGTTCTCTGAGCCATGACAATTGCCACAGGTATCTCTGCCATGCCTGCCAGGCTCAGGCCTTCAGTCATCAAGCAGAACCCGCCGCCTGAGGTTCCCACTGCTGCTCTGACTCCTGCATAGGCGAATCCCTGGGCCATGATCATCACTGCGATCTCGCTTTCAGGATGTACCACCTTGAGTCCGAAATCCTGGGCGTAGCGGGCCATGAAATCCAGCACGCTTGAGGATGGAGTCATGGGGTAGGCGACATAGGCTCCGAGACCAGCATTGATCAGCCCCAGGCTCAGGGCCTGGTTGCCTGTCAGGATGGCAAGAGGCTTTTCTACTTGCTTATCCGCATGGCTGCCTGAAAGGCTATCTGCTGGACCATCTGCACGACGATCCATGTGACACAATTGAAGGGCCTGGTCATATCCCTTCCTGGCTACAAGCAGATTCAGCTCCAGCTTCTTTGGGATATGCTTTTTCAGGACATCTTCCAGCACTGCCCAGTCTATGCCCACAACCTTGCAGTACCCACCTAATATGCAGGTATTCTTCATGACGCTGGGGGCAGCGAATTCTTTCAGGATCTGGGTGATGGTGAGGCCGCATGACTTGTGCTTTGGATCGTCAAGCTCTACACGATCTGCATCGTAAATCACAAAGGAGCTGTCCTTGAGGCGGCCTTTATGCTTCTCTAAGGTCTCCTGATTGAGAGCAATCAGTGCATCGATCTGGTCCATGTGAGAGGCAATCCGTTCTGTGGAAGCTCTCACCAATGAGAAATTATGTCCTCCTCTGATGAGAGAGGGGTAGTCGTAGTACATGTAGATGCGGTAGCCAAGGCGGCTGAATAGGCGAGATATTGTTATTCCCGCCTCATTTATGCCATCGCCGGCAATTCCGCCCACAAGAGTTGAAAAATCGTCCATCATCATCCTCCGGGTAATTCTCTCCTCAGAGTTTTATGCACTGTAGCTTATCCGGTATATAACGCCGTTTAGATCGTCGGATACCAAAAGCGATCCGTCCTGCAAGGTTTGCACATCAACCGGCCTTCCCCATGCGGTTGTATTTTGCAGCCATCCTTCTGCGAATATCTCGTGGCCTACAGCAGTGTTATTCTGCAGACGGACAAGAGCCAGGCGATATCCAATGGGGGTATCCCTATTCCAGGAGCCGTGCTCGGCGACGAATATATTCCCCTGATACTCTTCCGGGAATTGTGTGCCTTCGTAAAACCTCATTCCTAAAGGCGCAACATGCGGCCCCAACATCCAGGCAGGCGGGACCATTGCGTTGCATGTGTAGTTGCCATCTGAGCCCAGATCTGGATCAGGGATGCTTCCGGAATGGCATGATGGAAATCCGAAATTCAGTCCGGGAACTGGTGCATGGTTCAGCTCGTCTGATGGGACATCATTCCCCAGCTCGTCTCTGCCGTTGTCGGTAAACCACAGCTCTCCAGTGCGAGCATCCCAGTCGAAGCCCACAGAGTTTCTGACGCCTCTGGCAAAGACCTCCATATCGCCTCCATCCGGATTCATGCGCACAATGGTTGCATTCAGCTCATCATCATGCCGGCAGACGTTGCAGTTGGCCCCCATAGCCACGTAGAGCTTGCCATCCGGGCCAAAGCCTATGTACCGCCAGCCATGCAGGAGGTACTGGGGCAGCTCCTTAACAACGACGGGCTCTTTTGGGCTGTCCAGCAGATACTCGATATCGTCGAACCTGATGATGCGATCGATTTCTGCGACATAAAGAGATCCATCCTTGAAGGCCACGCCGTTTGGATTATTCAGTCCTGATGCGATGACGAATACCTCATCAGCTTCAGCATGATTATTGTTGTTTCTATCCACAACAGCATAGAGAGATGAGCCGTTGGGCGCGTCAAGGGTCTCGAATGGATGGCGTGTCCCCACGAAGAGCGTTCCATCAGGGCTTAAGGCCATTGATCTGGCATAGGTCAGGTTTTCGGCATAGACCTCGATCTTAAAGCCAGGGGGAAGCCTGATCCTGTCCAATGGAAGCGATGCGTTATCCTGTCCATAGTCTTTGGCTTGCATCAGATAGAGCGTCTGATTGCCGTCTTTTGCGACAGTGATCTCAGCAGACCTGCTGCCAGCAATGACACAGTAAGCATCAGCCTTGAGAACATCTCCAGGTGACGCATTTATGGGGTAGTCGTAGGTGAAGGTGGAGGAAGGCTGGCTCTTATATTCTTTGTCCAAGACCTGCTCGCCATTCTTCATAATAATAATCTTGTAGATATAATGAGCGCTGGGATTTGAGACAACATGAGTAACTGTCACCTTTAAGCTCTGGTTCAGACCATCAAAAGCGAGACTGACCTCAGAAGGAGGATGAGCTGCGGCGAAAGGTGCCATCAGTACCAGCAGCAAGAGAGCCGCGAGCACTCCGATGTACAAGAACGACGAAGCCTTTTTATTTATCGATCTTTTGTCAATATGCAACATGAAGAAAACACCTCACTAAGGATGAAAAATATTGTTCAGGATACGACTGAATCGTATAAAAAGTTTTGGCAGAGTCAAATTGCTTTAGAGACAAAAAGAAAGGCGGCCTCATTCCGCGGTCAGATAATCATAGACAAAGGCCGCGACCAGAGCACCGGCAATCGGTCCTACGATGTAGATGGGAAAGAACTGCCAGAGGTTTGCGCCACCCAAAACGTGGTCCGCCAGATATGGCCCGAAGGTTCTTGCAGGATTCAGCGAAGCTCCGGCTATGTTTCCGGTAGTGGTGATTATTCCGCAGACGGTCAGCCCAATTATCAGGCCGGCAAAACCAGGAGGCGCCCTCTCGTCCACTGCCACGCCCATGATGGCAAGCATGAGAAGGAATGTGCCTATCGCCTCAGCTAGGATTGCAGAAGCGTAGCTTATGCCCAGAAAGGGAGCTGTTGCGCCAAGCCCTCCAATTCTCACTGCGTCCATGCCTGCGCTGGCGGCAAAGAGAAAGCTCGCTAACGCGGCACCCACCAACTGGGCAGCAATGTAGGGCCCGGCATCAGAGACTGGAAAACGCTTCGTAGCACACAGCGCAATTGTCACAGCCGGATTGAGGTGGGCGCCCGATATCCTCCCCACAACCTACATTGAATCTTCTTATCCTA
>Ga0074195_1004729_pt1 | contig 10955 bp, 5 predicted proteins | sample EPASupsiteHSE623_FD_64525 | JGI IMG/M metagenome (GOLD analysis project Ga0074195, IMG submission 64525) | Bioremediated contaminated groundwater from EPA Superfund site, New Mexico - Sample HSE6-23 | ecosystem: Environmental > Aquatic > Deep subsurface > Groundwater > Contaminated ... | reverse complement strand
AAACCATTTTCGTCTTCTTTGACGATTGCTGGAATGCCACCTACCAGGCGGGAAAGCAGCCTGAGCCGAAACCCGGGGTGCATAATTCAGGATGGGTTCGCGATCCGGGCGATCTGCTTTATCAGGATTCCACCCTGATCAATATGCTTGAAGCCTATGTAAAAGACGTGCTGACTACCTTTAAGGATGACAAGCGCATTGCCATTTGGGATCTTTATAATGAACCCGGAAATTCGGGCTACGGAAACAAATCGCTGCCGCTGCTGAAAAAGGTGTTTGAGTGGGGGTGGGAAGTTCGTCCTTCGCAGCCTTTGTCATCGGGTTTATGGGATCTTTCACTTTCAGATCTGAATAAATTTCAGGTAGAGAACTCAGACATCATCACGTATCACAATTATAGTGAGCCGGAAAAACATCAGGCGGCTATCGATACCCTGAAGCAATTCGGACTTCCGCTGGTTTGCACCGAATACATGGCGCGCCGCAATAACAGCTTGTTCACCAATATTATGCCGATGCTGAAAGAAAACAACATCGGAGCCATTAACTGGGGACTGGTTGCCGGCAAATCGAATACCAAATACGCATGGGATGAGCCCATTCCCGATGGTGCCGAACCGCCGCTATGGTTTCATGAAATTTTCAGGCCCGACGGCACTCCCTACAAGCAGGAGGAGGTTGACCTCATTAAGAGTCTGACGATGGGAGAATAGACAAATTATTGTATCAAAGAAAAGGCTTAAACCTTGGTTTAAGCCTTTTCTTTAGGCCGGAGTTGACACACAAGACTTCCTGTTTATGCTATAATCAGCTCAATGCCGAGTTCCTCGAGGCGTTTTGCCGTTGCAGCGGGGACACCGGAATCCGTGATAATCACATCAATCTGATCGAGGTTGCAGATTTTGCCAAAGCCGCGCTTTCCGAATTTGCTCGAATCGGCAAGAATGATCGTTCGCAACGAGGCTTCCATCATCTTCTTATTTAATATAGCCTCTTCAATGTTGGAATTCGTGACGCCGTTTTCAAAATCAATGCCGTCGACTCCCAGGAATAGCTTTGAGCAGGTCAGCACGTCGAATATACGGTTAGCAAAATCACCAACTACCGAGAAGGAGTTTTTCCTGACGATCCCTCCCAACTGGATCACTTCCACATTATCCAGGTCGGTAAGCAGGATCGACGTCTTCAGGGATGCGGTGACAACCGTGAGGTGACTGGTCGGTTTAAGTTCTTCGGCGAAGGTTTGTACTGTTGATCCGGATGCAATGATGATTGAATCGTTGGGTTCAATTAAGAGACAGGCAGCTTCGGCGATCCTTTTCTTTTCACCGATCTTTATTTTTTCCTTCACGTGCAGGTCTACATCCGAGGTGTGCGGATTTACAGGGCTTGCACTGCCATGCGTGCGATACAGTAGTTTTTTTTCTTCCAGATACTTGAGATCTTTTCTCACGGTCACCGGAGTTACATCCAGCTCTTTTGCAATATCCGATACGGTAATAAAACCGTTCCTGTGCAACGAATCAAGAATATACTTGTGTCTTTCTGCTATGCTTAACATATCTGTAAATTTGAACCACCTACAAATGTATTACTTTTTGAATTCTTCCGGAATCTATTTATGCATATTTTATTTCTTTTTCGGACGAATGATCCCTAAAATGGTTTCGTTTCTTTTAAGAGGTGTCGAATCTCTCCAATAATAAAAGGCCCTTCGACCCTTTTGGTTATTTGTAAAATAGTACACAAAACGATTCGTGTTATCTTGAATTTGTGTTTAAAAACGATCCTAAAAGCACATTAAACGAAATTTAATCTTTTTTATTTGTTCTTTAATCGAGATTTTGATATCTTTACGGCTGTAAAACGAAAGTATAGGTTTAAAAACGAACTTATAAACGAAACACTGTATCTGAAGAATCTGCCAAAGATAACAAAAAAGGAAATGCCTGCCAGGTACTTTTAAACGGACGAATAAGAAATGAAACCGGAATTAATAAAAATATAAATACAACAAAATCCAAATTTATGAAACAAACGTGTTTTTTTATTCTTTTTATTGCAGCTGTCTTTCTGACAGCTTGTGATGACTTTGAAGATCCTGCATATCCGGAGATCAACGATTGCAGTTTTTCGGTTATGAATAATGAAAATGTCCCTTTATCGGGAATTTGGTTGAAGGTCTATTACACTGACAGGAAACCTGATTTTGTCGTCGATTCTGTTTATACTTCAGTTCTGGGAAAAGGGAAGATTACAAGCCTTGCACCCCGGAATTATATCCTTAAAGCTTTTGACGGAGTGGGAGAGGAACTGGGAACAAAGGAAATTACTATTCAAAAAGACAATTCTCTGAATGCCTTTGAATGGTCGCTTGATGTGTATGTGGAAAACTATGATTTTACGGTCACATTAGCCGATAACCGGCAAAATCCGGTTGTTGGAAGGAAGGTTGCCCTGTATACAACCGATACCAACCCGGTATTAATAAAAGAGGGACAGTCTGATGCACAGGGTAGGGTTGTGTTTGCCAAAACAGTGGTTGGGACCTATAATGTGTATGTTTATGACGAAGAAAATAGTTCTGTTTTCAAACAAGTGGTATCAAATGTAGGCTCTGAATCGGCCAATGCTGAAACCTTTATGATCCGCAGGATCTTTCACAATACCCATATTGTGATCACCGGGTTTTTGAATGACCCGAAAGGTTCCGATAGTCCTGCCGCAGGAGCGGTTTCCGGCGATGGCTTTGTTCATCCGGGACAGTATGAATATGCCCAGCTTCTGGCTTTGAAAGATATTGATTTTACCGTCGACCCTTACAGTGTTGTCTTTACCAATTCTGGCACACCGACTGTATACGGATGGGCTGATGGTGTTTATGATGCCGCAAGTAAAAAAGTATACCAGATTAACCTGACCACAGGCTCTGTGAAGAAAGGACAGTACTTCTATGTGGGCGGCAGTTCCCGGATGATTTGCAGTTATTATAAACTACTTGGAAGTCAGCAACTGGGTCCGGATAAATTCTGGGGTATTGATTATCTGATCACTCCCGGGGGAAATAATAATGGAGCGGCAAAAGGGACTGCAGGCCTCATGGGGAACGGATCGGGAACTTCTCAGTTGTCGGTTACAAAAAGTTCGCCGGATGGTATCGCTGTTTTTAAAGGAACACAGGTCGACGAAAACACGATTCCGGCCGATGCCATCTTCTTTGGAACCCAAGTCACTTACCAGGCGTATCAGGTGCCTGAAAACGATATTTACAGCCGGACCGGCACTAATGGCGCTCAAACGATGTTCGGGCAGGGAACCAACACCTTTTTATTCCCGGTTGCTGCGCAGGATATCGGCGTCTTTATCAAGCTTGGCGGAGAAGTAACACCAACAGAGTGGCTTATTCCCAGAAGCGGAACGCCCTTCGTATTTAACCTGAAAGATCTGCCAAATGCATCCGTTGCAGATATTGAAAATGCTGCCGACTGCACAGTGTTTACCGATAAATAATCAACAGAAACGAATGCAGCAAAAAAGTACTTCACGAAAAATATATCAATCATCTAATTGCTTATTATTATGGAATTTATAAATAAAACGCGGAAGCATACCTTCCTGTTTTGCCTGACTGTAATCTTGCTGGCCGCAGGAAGCGTTCCACTTCATGCAGCAGGGAAAATGCAGTCCGGAGATCAGCAGGTTTCACAGCAGATGCGTACAATCACTGGTATTGTCCGTGATGCTGAAGGCCTTCCGCTGATTGGAGCAACTGTACAAATCCCGGGAACGACCACTGGAACCGTTACTGATGTGGAAGGAAGATTCATCATTAAAGTTCCGGATAACCAGTCCAGACTAACTATTTCATTTATCGGTTTTATTGCTTCTGTTGTCGATATTGCCGGCAAGTCGAATGTGGAAGTCACTCTTAAAAGTGATAACTCCGAAATTGATGAAGTGGTTGTAATCGGTTATGGTACTGCAAAGAAAAGAGATTTGATTGGAGCCGTCGACCAGATCACATCAGAGGTGATTGAAAGTCGTCCCAATCCCAGTATCACCCGAAGTCTCCAGGGACAAATCCCGAACCTGAACATCACCATGCGTGACGGAAAACCCAGCAGGGGAGCGAGCTACAATGTCCGTGGAGAGACGTCGATCGGAGCCGGCGGAAGCGCCCTGATCCTGATCGATGGCGTGGAGGGTGATCCCAGTACGGTCAATCCGCAGGATGTGGAGAGCGTGTCCGTGCTGAAGGATGCTTCGTCGGCTGCCGTATACGGTGCCCGTGGAACCTTTGGCGTTGTGTTGATCACTACAAAGCGGGTGAACAAGGGAGGGGTAAAAATCAATTACGACGGAAACACGTCATTTTTAACCAGGACGGTAAAACCATCGTTTGTGACAAACGGCTATGAATGGACCACTTCGTTCTTAAATGCCTATTATGGATATAATGATTATTCCGCATCAGATCCTACGACAATTAATAATATTTTCCCTTTCTCCAGATCGTGGTATGAAGAGCTGAAGCGACGAAACGACAATCCCGAACTGCCGAGGGTAAGCGTCAATGAAGACGGACGTTATGAATATTACGGGAACACGGACTGGAATAAGTTACTGTACAAGGACTGGACGCAGGCCACTGATCACAAAATAAGCATCAACGGAGGGAATGATCAGACAAGCTATTATCTTTCGGGGCGGTACTTTGCGCAGGATGGTATTTACAGGTATAATACCGACGATCTGAAACGCTATAATTTCAGAGCGAAAGGACAGATCAAGCTCCGGGATAATCTGACGATTGATAATAATCTTTCATTTGATTACTCCAAATACCATTATCCGCTGATGTCCTATGGCGATGAACTCATTCAGCGCAATCTGGAACACCAGGGATATCCGGTAGCGATGATGTTCAATCCCGACGGGACCTATACTTATTCGTCTATCTATAATGGAGTCGGTGATTTTCATAACAAAACGTCATTTCAGGATGAAAACACGCTGAATGTCAGAAATACGGTGGGGTTAACCTATGTCCCTGTAAAAGATGTGCTGACGTTAAAATGGGATGGTACCTACGGCTATAAAGATTACCAGAAAACACGTGTAAACCGCTATGCTCCTTATAGTGAAGGTCCGGCACTGTTTGCAGAAAAAGGACAGTCACTCAGAAGAATGTGGAACCAGGAAACAAACTATTTCTCCACTAACTTTACTGCCAATCTCACACCGAAACTGGGCGCGAACCATTCCCTGAATGTATTGGTGGGTGGAAACATTGAGTCTTCAAACCGAATAAATCTTTATAACAGGAGAGATGGTTACTTATATCCAGGTAAGCCTAATTTTATCCTGATGGATGGGATCAATTATGTGATGGAAGAGCGGAGCGAGGACTGGGGCTTTATCGGTGTCTTTGCACGGGCAAATTACTCTTTTAAAGGTAAATACCTTGTCGAGGTAAGCGGACGTTATGATGGCTCTTCAAAATTTCCGACAAATGAGCAGTGGGGTATATTTCCTTCGGCATCTCTGGGATGGCGCATTTCGGACGAAGCATTTATGGCAGGCACAAAAGGCTGGATCGACAACCTGAAGCTTCGGGTGTCGGCCGGAACATTGGGGAACGGGAATGTCGATCCTTATTCTTATCTGGAAACCCAGACCGTTAGTAAGACCAGTTTATTACTTGACGGCGGCTTTCAAACTCAGACATCCATGCCTACGCTTGTGCCCGATAACCTGACCTGGGAAAAGGCAACTACTTATAATTTCGGATTGGACGCCGATTTATTAAAGGCCAGATTGAGTATCGGGTTTGATGTTTACCGGAGAAATACAACCGATATGTATGTTTCCGGACCTGATCTTCCCCAGGTACTGGGTGTAGGCGCACCAAAAGGGAATTATGCTGATCTGAAAACCCTTGGATGGGAATTGACACTTGGCTGGAAGAACCGGTTTGATCTGGCAGGCAGCGATTTTTCATATAATGTGAAATTTATGGTGTGGGACAGCCAAAGCTGGATCACCAAATATGTGGGCAACGAAATCAAATCGCTGAGCTCCTACTACGAAGGTCAGCGGCTGGGGAATATCTGGGGGTATACCGTAGACGGATTATTTACCAGTGCTGAAGAAATCGCCGGCCATGCCAGTCAGTCGAAAATCCCCGTCTCGAAAGGTAAGATTCTGCTCCCGGGTGACTTAAAATTCCGGAATCTGGACGAAGATGACGAAATTTACAGGGGACAAAATACACTGGATGACCACGGAGATCTGAGCGTTATCGGAAATTCAGAACAGCGGTATCAGTTTGGATTGAACCTGGGAGGAAATTATAAAGGTTTCGGGTTGAACGCATTTTTCCAGGGGGTTGGCAGACGGGATTGGTATCCCGATATTGAGTCGGGTTACTTCTGGGGACAGTATAACCGTCATTACGGCTATTATCCAACAGATCAGGTGGGTAATATGTGGATTGAAGGCGTGAATGAAGATCCGAACGCTTATTGGCCGCGTCAGAGAACCTATCTGGCTAATTCTACCAGTAAACCCATGGGGGTTAAGAATAACAGGTATCTGCAGAATGCAGCTTATGTGCGGTTAAAATCAATGACGCTGGACTATTCCATACCCGCTTCACTCACTTCCAAACTGAAAATCACATCGCTTAAGATCTACCTGACAGGCGAAAACCTATGGACTTTAACCGGCCTGACAAAGCATACTACCAACTTTGACCCGGAGGTGATTGAGTCGGGCGATGGTGATGTGGCCAGTAATTCAAATGAAGAGAATGGTTACAGTTATCCTATGTTGAAGTCCTATACTGTTGGTGTTAATATTACATTCTAATTTAACTGAACATGAAGAAAATAATCCTATATTCATTCCTGGTGGGGAGCATCGCTTTCTTTTCCTGTGAAGACCTTCTTGAAAAAGAACCTATTCACGAAATAGATGCGTCAGGATTCTTTACAACTGAAAATGATCTTGAAATTTATTCCTATTCCTTTTATGAAAGGGATCTCCCGACAGCCGATGACATTGCAAAAAGTGATGGTACTTCCGATTATGCGGCGATTAATACTCCCGGTACCTTTTTGTCAGGCGATTGGAGCTCGGTCGATCAGACCGGATGGGCAGTCAGCAACTGGAGTGCTTTACGCAACATCAACTATTTTCTGATGAATGCTCCTAAGGCTGCTGTGTCGGAAAATGTTCTAAATCATTACATTGGTCTTGCGCGTTTTTGGAGAGCTGTGTTTTATCTGAACAAGGTGCAGACTTTCGGAGCAGTACCATGGTATGAAACAGCGATGCAACCGGATGACCCTGAATTGAACAAGGCCCGGGACAGTCGTGAATTTGTGATGGGCAAGGTATTGGAGGATATTAATTTTGCCGCCATCCACATGAATGAAACCAAAGACACATACAGTAGCCTGGTGAACAGGTTTACGGCTTTGGCAATGAAATCCAGAATATGTCTTTATGAGGGTACTTACCGGAAATATCATCCTGAACTCGGACTCTCCGACGCCGGTACCTGGTTGCGCGAGGCAGCCAATGCAGCAAAAGAGCTGATGGATGCAGGGAAATACCGCTTATATGCCACCGGTAATCCGGAAAGCGACTACCGTTCCCTGTTTATTGCCGAAGATCTTGCCGGGATGCCGAAAATTGCAGGAGAAGTAATCCTTTCAAGAGTGATGAATACCGATTCAAGGGTTTGGCACGATCTGACCTGGAACTTCAATTCTCCAACTAACGGGAGCCGCTGGTCGCTGATCAAACAGTTTGTCAACACCTACCTGATGCGCGACGGGAGCCGTTTTACAGATAAAGCGGGCTATGACCAGATCGAGTTTTATACGGAAATGAAAAACCGCGATTACCGGTTAAGTCAAACCATTCGTACGGAAGGGTATTACAGGGAAGACGGAACCATTGCTCCTCCCGATTTTGCAGTCACCCTTACAGGCTATCATATTAAAAAGTGGAGCCTTGATGACTCCTGGCATGATGGTCAGGGTCAGTGTACCAACAGTATTCCCATTCTCCGCTATGCTGAGGTTCTTCTGAATTATGCTGAGGCCAAAGCCGAATTGGGCGAATTCAGTGCTTCCGAATGGAACGAGACCATTAAGCTTTTGCGCGACAGGGCAGGAGTGAGCGGTTCAGAACCTGCTTCGGCCGATGGATACCTGAAAGATACCTTTTTCCCGAATATTTCAGATAAATATTTACTTGAAATAAGAAGAGAACGGAGTATTGAGCTTTGTTTTGAAGGGCTTCGCTATCAGGACCTGATGCGTTGGAAATGCGGAGACCTGCTGGCTTCTGAAAAACTTTCCTGGAAGGGGATTTATGTGCCGGCAAAAGATGTGAACTATGATCTGAACGGAGACGGGAAAGCTGATGTATGCTTTGTGGATAAAAAGCCTTCAAGTACAACATCGGGTGTGAAATATGTGATCATGGGTGCCAATATTAAGCTTTCGGAAGGAACGAGAGGACATCTGATCTGGGCCTGGGGTATTGAACGGAAATGGGAAGATAAAAAATACCTCCGGCCAATACCGGAAAGCGCGGTGCTGCTGAATCCGAATTTATTACCTCAAAACGACGGATGGGAATAGTTTTATTTAAAATGCAGGAGGTCCGCTTCCTGCATTTTAAAATTTAAAGAACAGCGAATATGAAGAAGGTGTCAGCGATTTTTTGCGGGATGATCCGGTTTGTCCGGCTTTATTTCGTGTTGGCGGGAATGATCCTGTTGTTTGCCCAATGCGGGAAGGATACCGTTGATCCGGATGAGGATGATCCGAATCCTCCGGTTGAAGAGATAAAACCAGGTCCGGGTATGGACCTCTACGGACTGGTACTTGATGACCAGGGGCAGCCAGTCAAAAATTTGGTGGTCAGTGATGGCTTTTCCTGCACGGTGACCGATCAGGACGGGATCTATCAAATGAAAAGAAATGCTGAGGCTGACTTTGTATTTTATTCAACGCCGTCGGCATATGAGGTGAATACGGCCAGCGCATCGGTCAGGATGGCTTCATTTTATGCTTCTCTCAGTGCGTCAAAGCAGCGGTACGACTTCAGCCTGAAAAGACTTTCGGCTGTCGAAACTAATTTTACGCTTGTTTGTGTCGGCGATCCGCAGGTAACCAGTACCGCGGAAGTGGATCGTTTCAGGACGGAAACAATGGCCGATATCAAGACATTTGCCGAATCTTCAGCGAAGCCGTGTTACGGACTGGTTATGGGAGATATGGCCGGAGACAAACCTGCTTTTTTCGACCAGATGAAAGCGCTGGTCGGTTCGGCAAACATGAAGGTTTTTACAACCATTGGCAATCATGATAAGGTGGCTACTTCGAATAGCGGTGAACCGCGCACGACAGACGCTTTTACGAAGGTATACGGCCCTGTAAACTATTCGTTTAACAGGGGAGATGTCCATTTTATTTGCCTGGATAATATCGTCTTTACAAACGCATCGGACTATTCCGGTGGATTTACAACCAGTCAGATCGAATGGCTGAAAAAGGATCTGAGTTATGTGTCCAAAAACAAAATGATCATTGTCTATTATCATATCCCCATACGTAATTCCTCCGGTATCAGCAACAGGACGCAGCTTTTAAGCGCGTTGCAGGGGTATACGGAAGTCCATCTGATGTGCGGGCATACCCATTATGCGGAGAATGTAAAAATAACCAGTCCGGTGGCCGCTTACGAGCACATCCATGCGGCAGCCTGCGGTTCGTGGTGGCGCTCAACCATTAACGGCGACGGAACCCCGAACGGATATGCTGTTTATGAAGTTAGCGGGACCAAAATTACTAATGGCTACTACAAACCAACCCGGTTGAGCAAGGACTTTCAGATCCGGCTTCATAAGGGTAATGTCGTATTCGGCGGTGAATATGGTTATTTTACGTTCAATCAGGCCGATAATGCCATTGTGGCGAATATCTGGAATGCCGACAGCGACTGGAAGGTGGAAGCCTGGGAAAATAACGTCAAGGTTGCTGACCTGGCGTCACTTCCAACATCCTTAAAAGATGCCTGGACGTTGGGATACCACATTGGTGTGCTGAACCGGAACCCCGATAATTACAGTCCGGCCTGCAAGCATCTTTATCTGCATACCATGATAAATCCGGCTGCCAGTCTGGAAATCAGGGCCACAGACCGGTTTGGTAACATCTACAAACAGTCTGAGATTACCGCTGATTTTACGACGGCGACGTCATACTCGTACCTGAATTGATTCAGCCCTTTCCAAGCCGTATGACAGCATTCTTAATCCCGGAAAGAAGGAGATGGCTGATTGTTATGATCATTTTTATGATCACGGTTTTCAGTTATGTGGACAGACAGGTTGTATCCATTTTAAAACCAATTCTGAAGGAGGAGTTTTCTCTTGATGACCGGGGTTATGCGTGGGTCATCAATGTTTTTACGATTTGTTATGCCCTGATGTATCCTGTTTCAGGCTGGCTTGTTGATCGCTTTAGCGCCCGGAAAATCATGTTTTGGGGTATCGTAACCTGGTCGCTAAGCTCAATAGGAAGCGGACTGGCTAAATCGCTGATCCCGTTTGTTTTTTTCAGGAGCACGCTAGGGCTGGCTGAACCAACCACTTACCCTGCGCAAATAAAGGTTGTTACAAAATGGTTCTCCGGGCGTTTGCGTGCAACAGCGAATAGTATATCCGTTGCCGGAGGAACAATCGGATCGGTCATTGCTCCTCCATTGATTGCATGGTTGGTTTTATCTTTCTCCTGGCATGCCGCATTTATCATCCCAGGAACGGTTGGCCTCTTTCTGGCGGTGATCTGGCTGATGGTTTATCGCGAGCCTCCTGCCGGATTTGTGCACGACCGGATATCCGGAGAAACTACGATTGCAACGGAAACTGTTTT